>Ga0137415_10003971_pt1 | contig 14660 bp, 13 predicted proteins | sample CZODoug3_1_1_16f_FD_183082 | JGI IMG/M metagenome (GOLD analysis project Ga0137415, IMG submission 183082) | Vadose zone soil fungal communities from Angelo Coast Range Reserve, California, USA - CZODoug3_1_1_16fungal (Hybrid Assembly) | ecosystem: Environmental > Terrestrial > Soil > Vadose... | reverse complement strand
CCAGCCACTGCTGAAGGGCGGTTTTGTACTCGGTCAAACTCTGATCCTTACGCCAAGCGCACCAAAGCTGTCGTTAGCGCTTGGCATTTCGAGTACGCGCTCGCGCGATAACCTCGCTCATATGGATTTTCCGGCCCTTGCCGGCGTCGAGAGAGGCGATCCCTGCCTGCAGGTCTGCCCGGAGCGTGCGGATCTTCTCGACGTGATCGAGTATCTCCCGGCCGATCCTGTCCTGCTCGGCTCCCGGCAACGTCGCAACCGTGTCGATTGCGTCTTTGAAGACCTTGGTTATCTCGGACATGGCGGCCCCGTCCCAATCGGGTTGGTTCCACGGCGCGCAGGCTCGCCGTGCAGGTCACGCGTCCATATATACGATTTTCTGAGCGCATTTCCGGCCCCAAATGTACCAAAAACCATGCTTGACCGGTGAATGACCCGCCCTAGAGTGCGCGCCCACGTGGCGACGACCATATTGGAGGCTTTTGCAGTGGCGGAAAAAGTACTGGCGGCCGTGAGGACGGCCCCGAGCAAGACCGAGATCCGCGAATTCCCGATGCCGGACATCGCGGAGGACGCCGCCCTGATGAAGATGGAGGTCGCCGGCATCTGCGGGACCGACGTCAAGCTCTACAAGCACCCGCCCACCAAGGCCCCGGTGATCATGGGCCACGAGAATATCGGCGTCATCGCCAAGGCGGGCCGCGAGTTCACCCGCCGCAAGGGCTTCAAGGAAGGCGACCTGGTGTTCGTCGAGCACTATGTCATGTGCGGCAAATGCGAGTGGTGCCATCAGGGCCAGTACCGGCACTGCGAGAATACCGACTGGCGCCACAATCCCGACGGCATCCGCTACGGCTACACCTCGGCCGAGAAGGCGCCGCATCTGTGGGGCGGCTTCGCCCAATATGTCTACCTGCCCTGGAACGCGGTGGTGCATCACGTGCCGAAGGGCGTCTCGGCCGAGCTCGCCGGACTGGTGACCCCGATGGCGAACGGGGTCGAGTGGTCGCTGTTCGACGGCGGCGTCGGCTACAACTCGACGGTGCTGATCCAGGGCCCCGGCCAACAGGGACTGTCGCAGACCGTGATCTGCAAGCAGGCCGGCGCCTCGCTCATCATCGTGACCGGCACCTCGAAGGACGCGGCCCGCATGGCGGTCGCCAAGAAGCTCGGCGCCGACCACGTGATCGACGTGCAGAAGGAGAACCCGCTCGAGCGCATCATGCAGATCACCGGCGGGAAGGGCGTCGACGTCTCGCTCGACTGCACGGCCGGCGCCGGCACCATCCCGATCCTGCTCGGCGTCGAGGCGCTCAAGCGCAAGGGCGGGACGATCGTGGTGCAGGGCGAGATGAAGGAATTCCCCAATTTCCCGCTCGAGAAGGTGACGGTGAAGTTCATCACCATCAAGAGCGCGCGCGGCCACAGCTACCGGGCCTGCGAGCTCGCGCTCGCGCAGCTCGCCTCGCACCGCTTCCCGCTCGAGCTGGTGACCACCCACAAGTTCGGGCTCAAGGACGTCGACCTCGCCATCCGCTCGGTCGGCAACGAAGGCGTGAAGGACGTGATCCACGCTTCGCTGATGCCGTGGGAGTGAGATAGACGGCTCATTCGTCATTGCGAGGCGCGCAAGGCGCGACGAAGCAATCCCGCTCAGGTGCGCACAAGCGAAACGAGATTGCTTCGCTTCGCTCGCAAAGACAAATGTCCGCCGTCATTGCGAGGAGCCCAAAGGGCGACGAAGTAATCCCGATCACGTCGGCACAAGCGAAGCGGGATTGCTTCGCTTCGCTCGCAATGACAAATACCTGTCGTCATTGCGAGGAGCCCACAGGGCGACGAAGCAATCCCGATCACGTCGGCACTGGGGAAACAACATCGTTTCGCTCGCAATGACGTCTACAGGCTCTCATAGAGATCCTGCCATTGCGGGTTCATGCTGTTGATAAGGTCGATCTTCTTCGTGCGGGAGCCGCCTTTAATTTGCTTCTCTCGGGAGATAGCCGCAACGGGGTTGTCCGCAACCTCGTAGAATACCAGCTTGCCGACATTATAGCGACTGGTAAAGCCGGCAACCAATTTCATCCGATGCTGATAGACTCTCTTTTGCAAATCACTGGTGACGCCTGTATAGAGAACGATGTGGCGCTTGTTGGTCAGGATGTAGACGAAGTACTGCTTTTCCATGTCGATGAGATTGCTTCGCTTCGCTCGCAATGACAACCGTATAGCCTTGTCATTGCGAGGAGCCGAAGGCGACGAAGCAATCTCGGCCGCCTCACCCCGGCGGCAGGAACTGCGCGGGATCGACCGGCGTGGCGCCTTTGCGGATCTCGAAATGCAGCTGCGGCTCGCCGCCCTCGCCGCCCCGACCCGACTTGGCGATCACCTGACCGCGCCGGACATGGTCGCCGAGCTTGACGGTCGGCTTGTCGGCGCGGCCATAGGCCGTGACGAAGTCATGGCGGTGGCGCACCAGAACCAGATTGCCGCCGCGCCGGGTCCTGCCCACATGCACCACGATGCCGTCATCCGCCGCCAGGACGTCGGTGCCGGGCGGCGCCGCAAGATCGATGCCCTTGTTGGGCGCGCCGCGGGAAGGTGAGCCGAAGCCCGCGACCACGCGACCGCGCAACGGCCAGCCGAAGGACGGATCCTTCGCGGCCCGCTGGCCCGCCGGCGGCTCCGCGGCCGGCGGAGCGGCCGCCGTCACGACGGCGCGGGACGGCATGGTCTTCTGACTTTCGGTCGCAGGTTTTGCGGCGCGCGCCCGGTTGGCCGCAAAGGGCTGTGCCCCGCCGGCCGCCGGCGCGGCGGGCGCAGGCGCGGTGGCCGCGCCGATGTCGCCCGTGCGGGCCTGCGGGGCCTCCGTCGCCGCCGGTGACGGAGCGTAGGACAAACCAGTGGGCGGCGACGCCGGAGTCCCGCCGGCGGCGCTCTTTTTCTCGCTGAGCGTCGTCGGACCCCTGGCGGCCGGCGCGTCTCGTGCGAGGGATGCCTCTCGAGTCGCCGGCACAACGGTGTCCGAAATGCCGCTCGGCCGCACATGCCAATAGAGATCGCCCGCCACCACCAGGACGGCGAGCGCCGCCGTCGCCGCCATGGCCGGCTTCCAGGACGCCAACCCGAACGACGACGCGAACGCGCGAACGTGGCCCGCCATGCGTCGCGCGACAGATTGCCGGACGGCGCGCGCCGAGACCCGATCGAACGCGGCGGCGAACGCATGGGCGTCGCCATCGTCTTCCGCCGCCTCGGCGAGCAACCGCTCGGGCGGCGCCGCCACGACATCCTCGCCGAGCGCGTCGGCCAGGTTATGGAGAGCGTCTCGGCTCGAAACTGGGTTGGGGTCTGGTTCCATCGATTCAAACGATTACAGCGACAGTTTTTCGACGCGACGGCGGATCTTCGTGCGCTTGCTCTCATAGTCGGTCTTGTCGAGCCCGCTCAGGTCCTGCAGCTCCTGCCCGCGCGCACCCTCCATCATGCCGCGCACGATAGCTTGCGCCACCGGATCGTCGTCGAACAGCGCGATGACCTTGGCGACGTCGATGGCGGCGTTGGCGCGGCGCTCCTCGGCTTCGACGTCGGCGCCGTCCGGCGCCTTGTCGGGAATCTTCTTTTTCCATTCCCACGCGATGCTGCGCACCACGCCCCACAAGAAAGGAAGCGCCTGCACGCCGCGCGGCCAGGCCCGCGTGCCGGCGAGAACCCGGCACAGCGCCTCCTGAAGCAGGTCCTCGTGGTCATAGGGCGTCTTCTTCGCGTAGAGCCGCGCGACCTTGATCAATGCGGTCTTGTCGCCCGCCGTGAGCGATCGAACCGCCGCGGCGACTTCCGCCCGCGACAGGGTCGCGGCGGCAGGCTCCGGCCGGGTGGTCGAGAGGCCGATGGTCGAAACCGTCATCTCTAATGCGCGCACTGCCGCCGAATTCAGACCCGCCGAGCGCGAATCTTTTTCCGTCCGCGTGTCCGATTTAGGGCAAAGCGCCGTTGTCCACGCACAAAATACGCCGATCTGCAGGCTTGCCGCGACCTCGGATGAATGCGCGCCGCCGGCGCCGATCCGGACATGGGGCGCAAAATATTTATTCGCGAAGCCGGGTGTCCGGTTGCGGCGCAAGTGCCCGCTTTAAGGATCGAGGCCATGGGCGGTCCGCCGCCCCATGAGGCCCGCACGAAAAGCCGGGAGGACGCAAGGATGATGCCTGCCCCGATCGCCACCGCCGCGGCCCTGCGGCGCCGGCTGACGGCCCGGCCATGGGCCGACGCCCGTCACTTCCAGATCGCGGCGCTGGCGAGCCTGCTCGCCTTCAATTTCGCCTGCCTCGATTTCGGCGCGCGGCCGCTCAACAGCGCGCTGGCGATCGCGAGCGCGCTCGCCGCGCAGGCCTTGTGCTCATGGGCGTGGCGGCTGGGGACAATCGACCTGCGCTCGCCGCTCATCACCGGATTGTCGCTCAGCCTGCTGCTGCGCGCCGACGAGCCGTGGATCCATGCCGCGGCCGGGGCCGTCGCGATCCTGTCCAAATTCGTGCTGCGGCTCGAGGGCAAGCATATCTGGAATCCGGCCGGACTGGCGATCGTGGCGCTGCTGCTCTGTGTCCCCGGCCATGTGTGGATCTCGCCCGGCCAATGGGGCGCCAGCGTGTGGTTCGCGGCGCTGGTGGCGGGCCTCGCCTTCGTGGTGCTCAACGCCGCGCGGCGTGCGGACATCGCCCTGTGGTTTCTCGCGGCCCACGCCATCCTGCTGCTCGCTCGCGCCGCCTGGCTGGGCGATCCACCCGCCATTCCGCTGCATCAGCTCCAGAGCGGCTCGCTCCTGATCTTCGCGTTTTTCATGATCTCGGACCCGCGCACCACGCCGGACTCGCGGCTCGGACGGCTCATGTTCGGGGTCGCGGTGGCGCTGCTCGCGCACTGGCTCGCCTTCTTCTGGCAGATGCGGCCGGCGCTCTATGTGGCGCTGATCGCGCTGTCGCCGCTCACTTTGCTGTTCGACCGGATCTTCCCAGCCGAGCGCTTCGCATGGACCGCGCCGGCCCACCCAGGAGCTGCCCGATGACCCGCAATATCGCTGCCCGCCTGAAATCGACCGTCGCGCTCGCCGCCATCGCGGCTCAGCTCGCGGCCCAGCCCGCCGCCGCCTTCTGCGGCTTCTACGTCGCCAAGGCCGACTCCAAGCTGTTCAACCAGTCCTCCAAGGTCGTCCTGTCCCGCGACGGCGCCCAGACCGCCATCACGATGGCGAGCGACTACGAGGGCGAGCCGAAGGAATTCGCCGTCGTGATCCCGGTGCCGAGTTTCATCGAGCGCAAGCAGATCGGCGTGGTCGAGCCGGCCACGGTCGACCACCTGGACGCCTACACGGCGCCGCGGCTGGTCGAGTATCACGACGCCGATCCCTGCCGGCCGGTGGCGCGCGGGTTGAGCTTCGCTTCGCCCGCGCCCGCCGGCGCTCTCGAGAAAAGGACGCAGGACTCGGCGGGATCCCGCGGCGTCACCGTGGAGGCGAGCTACGACGTCGGCGAGTATGACGTCTCGATCCTGTCGGCGAAGGAAAGCGACGGGCTGGCCGGCTGGCTGACCGACAACGGCTACAAGATCCCGCACGGCGCCCGGGGCGTGCTGGCGAGCTACATCAAGCAGAACATGCGGTTCTTCGTCGCCAAGGTGAATCTCACCCGCATGCAGCTCATGGGCAACGAATTCCTGCGGCCCCTGCAGGTGCGCTACGAGACCGCGAAGTTCATGCTGCCGTTGCGGCTCGGCACCGTCAACGCCAAGGGCCCGCAGGACCTGATCATCCTGGCGCTCACCCGGAATGGCAGGGTCGAGACCGCCAACTATCCCACCATCAAGCTGCCGACCGGCGCCAGCGTGCCGCTCTACGTCAAGAACGATTTCGGAAGCTTCTACCGGGCGACGTTCGACCAGGCGGTGCGCAACGCCGACATGCGCGCCGTCTTCACCGAATATGCCTGGGACATGGGCTGGTGCGACCCTTGCGCCAGCGAGCCCTTGTCGAACAAGGAGCTGGTGGAGCTCGGGGCGCGCTGGATCGGCAGCGACGACGGCCGCGCGTATCGGCCCGGCCAGGGCGCCAACGCCTATGTGACGCGCCTGCATGTGCGCTACGACGCCGCGCATTTCCCGGAAGACCTCGCGCTCATGGAAACGCGCGACGGCGAGAATTTCCAGGGCCGCTACGTGCTGCAGCATCCCTGGACGGGCGGCGCGGCCTGCCCGCAGGCCGATGCCTACCGAAACGCGCTGCCGGCGCGCTTCCGCCAGGAAGCGAGGAATCTCGCCGCGCTCACCGGCTGGACCATGTCGGGCATCGAGAAGCGGATGGAAGAGACGGGACAGTCGCTACGGCAGTGACGCCATGCCGTCGAGCGAGGCGACCTTGACATCGGCGGAGACTGCCGCGCGGAGCCGCACCCCCTGGGCCATGCCGATGGCAAGACCGGGGGGTGCGCGAAGATTCGCAAATGACGAGAAGGCTAGATCCTTCCCATCAACACCAGGACCACGATGATGATCAGGAGGAGGCCCACGCCGCCACCCGGTCCATAGCCCCAGTTCGCGCTGTAGGGCCAAGTCGGCAGCGCGCCGACAAGCAACAGAATCAGGACAATGATCAAGATCGTCGACAACATCGATCGCTCCTCAGCGCCTCGCCCTGGCACTCAATGCGTTTCGCGAATCAAAGTTCCGCCGATGAAATTCCCTCAATCGAGCCGCCAATCGTCATCCTACAGGCGGTTGCCGACAACGCGGGTCGCGGCGAAACGGTTCCGCGGTCAGCCCGGTATTTCGGTCTCGTCCTCGATGATCAAATGGTTAACGATCACCAGGCCGAAGATCAGGAACGGCACCGACAGAAAGGCGCCGACCGGTCCCCACAGCCAGGTCCAGAAGGCCAGGCTGAGAAACACCGCCAGCGGTTTCAACGTGAGGCGCCGGCCGACGATGTTGGGCGTCACGAAATGGCCCTCGATCGTGGTCAGCCCGACGAACAGCAACGGCGCGACAGCCGCATGGGCGATCGACGGAAAGCTGACGAATCCCACCGCGAACAGGATCAGCACGACGAAAGCCGGACCGATATAGGGGATGAAGTTGCACAGGAAGGCGATCGCGCCGAGCAGGACGGGATTGCCGAGCCCGACCAGCCAGGCGCCGCCCGCCGTGATCACGCCGATCGCCAGATTGATGACGGTGACGGTGCCGATATAGACCGTCAGATTTTGCTCGATGTCGTTGATGATGCGGATCGCGCGCAGCCGGTCGTCCGGCCGATTGAAGACGAGGATGATGTTCTTGCGCAGCCCGCTGCGGTCGAGCAGGAAGAAGAACAGCGTCGCGAAGAAGATCAGCAGCTCGCCGATCGCCGGCGTCAGGAAGCCCAGCAGCGGCTGGGCGAGGGCCGCGACGTCGATCGTCACGCCGGGGTCCTTGCCGCCTTTGCTCAACGCCGCCTGCAATTGCTGAAACGCCGCGAAGCCGCGCCCGAACGGCTGCAGCTTGGTCCTCAGGGATTCGGCCAGCTCGGGCGCCCGGCCGATCCAATCGATGATCGGCACCGCGACCATGATGGTGACCACCTGCAGGATCGCCAGCAGGACGCCGACCACGACGCCGGCGAACAGCCATCCGGGAATCCGCCATCGCGCGGCGACGCGGGCCAGCGGGTCGAACATCATGCCGATGACGGCGGCGGAGACGATCGGCAGCAGGATATTGCGGGCGAGATCGAGGACCGCGCCGAACATGATCAGGAAGATGCCGACGATCGCCAGATGCGCGACGTGGCGCCAGAAGGCGGACGGCGCGAGGATCGGGCGCGGATCGGTCAGCTCAAGCTCGGTGCGCGGTCGCGCAACGGCGGGACGGGACGGCGCGCTCTCCACGGCCCCTCTCCTCTCACGAACAACCGCCCTGCCGGCACCTCGGACTGCGCCAGGGCGCGGCCGGCCGATGCGCCGACCCTCACTAACGCGGTCTTCCCCCGCGGGTTCCGGATAGTCCCCCTGCGCCATTGCGGGCGCAAGCCGCAATGCCGGCCTCGGATCGCATCATCCCTCGATCGCGAACGCGTCGAACAGGCCGTCGACCCGGGTGCTCGTCTCGAAATCCCAGATCAACGCCAAGGCGCGCGCGACGCGCCCGGAGGCAAGCTTGCGGCCGGCCAGGGAGGTGAATTTCTCCCGCACCTCCGCGTCGGTCAGCGGATCGTCGTGGTGGCCATGCGGATAGTCGAGCCCGGCCGCGCGGGTCGTGCCGTCGCGAAAGTCGATCTCGACACGGGAGCGGAATTTTCCCGGAAAGGCGCGGGTGAAATCCGGATCCTCGACGACCGTGATCCTGTCGGCGAGCGCGAGGATGCGCGGATCGGTGAAGCGCGCGGGCGCGAAGATCGCGTCGCTGAAGCCGCCGTCGACCAGGACCGCGGCCACGATATAGGGCAGGCTGTGGTCGGCGGTCTCGCGCGTCGTCGGCCGCCATTTCTCGCGCCCGCTGCCGATCTCCTTATGGGCGAATTCGTAGGTGCGGATGCGGATCGCCGCGATCGTGTCCACGTCCAGCCCGCTCCGCAGCGAAAGCGCCGCCGCCAGCGGCCCCTGCGAGTGATACTCGGTGACGAAGAATTTCATGTCGGCCGCCACGACCGCGAGCGGCGCGCGGCCAAGCAGGCCGGGATCGAGCGGCCCGAGCAGATGATGCAACCCGAGGGCGCCCTCGAGAGCCTTCTCGGGACCCGTCATGCCGGCGCGCGCGAGCAGGGCCGCGAACAGGCCATTGCGGGCGCCGTTCGCTTCGGCGACGCCCTTCCACATCGAGAGCTGGCCGCGGCGCGTCACCGCCAGCGGCAGGTTGGGCGTCACCGCGAGCGCGAGCGCATTGATCATCTGGGCGCGGTCGGCTCCGAGGATCCTGGCCGCCGCCGCCGCGCTCGCGACCGCCGGATAGAACGCATGATCGAAGCCCTTGGTCATGACGCGCAACGCGTCGTGCAACGCGCGATGGATCTCGTAGCCGACGACGATCGCCGCGATCGCGTCGCGCCCGCTGGCGCCGGCGACTTGCGCCGCCGCCAGGACAGGCGCGATCACGCCGCTCGGATGCCCGCCGCCGCCGGGAAAGCAGTCGTTGCCGTCGAGATAGCGCGCCATCGCCGCATTGGCGAAGGCCGCGAGCTCCGGCAGCGCGCGCCGCGCAGTGCCCAGCACCTGCGCGCCATCCGCTGGTTCGGCGCGCAGCGCGAGCGCACGCACGATCCGGCTCGGCTCCGCGTCGAAGGCCGCGATGCCGCAGGCGAGCGTGTCGGCGATGCGCCGCTTGCAGGCGTGGACCGCCTCAGGGGTCAGATCGGCGAAACGCAGGCCCGCCGCGTAATCGGCGATCCGGCTGATCGTTGCGTCGGGCCCGGCCACGCCGTCCGCCATCGGTCAGCCGACCCGCAGGAGTCGCGCGCGCAGAAACCACACGACATCTGTCACGAGCGTCCTCCGCGCGATCATCTCGCGTCTCTCCGGTCCCGCATTGCCGGGCGGTCCGCATGGTATCGGTCCGGGTCGTCGTACACCACCGCGGGCTTTCGGCGAAGGCGCGCCGCACGGCCGCCAAATTGCCGGTTGACCGCGCCCATGCGGGGCCGATTAATGCAATCCGCAACCCCCGACAGGCTGCTCACGCCGACATGAAAGCCGCCCCCTTCGCATATTCGAGGCCGGAAACCCTCGACGAGGCCTGCGCCCTCTTGGCGGCCGACGACGGCGCGCGCCTGATCGCGGGCGGCCAGACGCTGGCGCCCCTGATGGCGATGCGGCTCGCCCGGCCGACGCGGCTGGTCGACATCGCGCGCCTGCCGGGGCTGGCTTTCGTGCGCCAGGACGGGGACACGATCGCGATCGGGGCGGCCACCACGCAGCGCGCCGCCGAGGCACATGCGCTCGTGCGCGGCAAGCTGCCGTTGCTGGCGCGCGCCCTGCCCTGGGTCGGCCACGCCGCGACCCGCGCGCGCGGCACCGTCGGGGGCTCGCTCGCCAATGCGGACCCGGCGGCCGAGATCGCGCTGGTGGCGGTGACGCTGGGCGCGCGCCTGCGCTACCGCGACGGCGCGAGCGAGGCCGAGCTCGCGGCGGCGGATTTTTTCGTCGGCCCGATGGTGACGGCGCTGCCGCTGACCGCGGTGCTGACCGCCGTGCGCTTCCCGGTCTGGGACGCCCGCGTGGGCGTCGCGTTCCACGAGATGAGCGCGCGGCGCAGCGATTTCGCCTTCGCGGCGGCGGCCGCGCAGGTCGCGCTCGGTCCCGACGGCGCCTGCGCGCGCCTCGCGATCGGGGTCGGGGCGGCGACCGAATTCCCGCTGCGCCTCGCCACGGCCGAGCGGGCGCTCACCGGCACGCGCCCGACACAAGCCGCGATCCGCGCGGCCGTGGCCGAGGCGCTGGCCGACATGACGCCGATGGCCGACCTGCATGCCTCGGCCGACTACCGCCGGCGGGTCGTGCAAAGCCTGGCGGCGCGGGCGATCACGGACGCCATCGCGGACGGCGGGGCCCGCCATGTCCATTGAGCTTGCGGTCAACGGCCAGATCCACCGCGTCGACGTCGAGCCGCGCATGACCCTGCTCGACTGCCTGCGCGACAAGCTTCTGCTCACCGGGGCGCATGCGGGCTGCGAGCACGGCGTGTGCGGCGCCTGCACGGTGCTGCTCGACGGCGTCGCGGTGCGCTCCTGCCTGATGTTCTGCGTGCAGGCGGACGGCTATGCGATCACCACCATCGAGGGGCTCACCCCGGCGCCCGGCGAGCTGTCGGTGCTGCAGGACGCGTTCTGCGAGACCCACGGCATGCAGTGCGGCTATTGCACGCCCGCCATGATCCTCGCCGCCCATGCGCTGCTCGCCGGCAATCCGGCGCCGACGCGCGACGAGATCGTCGAGGCGATCTCCGGCAACATCTGCCGCTGCACCGGCTACGCCCAGATCGTGGAAGCGATCGCGCTCGCCGCCGAACGGCTGCGCGGCGCCAACCGGCCGGCCGAACCATGACCGCCCCCCGCTTCCGCTATGTCTCGTCCGATCGCCGCGTGCGCGAGGACCGGCGCTTCGTGGCCGGCAAGGGACGCTTCGTGGCCGATATCGCGCTGCCGGGCACGCGCCACGTGGCGCTGGTGACCTGCCCGCATCCGGCCGCCCGCATCGTGGCGATCGACAAGCGCGCCGCGCTGGCGATGCCCGGCGTCCATTATGTTCTCGACGGAGCCGAGCTCGCGGCCGCGACGCTGCCGCTGATGGCCGGGCTCGACACCCCGAACGTGCCGCGCCGCCCGCTCGCGGTCGACGTCGCGCGCTATGCGGGCGAATGGGTCGCGGCGGTGGTGGCGGACAGCCGGGCGGCTGCCGAGGACGCGGCGGAGGCGGTCGCGATCGACTACGAGCCGCTCCCCTTCGTGCTCGACGGCGAGCAAGCCTTCGCGCCCGGCAGCCCGGTGGTGCATGAAGCGCACGGCTCGAACGTGCTGCTCGACCGCAGCTTCGTGTGGGGCGAGGTCGACAAGGATTTCGCCGAGAGCCCGCATCGTCTTTCGTTGCGCGTCGCCTGGGGCCGCAGCTCGACGGTGCCGGTGGAGACCTTCGGGGTGGTGGCGAGCTGGGATCCCTGGCGCGAGATCCTCGACGTTTATGCGTCGATCCAGATGCCGAAATATCCCGACCAGATCGCGGCCGCGCTCAAGCTTCCGGCATCCGGCGTGCGCGTGCACCACGACGTCGACGTCGGCGGCAGCTACGGCGTCAAGCGCGGCATCAAGCACACGGTCGTGGCCGGCTACCTGACGCGCCGGCTCGGCTTCCCGATCCGCCTGATTGAGGACCGGCTGGAAAACATGCGCGGCGGCGACGCGCATGGGCCGGAACGGCTGTTCGACATCGAGGTTGCGTTCGACGCGGCGGGCGTGATCCGCGCGATGAAGATGCGCGCGCTCGACAATGTGGGCGCCTATGCGGGCCGCTCGCCGTTCCAGCTCGGCAAGCCGGTCGGCGCGATCGTCGGGCCCTATCGGATCAAGAGCGTCGCCTACCGGGCGATCGCGGTCACCACCAACAAGACCGTGCAGGAAGCGGTGCGCGCCTTCGGCCAGTCGCCGACCAATTACGCCATCGAGCGCACCATCGAGGAAGTGGCGACTACGCTCGGCCTCGACCGGCTCGAGGTGCGCCGCCGCAACCTGATCCGGCACGAGGAGTTTCCCTACCTGATCCCGAGCGGCAGCACCTATGACAGCGGCGACTACCACGCGGTCATCGACAAGGTGCTGCGGCACGCCGACTACGACAAGCTGGTGGCGGAGCGCGACCGCCTGCGCCACGAGGGGCTGCTCGCCGGCATCGGGCTGGCGGCCTGCCTGGAGCCGAGCGGGGGCAATTCGTCGTTCGAGCCGCTGCTCAATCCGAAGAACGCCACCACGACCTGGATGGATTCCTGCCGCATCAGCGTCGACCTGGGCGGCGCGATCTCGGCCGCGATCCACACCACCTCGGCCGGCCAGGGCCACGAGACCATGGTCGCCACCGTGATCGGCGAGGTGCTCGAGCTCGATCCCGAGCGGGTCCGCGTGGTGCGGCCCGACTCGATCGCGTCGCTGCCGAGCAACACGCCGGTCGGCAGCCGCATGGCGATCATGCTGGGCGGCGCGGCCTTCCATGCGGCCGAAAAGCTGAAAGCCCGCCTGGTCGCGATCGCGGCGCATGACCTGGGGATTCCGCCCGAGCGCGCGGTCTACCGCGACGGCAACGTGGCCGACTCGGCGGCGCCGTCGGCGCGGCGGACCTGGAGCGAGCTCGTCACCATCGCGCACCGCCACTTCCACAAGCTGCCGCCCGGCGTCGAGCCCGGCCTGTCGGTCGCCCACATCATGCAGGTGCCGACCGGCGGCGGCCTGCCGACCGCGGACGGCCGCGTGCAGATGTATCCCTGCTACTCGTTCGAGTTCCACCTGCTGCTGCTCGCTATCGATCCCGACCTCGGCAAGCCCGAGATCCGCCGCTACGTGGTGGGCCACGACTGCGGCACGGTGATCAACCCGAAGATCGTGCGCGGCATGACGCTGGGCGGGATCGCGCATGGCATCGGGGCGGCGCTCTACGAGGAATTCGCCTACGACGCGCAGGGCCAGCTCATGGCGCAGAATTTCATGGATTACCTGCTGCCGTCGGCGCACGAGATTCCCGAGATCGAGATCGTGCATCACGAGACGCCCTCGCCGCACACGGTGTTCGGCCAGAAAGGCTCGGGCGAGTCCGGCTACCTGGGGGCGCCGGCCGCGGTCGCGAGCGGCGTCAACGACGCGCTGCGGCCGCTCGGCATCACGGTCAACAGCCTGCCGATGAAGGCGGCCCGGCTGGGCGACCTGATCGCGGCGGCGAGGGAGAAAGTGAAGTGAGGCGTCGAGCCGCAATTCCTGACTCGTCATGCCCCGCGCAAGCGGGGCATCCAGTAACCACGGATGGCGCGGTGAATGCTGGATTGCCCGCTTGCGCGGGCAATGAATGACGACGGCGGTAGGGTGGGCAAAGCGAAGCGTGCCCACCACTGGGCGCTTGCGCGCAGCGCCGCGTGGGCACGGCGCGTTCCGCGCCTTTGCCCACCCTACATTTCTTGCGCGACGGCATGACAAAGAGTGAATGGCGTCAGGAGAGATACATGACAGCAACAGTTCATCATTCGCGTCGACTGCTTGCGACAGCACTGCTCGCCGCCCTCTCGGCTCCCGCCGCCGCGCAGGCCCCCGACAAGCTTTCGATCGTGGTGTTCGGCGCGCCCTCGCTCGGCGCCTTCATGCCGCCGATCATCAAGGCGAAGAAATTCGACGCCGCCAACCGGCTGGACATCGATTTCGCCGAGCGCACGCCCGACGCCTATACGGCGCAGTTCAACTCCGGCGAGTTCAAGCTCGGCGGCAGCGCCGCACTGCTCACCGTCGGGCTCGCCGATATCCGCGGCGTCAAGGTCAAGTATCTGTTCAACCTGTTCGACCTGTGGGGCGCCGTGGTGACGTCGCGGCCCGACATCAAGACGCTGAAGGACCTCGAGGGCAAGCAGCTGGCGGCCGCCAAGGCGACCACCAACTACGTGATGTTCGAGTTCTTCGCCAAGAAGAGCGGCGTCGACGTCTCCAAGATCGAGGTGGTGAACACGGCGACGCCCGGGCTGATCGGCTACGCGCTCGCCGACCGGGCCGATGCGATCCAGATCTGGGAGCCCGCCTATACGCTGCTGCGCTCGAAAAAGCCCGACATCCGCAATCTCGACCAGCGCACCGAGGTGAGCTGGAAGCAATATGGCGGCGGCGATTTCATTCCCTATCTGGGGGTCGCGGCGCACACCGACTGGATCGAGCAGAACCAGGCGATCATTCCGCGGCTCTACGCGACCTACCAGCAGGCGGCCGACTGGATCAGGCAGAATCCGGACGAGGCCGCGGCGCTGATCGCGCCCAAGGCCAATACAGAGGATCGCAAGGCGATGGCCGAGCTGGTGCGCTCGAACGAGCGCCTCGGCATGCATGTGGCGCCGGCCGCCGGCATGCGCAACGAGATCGCGGCGGTGTACCAGGCGGGCCGCGACGTCGGGTATTTCCCCAAGGC
>Ga0137415_10003970_pt1 | contig 14660 bp, 9 predicted proteins | sample CZODoug3_1_1_16f_FD_183082 | JGI IMG/M metagenome (GOLD analysis project Ga0137415, IMG submission 183082) | Vadose zone soil fungal communities from Angelo Coast Range Reserve, California, USA - CZODoug3_1_1_16fungal (Hybrid Assembly) | ecosystem: Environmental > Terrestrial > Soil > Vadose... | reverse complement strand
AACGCCGACAGCTTGCCCGCCGACTCCGCGCACTTCATCTACCGCCGGCCCGATCTGCTCGCCGTGCCGCGCCCGCTCGCCCGCGAGCTGTACGACGCCGATCCCCGCGATCCCAACTACGTGCAGGCCCTCGCCCAATACGCCCGGGCCAACCGCGATCATGTGGAGGGCCTCTACACCAGCCCGGCCGCGCCCGAGGTGAAGGAGCACATCTATTCGGTATGGATCGATCTGGTGGAGCGCTATGAGCTGGACGGGCTCCACTTCGACTACGTGCGGTACCCCGCGCCGGACTACGACTACTCGCGGGTCGCGCTCGAGCGGTTTCGCGACTGGCTCGTCCCTACCCTTCCGGACTCGGTCCGCACCCGGTTCGCTGGCGCCGAGCCGGCCGATCCGCTCGTCTACAGCGACTCCTTCCCGGACGCCTGGGATCGCTTCCGGCGGCTGCAGATCACCGAGCTGGTGGAACGGATCTATCACGGCGTGAAGAAGCGCAACCCGCGCCTCGTTGTGAGCGCGGCCGTGTTCGGCGACGCCGACAACGCGTACCGCTTACGGTTCCAGGATTGGCGCGACTGGCTGCGCCGCGACTTCATCGACGTCGCGTGCCCGATGGCCTACACCGATTCGACCGAGCTGTTTCGCGCGCGGATCCGCGCCGCCGTCGAGACGGCGGGAGGCGCGCGCGTGTGGGCGGGCATCGCCGCGTACAGGAACACGGTGGACGGAACGGTGCAGCAGATCGGCGTCGCGCGCTCCCTCGGCGCCGCGGGTGTGGTGCTCTTCTCGTATGACTTCATGGCGCGGCACGAGGGCATGCGACCGGGCGAGAGCTATCTCATCGCGGTGCGCGACCGCGCGTTCCGCTGATTGGCCTTTACCGGTTGGCGGTGTTATCCAAAAGAGGCCGGTTGGTGGCCGTCGTGGACGTGACTGTTATATCGCCTCGGGCACCGACGGTATAAACGCTTCCGCCATTGAACGACACGCTGGCTCTGGTGATGACGTTCGCAGCGGATCCGGTGTAGCGCGTGTTGAGATCATACACGCCAGCCGGCAACGCCGTGAAGACGCCCGCTCCCTGGTACGCCACCTCGGCGCCGACGGCGACCTCCACCCCTGTCGTGGTGTTCTTCGCATACAACGTCATCGGACTTGCGTTGGACATCGCGTGGACGAATCTGACGGTCGCGACCGAGTAATCGGTTGGTGCGACAAACGGATCCTCCACCACGAAACCCTCCACAGTTTTCGCGGTGGCATTGTAAAATCCACTCATATAGAGCGAGTAGTATTTCCCGTCGGCGATGGTCATACTGACCGTGGCAATGGGCAAATTCTTGTCGGTCGCCGCCGCGATCCTCCCGGTCAACGTGTACTGGCCCGGCGCGATCTGCGAATAGGCCCCGCCATTTCCCACGCCGCCGTACGCCACGCCCGTATTGAGTTCCACCCCCGTCCCGGACTGGATCGCCGTCATCTTCGTTTCGTCCGCGTAGAAATTCACCCCGGGGGCGTTCACACCAAAGTTGAAGAACTTGATGCGGGCGTCCAGCAGCGGTTCGACGGGAAGCTGCTGCACTGAATTCTTCTCGCACGCAGCCAGTGCCGCCGCCGCCAACAACACTGCCGCGGTCCGATATGCCTGCATGCGCTTGGTCATGGTTGAGTAATCCACAGCTCTTTGGTGTGATAATCGCCCGCCAGCCCACCAATGGCACTGAGTGCATCCCGGTTCCACACGTATTCCGAGTTGAACCTCGGCCGGATCCGCTGCACGACCTGACCGGCATTGTCACTGAAGAGGGGATTGGGAGGCGTCAACCCGCGGAACACCTGCGTCCCGCTGACCGTGTCCGGGGCTGTGTAGTGATAGCGGCGTATGTCCATCCAGATTTCGTTGTGGCCCCAGCCCCACAGCGCGATGTACTTCTGCGACATGACATGTGACAACGTCAGGGTGGCGGGAACAATGTTCGGGGACGCGAGGAACGAGTCTCGAGTCGCCGTGGTAATCGACGCGGGGTTACCTGCTTCGGTGCTGCGGTCGTTCACGAACTGGAAATGTGACTGGATCCCGGTCTTGTAGGCCGTCAGCGCCGTTGCCTGATCACCCATCCGCAATGCGGCCTCCGCCTTGATGAACTGCAGTTCGAAGTACGTCATCACGGGAATCCTCGACCGGTCGCCGAAGATGTAGCGGGACGGCGAGCCCAGTCCGCCGCTCCCGACGTAGCCAAAGAAGTTCCGCGGCCGCAGTGAATCGGTGATCGGGCCAAACGGCTGTAGCGAAGTTACGGCGTTGATATCAAGACCACGGTAGGTCTTATTCGCCGAGTCGATCGCCAGCATGCGACTCATCCGAGGGTCGACGGTACCGCCGAATTGCGTGCCGTTCATCAGGTTCACGACGAACTGCGTCTGCCGGTACAGCGTGATGTTGTTGCGCGTGCGGCCCCAGAAATTGCAGTCCGCGAAATCCGTGGAGCCGCACGGATACGCGAGCAGCGCGTCGTCGGCATTGCTCGTGAACGAAGAATCGACCAGCCTGATCACACGGGCGGCGTCGTACGCTGCCTTGTTGGAAAAGTGATTGAGGTTCAGCGCCAGCATCCCGTACGCCAGCTTCAACCACTGCGTTCTGTCGCCGTTGTAGATGTGGTCCCCGACCGCCAGATAGCCCCTGTCGACGGCCCCGTCGGTGCGTTTGAGGAGCACGATCGCGCTGTCGAGCAGTCGCTTGACCTCCTGATAGGCGTAGTCCTGCGTGTCGTAATCGAACTTGGTCCGCGTCTGGTCGATCGCTTCCTTGACGATGATCTCGCCGTGCAGGTCGGTCAGCACCTGCCATCCCCATGCCTTCAGGAGCATCCCCACGCCCAGCAGATCCCAGCGTTGCTCGGCCTGCGCCTTGGTATTCATGTCGATCAGGTTCTGACCGAGCGACCAGTACACGTCGCGCCATTGCTGCGCGCCGTTGTCGCTGCCGCCGTCATAGCCCATCTTGCCCCAACTTTGGGCCGGACTGAAATTCGTGGACGTCGAGATCCATTCCTGCGAGTAATGCCCCACGAAGCGCCCATCGAACTGTGGTGACGTCACCATCCAATGCAACATCGGCGGCAGATAGAGATTCGCCGACACCGACTGCGGACCGTTCGGATTCGTATTGACATCGAGGAAATTGCTGCATCCGGCCGACAGGGCCAGCATGCCGATCAACACGGTTGTGTGTGTCGTCTTCATGATCAGAACCCCACGCTGATGCCGAAACTGACGCCGCGCGGCATCGGGAGATTCCCGAAGTCGATCCCCACCGCCCCGGAGCCGCCCACGGCCGCGGTGTTCCCGTTGATGATGGGGTCCAGGCCGGTGTAGTTCGTGATGATGAACAGATCCGTTCCGGTGAGGTACACGCTGGCGCTGCGGGCCCTGAGGAACCCTCCCGGAATTTCGTAGCGCACGGTAACGTCCCGCAGCCGCAGCCAGTTGATGCGCTTCTCGATGAACAGCTCTTCACTCATGTTCGTGTAGTAGACCGTCTGCGCGCTCGGAATCACGACGATGTTATTCGGTGTCGGGCTCGCGCTGTTCTCCTTCCCGTCGCGCAACACACCCGCGATGACCCGCGGCTGGTCGCGGTCCAGCGTCTCCATGCTGAGACCACGCGTCGTGAGATAGTGCTCCGTCGCGTTGAAGATGTCGCCGCCCTTGCGGATATCGAGCAGGAAATCGAGCGAAAGACGCTTGTACCGGAGCGTATTCCCGACGCCGATCGTGAAGTCCGGCTGGCGATCGTAGCCGGCGTCGATGAAGTTCGCCGACACGGCGTTCGATCGCACGGGGAGGCCCGACGCCGGATCGATCAACAACTGACCCCGATTATTCCGCAGATAGAACCAACCGGTGAGCGACATCGTGGACAGGCCCACCTGGGTCCCGTTGCGCACATTGCCGTACAGCCAGGTGTCGGAGACGTACGATTCCGGTATGCCATTGGGCAGCTGCGTCACGATGCTTCCCGAGCTCGTCCAGTTCAGTGTCACGTCCCACGAGAATGACGGCTTCAGAATCGGTGTGCCGCGGATAGTCAGCTCGAGACCGCGGCTGCGCGTCGCGGCGCCGTTCAAGTTGAAGAGAATGAAGCCGGTGCCGTAGCTGCCGCGGATGTCGTTGACGATCTGGTCCTTGGTGGTGGCACGATAGGCTGTCGCATCGAGTCCCAGCCGGCCGTTCAAGAAGGAGAGCTCGACCCCGCCCTCGACGGACCGCTTGTACTCGGGCTTCAGCGCGAGGTTGGGGCCCCAGAAGTCGTATCCGTACCCGCCGAACGACGTCGTCTTGAATTGCAATGACGGCCGGTAGGCGTAGGGCCGCGCGTCCTTGCCGACCGCGGCATAGGCGAGTCTTACCTTCCCGGTCACGAAGCGCCGGACACCGGGAAACGCCTCGGAGAAGATGAAGCTGCTCGAGATGGACGGATAGAAAAACGAATTCCGCGGGCGGGGGATCGTCGACGTCCAGTCGTTCCGCCCGGTCACGGTGAGATACCAGAAGTCCCTGTAATCGAGCACCGCTTGGCCGAACAGACTGATGAGTCGGCGCTGCTCGATCGTAGTCAGGGTCGACCGCGTGCTGGTGTTGTTCATCGACACGAAGTTCGGATCCAAGAACCCGATGCCGGTCTGGGCATCCGACGTGGTCTTCAGGTCGCTCAGCTGGTGGCCCACGAGGCCGCTGATCGAGAAGCTGCTCGTGAGGGGGTGGTTGTAGACGTTGAGAACCGTGAGGGCATTCAAGTTCCGCGTGATGACGTCGGCTTGATCGAGTATCCCGTTCGACGCATTCCCCGTCACACTTTCCGGGTTGCGGAGCAGCAGGTTCTGATTCGTGTATGTATCGGTGCCGAGGTTGGACTTGATATTTCCCCACGAGAACGGCGTAACAAGGAAGCCGACGTTGGCGATCAAGCGGTTGGTTTTGGAATTGATCTTGTTCTTGGCGACGTTGAAGTACGGATTATCGAGCTCCGCCGAGGCCGCGAGCGCGGTCAGCCGGCGCCGGGTGCCGGCGGGCGTCAGGTAGTCTTTCGCGTCGTCGGTTTGCGGCCACAGCATCAGACCCATCAGCGGACCGATGTCGCCCTTGTACACCTGATCGTTGTTCGCATAGGTGTACATCATCGACAGGTCGGTGTTCAACCACGAATTGATCCGGGCCTGGGAAGAGCCGGTGACGTTGATGCGATCGTAGGCCGAGCTTTGGACGACGCCTTCCTGCTTATCGAGGGACGTGCTCAGCCGGTAGTTGATCGCGTTGTCGGTCGTCGCTCCGCTGAAGGACAGGTTGTGGTTCTGGCTCAGCCCGGTTCTCAGGAAGCCGTCGATATTGTCATAGAACGGCGTCCCGGCGGGATACGGGGCGCCGAAGTACTGGAACGAGCCGAGCGTGCTCCCCGTCACCGTGGTTGGGCCATAGACGCGCTGGAGCTGATAGTTCGCGCTGGTCCGTTCGATCCTCATGCTGGAGCTGTACTGCATGCCCCCACCGGCCCTCCCGCGCTTCGTCTTGATCACCAGCGCGCCGTTCGCCGCATCGATGCCGTATAGTGCGGCGGCTTCCGGGCCCTTGAGCACGGTCACGGTTTCGATGTCCTGCGAATTCACGTCGGCGGCGCGGTTGGTGAAATCGACGCCGCGGTTCGAGAACGCGGTCGTCGAGCTCTTATCGGACGCCAGCACCCCCGTGTTGACGGTGCGGTTGTCGACCGGCAGCCCGTCGAGGATGATCAACGGCTGGTTGCTGCTACTGATCGAGCTGACGCCGCGGATGACGATCGATGAAGAAGCGCCCGGTACCCCCGACGTACTGGTGACGTCGATGCCGGCGACGCGCCCGGACAAGGCGTTGAAGAAATTCTCGCGCTGCGTCTGCGCGATCTCGGCGCCCCGAATGGTTTGCTGCGCGGTTCCCAGGGCCCGTTGCGCCGTGGTCTGCCCCAGCGCCGTGACCACGACGGCATCGAGATCCAGCGCGACCCGGCGCAGCTGCACGTCGATCACGTCGGCGTCACCCACCGTGCGTTCCACCAGCGCGGTCCCGATGAACCGGAACTGCAGCACCTGGCCGACGTCGGCGCGAATGGAGTAGGTCCCGTCGTTAGTGCTCGAGGTACGCGTGCTGGTCCCTTTGATGACGACCGACGCGCCGGACAAGGGAGCGCCTTGCTCACTCGTCACCTTACCGGTCACGGTCTTTTGCTGTGAAAACGCTTGGGGAGCGACGAGGAATATTCCCAGCAACACCATGACGACGCATTTGTTCATAGTGAGCGCTACCGGGTTTTGGTCCATGGGGCCCGACGTTACCGCGCCCTCGTGCAGGCCGCAAGACGCGACAGGCCTGGCGCGCCCACGCGTCGAGGCCTACTCTATCGCATGGCTTTCCTCGAGTCGAAACAGCAGAGCGCCGCCGCCCTCGTCCTGCTGCTCGGCGTCGCCATCGTCATCGGCCTGAGCCCCTACGTCACGGGGCTCGTCGGCATCCCTGTGCTGTACGCCGTCTTCGCCCCGGTCCACCAATGGCTGGCGCGCCGCATGCGGGAGCAGCTCGCCGCCGTGCTCGTCGTCGCGCTCGCCCTCTTCCTTATCGTGGTGCCCGGGGTCTCGTTCGCGGGGCTGGTGGTCTCCCAGGCGCAGCAGATCGCCGGCAGCGTGGTGCGCAACCCGATCCTCGGCCGCCTGGCCCAGCTCCAGATCGCCGGCGTGGACCTGGGCCCGCGCATCGCCGACCTGGGCGCGCAGGTGGTGTCGTGGATCGGCTCCTCGGCGTTCGGATTGATCGGCACCGCCACGCGGCTCGCCCTGAATCTGACGATCTCCCTGTTCGGCTTGTTCTATCTGCTGCTCCGGCCCGAGCAGACGTGGGAAGCCGTGCGACCCTACATCCCCTTCTCCGCCAAGAACGCCGAGAAGCTGCGCCAGCGCTTTCGCGACGTGACGACCTCGACCATCATCGGCACCGGCCTCACCGCCGCGGTCCAGGGGCTGCTCGTCGGCCTGGGGTTCTGGATCGTCCACCTCCCGAACGCGGTCTTCTGGGGCGTGGTCACCATGGTCTTCGCCATCCTCCCCGTCGTAGGGAGCGGCCTGGTGTGGGGACCGGGCGCCATCGCGCTGCTGCTCGACCATCGCCCCTATCCCGCGCTGTTGATCGCCCTGATCGGCATCGTCGTCGTGGGGAACGTCGACTACCTCGTCCGACCGATGGTGTTCCGGCGCTGGGCGCACATTCACCCGCTGGTGACGCTGGTGGGAGCACTGGCGGGAGTACCGTACTTCGGGCTGCTGGGACTGTTAATCGGGCCGCTGGCGCTGAGCTACTTCTTCGAATTGATAAAGATGTACAGGGAAGAGTACTTCAGTTAACAGGACAACCAACTACTAGACGCAGTTCCTCGTTTCTCAACCCTGCATGCCGTCACTTCCTGTCGAAATCAAGACCGATCAGCCCGAGTGGGTCGAACGTGATGCGCCCGTACGCCGCGAGCCAGTGGAGGTGCGGGCCGGTCACCCGCCCCGTCGCGCCGACCTCGCCGATCAGCTGGCCGCGCCCGACCGTGTCCCCGACCGCCACCAGGGCGCGGCTGAGATGCAGGTAGCCGGTGACGAGCCCCGCGCCGTGATCGATCAGCACGGTGGTGCCGCTCAGGTATAAATCGGCCACCAGGGCGACGACGCCGCGGTTCGCCGCCCGCACCGGTGCGCCGCGCCGGCCGGCGAAATCGACGCCCATGTGACGGCTCCGCAGCACGCCGTTGAATACGCGCGCCACGCCGAAGCGACCCGTCACCGCGCTCGACCGCGGCCGGACGAACGGCTCGTGCCACAGGCGCGGTACCTCGTGGGCCAGCCGGTACACGCCCTCCACGAGATCGCGCTCCTGCTGAATCCGCCCCGTGAGCGAGTCCGGCGGCTGCACCAGGTCGGGCGCCGCGTGCAACCGTTCGCGCGGCGCCCGCCGCCGCGCGGGCACGAGCCACGCGACCACGCTGTCGCTCGCCCCGCCCACCCGCTCGATCGTCGCGCGGGCCGCCACGCTGTCGGCCGGGCCGAGCGGCACGGCGGCGAGCGCGCGAAAGCCGTCCGCGACGCGCTCAAAATGCAGCGGCTCGCCCGCGAGCTCGCCCCGCACGGCCGTCACGCTGTCCCCAGCGCGGGCGCGGAGCTCGAGCAACACCGCTGAGCCCTCGAGCGGCACCCGCGGCCTGGAGACGAGACGTGTCGGTCCCGCGACACTCTGCGCAGCTGCGTCCATCGCGCCGAGGCACGCAATCCACGTGATGAGCGACCGCCACACCGTCGGCATGCGCGGGATACCCGAACGCCACACAGTCCGTTCCGCGCGCGGGAAACCCGCGCACGGCGCCGGGGGTAGCGCTGTAGTCGAGGGGCGACGTCCTAGAGATCAGAAGATCAGAGCGGGAGCGTGGTGGGATGGGCGCCGGGTCGCGCCCCGACTTCCACCGGCATGACCTCCCAGGCCTCGGCCCGGGCGAGTAGGTAGTCCGCGATGGCGCCGCCGGCCCCGGCGACGGCGGTGAAGTTGGGGAACTCGTTGACCTCGAGCACCGCCAGTCCTTCCGCCGTGTCGACCGTATCGACGCCGTAGATGTCCAGGCCGAACACCCGTCCGCATCGCAACGCCAGGTCGACCAGTGCCGCCTCGGGCTTGACCGGCTGCGCCACAGCCGAGGGCTCGCCGTTGAAGGGCGACGGCCGACGCGTGGCGAAGACCCGGTCGCCGCACACGGAGAACTTGAGATCAAAGCCGTCGTTCGGCAGGTAACGCTGAGCCAGGACGATCTGCTCCGGCCAGTGCACGTCCCACAGGTCGTCGCGACGGCGGATGAGCCGCAGCCCCTGGCTGTTGTCGCCATAGGTCGGCTTGAGCAGCAGGGGAAACCAGTCCTCCGACAGCCCGGCCAACACGGCGACGTCGCTCGCCAGAACCGTGGGTGCGCAGGGGATGCCGGCGCGCTCCAGCGCGACCGCCATCTCGGCCTTGCTGCGCACCTGCTCGGTAGCCCAACGCGTGTTGATCGTGAGGATGTGGGCGGTCTCTGCGTACGCCAGCATCGCGAGCCCGAGCGCGTCGCGGCAGCGCGCCACGACGACATCGTACCAGTTCAGGTCGAGCGGGTCGCTCGATTCAGGGGAGAAGATCCCGGACTGCGGGTCGAACCGCCCCCCCTGCGGGCACAGGACATCGGGTTCCAGACCCCGCGCCTGGAGCTCGTGGATCACCGCCCGTGGCATCTCCTGGCGCAAGTACCGTCCCTCTACGATGAACGCGATCCTCGGTACCATGTGCACGTGCGCGGGCAAGTTCTGTACCCTGCGGGGTCATTTCCAGCGCACCGAGACGACGGTGTAAGCGCTATCACACGCCGCGTGGCGAGAACATTTTTGTGTTGCGTGCGTTCGGCGTCGCTCCGATCCAGCAGCGCCCGGCCGCCACGGGCCTGTCGGAGCGGGACAACGGAGCGGCGGAGCGCCGATCTACCCCGAGCGGCGGGGCGACCGGGCGAAGAGGAGGTACACCGGCACCCCGAGCGCCAGCAGGCCGGCGCCGATGAGCGCATTGCGCGGGTTGGCAAGGATCGAGCTCGCCACCACATACAGCGCCGCGAGCACGAACAGCGCGGGGGTCCACGGATACCCGGGCACGCGGAACGCCTCCCTAACCGGCTCGGGAGGAGCACCGGGCAGCCGCTCCCGCGCCCTATAGATGAAGAGCCCGGCCACGGTGAGGCCGAAGAAGATCCAGTCTCCGAACGCCACGTAGTCCACCAGCTGGGCGAACGTCCCCGAGAGCGTCAGCACGGTGGCCCAGCCGGCCTGGACCAGGATCGCCAACGCGGGCGTGCGGTAGCGGGGGTGCAGCACGGCGAGCCGCGGCAGGAACACCCCGTCCGCCGCCATCGCCTGCAGCACGCGGGGTGTCACGAGAATCACCAGGTTCAAGAAGCCGAACGTGGACGCCGCGATGCCGGCCGCGATCAGCGTGCCGCCGGCGGGACCGAGCAGCGCGCGCATCACATCCGCCGCGGGTGCCGTGCTGTGGGCGAGTCCGGCAAGCCCGAGCACGCGCAGGTACGCCACGTTGGCGAGCAGGTACACCGCCACGACGGCCGCGACGCCCAGCACCAGCGCCCGCGGCAGGTTCCGCTCCGGCTCGATGATCTCTTCGGCGATGAAGTTGGTCTGCTGCCACCCCCCATAGGTGAAGAGAATCGGCACCAGTGCGGCACCAAAGCTGACCACCACTTCCCACGTCCCCGCCGGGGCGGTAGAGGGCGGTAGGAGGCGGTAAGGGGCGGTAGGCACCACGGCGAATAGACCGACGCCGATGAGCGTGGCGAGGGCGGCGAGCTTGAGCAGGGTGAAGACGTTTTGCGTGACGGCCGCGGGCTTGACGCCCAGGTAGTTGATCCCGGACAGCAACGCGATCGCGCCGATCGCCACGGGGACGGTGAGCCGGGCGGAGAGGCCCGCCAGCGCCAGCGCATAGTTGGCGAACGTGACCGCTACCGCCGCGATCGCGCCCGTGGCGATCACCAGCAGCAGCGCCCACCCGTACAGGAAGGCTGGCAACGGTCCCCACGTCTCGCGTAAGTACACGTAGCCGCCCCCGGCTTGGGGGCGGCGCTGTCCCAGCTCCCCGAAACAGACGGCGCCGATCAGGGCGATGGCGCCACCCACGATCCAGGCCGCGAGCGCCAACCGGGGCGACCCCACCCGCTCCGCGACGGCCGCGGGCGTGCGGAAGATCCCGCCGCCGATGATGCCGCCGATCACCGCCATCGTGCCGGAGAAGAGACCGAGCCGTCGCGCGTAGGTGGTCAGGACCGGAGACCGGGAAAGGGGAAGGGGGAAGGGTACGGCATGGCGCAGAAATTAACACGCTTCCCTTCCCCCTTCCCCCTTCCCCGCTACCCCTACAGTTTTCGGGACGCACTTCTCTCGAGGAGCCCTTCCGATGCCGCCGATCACTTTCACCGTCAACGGCAAGTCCCGCTCGGTCACCGACAGCCCGGACACCCCACTGCTCTGGGTGCTGCGTGACACGCTCGGCCTCACCGGCACCAAGTTCGGCTGCGGCATCGCGCAGTGCGGCGCCTGTACCGTCCACTTGGACGGGGTCGCGACCCGCACGTGCGTCCTGCCGGTCGCGGCCGTCGCGGGCAAACGCGTGACGACGATCGAGGGGTTGTCGCCGAACCGGGGCCACGCGGTGCAGCAGGCGTGGATCGCCGAGGACGTGCCGCAGTGCGGCTACTGTCAATCGGGCCAGATCATGGCGGCGGCCGCGCTGCTCGCGAAGAACCCGAGCCCGAGCGACGCGGACATCGACGCGGCCATGACGAACATCTGCCGCTGCGGGACCTACCAGCGGATCCGCGCCGCCATTCACCGCGCGGCGAAGGGGGCCTGACGTGAGCGCGCGCACAGACGTCACCCGGCGTGAGTTCCTCGAGACGGCCGGCGCCGCGGGCGCCGGCCTCGTCATCGGCTTCCATCTCCCATCCGGATCCCGCTTCCGCACCACGGCCGCGGCGCCGCTCGCCCCGAACGCGTGGCTGCGCATCGGCGCCGACGAGAGCGTGCTCGTGATCGTGGACCGCTCCGAGATGGGTCAGGGTGTGGCAACCGCTTTACCGATGCTGCTCGCCGAAGAGCTCGACGCCGACTGGTCCAAGATCAAGATCGAGTTCGCGCCCGCCGACAAGGCGTACACCAACCCGATGTTCGGCATGCAGGGCACCGGCGGCAGCACCAGTGTGCGCGCCGCCTACACCCCGCTCCGCAAGGCGGGGGCGGCGGCCCGCGAGATGCTCGTCGCCGCGGCGGCCGAGACGTGGGGGGTGGACAAGTCCGCGTGCCACGCGGAGGCGGGCGCCGTGATCCACACGCCCAGCAAGCGGCGTCTCACCTACGGCAAACTGGTGGCGAAGGCCGCGACCGCCTCCATGCCGCACGACGTGCCGCTCAAGGATCCGAAGGATTGGAAGATCCTCGGCACGCGCGTCCGGCGGCTCGACACGCCGCCCAAGGTGGACGGCAGCGCCCAGTTCGGGATCGACGTGAAGGTCCCCGGGATGCTCGTCGCCGTGGTCGCGCGCTGCCCGGTGTTCGGCGGGAAGGTCAAGAGCTTCGATGCGACCAAGGCGAAGGCCGTGCCCGGCGTGCGCCACGTAGTGCAGATCTCGAGCGGCGTGGCGGTCGTAGCGGACGGGTACTGGTCGGCCAAGAAGGGACGCGACGCGCTGGACGTGTCGTGGGACGAGGGCCCGAACGCGCAGGTCTCGAGCGCGAGCATCTCCCAGCTCTTCGCCCAACGCGCCGAGCAGGCGGGCGCCGTGGCGCGCAACGACGGCGACACCCAGGCCGCGCTGCAGCTCGCGACCTACAGAGTAGACGCGGTGTACGAGCTGCCGTTCCTCGCGCACGCCACCATGGAGCCGATGAACTGCGCCGCCCACGTGCGTGCGGACGGCGTCGATATCTGGGCCCCGACGCAGTTTCAGACGGGGGCCCAGGGCGTCGGGGCCAAGATCGGCGGCGTTCCGCCGGAGAAGGTGCAGGTCCACACGACCTACCTGGGCGGCGGCTTCGGCCGGCGGTTCGAGCTGGACTTCATCCAGGAAGCGCTCGAGACCTCGAAGGCGGTCGGCGCACCGGTGAAGGTGATCTGGTCGCGTGAAGACGACATCCGGAACGCCCAGTACCGGCCGGCCAACTACCACGTGCTGCACGCGGGGCTCGACGCCGGCGGACATCCGGCGGCGTGGACGCACCGCATCGTGGCGCCGTCGATCATGGCGCGCGTGTTCCCGGACACGATCAAGAACGGGCTCGACGAGGAGGCGGTCGAGGGCGGCGTCGGCATGCCGTACACCATCCCCAACGTCCACGTGGACTACCAGCTCACCGACACGGGGATCCCGGTCGGCTTCTGGCGCTCCGTGAATAACTCGTACAACGCCTTCGCCGTGGAGAGCTTCATCGACGAGCTGGCCCACGCCGCCAAGAAAGATCCGTACGAGTACCGGCGCGATCTGCTCGGCAAGGCGCCCCGCCACCTGGGCGCGCTCAACCTCGCCGCAACCAAGGCGGGCTGGGGCACGGCGCCGCCGCCGGGGGGGGGCCGCGCGCGCGGCATCGCCGTGTACAAGGCGTTCGAGAGCTACGTCGCGGAAGTCGCGGAGGTGTCCGTGGCAGCGGACGGTGCCGTGAAGGTGCACCGCGTGGTGTGCGCCGTGGACTGCGGGCCCGTGGTGAACCCGTCCATCGTCGAGGCCCAGATGGAGAGCGCGATCGTGTTCGGGCTCACGGCGGCGCTGTACGGCGAGATCGATATCGAGGCCGGCCGCGTGAAGCAGAGCAACTTCCACGACTACCAGATGGTGCGCCTCGCCGAGATGCCGAAGATCGAGGTGTACATCGTGCCGTCGAGCGACGCGCAGGGCGGCGTGGGGGAGCCGGGCACGCCGCCGATCGCGCCGGCGGTGTGTAACGCGATCTTCGCGGCGACGGGAAAGCGGGTCAGGAAGCTGCCGATTGGGAAAGTGGTGTAGCCATGACCCCAAAGATCAACCGTCGTGAGTTTGTAGCCACGGGTGCCGGCCTCGTCATCTCCTTCTATCTGCCCCCGCGTCGCGCGGCCGCGCTGTCCCGCGACGACGCAGCCTTCGCCCCCAACGCATGGGTGCGGATCGGTGCCGACGACGTCGTCACCCTGACCGTGGACAAATCTGAAATGGGCCAGGGCTCGCAGACCGGGCTCGCGATGATCCTCGCCGAGGAGCTGGAGGCGGACTGGGCGAAGGTGCGGCTCGGACCGGTGCCCGAGAACCCCGCGGGCTGGTCACGCCGCATGTCCACCGGCGGCAGCACGGCGATCCGCACGTCGTGGGACCCGCTGCGCAAGGCGGGCGCCACGGCGCGCGAGCTGCTGATCAGCGCGGCGGCCGCGGCCTGGGACGTGGACCGCGCGACGTGCCACGCCGAGCAAGGCACCGTGATCCACACGCCCACCAAGCGCCGGCTCACGTACGGCAAGCTGGCGGCCCGCGCCGCCAAGCTCCCCGTGCCCACCGAGGTGCCGCTCAAGGACCCGAAAGACTTCCGCCTGCTCGGCACGCGCACGCCGCGGCTCGACACTCCGGTCAAGGTCGACGGGAGCGCCGTGTTCGGGATCGACGTCAAGGTTCCGGGGATGCTCATCGCGTCGATCGAGCGCTGTCCCGTGTTCGGCGGCACGCTGCAGCGCTACGACGCGGCCAAGGCGAAGACCCTCCCGGGAGTCCGCGCGGTCGTGGCGCTCGAGCCCAGTCCGTGGACCGGCACGGGCGGCCCCTGGGCGGCAGGGTGTGCCGCGGGAGTCGCGGTGGTCGCCGATACCTACTGGCACGCCGTGCAGGGGCGCCGCGCCTTGGAGATCGAGTGGAACGAAGGCGCCGCCGCGACGCTCGGCTCCGACGGCATCCGGGCGCAGTTCGTGCAGGGCGCCGAGCACGGGGGCGTGGAAGCGCGCAAGACCGGCGACGCGGCCGCCGCGCGCGCCGCGGCGGTGACGTGGGCGGAACCGTCGTA
>Ga0137415_10003969_pt1 | contig 14664 bp, 12 predicted proteins | sample CZODoug3_1_1_16f_FD_183082 | JGI IMG/M metagenome (GOLD analysis project Ga0137415, IMG submission 183082) | Vadose zone soil fungal communities from Angelo Coast Range Reserve, California, USA - CZODoug3_1_1_16fungal (Hybrid Assembly) | ecosystem: Environmental > Terrestrial > Soil > Vadose... | reverse complement strand
GCCGCAGGCGCCGACGGACAGCACAACGGCCGCCGCCAACGGGACGACGCACAGGATGCGACGTGTCGTGGTCGTGCTCATGGTGTACATCCCCCTCTGGATGACTTGCTCACCCCGGCGGTGCCGCCGGACCTGCTCATACCTCGAAAGGTGCCGAGCGTTACCTCGGTCTCATACGTCGGAAGGCGCCGAGTGTTACCTCGGTGCCGGATATTCGCATGCTTTTCCGCCGTGGCTGAGTGCATATTCAGTGCTGATCGGTTGACGCCCTGAAATGCACTCCCACAGGGTGGCGGTGGCGACCGTGTTCAACCATGGGGCGGCCCCGAAGAGGGCAACGCGATGACCCCACCCAGGGGGTGGGGCTAACCCCAGGCGGGCCGAGACGATCGAGCATGGATTCGGGAGACCACATGGGCGACGGCCAGCCGGGAATCGAGCCGTACGAGCACGGCATGCTCGATGTCGGCGACGGCAACCAGATCTACTGGGAGACGCTCGGGAACCCCGAGGGCAAGCCGGCGCTGATGGTGCACGGCGGCCCGGGGTCGGGGTGCTCGACCAGATCCCGCCGGGCGTTCGACCCGGGGCGCTACCGGGCCGTGCTGTTCGACCAGCGCGGCTGCGGGCGCAGCACCCCGCACGCCAGCGACCCGGCCACCGATATGGGCGTGAACACCACCGAGCACCTGATCCGGGACATGGAGCGGCTGCGCGAGCACCTGGGGATCGAGCGGTGGCTGCTGTACGGCGGCTCCTGGGGATCCACGCTGATCCTGGCCTACGCGCAGCGGCATCCGCACCGGGTCTCCGAGATCGTCATCCCGGCGGTCACCACCACCCGGCGCGCGGAGATCGACTGGCTCTACCGGGGCGTCGGGCGGTTCTTCCCCGAGGAGTGGGAGCGGTTCCGCGCGGGCGTGCCGGAGACCGACCGGGACGGCGACCTGCTCGCCGCCTACGCCCGGCTCACCGCACACCCCGACCCGCGCGTCCGGGAGCGGGCCACCACTGACTGGCTGACCTGGGAGGACGCCGTCATCTCGACCGAGCCGAGCGGTCGGCGCAACGCCTACAGTGACCGCCCGGCCCGTGCCGCGCTGGCCTTCGTGCGCATCTGCGCGCACTACTTCTCGAACGGTGCCTGGCTGACTGAGGGCGCGCTGCTGCGGGACGCCGGTCGGCTGACCGGGATCCCCGGCGTGCTGGTGCACGGGCGGCACGACCTCGGCAGCCCGGTGGGCACCGCGTGGGAACTGGCCCGAGCCTGGCCGGACGCACGGCTGCACATCGTCGAGGACGCCGGGCACACCGGCAGCGACGTCATGCGGCGGCGGATCCACGAGGCGCTGGACACCTTCGCCAGCCGGTGAGCGGGGTCCGCCGCTGACCGCCAGCCGGTGAGCGCGGCCCGCCTCGGGCGGCCCCGGCCGCTGACGGCCCGCCCCGGGGTCCTACTGCTTGGAGTAGGCGAACGGCCGCACGGCGATGATCACCCGGTCCGGGGAGTCCGGCGGCGGGGTCGGGTTGGGCCTCCCGTAGCGCTGTGCCAGCTTCACGTAGAACGCCCCGGTCGGGTCCGGCGTGATGCTCTCCACCACGCCCCGGGCCTGCAGGTACTGGTACGGCTTGGTGGCGTCCAGCACCGACAGCGAGACGTGCGGATTGTGCTCGATGTTGCGCAGCTTGGCCCGCTGGGTGGTGTGGGTGAAACGGATCAGTTCGCCGTCCCACTCGAACCACATCGGGGTGACCGCCGGGTTGCCGTCCGGGCGGACCGTGGCCAGGTGGCCGAAGTTGGGTTGGATCAGGAGGTCCTCGTAGCCATCGGGGATGTCGCTCATGGTCGCCATCTTGCTCCCGCCACTCTCGTTGCGCATCACGGTGCAAGCGCGGTGACATCCGGGTGTCCGATCGTTAGGTTGTCAGGACCAACGTGTGCCCATCGACGGGAGGCGTCGCGCATGGCCGAGGCCGGGGGCGCCGCGATGCCCACCCGCCCTCGGCTGATCGTGGACCGGGGCAGCCCGGTGCCGCTGTACTTCCAGGTGGCCTCGCAACTGGAGCGGGCCATCGAGTCCGGCGAGCTGCCGCCGGGCACCCGGATGGACAACGAGATCGCGCTGGCCGAGGAGCTGGGGCTGTCCCGGCCGACGGTGCGCCAGGCCATCCAGTACCTGGTGGACAAGGGCCTGCTGCTGCGCAGACGCGGGGTCGGTACCCACGTGGCCCGCCCCCGGGTCCGCCGGGATGTGGGGCTGACCAGCCTGTTCGACGACCTCACCAAGTCCGGCCAGGTACCGACCACCGAGGTGCTCTCGCGCACGGTGCGTGAGGTCTCCGGGGTGCTCGCCGCCGCGCTCGAGGTTCCGGAGGGCACCCCGGTGGTGGCGCTGGAGCGGCTGCGCCGGGCGCGCGGGGAACCGCTGGCCATCATGCGCAACTACGTGCGCTCCGGCCTCGCCGAGCTGACCGCGCGGCGACTGGAGCGCCACGGCCTCTACGAGCTGCTCCGCTCGGCCGGGGTGACCCTGGCGGCGGCCCAGCAGAGCATCGGCGCGCGGCGCGCGACCGCGGCCGAGGCCAGGCTGTTGGACGAGACCAGGGGCGCTCCGGTGCTCACCGTCCGCCGCACCACGTTCGACCAGCACGGGGTGGTGGTGGAATACGGCGACCACGTCTACCGCGCCTCCCGCTACAGCTTCGAGGTGGCCCTGACCAGTCGCTGACCGGGTCGCTGGTTCGCCGTCGAGCACGTCCATCCGGCGGTCGACTTTCTCCTGACGTCATGACATAGTCCCGAGGCACTGGGACATGACCTGACATAACCTGCCAACGGGGGCGACATGGTTGGAGTCAGCGTTGGAGTCCGCGCGCCGCGGGCCGCGGCCGCGGCGATCCTGGTGGCCGGTCTGGCACTCGCCGGGTGCGCCGGTGGTGGCGGCGGCGGGAGCGCGCCGGCCGACCCGCAACGCAACGCCGACGCGAAGAGCGTCGCGCTGGTGATCTCCGCGAACGACGCGCAGGGCGGCAAGAACGCCGACGAGGCGGACTGGATCGTCAACTACGTGATCCCGGAGTTCACCAAGCAGATGGCGGCGCGGGGCGTCACCGCGCAGGTCACGTTCCAGCCGTCCGGGGTGGACGACGAGCAGTTCAAGACGCGGTTGTCGCTGGACATGCGCACCGGCGGCGGCGCCGACATCGTCACGCTGGACGGCATCTGGGTGGGCGAGTTCGCCGACGCCGGTTACGTCCGCCCGCTGGCCGACGTGGTGGGCCCGACCGCGGATTCCTGGGACGGCTGGCCGCAAATTCCGGCCGCCGTGCAGCAGCTGGGCACCTACGACGGCAAGCGGTACGGCATCCCGTACAACACCGACGGCCGAGTCCTCTACTTCAACAAGGAGCTGTTCGCCAAGGCCGGGCTGCCGGCCGACTGGCAGCCGACCAGCTGGCAGGACGTGCTGGACGCCGGCGCCAAGCTCAAGGCGCTGCCCGGGGTGGACCCGATCCAGCTCAATGCCGGTACCGCGATGGGCGAGGCCGCCACCATGCAGGGCGTGTTGCCGCTGCTCGCCGGCACCGGCAGCGCGCTGCGGGCCGGCGGCAAGTGGCAGGGCGACACCGCCGCGGTGCGGGACGTGCTCGGTGTTTACCAGAAGGTGTACGGCGGTGGCCTCGGTGACGTGACGCTGCAGCAGGACGCCAAGGGCCGGGACAAGTCGTTCCAGGAGTTCGCCGCAGGCAAGATCGGCATCCTGCTGGAGAGCGACTACTTCTGGCGGTCCGTGGTGGAGCCGAAGCAGGGCATCGCGCCGATGCCGAACCGGGATCAGGTGGTCGGCTTCGCCAAGATCCCCGCCCAGTCGCCCGGCAAGGGACCGAACGGGCAGGGCTTCGTGAGCATGTCCGGCGGTGGCGTCCGCATGGTCAACCCGGCGACCAAGTCCCCCCAGCAGGCGTGGAAGCTGCTCCAGTTCATGAACTCGGCGGAGGCGGTCACCGCGCTGGTCGGGGACACGCCGCGGATCACCCAGCGCGCCGACGTGAACGCCCGGACACTCGGCCGGGACCCGCTGCTCACCTACATCTCCGGCCAGGTGCTGCCGGTGACCGCGTACCGGCCGAGCACGGCGGAATACCCGCAGGTGTCCCATGCGCTGCAGGAGGCCACCGCCGCCGTGGTGGCCGGAACACCGCCGGACCAGGCGGCGAAGAAGTACGGTGCCGCGCTGGAGGGGGCCCTCGGTGGCGCTGGCGACATCACCTCCAACTGACCGCAAGCCAGCCCGGGCCGGCGCGGACGCCGGGGACTCCGCCCATGACGACGCCGCCGGGCTGGGCCGGGTCCGTGCCTCGGCGTTCGTGGTGCCGGCGCTGGCGCTGGTCGCGGTCTTCCTGGTCTTCCCCGCGCTGTGGACGGTCTACCTGGGGCTGACCAACTTCCGGCTGACCGGGATCGCCGCCGCGCACCCCCGGGTCGTCGGGCTGGACAACTACGCGAACGCGCTGGGCGACCCGGACTTTCGCAACGCGCTCTGGTTGACCCTGCTCTACGTGCTGGGCTCGGCGGTGATCGGGCAGAGCGTGCTGGGTTTCGTGGTGGTCTGGCTGATGCGCGACGCGCCCCGGGCGGTGCGTACCACCCTCGAGACGCTGGTCATGCTGGCCTGGATCCTGCCCAGCTCGGTGGTGTCGTTCCTGTGGATCGCCATGCTGGACCGGGACGCCGGCACACTCAACGCGCTGCTGCACACGCCCGGGGTGGCCTGGCTGATCACCCACCCGCTGCTGTCGATCATCGTGTTCAACACCTGGCGGGGCACCGCGTTCTCCATGCTGCTCTACAGCGCGGCCCTGGACGGCGTGCCGCCCACCCAGCTGGAGTCCGCCCGGATGGCCGGGGCCTCGGGCTGGCAGCAGCTGCGCGACGTGGTGTTCCCGCACATCCGGGGCCACCTGCTGACCAACCTGCTGCTGATCAGCCTGTGGACGTTCAACGACTTCGCGCCGTACCTGATCACCGCGGGCGGCCCGAACGGCGCGTCCGAGACGCTGCCGGTGTTCGTCTACCAGACCGCGATCTCCGACGGGCGGCTCGGCTTCGGCAGCGCCATCTCGCTGCTCATGCTGCTGATCAACCTGGTGCTCGCGGTCGGGTACCTGCGGCTGCTGCGGGAGCGCCGGCCGTGACCGCCGGGCAGTGGCTGCGCCGGGTGGGGTTCTACGTGCTGATCGTGCTGATCGCGGCGTTCCTGGCGCTGCCGGTGCTGTGGCTGGTGTTCGCCCCGTTCGACCGGACCCCGACGCTGGCCACCTCGCTGCCGTCCTGGACCCTGCACAACTTCGCCACGCTGGCCCAGAACCCGTACGCGCTGCGCTCGCTGGGCAACTCGGTGCTGCTGGCCGCCGCCACCATGGTGCTCGTCACCGGGCTCGGCGCGGTGGCCGCGTACGCGCTGTCCCGGGTGCGCATCCCCGGGCGGGACGGGCTGCTCTACGGGCTGCTGCTGCTCTCCTCGATCGTCACCGGCACGGCCGCCATGGTGCCGATCTTCCTGCTGATCTTCCAGCTGAACCTGATCGACTCCCAACTCGGCGTGGTGCTGGTGCTCAGCGGCGGGCTGCTGCCCGCGGCGATCTTCATCATGAAGGACTTCATGGACACCACGCCGCGCTCCTACGAGGAGTCCGCCCGGGTGTTCGGCGCCGGCCCGCTGCGCATCCTGCGCGACGTGGTGGTGCCGGTGGTGCGGCCCGGCATCGCCACCTGCGCGGTGTGGACCGTGGTGAACGTGTGGGGCAACTTCCTCACCCCGTTCATCCTGCTGCGCAGCCCGGAGAAGTCGCCGGCGGCGGTGGTGCTCTACACGTTCTACACCGAGGGCGGGCAGCCCAACCTCGGCCTGATCTCGGCGTTCTCGCTGCTCTACTCGGTCCCGGTCGTCGCCATGTACCTGTTCGTCAACCGGCGCTACGGGTTCCGCTTCCACGGAGGTATCAAGCGCTGATGGCGGACATCGTGCTGTCGCGGCTGGTCAAGGAGTACGCCGGCGGGGTGCGGGCGGTCGACGGGCTGGACCTGAGCATCGCGGACGGGGAGTTCTTCGCGCTGCTCGGGCCGTCCGGCTGCGGCAAGACCACGCTGCTGCGCTCCATCGCCGGGCTGGAGACGGTGACCTCGGGGCGCATCGAGATCGGCGGGAACGACGTCACCGCGCTGCAGCCCGGCGCCCGGGACCTGGCCATGGTGTTCCAGGACTATGCGCTGTTCCCGCACATGACCGTGCGGGACAACATCGCCTACCCACTGAAGATCAAGAAGGTGGCGAAGGTGGAGCGGCACGGCACGGCCGACGAGACCGCCGAGGGGCTGAGCCTGGGCGGGCTACTGCTACGGCGGCCCGGGCAGCTCTCCGGTGGCCAGCAGCAGCGGGCGGCACTGGCCCGCGCGGTGGCCAGCCGGCCCCGGGTGCTGCTGCTGGACGAACCGCTGTCCAACCTGGACGCCCGGCTGCGGCTGGAGGCGCGCACCTTCCTCAAGCGGCTGCAGCGGGAGCTGGCGGTGACCACGGTGTTCGTCACCCACGACCAGGCCGAGGCGCTGGCCATGTCCGACCGGATGGCGGTGATGGAGGCCGGCCGGATCCGTCAGGTGGGCACCCCGTCGGCGGTGTTCCACCGGCCGGCCAGCACGTTCGTGGCCAGCTTCATCGGGTCCACGCCGACCAACCTGATCGACGCCGTGGTGGACCGGGACACCCTGACAGTGGCCGGGGTCGTGGTGCCGCTGCCCGCCGAGGCCCTGGGTGAAGTGCGCGACGGCGAGGAGTTGGTGTTCGCGGTGCGCCCCGAATACCTGCGGCTGCACCCCGAGGCGGTACCCGGTGGGCTGCCCGGGACGGTGGCCGTGGTGGAGAACATGGGGGTCAGCTCGCTGGTCTCGCTGGAGGTGGCCTACGGGGCCGCGCCGGTCACCGTGCAGGTCACCGTGCCGGAGGGGGAGGAACCCGAGCCGGGCACGCGCGGCTGGGTGGTGGCCGAGGCCGGCCGGGTGCTGCTCTACCGCCGGGGCGACGGCCTGCTCGTCGGCAGCCCGGCCGAGCCGGCGCCCGAGCCCGGCGCGGATGCCGCGGTGTCCGCGGGGCGCTGACGTGCCGCTCGCCGTCCACCGGGGTCGCTGGACCCTGGCCGACCGCGCCGAGGGGGTCTACCGGGAGCTGCCGTTCGAGGTGCCGGCCGGCGCCGCCGGGGTCACCGCGACGCTGCGCTACGACCGCCGCGCCGGGGTGCTCGACCTGGGCTGTTTCGGGCCCACCGGGTTCCGGGGTTGGTCCGGCGGGGCCCGGGACACGTTCACGGTGGCGCTCGACGGGGCCACCCCGGGGTACCTGCCGGGGCCGCTGGAGCCCGGCGCCTGGCAGGTCTGCCTCGGGCTGCACCGGGTGCCGGCCGACGGTCTCGACTACGAGCTCGTGGTGGACCTGGTGGTGGACCCCGCCTCGGCTGCTCGCCCCTTGCCGCCCCCGCCGTGGGCGCCGGCCCCGCCTTTGCCGCCGCCGTGGCCGCCGGCCCTGGCTTTGCCGCCGGCCCCGCCTGTGCTGGGCGTCGGCGACCGCCCACCGCGCCGCGCGCTGCCCGCCGAGCCGGGCCGGCGTTGGCTGGCCGGCGACCTGCACAGCCACACCGTGCACTCGGACGGCGAGCTCACCATCGACGAGCTGGCCGCGCTGGCCGCCGCGGCGGGTCTGGACTTCCTCGCGATCACCGACCACAACACGGTGAGCCACCACCCGTACCTGCCCGCCGCCGGCCGCCGAGCCGGGGTGGTGCTGCTGCCCGGGCAGGAGGTGACCAGGGACATCGGGCACGCCAACGCGTTCGGAGACATCGGCTGGGTCGACTTCCGCCGGCCCGCCGACGACTGGCTGAGCGAGACGCGGGGCCGAGGCGGGCTGCTCTCGGTGAACCATCCGCTGTCCGGTGACTGCTCCTGGCGGCACGTGATGACCGGGCGGCCGCCGCTTGCCGAGATCTGGCACCGGACCTGGTCGGACCGGAGCTGGGGCGGTCCGCTGGCCTGGTGGCAGGCGTGGGCACCGGGGGCGCTGCCGGTGGGTGGCAGCGACTTCCACCGGCCCGGCGACGGCCACCCGCTGGGCGTGCCCACCACCTGGGTGCAGTGCGCGGAGGACGACGTGCTGGGCGGGCTGGCCGACGGGCGGATCGCGATCAGTGCCGGGCGGGACGCGGCCCTGCTGCTGCGGGTCGGCGACGAGCTGGTGGCGCTGGGCGCCGACGGCAGCTACCTGGTGGATGCCGAGGGCGCGCGCCGGGTGGTGCTCGGCGACCGCCGCGCCTTCCCCGCCGGCCCCGGCCCGTACCGCCTGGAGGCACCCAACAACACCGTGCTCGCCCTCTGCACCTAACCCCCCGCCGCGGTTGCGCCCCGGCGCCCTGGCGGCCCCGGCGGCCCCCGGCGCGGTGGCGGCCCGGCGCTCCCGCGCCCCGGTGGCCCGGCGGCCCCGGTGGCCTGGCGTTACCGCGCCTGGCGGCCTGGCGGCCTGGCGTTACCGAGCTGCCCCGGCGGCCTGGCGTTACCGAGCTGCACGGGAGGCAGGTTTTGCGGCGGTTCAGCCTGCTTGGTGTGGAGTTCGGTAACACCAGCCATGCGGGCCGCTGCGTGTAGCGTGCGGTCGGTGACGACGGAGGGTGAGGTCGCGCGGCGGTTGCGCGGCGAGGGGCGGGTCGCCCACTCTGGGCTGGCCGGCCGCTACCCGGTGCTCAGCGGCCCGAGGGCGACGGTCGCCGTGGTGCGCCGCCGTTGACCGCGGCCGCGCAGCCGTCACCCGATCGGGCGCGCGCTCCCTCGGCCGCGTCAGCCCTCGCTGGCTCGCTGGCCGAGGTGGTCAGCACGTTGCGGGCCGCCGGCTGCGTCTTCGCCGAGGATGAGGCCCAGCTGCTCGTCGCGCAGGCCCGCACCCCGGCGGAGCTGGCCGGCATGCTGGACCGGCGGACCGCCGGCGAGCCCCTCGAGCACGTGCTCGGCTGGGTGGAGTTCGCCGGCCTGCGGATCCTGGTCGACCCGGGGGTGTTCGTCCCCCGCCGGCGCACCGAGCTGCTCGTCCGCCATGCCGCCGGAGGGACCTTCCCTGCCGGCCGCGCGCCGGTCGTGGTGGAGCTGTGCTGCGGCGCTGGGGCGGTGGGCGCCGCGCTGGCCCACGCTCTGGGCGCCGTGGAGTTGTACGCGGTGGACATCGACCCCGCGGCCACCCGGTGCGCCCGCCGCAACCTCGCTGCCGACCCGGCCGCTGACCGGGCCGCGGCCGCTGACCGGGCCGCTGACCGGGCTGGTGACCTCGGCGCCGACCGGGCTGCCGACCCGGCTGGTGACCGGGCCGCGGCCGCTGACCGGGCCGCCGACCGGGCCGGGGATCGGGCCGGGGCGGCGCGGGTGTACACCGGTGACCTCTACCGGCCGCTGCCCGGTGAGCTGCGCGGCCGCGTCGACGTGCTGGTCGCCAACGCGCCGTACGTGCCCACCGGGGCGATCGAGCTGATGCCCCCAGAGGCCAGGGACCACGAGCCCCGGGTGGCCCTGGACGGTGGCCCGGACGGGCTGGACGTGCTGCGGCGGGTGGCTGCCCCGGCCGCGGACTGGTTGGCGCCGGGCGGCCGCCTGCTGGTCGAGACCGGCGAGTGGCAGGCGCCGGTGTTCGGCGAGACCCTCGCCCGCGCCGGCCTGGTCCCTCGGGTGGTCAGCGACGAGGCGCTCGGTGCCACCGTCGTCATCGGCACCCGCCCCTGACCTCGTCGATGGCGCGCCGCGGGAGTCGGTGTCTCACCGGAGACAGGTTCTCGCCGCTCATGGCGTGCGTCCTCGCATGGTCAACTGAACTCCACGCTCCTCGCCGCAATGGTCAAAGAATCGTGGCGTTCTGTTAACCATGAAGCCCGAGTGTCCGATGGGGTTTCGCGGCCCGGGAAGCCTCATGCTCGGGTCGAGACCGAGCGGCCAGGGCCGTGCCCCGGAATCGCTGTCTGCCCAGGTCAGGGGCCCGGGAGGTGCTGAGCGGAGTCTCAGGACTGTGATCCAGCCCCCGTAACGGGTGGTGTGGCGTGGATCCCGTAACGGGGTTCTGCCGAGCTCGTTGTTCGTAAAGAGGTCTAACAGCAGGGCCGGTCGGATGAATGGCGCCGGGAGTACCCAGTCATTGCTGACGCGGGTTTTGTTTGGTCGGGGGTCAGCGGGGTGGTTGCCACTCTGGTTCCTGTGTGATCGAAGGCGAGGGGTTGATGATTCACAGGACGAGCCGAGGTGGCAGCCGGGGCGTGCGGGCGGCCGCCGCGGTATCGCTGGCTTTAGCGGTGGCGACGATCGTGGCGGGGTGTGGCAGCACCGCTCCGGCTCCGCCCACCGCCCGGGTCCAGCGCGGGACAGTGTCGACCAAGGTGTCGGCGTCGGGTGCACTGGCGGCGGTGACCTCGCAGAACCTGGGGTTCTCCAAGGCCGCGCAGCTCAACGAGCTCGACGTCAAGGTCGGCGACATCGTCAAACCCGGCCAGGTGTTGGCCCGGCAGGACCCGTTCACCTTCGCGCAGGCGCTCAACCAGCAGGTGGCGCAGCTGGACAACCAGTTGGCGATCCTGGACCGGATCGTGCACGCCACCACGGTGCACGGTGACCACCGCTCGGTGGAGGCGGCCGAGAGGATCCTCTCGGCGAACAAGGAGCACGCGGACGCGGTGCACGACGCGGACGAGCACGCGGTGGAGGTCGCCGAGCGGGCGCTGGAGCAGGCCCGCCGCGCGCTCGAGCAGGCCGAACAGAAGTTCCAGAGCGACATGTGCGCGGTCGTGGGCACCACACTGGATCCTTGTCTGACGGACCAGACGAACATCACCACCGACAAGTCCAATCTGTCGACGGCGCGGAGCAACCTCTCGACGGCCAAGCACACCCTGGACATCGACGACACCGCGCAGCGGGTCAGCGTGGAGACGGCGCGGCAGGGTGTGGTCACCGCGCGGAACGCCTTCGACTCGGATCGTCAGGACCGGGGTCCGAACATCGACGCGCAGGCGGCCCTGGTGGCCAACAACCGGGCCCTGGTCGCGGCGGCGCAGCGGGATGTGGACAACACGGTGCTCTACGCCCCGGTCGGTGGCGCCGTCTCGGCGATCAACGGCGCGCCCGGTGAGTGGTTGAGCGCCGGCGGCGGTACCACGGCGCTGGCCCCCGGCACCGACGCCGGTATTCCCGGGGTGGGCGCGGCGGCCACCAGCGACCAGTCCTCGGCCTCGACGGCCCTGTCGGCGACGCGGCCCGGTGGCTCGGCGTTCATCGTGCTGAACAACATCAACACCTACCAGGTGGTGGTGCCGTTCGAGGAGTCGGACGCGGCGAAGGTCGCCCCGAACCAGAAGGTGCAGGTCACCTTCGACGCCATCCCCGACCTGGAGCGGGACGGAACGGTGCTGTCCATCGCCCCGAACGGCGTGAACATTTCCGGTGTCACGAACTACTACTGCACGATCCTGCTCAACAACACCGATCCCCGGCTGCGCAGCGGACTTACCGCTGAGGCGGGTGTGCAGGTGCAGGAGGTGGACAACGTGCTCACCGTGCCCAACTCGGCGATCATTCGCCAGGGCGGCCGGACGTTCGTGAACGTGCCCGGCCCGGATGGCAAGCCGGTGCAGCGTGAGTTCCAGCCCGGCATGGTCGGCGACGACAACACCCAGGTGCTGTCCGGCCTGAACGAGGGGCAGGAGATCCAACTGCCCCAGGCGCAGGTCTCCGGCACCGCCCCCAGCGGAGGCGGCGGTGGCGGCGGCGGTGGAGGCGGAGGGGGTGGTGGCGGCGGCGGTGGCCGCTGATCCCACCCCGAGCGATATCTAACGCCGGCCCGCGCCGAGTCGAGAACCCTCGACCGGCGCGGGCCGGCGTTTGTGCTGGCCGGGACTCGTGGAAACCGGCTGCGGACGTACCGCCGAGTCGACAGAATCCTCAACGTCGGTTGAAAAAATGGGCGAGGGGAACCGGAGTGAACCTGCCAGCCGGACTTGCGGTGACTGTGCACCAGGTCAACCGCCTGACCATCACCACCACCGAGGGCTACGACGAGTTCCGGCGGCGCTACGAACAAGCCGTCCCCGCCATCCCGAGGAACGAGATGCCGGCGCACAGCGGCTCGTGGGCGGAGATGGTCGCCTGGATCGACTCGATTGCCCCGTACGGGTTCGTGTCCTACTTCCGCATCGAGGTGGACGACGCGATGGGGTTGGCCGGACACACGGTCCGGGGCACCCAGTACCTGATGGGCAACCACACCATCGTGGAGAGGATGTTCCGGCACGACCCTGGCGTCCTGCTGCACGCGCCGCTGCGCACCTTCCTCTGGGCGCCGGAGGGCGGCCCGACGAGTCTGGCCGTCGAGCAGCCCAGCACCGTGTTCGCCGGCTACGGCCGCCCGGAAATCACCGAGGTGGGCCGAGAGCTGGACCGCAGGTTGGCCGCGCTGTTGGAACACCTGGGCGTCCCCGTCCCGGAACTACCGAGTGCGCCAAACAGGCTCGACTAGCTGTCGGCAGCACACTGCGGAAGCAGAGAAAGTCGAGTACCTCGACCGCTGCTCACCGGCCGTGGCCGCCACCACCGCCACCGCCGCCGGAGTGACCGCCGCCGCCACCGCCGCCCGAGTGGCCGCCACCGCCGCCACCGCCGCCCGAGTGACCGCCGCCGTCGCCACTGCCGCCCGAGTGGCCGCCACCGCCGGAGTGGCTGTCACTACCGCTGGAGTGGCTACCACCGCTGGAGCGGCTGCTGGAGTAGCCACCACCACCACCGCCGCCCGAGTGGCTGCCACCGCTCGAGTGGCTGCCACCGCCGGCGGACTGGCCTCGTGTGTGGCCGCCATCGCCGCTGTCTTCGGACGAACGCCCTGTCGAGGTGTCCCGGTCGGATTGACCGAGGCCGCTGGATCCAGCCGATGACGACGCAGAAGCGGATGTCGCGGTGGACTGGTTCCGCGGCGCGACCTGCGTCGGCCCGGGGGGTGTGGCGACGGGGTAGCTCGGCGGGCCACTGCCGGGGCGTGGAGGTTCATCCGCGTCCGGCCGGGTGGCTGACCCGTCGGAGTTGTCGAGCGCGGTCACCGAACTGGTGGCAACGACGCCGTTGTCCTGGTTGATTGGTTGGCTTCCTGGCAGGAGATCGGGCACCGGGAATGGGCCGGGAGGCGGCCCTCCTCGCACGCCCCAGGGGTACGCCGGGAGGGGGGAGGGCCCGCTGGCCGGAGGTAGCGCGAAGTCGTGGGTCTCCGGCGCGTTGTGGGTCACCGCGAACGCGCCTCCCAGCCCGAGCGACACCACCGCGGCGTAGGCGGCTGTGACCGTGATCCGGTGCCGGATCGCGTGGCGGAACACCTGCTCGGTGGCTCGCCGGTCGGTTCGATAGGACAACGCGTGGGCGAGTTCGGCCAATTCGAGTGCCACCCAGGTGTGGATCGGCTGGCTCGGGTCGGCGCCGCGGTGGTTCCGCGGACCGGGACCCGTTCGCTCGGCCAGCGCCTGGTATCCGGACGCCAACCGGGCGGCCACCGTGTCGAGTGGCAGGTGCTCGGAGTCCGCGACCTGCCCAAGGGTGAGTCCGCCCACGTGGTGCAGTGCCAGAACGGTGCGCAGCTCCTCGGGCAGTCGCCGCAGCGCATCGAACATCGGGCGTGCGGACGCCGCGATCCACTCGGACTCGCGGGCGTGCACCGCCGCCGGCGACCGGCGTCGGCGTGGCGGGGGAAGCCGTCTGGCCTTCTGCCGGGTCCAGCCCGCTGGGTCCGGCAGGGACTGGACGGTCCGCCAGCGCCGCCAGGCGTGGACGAAGGCCCGCTGGGCCGCGCGGTTGGCGTGCGCCCGGTCACCCCACAGGGCGTGCAGCAGCGCGACCAGCCCGGGTTGGTTGTCGTTGTGGAACCGAGCGAACTGGGCCTTCCGGGCGGCGCGTGCCCCGGGTTCCTCAACGGCGTGGAACGGGTCCATCATCTCACCCCCGACTCGATGTGGGCCTGCCCGTCACATCGTCGCGCCGGTCCCCGGCGTCACAGGTTTCACGTCAGACCACCAGATCGGGCGATCACCGGGCCGTACCCCGCGCTGACGGCTGGGACTGTGCGGGTGCCTGGGCAGGCTGTCCGACCGAGGCGGAGACCTCACCCGGCGCGACGTGGCACGATCTGGCAGGTGACCAGCAGACCCACCGCGGCGCAGCACCTGCGCGACCTCGCGCGGCTGCGCCGCGTCCGCGACCGGATCGACCGGGAGTACGCGCAGCCGCTGGACGTCGAGGCGCTCGCCCTCGGCGCGCACATGTCGGCCGGGCACCTCAGCCGCGAGTTCCGGCTCGCCTACGGTGAGTCGCCGTACGGCTACCTGATGACCCGGCGCATCGAGCGCGCGATGGCGCTGCTGCGTCGTGGCGACCTCAGCGTCACCGAGGTCTGTTTCGCGGTCGGCTGCTCGTCGCTGGGCACCTTCAGCACTCGCTTCACCGAGCTGGTCGGTGTGCCGCCCAGCGTCTATCGGCGCGAGGCGGCGCGCGCGACGGCGGGGATGCCGCCCTGCGTGGCGAAACAGGTGACCAGACCGATCAGGAATCGAGAAGCG
>Ga0137415_10003968_pt1 | contig 14666 bp, 14 predicted proteins | sample CZODoug3_1_1_16f_FD_183082 | JGI IMG/M metagenome (GOLD analysis project Ga0137415, IMG submission 183082) | Vadose zone soil fungal communities from Angelo Coast Range Reserve, California, USA - CZODoug3_1_1_16fungal (Hybrid Assembly) | ecosystem: Environmental > Terrestrial > Soil > Vadose... | reverse complement strand
CGACGTCTCATCCCGCTTCAAATAGGCGACCTGTTTAATGTTGGCGCGGTCCGAACAGGCCTCGAAAATCTCAGGCGAGCGTATGCACGCGAGGGTTACATCGATATGACAACGGAGCCCGTCACCGAAATCGATGAGGCCCACGAAACCATCGACACGGTACTTAGGATTAATCAAGAAGCGCAATATCGCGTCGGAACCATCGCATTACTCGGCGTGAATACGTCAACCCAGGAGAAATTGATGGAATCACTTCCGAAAACAGGACAGATTTTTGATTGGACCCACCTCGACGACTTCTTCAAACGGAATCGCGCGATCCTGCCCTCAGATGCGTCGATAGAAGATGTCAACGTAAGACGTGACCTTAAATCGAAAACGGTGGCAATCTCACTCGATCTCCGCACCTGCCCCCAGTACGCAAACTGACTCAACTTTCGGGTAAGTCGCCCGACTTCGCAGCGGGCGGGGTGGCGAAGAGAGATATCGCGGCAACTTTGCCACAATGAAGCGCAGAAGTAAGGCGGACTGGCGGGTGGCAAAGAGACATCGCGATGAGTTTCTCAGTAGCTCGATTCAGGCGCAGGCGTAAGGCGGGGTGCCGCACGTTTTGATTTGCAAGGGTGCGGGGCTTGACTCTGCCTCAGCACGTTCTCTGCTCCGACTCATTTTCCTACGAATCTAGCTGCGAGCCAGATGCCCCGGACCTCGATTTAGTCGTGGTGAAAATAGAAACGGTTTCCGTCAATGTCCTCGACGGTGAACTGCCTTAGCCCCCAGGGCTTCTTTTCTAAGGGCTCAACAATGTTCGCACCCAAAGATTTCAACTCGTTGTACGTCGCATCGATATCTTCGGCGAACACCCAGTGAACCGCAGCCTCAAATGGCGGCTTTCTCTTCCGAAAGAATATCGCCACTTTTCCGCGCGACACGGCCCCCATCTCGCCCTCATGCAGCCAGGCGATCTCAAAGCCGAGCGTATCCCGATAGTGCTGCTGCGCCCGTTCAACATCCGTAACGGGCAATTCTGGCACCAGCTGGCCAATCGTCGTTAAGGACTCGTTCCTGCTCATGAGCGCTCCTCTACGCAGGTGGCGAAGAGATATCGCAAACGAGTTTCTCATTAACTGGAATCAGGTGCAGAAGTAAAACGGGTGGCGCTCGTTGTTAAGGTGCGGGGCTTGATTCTGTCTCAGCGGTTCCGTCATGACGGATTTCCTACGAGGTGGGCCCGCTAAGCCCCTTTAGAATGAACACTTGTAAAAGTGTATCAAAACAAAGCACTTTAACTCCCTTTAGAATGAACACTTATGCAAAAACCGGGGGAGGGGGTCCGCCCCTTGTGGAGTGCGGTCGCGAAGCCACCGCTTTTACGGAGTAAACCCAGGCACCACTGCGTCACACGACTACGGGCCGACGCCGCGCCACATTCGTAGCCTGCTCAAAGGCGTAGCCCAGCTGCAGTACGCCCCAATCATCATGGTGCCGCCCAACGATCTGCAATCCAATCGGCAACCCACCAGACGAAAACGCGCACGGCACGGACATCGCCGGATTCCCCGCCGCCGAAATGTAGTAAGCCGATTTCATCCACGCGATGTAATTCTCCATCTTCGTGCCCGCAATCTCCGTCGGGTAATGCACATTCACGTCGAACGGCAGCACCTGGTTCACCGGCAACACAAAATAATCAAACTCATTCTTGAATCCGCAAAGCCGCTGAAACAGCGCCGTGCGCTTCGCCTCCACGCGCGCCAGATAAGGACCGGTCAGCTTCCGCCCCTCTTCCACATGCCAGTGAATGTACTCGTTCAACTGATCGCCGCGCGTCGCGATCAAATCGCCAAACGCCAGTTCGGTCGACCAGTGCCGCCATGCCACAAAACATTCATTCGCGTCCGTAAAATCCGGCTCCGCCTCCTCCACGATGCATCCCAGCGACTCAAACACTTTTCCCTGCGCCTTAATCGCGCTCTTCACCTCAGGATCCCACGGTAGCCCCATGTCCTTGAACATCGCCACGCGCACACCCTTGAAATTGCGCTCCAGCGGCCGCGTAAACTGCTCCCCCGATTGATCGATGGAAATCGGCGAGTGGTGGTCAAACCCAGCAAGAACGCTGAGAAAAAACGCGCAGTCCGTAACATTGCGAGCGACGGGACCGGAAACCGAAAACGTGAACCAGCCAAGCCGTGTGGGAACGTCCGGCACGCGCCCCGGCGAAGTCCGGATGCCGACCACGTTGCAAAAATTTGGCGGGTTGCGAAGCGAGCCGCCCATGTCGCTTCCGTCCGCCAGCGGAACCATGCCGCAAGCCAGCGCCACTGCCCCGCCACCCGTGCTGCCTCCGCAAGTCTTCGTCACATCGTACGGGTTCCGCGTCGCTCCAAAAACTTTATTGAACGTCTGCGAGCCCAGCCCGAATTCCGGCACATTCGTCTTGCCAATTACAATCCCGCCCGCCGCCTTCTCCCGCTGCACCACGCGGCAATCAAAATCCGGCACAAAATCGCGATGCAGCGGCGAACCAAACGTAGTGCGAATCCCAGCCGTCTCGTGCAAATCCTTAACGCCCACCGGCATCCCATGCAGCGGCCCCAACACTTTTCCTTTAGCCAACGATTCATCCGCCGCAGCCGCCTGCGCCATCAACTGCTCTTCCGGCACCAACGTAACAATCGCATTCACCTTGGAATTCACGCGGCCGATCTGCTTCAAATGAGCCTGCATCACCTCCCGCGCCGAAAGTTTCTTCTCGCGAATCAACTTGGCCATATCCACTGCCCGCATAAAACAAATATCCGCCGAGGAATCAGTCGCTTTGGTGTCGTTTGGAATGTTTGCGGAATTTGGAGTTGCTTCGACCGCTTTGCTAGCCAGCACCGGCGCAATCGCCGCGGACACCGCGGCATTCGTTCCCAATTTCAAAGCGTCACGTCGGCTCATTTTGTTCTGCATTCGTCCCCCGCCATTCCAGGCGAGGAACAATATCACACGAGTTGTAGTGGCCGGTCTTTAGACCGGTCACCACTCCAGAGGCTACTCAACAATCAGACGCTCAGCCAAAGCGACTGCCTTCTGCGCCTGCGCAGCTTCATTCAATTTTCCGCGCGCAAAATCGCGCGTCCCGCCGCCCTTCCCCGCAAACTGCGCAAACACTTGCTTCAGCAAGGCGTTCATGTCTTTTCCCGCTGCGGGGTGCTGGGCAAAAATGAGGTGCCCACACGCGAATCTTCCGAGCAACGCAACCGTCTTTTCCGCTTTCGCCAACTGCGTCGCGAAATGATTTAAATATTCCGGCTGGCTCGTTACGTCAAACGTGCGCGCGATGACACGCAACCCATTTCCGTCCGGCTTTGCAGATTGCAGCGCCGCCGCGGCATCCGCTTCCGCAACTCGCTGCAATAGCGATTTCACTGCCTTGAAATTGCTATCGCGTTCGCTGATCGCGCGCTGCACCGAAGCCGGCACATCTTCCGGCGCGCAGCCCAATTCCTGCGCCGCGCGATGCAAAAGCTGGAAATCGTGCCGCGATACGCGCGCCGCGCGCCGGCCGCACACAAATTCCACGCGCCAGTCCTGCCGCATCTTCGTGCAGTCGCGCACGAGGATGATGCCGATCTGCGCCGTGCTCTTCACATGCGTGCCGCCGCACGGCTGCAAATCCGCGCCTTCGATTTCAATCGCGCGCAAAATTCCGGCGCGCTGCACTTCCTTGCGCACACCCAACTCCGCGAACCGCTCCGCCGTGCCATACCGCACATTGATCGGCCGGTCCTCCGCAATCACTTGGTTCGCAGCGCGCTCCGCACCTTCGAGAATTTCCTCCGTCGGCTCCGGCCCGCGCAGATCGATCGTGCAAATATCATTTCCGAGGTGAAACGAAACCGTCGGCCGCCCATAGCGCTCCTGAAACATCGCGGAAAGCAAATGCTGCCCAGTGTGCTGCTGCATGTGATCATGGCGCCGCCCCCAATCCACGCAACCGCGAACACTGCCGAGCGGCAATTCCCGATCGACAACGTGCACGATGTCTTCGCCTTCATCGCGCACATCCAGCACATTGGCATCGCCAAGTTTCCCGAGGTCGTGCGGCTGCCCGCCCGATGTCGGATACAGCGCAGTGCAATCCAGCACCACGCGCCAAGCCGGCGTAGCCCCATGCGCCTCCGGTTCGCAGCTCAACACCTGCGCGCTGAATTCGCGCTGGTAAGAATCGTCGTAATAGAGTCGCCGCGTTTCCATTTATGCCTGAAAAGAACCTGCTGTGACGTGTTCGAGCATGCTCTAAGCCTGAAGCGCGCGTTGCCAAGCTTCGCTGTATTTGTATCCTGTTCCGGTGTTGAAGAGCACCACGGTTTCCTCCGGCTTGATCCTGCCGGACGCGGCGAGCTTCCGCGCAGCAATAACCGTCGCAGCTCCCTCCGGCGCCGCGAAGATTCCCTCAAGTGATGCCAGTTCTCTGCCCGCTTGCAACATTTCCGCATCGCTTACCGTCAGCGCCGTGCCATTCGTTTGTCGCAGCATGCGCAGCATCATCAAATCCCCGAGCGGACCGGGCACGCGCAATCCGGAAGCAATCGTCGCCGCATTGGCAAAGAATTCCGCGGCGTTGCGATGCGCTTCCCACGCTTTCGCTATCGGAGCGCATCCCTCCGCCTGCACCGCCACCATGCGCGGCCGCTCCGCCCCGATCCATCCCATTTCCTGCATTTCGTCGAAAGCTTTGCACATGCCGATGAGCCCAACCCCGCCGCCGGTCGGATACAGAATCACATCCGGCAATTTCCCTCGAAATTCTTCCCAGAGTTCGTAGCCCATCGTCTTCTTGCCTTCGACGCGATAGGGCTCCTTCAGCGTCGAAACGTCGTACCAACCTTCGCGATCTTTGCGCTCGGCCACATATTTCCCGCAATCGGAGATAAGCCCATTCAGCTTAACCACGGTCGCACCGAATGCCTGGCACTCCATCACATTGGCGCTAGGAGTATCCGCCGGCATAACAATGACCGCGGGAATCCCCGCCGCCGCCGCATAAGCGGCCAACGCCCCCCCGGCATTCCCCGCAGTGGGTGCCGCCACCACCTTCGCGCCAAGTTGTTTCGCGCGCGTCACCGCCGCGGTCATGCCGCGTGCCTTAAAGGAGCCGGTCGGATTTAGTCCTTCGTCTTTTACATAAAGGTGGCGCAATCCCATAGATGCGCCTAGCCGGGCCGCATGCACCAGCGGGGTCATGCCCTCGCCTAGGGTCACCGGATCGCCAGGCGGCAACACTTCGCGGTAGCGCCATAGCGTTCGAACGCGCTTCGACAAATTCTCAAGAGTAAGTGTGGTCGCGGCTTGCTTCAGATCGTAGCGAACCAGCAGCGGGCGGCCGCACGTGCATAGGTGCTGCTCCAACGCCGCGTCATATTTTTTGCTGCATTCGGAGCATTCCAGCTCCATTACATTGGTGGCCGTGGTCATGAGTGGAAAAGTTTAGCACAGCCCAATTTGACGTTTCGAAAGGCTGCACAGGGGCCGCGAGCGCCCAAAAAGGCATCTAATCCACGGTACAATTGAGGAATGGCCGTGAAGCTTATCGCGCTCGATATTGACGGAACGCTGCTGGACAGCCGATGGACCCTGCCGGAAGCGAATCGCGGGGCCATTGCGGAAGCCACGCGGCGCGGCATCGAAGTCGCGTTAGTCACGGGCCGGCGGTACGACTTCGCCATGCCCATCGCTCTTCAGATTGGCGCGCCGCTCACGATGATCGTCAGCAACGGCGCGATCATTCGGACGCAGGATGGGGAGACTCACCTGCGGCATCTGCTGCCGCGCGATACGGCCGCGCGCGTGCTTGAAATCACCGGGCCCTGGCGCGACAGCGCCGCCGTCATTTTCGATCGGCCACGCGAGAACCAGGTGATTCTGGAAACTTTTGCGACTGACGATCCGATTCGCACCGCATACTACGCGCGCAATAAAGAATTCATCGGGCAAGCAGTCCCACTCGAAAGCTGCCTCACGGAAGATCCGCTGCAAGTAATGCTATCGGGCAAAGTAGACACTATGCGGCAAGTGGAAGCCGTCTTACGCTTGGGGCAAGCAACCGAAAACTTCAAAGTCGCTTCTACCGTTTACGAGAGCCGCGATTTTGCGATGATCGACGTGATTCACCCGCACTGCTCCAAAGGAGCTGCCTTAGCGGAATGGGCCACTCTACGCGGCTTGACTCGCGAAGAAATAATGGCGGTTGGCGACAACCACAATGACATGGAGATGCTTTCCTTCGCGGGAGTTCCGGTAGTCATGGGCAATTGCGTTCCCGAGCTGAGAAATTTTGGCTGGCATGAAACCGCATCGAACGACCATAATGGAGTAGCCGCGGCCATCGAGCTGTTTGCGCTGCGGGAGGTAGCTCCGTGCGGTTGAAGCACCTAGCCCTGAGCGCTTTTTTTGTGGTATTCGTGGCACCCGCTGCGCGCGGTGAATATATCGTGCTGCGCAGCGGACAAAGGCTGAGGGTTACCGGCTACGAGATCATCGGGGATAAATACCATTTGCAGATGAAGGGCGGCACAGTGGATGTGCCCGTCGATCAGGTAGTGACCATCGAGCCTGAAGACGTTTTTACGCCCGTGCCGCACGTTGAGGTTTCGCAGGGACCCTTTGGCGATCTGATTCGCGACGCGGCCAAACGATATAGCGTGGATGCCGACCTGATCACGAGCGTGATCGCCGCGGAATCAAATTTCAACCCTCAAGCGATTTCACGCCGAAATGCGCGCGGACTCATGCAGCTTCTTCCCTCGACGGCAGCGACCCTGGGCGTAAAAAATATTTTCGATCCCAAGGAAAATATAGATGCGGGTACGCATTACCTGAGCGATCTTCTGGCGCTCTATAAGAACGATCTCGCCCTTACGCTGGCGGCGTATAACGCGGGCCCAGAGCGCGTACAGCGCTACGGCCAGCGCGTGCCCCCGTTTGCGGAAACGATTTCTTACGTCCGGCGCGTGAAGCAAACGTACAGCCAGCGCAAGTCTGGCAATTCACCTGCGAAACCAGCCTCGCGCAGCACCGCGACCAACACGGCCGCACCACAGACAGCAGCATCGCCATCCTCCAAATTTTGATGTTGGCGGCGGTCGACCTGCCCGCTTAGAAATTGTTTATCTTTATGGCTGAGGAGGAGGAGTTGTGTCCGGTGGCGGCGTAGGCATGGGCATTTCAGGTGAGCCGGACGGAGGGTTCACCGGCCCATTGTTCTGCTGATTCTGCTGCTGTCCGGAACCAAATCCAGTCTGACCTTGGGCCGGGCTCCCTGGCGGATTCTGGTTGGGCGCGCCGATCTGCTGGTTCAGAGCGTTGGCCATGTCTTTGGACGGATTCCAGACAAATTCAAACAGGCGATAGTTCTTGGCCTTGTCGTAAATGATGACCGAGCGCTTGTTGATCTTGCTGCCCACTCCAATGATATTTCCACCAATCACTGGGCTATCCGCAAGCAAACCAGAGGGGTTTGCGTTGGCGGCATCGTCCGCCGGTGTCTGATTACCAGTTGCCGACTGCGTCCCGGACTGGCCAGCGTTGGTCGTGGCCGCTTGATTGGCGGCGCCCTGCTGGCCTTGCTGGGGACCGGTCTGCGTCGCAGGTGATTGCCCGAATCCCGAAGCTCCGAAGCTCGTAGTCTGCTGCGGGTTTGCGCCTGCGGGCGTGCCAAACTGGCCAGCGACCACCCCGGGCATCTGGACGGTTTGCTGGGGTTTCAAGCTACCGATGAGCTGGCCGGCGGGTCCAACATAGATAAATCTCCAGGAGCCGTCTTCCTTGTTCATCGGATCCTTGTAGGCCTGGCGCATGAATCGCAGAGAACCCACTTTCGGTTTCGTTAAATCATCGACGGAGGTCGGGAAGCGGCCCATCTTGCGGTAGTACAACTTGACCCCGCGGACGTACTGCTTGCCGCGCCAGATCATCTCTTGTTCTTTTTCGCGCTGCGACTCCGTGCGGATATAAGGAGCCGCGGCCATAGCGCCCAGTAACACAACGGTGGTCAAAAACAGAACCATCAGTAAGGCAAATCCCCTCTGAGATTCCGTGGCAAATTTTCGGCGGCTATTCTTCATAACAATGTTCATGCCGGCGGAGCGGCTTGTTCGTCCAGCGGGGCGGAGTTGCGCCTGCCGGAGCCCAATTCCTCGAATTCCAGGCTGGCAGGGGTAATCCTCAAGATTCGGAACCTTCCCAGCAGGGTGTCTCCTTCACCGACGATGAAAACCTCTTCGCCATCGCTGAGGAACGCACGCTTGGCAGTGCCGTTGGGCACGGTGCCCGAGCCAAAGAATTTCATATTAGCCGGAAGGGTGGGAGGAGGAGGTTCCACCGGAACTGGCGGGCCGGGATCAGGCTTCGGTTGGGGTTTCGGAGCAGGCGGGGGTGGCAGGGTTTCGCTGAACAAGTCCCGGCCGCTGCTCTTGTATTCGGTGCGGTGGCTAGCTTCCAGCTTCCAGCGCTGCAGCTCGGGATTTTCGACCGGGAGCGGGGCATACGATCTAGAGGCGAAGACCGACTGCCTGCCGCTAGGGGACGTGCCTTTGGTATCGAAATAGAAGACGCCAGCGGCAATTACGACCAGGAACGTCAATACGGCGATTTTGGTTCTTCGTTTCATCACGCTGCCCGGAAATAAGTTTTAATATGCAGGGTCACTTGCAATGCTCCTTTAGGACCCTTTGACTGACCGGCAGGACGCGCCGAGAGGCCCTCCACTGCGTAATAGTTGGGGGAGCGTTGCAATGAATTCAAAAAACGCACGACGCCGCGATAATCACCGGTCACCTGGGCGTCAATGCCAAGCTCGGTCAGGTCGCTGCCCTTCAGGCTTTTGGCTTTGAAAGCGTTGCCGTCTAATCGCAAACCGGATTTGCCGGCGAGGGAATTCAGCTCGTCGCTAACCGTCGAATAGCCGGTGCTCTGGGGGAAGAGCGACTCCTCGAATGCATCGCAATCCTTCTGAATCGCGGGAATGCGGCTTTGGATCTCTTTGGCACGCTGAATATCTTTTTTCAGGAGGTCGCGATTCCGGGTGAGCAGCTGCAGTTCCTGCTGCGCGCTTTGCGCCGAGGCCAAGTTCCCAGCATAGAAGCCAAGAACCACGTCGGCGGCGATCAGCAGCACAAGAAGGAGCACAACCAAGCGTTTCTTGATTTTGAAATCGCGGCGCATCAGCTCCTCACATACAAGGCGGTGAGTTGAACGTGAAGGTGGTCCAAATCGCCGGTCCCCTCTTGCGGATCAGAACGGGTCTCGTGTTCCACCTTAACGTCTCTGAACGCGGGAGATTTTTCCAAGGCGCGGAGGAATTTAAGTTTTGCCTCGTCACTGATGGCACCGACCTGGAACTTAACCAGGACTTGCCCCTTTTCGTGCGCAGGCTCGATACTCATCAGACGCACGCCGGTAGGCATGATCTTCTCCAAATCCATAAACATCTGCGTCCAATTGAGACTCTCCTCGTCTATCAGCGAGTTGAGGAATGTGGAGCGTTGGTTCAGCCTGGCGTTTCGCTCTTGCTTAAAAAAAGCCTCCAATTGGTCGCGCTGGCCCATAAGCCCGAGCATCTCCTCGCGCACGGCCGCGGCTTTTGCGCGCAGGGCGGCGTTGCCCTGACGCACGGAATATACATGCCAAGCGAGCGCGAGACAGACAATGCCGGCTATCACACCAATGAGACTGGACACCGCGAGAAACTTGCGGTGCAGCTGCAATGGATTTGTCGCTACGTTTAAACGGACCTTCATACCGTTGTTTCCCTGGATTCCCCGCCGTGTTTGGAGGCTTTAGTTGCGATGCATCATCCAGCCGACCAAACCATCGGCTTCGCGATCCGCCAACGCCCGGGCCTCGTGCGGAATCCGCCCATCGGAAACCGCCCCGTGTAATAAAGAACTTACCTTGCAGCGAAATTCGGACTCCAGCGGCGGGACAAAATCCGGAAGCCGCGCACCCAAGCCGGCTACCCGTACGGAACCGATGTCCTCACCCCAGGTGTCCTGATAATAGGCCGCCACGGGATAAATTTCTTCGAGCAGCATCTGCGGAGTGATGTCGCCACTATGCGCCGGAAGCTCCGTGCAGCGATATCCGCAGAGGACGTCGCCACGCACGATCGCGGTGGTGAGAGCAACACCGGAGACGCGGGCCAGCAGTGTGGCTTTTTCGCCGTCGAGCAGCGATATCGCGGCCAGGGACGAACTCAGGATTACGCCGGGATGGAGATTTGCTGCTTCGGCTAAAGCCTCATATTCGCGAATGATGCGAAGACGGGCCAGCGCCGTAACTATGTCCACGCCTTCCTCGCGGGCAGGTTGGCGCATGTAAGAAATCACCGTCTCGTCTGCCTCGAACGGAATGCTCTTCTTCAACTTCCAGCGAAGCATGGGTACGGCTTCCTGAGGCGAGCGCGGGAACTGCTCAAAGTGCTGCACGAAGACGCGAATGACCGGATCGGGCAGGATCAGCGCCACGTCCTGATCCTTGGCGCGCAATCGGCTGACGATATTGGACATCGCGGACTTCAGAGCGCTTGCGTTGATTATATTGCCTTCGACCGCGGAGGGCACGAGCGCCGCGGGCGGCAGCATCTCCACGGCGAACTCATCCACGGAGTTGCCTTTCCAGCGCGCGGCGGCCACGCGGTCTGGCGCAAACTCGATGGCCAAATGCGGATGCGGCATGGCATCGAGCCAACGCGAGAGCCGGGCGAAGAGACCCGTTTCGCGCGTGTCCGGGCGTATCGTGGAAATGCTACTCAACGAAAGTCACCTTGTTAATTTCTTTCAGCGTTGTGATCCCATCGCGGATCTTTGCGAGGCCGCTTTCACGCAGCGTGATCATGCCTTCCTCGCGCGCGATGCGCTTGATCTCCGATGTCGGCCTGCGGTCCACAATCATTTCGCGTATGCGATCAGTCAGGTCCAGCAGCTCGCAGATAGCGGTGCGGCCGTGGAATCCCGTGCCGGAGCATTCCAGGCATCCGCCGCCTTCGACCAGCGTGACGTCTGACCATACGGCCGCATCGAGACCGGCTTCGGTCAATTCCTGCGGGGAATATTTCTTGGGCCTTTTGCAGTTGGGGCACACGATGCGGACCAAACGCTGAGCCATGATGCAGTTCAGCGCGGAGACAAAGTTGTAAGGCTCGACACCCATGTTGATGAAACGGCCGATCACATCCGTGACGTTGTTCGCGTGCACTGTGGTGAAGACGAGGTGTCCGGTGAGCGCGGACTGAATAGCGATTTGCGCGGTTTCCTGATCGCGAATTTCGCCGACCATAATTTTGTCCGGGTCGTGGCGCAAGATGGAGCGCAAGCCGCGCGCGAAGGTCAGGCCTTTTTTCTCGTTGACCGGAATTTGCGTGATGCCGCGGAGCTGATATTCGACCGGGTCTTCGATGGTGACGATTTTGTCTTCGTCCGTCTTGATTTCGTTCACCGCGGCATACAGGGTGGTGGTCTTACCGGAGCCCGTCGGTCCGGTAACGAGCACCATGCCGTAAGGCTCGCGAATATAGCGTCGAAAGCGGCGGGTTTCTTCCGGAGAAAAGCCGACAACATCCAAGGTGAGGCTCTGAAACTTTTCGGAGAGCGTTTCCTTGTCTAGAACGCGTAGGACCGCGTCTTCGCCGTGGCTTGCAGGCATGATGGAGACACGCAAGTCGATGAAGCGGCCCTTGTATTTCACGCGGAAACGACCGTCCTGCGGGACGCGGCGTTCGGCGATGTCGAGGTCGCTAAGGACCTTGATGCGTGAAAGGACGGTGGAATGCCATTCCTTGGCGATGGGCTGCATGGCATGCTGCAATACGCCGTCAATGCGGTACTTCACGGCAACTTCGGTGTCGCGCGCTTCGATATGAATATCGCTGGCGCGCCGCTCGAGCGCGGTAAAGATGATGGTTTCGACCAGGCGGACGACGGGGCTGACGGTGGTGTCGCGCGTCAGGCTTTCGCCGGAGATTGTTTCTTCGCCTTCCTCTTCTTCCTTGGTCACCTGCAAAGTGAACGCTTCGGTGGCTTGCTCCAGAACGCGCTGGGATTGCTCGGTGCGCTTCAGCAAATCGGCGACCTGACGTGCCGTGGCGACTTTGATGGAAAGCTTCTTGCGGAGCAGGAGCGGCAACTCATCGCTCATCTGCACCTGGCCGGGATCGGCTGTGGCGATCGACAGCACGTTGTTGTGCAATTCCAGGGGAACGAAGTTATAGCGGAACATCAAGTCCGCAGGGATGGAGCGAAGGAGTTCGGGATCGATGCGTTGTTCGCGCAGATCAATAAATGCGTAGCGATAGCGTTCGGCCAGCTTGCGCGCTACCTCTCGCTCTTGCTGCTCGTCGGCGGCGGTGGTGATGCCCGCTATCACATTGGAATGTTCTGTGGTCGCCATGAATCCTTAGCCTGCCGTCCCGCTTGCAGAGAACGAGAAAATCGGCAGGTAGAGAGAAATTAGAATGAACGCTACGAGAGCGCCCATGAACACCAGAATCGCGGGCTCGATGAACGAAACCAGCGCGCTGAGCCGCAAAGCCACTTCGTCTTCGTAGAACTCCGCGACGCTGGTCAGCATAGGGGCCAACGCGCCGCTGGACTCGCCGACTTCAATCATGTCGAGGGCAAGTTCCGGCACCACCTGCTTAGACGCCAGGGCATGATGCAAAGATTCCCCTTCGCGAACCATTTGGGTGGCGTCCGAAACTGCGCCGCGCACGAGCCTGCTGGAGATTGCGTCGGAGGCCGTTTGCAGGCCGGCTACCAATGGAGTTCCGCCCGTCAACAGAGTGGCAAGGGTGCGAGAAAACTGGGCCATTTGAAACTTCAGTAGGGTGCTGCCGACAACCGGGAGACGAAACTTCAGACGATCAAACACCATGCCGCCTTCATCGGTTCGTGACCAGAAATAAACACCTAAAACGAGGAGTACGAGTACGGCGATGCAGCCGAGAAACAGATAGCGATATTCAACCGTGAGCGCGATTAAGAATCGCGTGGGCCCCGGCAAAGGGACATTGAGATCTTTATACAGCGTCGCGAACTTTGGAATCACGGCGGTAACGAGGTAAGAGACAATGACGGTGGCCATGACAATTAACAGCGCCGGATACACCAGCGTGGCCAGAATTTTCTTTCGGACGCCAGTGCTCACCTTTTGGTAGGCGATGTAATATTCCAGGACGCCCGAGAGATTTCCGCTTTTCTCGCCGGCCAGTATGGCGGTCGAATAGACCTTGGAGAAGACGCCGGCTTCGATAATCGCTTCGGAAAGCGATTTGCCCTCGCGGACGCGATCGCGAATTTGGGAAATTACGGGACGGAGCTTGGGGGAGGACGCGCGGTCAGCCAGCAGATCCAGCGCGCGCAAAATGGGGAGCCCGGCCTTAATCAGCGTATTAAACTGCTGGTTGAGAATCAGGAAGTCGCTACCGCTAACGGAGCGCTCGGGGCGCTTGAGCATGCCCGACAAGAGCCGATTGCGCTGATCGACCGCATACACGTATAGACCACGCTCGGCGAGCTTTTGGCGCGCTTCCGCCACGGAACTCGCAGCTTCTATGTGCGAAAATATGCGGCCGTTGGCGTCTGCCACACGGCAAACGAACTCTCCCATAAGAACTCAGTTTACCTCATCTACCTGATATGCGGGGAAGCTGGCTGGGGTTGGCCGTTATTTGAAGGACACTGGGTAGGGATTGCTTGAAATTGTTAATTTCCCCGAGTTTTTTCGTCTGCTAACTCGCCGTTAACGATCGCTACGCCGGGCGGTGGCTCGAAACGAAACATCGTCTCCGGAGTGGGAGGATTGAAACGCCAGTTTTCGAAGCGAAATTCTACCTCCACGCCACCTGCCTGACGCACAATCAGCCGCGCCAATTCCCCAGTTTGGCGCTCGACCTCAAAGAAAATCGCATCGGTCCCGTTGGCGCCGAGAGCGCTGTCAGGTTGGTCTGCGCTGGCCGCGTCTTTCTTTTCGCCTCGCACCCTGCAGCGCAAGACGGCGTCGCCTTCGCGCAACGGCTTCTCGCCCTCGGCAAGCTCCACGCGCGCGCAGATGCGGGAAATTTTCATCTCGCCTGCAAGTAACGCTAGCGGAGTGCGAAGATCTTCGCTTTGTTTTGCGGGCACTCGCGTTACGGTGTGATCGGCGGGAACATAAAACCAGGCTGTTTTGCCATCCACTAGGAACAAATCTTTCTCGGGACGCTCGTACTCCCAGCGCATCTTTCCCGGACGGCGGAAGTATGCGGTTCCTGCCTCAGAACGAAGGACACTCCCGTTTTCGATGTATCGCTCAAGAAAGGTTGCCTGTAGTGTTTTGGCGGTGCGGTAGCGAGCTTCCATACGAGAAGCGAGTTCCGAAGCCTCCTTACCGGCTGGCAGCGGAAAGAGGAACAAGGCCAGAGTATAGAGCAGTACTGCCATGGTGTTAGTCTAGCAGGCAAGATAAACCAGGAATCGGAGAAATCTTACAAGACTGACGCGAACAGTTTCGCCAGCGCAACGCACAAAAGACAGAGAGCACGGAACCGAAGCTCCGTGCTCTTTGTGTATCTCCTGCGACGCGCGGCCGACAGAACGGCCCACGCGGCAGTTAAGCATTAAAGCGGGGCGCTGGTTACGCTG
>Ga0137415_10003967_pt1 | contig 14670 bp, 13 predicted proteins | sample CZODoug3_1_1_16f_FD_183082 | JGI IMG/M metagenome (GOLD analysis project Ga0137415, IMG submission 183082) | Vadose zone soil fungal communities from Angelo Coast Range Reserve, California, USA - CZODoug3_1_1_16fungal (Hybrid Assembly) | ecosystem: Environmental > Terrestrial > Soil > Vadose... | reverse complement strand
ATTCCCGGATTCCGGCGGGATCCTCGAATCCTGCGGCGAGTGCTCGACCGCTATATCCCGGTGGTAGCGGTGATTTCTGGAGCCTCGGTGGGCGCCCTCGCGGCGGGCGCCGACATGATTGGAACGGTCGGTAACGCCTCAGGCACGGGAGTCCTTCTCTCCGTCGGCATCATGATTCAAATGTACGAAGCAATAGGCCGGGAACAGATGATGGAAATGCATCCGCTCCTCCGGCAGTTCTTTGGCGCCTCCTCCGCTTGATGGAGTTCTGGCGTCGTCCACGAAGACTCGTTCGATGCCGAACCGCGGCTACGGGACCATGGGAGGCTGCGGGGGATCGGGCCGATCCGCGCTAGTCGAATCCGTTGAGGAAAGCCCCATGGGCGGAATGCGGGCCCCGAGACCGATCGCAAATTTCCTCCGCTTCAGGATTCCGAGGACGGCGACCACGATTCCGGCTCCGAGTAAGCCCACGCCGGCGGTAAAGGTCGTCGGATCGATGCCCGAGAGATGGAGACTGAAGCGGACCACCTGCCGGACCCGCTCGTACGAGGTTCCGTGATCGGCCACCAAGAAGTATTTGCCCGACCCCGGGAGGGAGACATCGATGGTGCCGGCGTTCGAACTCCCTAGTGACCAAAGGCTCCCGATGTTCGTCCCCGCCCGGTAGGATTGGTACTGCGCCTCCGTGAGGACGTACAGGTCGAGGGCTCCTCCGGTCGTTTCTTGGTAATCTCCTCGGAGGTTACCGGGGCCGAGCACGTTGAATTCGTAGTACATGTACCAGACAGGCCCCGCCGGGATCGATGTGGTCGACGAGGCGGAGGATCCGAAGGAAGAGGCGACGAGCGAGAGGCCCGCGAGGCCGAGGACTCCGCCGACTACGAGCAGAATCCGAAATACCCTCAGAAACGTTAGCCGGCCCTTGCCAAGACGACTGCCTGCACGGTGCGTACGCGAGGCACCGCGCCCGTTCTCCCCCACGGCCGCAACCCCTTGGTAAGGGATGGTCTCGAAGAACCTTAACGCTTTGTGCGTCGGTTCCGTCGCTCAAGGAATTGAGAACAGGAAACGTCGTCGGTCCGTCGTTTGGACCGCACGACGCGACGCTCGAATCACTTGGAGGGCGTCCGGAGCGTGAGCAGTTCCGATTGGCTGTCGTACCGGACCAATTCCACGTAGCGGCCCCAGTACACCAGGGCCTTGAAGAGATCCTCGGCCTGATGGCTGCCGACGCGGGCGGAGAGGGCTTCGAGGATCTCCTGCCGCGAGAGAGGTCGTCCGGCCTTCCGGGCCATGTCCGTGATGAGGTGGAACACCGGCACGTCGTCGATGATATCCCGGACGATCGCCTTCCGTTCTCGCACGTTGGCATGGAGGAGCTTGCGACTGAGGTCCGTGATGCGAACGTCCCCGTCCTCGACCGTCACGAGCCCGAGGAATTCGGCCGCGCCGAGAATCGGTCCCAGCCGGTCCAGGTCCATGTCGACCTCCTGCGAGATCGTCGCGACGTCGGCGAGCCCACCGACTTCATCGATCGCCTCCACGAGGCCTAGGATCTGGCCCACCGACACCTTCGCGATCGGATGAAAATCGGTCACGCCGCCCGTCCGTCCAACGCCTTCGCCGCTATTAGACACTTGACCTCCTCCCTTCATACGATGAGCGAATAGATCTCGTCGACCCAGCCGTAGAACTCGGGTTCCTTCCGGTTGCGAGGGCGCGGGAGATCGATCTCCAATTCGGCGATCATCCGACCGGGTCGGCTCGACAACACGATCACGCGGTCCGCCAGGTAGACCGCCTCTTCGATCGCATGCGTGACCATCAAGACCGCCTTCGGCGGCAAGTCCGGGTTCGCCCACAGCTGTAGGATTTCGTCCCTCAGGTTCTGGGCGGTGAGCGGATCGAGGGAAGAGAACGGCTCGTCCATGCACAACAGGAGCGGCTCGATGGCGAGCGCCCGGGCGATGCCGACGCGCTGCTTCATGCCTCCACTGAGCTCGCGCGGGAACGCGTCCTCGAAACCAGTCAGGCCAACCGCGTCGATGAACTTCCTCGCGATCCGGTGCCGCTCCTCAGGCGGCGTCCCCTTCGCTTCGAGTCCGATTTCGACGTTCTGTTGGACCGTGAGCCATGGAAACAGAGCGAAGGACTGGAACACCATCGCGACCTGGGGGTTGTCCGCCCGGATCGGTTCGCCTTCAAACAGGACCGCCCCCGAGGTGGGCTTGTCGAGTCCGACGATGATCCGCAGCAAGGTCGACTTGCCACACCCGGAGGGGCCGACGACGCACACGAAGTCCCGCTCTGCGAGATCGAATCGGACCAAATCGAGGACTTTGAACTCCTTTCCGTTCTCGAAATAGGACTTCGTGACGTCCTTCACTTCCAGGAGGGCATGCATGTTGGGCCTCACACCTCGAGTCGGAAGCGGTGGCTCGCGCGCCGATAGAGGGGACGCCAGAGGAGTTTGTTCATGGCGAGGACGACGACGATCATCGCGAGGATCGTGAGGAGAAGCATTTCGCTGTCCGGGACCGGGTCGAAGACCGCGTGGTTCAAGAGAGAGCCGAGGCCCGGAACCTCGAACGGCCGGTTCGCGTATTGAATGTATTCGGACACGATCAACGCGTTCCATCCGGCTCCCCATGCGGTAATACTTCCGGTCAACAGGGAGGGCGTGATCGCGGGCAAGAGCAGGCGTCGCCAGTACGTCCGGCCACGCAGCCCGAAGGATCGGGCCGCCTCCTTCAGGTCGTCGGGAATACTCCGAACGCCTGCGATGAGGTTGAACAGCAGGTACCATTGCATGCTGAACAAGGCGATGAGGATCGCCGCGAGCTGTGCGGCGGATCCGAAGGAGGTGGTCACGACGAGCGCAAAACCGATGATTACCGGCAGGAGCGCGGTGGCGGGCAGGGAGGCGAACAGCTCGAGGACCGGGGTCAGGTAGCGCGAAGCCCTTTCACTCTCTCCGAGGAACGCGGCGACGGGAATCGTCCAGGCCAGCGCAATTCCATATGCGAGCAGGAGCCGGGAGAACGAAAGAAGGGCCGCGCTGGGCAGGAGGGCCGCGGCGGGCGGCAACGGGCGAAGGAACATTTGGACCAAGCCGATGAGGCCGGTCGAGACGACGAGGACGAAGACGACGATGAACAGGGCGAGATCGATCCGACGGACATCCTTGATGACTTTCGGATGCCCCGAGTACGCTCGTTCGAATCGAAGAGACAAACGATGATAGCCGGCGGCGATAGGCTGGAGTCGGGTCAGGATCCAATGACGAACCCCGGGAAGGCGGGGCAGCCATCGGAACCGCTCATAGGGGCTCGGAACCCGTGGAATCTCCCGCCCTGTGACCGTTTCCATGCGGAACCGTTCCGAATACGCGCCGAGGGGCCGCCAGAGAAAGATGTCCAAGGCGAGGACCACGGCGGCGAGGACGCCAATCCCGATCGCGATGGACGCGGTGTCCCCGTTCCGGCCCGCAATCGCGATGAATGCCCCTAAGCCCGGCCGTTGGAATTCGGTCCCGCCCGCGGTGAAGATTTCACTCGCGACGAGGAAAAACCAGCCGTTCGTCCAGGAGAGGATCGAGTTGTAGACCAGTTTGGGGATCGCTGCGGGAAAGGCGAGGTGCCGGAACCGCAGCCAACCGGTCAGGCCGAAACTCGCCGCGGCCGCCTCGAGGTCCTGCGGGATCGTCGTCAGAGATTCGTACACACCGAACGCCATGTTCCACGACATGCTCGTGAAGATCAGGAACACGACCGCGAGTTCGATGCCGATTGGGTGTCCGTGGAACGTCGCCACGAAGAACACGAGGGCGGCTGGGAAGAAACCGAGGATCGGGATGGATTGGAGGACGTCGAGCAGCGGAAGTAGGACCACCGCGGCCCGCTTGTTCGTTGCGGCCGTGTGACCATAGGCAATCGCGAAGACGAGCGACAAGAGGTATGCGACGACCATGCGCGACGTCGAGAAGAGGGCGAGCAGGGGCAGCTGGAGGGCGTTCAGGGTCGCCTGGGGAGCGGCGATCGCTGCGACGATCCCGGCCAGGATCAGGACGCCGGCTACGTAGCGGAACCACCGCCGCAGGCCGCGCACCGTCGCCCGCAAAGGACCGACCCTATATACGGATTCTCGCGAGGCCTTCAGACGCCCGCGAGGAAGCGGGCGAGGATCGCCTTCTGGGCGTGGAGACGATTTTCGGCCTGATCGAACACGATGGAGCGAGGACCGTCCATCACGTCATCGGTGATTTCCAAACCGCGATGGGCCGGGAGGCAGTGCATCACGACCGCATCCGGTTTCGCGTACTCGAGTAACTTCGCGTTGACTTGGTACGGTCGGAAGACGTTCTCGCGCTCCGCCTTCTCCTTCTCCTGCCCCATCGAGACCCAGACGTCGGTGTAGAGGACGTCGGCCCCACGGACGGCCGATAGAGGATCGTGCACCACGTCGATGGTCGCGCCGCGGTCCTTGGCGAGATGCCTCGCCTCGCGAAGGAGCTCGGGATCGGGCTCGTATCCGGCGGGACAGGCTGCGGACATATCCATCCCGACCATCGCCGACCCGAGGAGCAAGGAATTGCACACGTTGTTCCCGTCCCCCACATACGCCAGCTTCAATCCATCGAGGGGCGCCTTCCGCTCTTGAATCGTGAAGAGGTCCGCGACCGTTTGGCACGGATGCTCCCGGTCGTCCAGGCCGTTGATGACCGGCACACTCGCGTTGTTGGCGAGCTCGCGAACGTTCTCGTGCTTGAAGGCGCGGTACAGGATGCCGTCCACATAGCGGCTGAGGACGCGGGCCGTGTCCGCAATCGTTTCCCCGCGTCCGAGTTGCAGGTCGTTGGGACTGAGGAACAAGGCGTGGCCCCCGAGCTGGGTCATCCCGACCTCGAACGACACGCGAGTCCGTGTCGACGCCTTCTCGAAGATCATCGCGAGACTCCGGCCCCGAAGCGGCTCATACGGCTCGCCGGCTTTCGTCCGATTCTTGATGCTCGCCGCGAGTTCGAGCAGTCCGACGAGGTCGTCGCGCACATCTCGCATCGACACGAAATCTCGTTTTCCGGCCATGACCGGCGCTCCATCCGAAGGTGCGTACAAAACGTTTGTGCAGCGAGGGCACCTCGGGCGCAGCCATCAAATAACCGGAGGTCGAATGCGGTGCGTTGGAATCGACTCAGCCGACTCCGGCGCAACGTCGTCGCGCCGCGGAGGATGCCGCCGTGCGGAGGAGGAAGATGAGCGTGGCCGTCGGCGCGTTCGGATTGATGTTGCTGTTCGGCGGCGCCCTCGCAAGTCTCTTTCTCTCCTCGTTAACGTACTTGCCGTTCATCGGCCTCGAAATCGTGGGACTCGCGCTCATCGTCGTGTCGTTCGCGCGGCTCAAACGACCTGCGCCGGGAATCGTAAGGACGCTGGAAAAGTAAGGGACGAAGCGAAGATTCCGTGGACCGAGCCGGTCCACCAAAACCCTATATCCTCCTCGTCCTTCCGCCGAAGTGCGGCCGGGATGGGCTAGCCTGGTCTTATGCTAGGGGACTGTGGATCCCTTGACGCGAGTTCAAATCTCGCTCCCGGCCCTCTTGCAGAGGCCGCCTTGTCTTCGAGATGGAACGGGTCGCGCACGTTCTTATATCGAGTGCCGGATGGGTAGCCCGCTGCTCCGAGGCGATGAAGAAGCCTTGCGGTGGCCCGAATCCCCCGGAGCGGGGCTGCGATGATCAAGCAGGCGGAGAAATCGTACGCTCCACTGGAGGTGGAGAGGCAGGTCCAGGAGTTCTGGAACCGCGCGAAGGTCTACGCAAAGACCGTCGCGGCGCGGTCGAAGGGCGAGGACTTCTATTTCGGTGACGGCCCGCCCTACACCACCGGCTCGATTCACCTCGGTCAGGTCCTCAACAAGACGACGAAAGACGCGGTCATCCGCTTCCGCCGGATGCGCGGGTTCCGCGTGCGGGACCAACCCGGTTACGACATGCACGGCCTCCCGATCGAGGTCCAGGTCGAGAAGACCCTCGGCATCACGAACAAGAAGGAGATCGAGGACCTCGGGATCGAGAAGTTCATCACGACGTGTCGGACGTTCGCCCTCGACCTCCTGAACAAGATGACGGACCAGTTCCGGGCGCTCGGTGTCTGGATGGACTGGGACCGGCCCTACATGACGATCCGGAACGAGTTCATCGAAGCGGCGTGGTGGACGCTCGGCCGCGCGCACGAACGCGGTCTGCTCTACGAGGCCCTCCGCTCGACCCAGTGGTGCTCCCGCGATGAGACCGCCCTCGCCGACGCGGAGATCGAGTACTCGGATGAGACGGACCCGTCCATATACGTGAAGTTCCCGATCGTCGACCGACCCGCGGAGTCCCTGCTGATCTGGACGACGACGCCCTGGACCCTCCCGGCCAACCTCGCGATTGCCGTCCATCCGCAGTTCGTGTATGCGAAGGTCAAGGTCGTCCGCGGCGGTTCGACGGAATTCGTCTGGACGATGGAGGCCTCCGTCCCCTCGGTCATGGCCCTCGGCGGGGCGAGCGCTTACGAGGTCGTGGAGACCACGCCAGGCGAGAAACTCGTGGGCCTTGCGTACACGCATCCCCTCGCCCCGAAGGTTCCGTACCAAGGGACCGTCTCCGGGGAATGGGTGCACCGGGTCGTGGCCTCGAACACGGTCGAGGCGGAACACACGGGCCTCGTGCACACGGCGCCGGGCCACGGTCCAGAAGACTTCGAGCTCGGGCAGACGCTCGGCTTGCCGGCCTTCAGTCCCGTCGACGAACGCGGCCATTTCACGAAGGAGGCCGGCGCCTACCACGACAAGCCGGTGAAAGAGGCGGACGCGGACATCATCGAAGACCTCCGCGCCGCGAACGCCCTCTTCGCGGCCGAGACGCTCGTCCATGCGTACGGTCATTGCTGGCGGTGCAAGACGCCGATCCTCTACCGCGCCACGGTCCAGTGGTTCCTCCGGGTCGGCCCGATCAAGCCGAAGATGATCGAGGAAGTCCAACGGGTCGCCTGGTTCCCGGATTGGGCCGGCAAGGCCCGCCAGATGGGCTGGACCCAGAACCTGCGGGACTGGTGTCTCTCTCGTCAGCGGTACTGGGGAATCCCGCTCCCGATCTGGCGTTGTCCGAAGTGCACGCATTGGATCGTCGTCCCTTCCTCGGAGGCGTTGCGCAAGGGCCAGGGATACAAGGATGGAATGGACCTTCATCGGCCCGGGATCGACCAAGTCGTCCTCCCGTGCCCGAAATGCCAGGCGGACATGCGGCGCATCCCCGACATCCTCGACGTCTGGTGGGACAGCGGGGTGGCCAGTTGGGCGAGCCTCGGATACCCGATGCGGGACGACGAGTTCCGCCGATGGTGGCCCATGGACTGGATCGTGGAGGGTCCGGACCAGACCCGGGGATGGTTCAACTCGCAACTCGCGGCGGGAGTCGTCGCATTCGACCGGGCGCCGTACGAGAGCGTCCTCATGCATGGGTGGGTAAACGGTCCCGACGGACGGCAGATGCACAAGTCCCTCGGCAACATCATCGAGCCCGAGACGATCGTCCGCAAGTTCGGCGTCGACGCCCTTCGGTTCTACATGCTCTCCGTGAACGCCCTCTGGGACGACAAGACGTTCCAGGAAGATGGCGTCCGGAACGCCAATCGCACGCTGAACATCCTCTGGAACGTGCTTCGATTCGCGACGACGTACATGGTCCTCGACCGATTCGATCCATCCTCGCCCGATTTCGCGTCCATCTCCGGCCACTTGCGCCCCGAGGACCGCTGGCTGCTCTCGCGGCTCGAGGGCGTCAAGTCCACCATGAACAAGGAATTCGTGACGTACAACTTGCATCGGGCCTACCGGGCTGTCGAAGCGTTCGTCCTCGGCGACCTCTCTCGCTGGTACGTGAAACTCGTTCGGGGCCGGACGTGGACCGAGGCGGAGGACCGCGACAAGCTCGCGGCATACCATGTGCTCTTCGAAACCCTCCGAACCCTCGCGCTCCTGCTCGCTCCCGCGACGCCGTTCGTGGCCGAAGCGATCTACCAACGGCTCGACGGCAAGAAGCTGAGCGTCCACATGGTCGACTGGCCCTCCGCGCAGGAGGAGCGAATTCAGCCGGATCTCGAGCGATCCATGGGGATCGTGCAAGAACTCGTCGAGGTCGTGTCGAAGGAACGCCAAAAAGGTGGGCGCAAGTTGCGCTGGCCGCTGAAACTCATCGCGGTGAAGAATCCGACGGCGGATGCGGCGGCCGCGCTAGAGACGCTGCGGGGGATCTTCCTCGAGCAAGCGAATGCGAAGAGCCTGGCCATCCTGAAAGCGACGGAAGAGTTCCCGGGGATGGCGCTCGTGGTCAAGCCCGATCCCGCCGCGATCGGCAAGGCCTATCGCGTGTTGCAGCCCAAGATCGTGAAGCTCCTCGAGACTCGATCCGCGGATGAGATCAAGAAGGCGCTCGACAAAGGACACCTCCAGCTCGGAGTCGAGGGCCAGATCGTGACGATCGAACCGTCGATGGTCCGTTTCGAAAAGGCGATGCCCGCCGAGGTGGTGCGAGTCTCGACCGCCCACGGCGAGCTGTACCTCGACCTTCGGATCACGCCAGAGTTGCAGGCGGAGGCGTACGCGAGGGAGGTCATCCGTCGGATCCAACAGATGCGGAAGGAGATCGACCTCGAGGTCGACGACTTCATCGAGGCGGTCGTGAAGACGAACAAGGACTTCGCGCGGATGCTGGAGGGCCAGAAGGAATTCATGGCGCGCGAGACTCGGTCCCGCAAATTCACGTTCACCGACGGCGCCGTGGATTCGGAATACGTCGTGGAGTGGAACGATGTGGATGGCCATTCGGTGACCGTCGGCGTGACGCCGCTCCACTTGTCGGAGGCCCTCCGCGACTTCACACGGATTCCGGGAATCACCGTGGCGAAAGCGGTGGCGCTCTTTGACGCGGGATACAAGAGCCTCGCGGCGCTCCGGGCGGCCACGAAACAAGAGCTTGCCCAGATTGAGGGTCTCCAGAGTTCGGACGCGGTTCGGATCCTCGACGCGCTGGCGGCGAAGAAGGAGGTCCCGCTTGTCTGTCCCACGTGCGGAGCGTCCGTCTCGGCGAGTGCCCGCCGTTGCTCCCGATGCGGCGAACCCGTCACGACCAAGACGACGCCGTGCCCGCGTTGCAAGGCCGCCATCCCTCCGGGCGCGGACAAGTGTCCCGTCTGTGGCTTCGTGTTATCGATCGCGCCCATCGGCACACCCTCCCGTATTGCGTGCATCGCCTGCGGGGAGCTGATTCCGGCGGGTTCCACGGAGTGTCCGTCGTGCGGCGCACCGCAGGCACGGGTTGCGGCCATCGCCGCGCGGATCCTCTCGGAGGATGAACCACCGGCTCTCCTGAAGGATTCGTCCTCCTACCTGGTCGAGGAGGCGGCACCGGACGAAGCGTACCGTCTCTTCCAGATCGCCCAGAAGGCGGGGAAGCCGGGGATGGCGATCACGCGGATCTTTCCGCAGAAGGTCCGGGAGCGCCTCGGCGGCTCCGACCTTCCGATTCTTTGGTTGAGCAACGTCGGCAAGGAGGATTCGGTCCGGCCGAAGGACCTCGAGAAACTCTCGCTCGCGGTGGAACAGTTCCTCACCCGAGAGAAGGGTGTGATCCTCCTCGACGCGATCGAGTATCTGGTCACGAACAACAATTTCATCACCGTGCTCCGACTGGTCCAATCGATTCGTGACCAGGTCGCGATCAACAACGGGGTGTTCCTCGTGTCTGTGAATCCGTCCGCCCTCGACCCGCACCAGCTCACCCTCCTCGAGAGAGAAGTGGATCGAGTCATCGGGGGATCGTCAGTCGGATCGTCGGCCGAGACCTCGAAAGAGGCCGGCGGCTAGCGGAGGACGGTTGCGACGACGTCCTTCAATCGAGGGACCGTCTGAAAGCGGTCGAGTTCCTTGGGGTGGACCCAGCGGTGCTCCACGTTTTCCCAGTCAAGGCGGACGCGGCGGCTCGTCACGTCGAAGAGGAACGGATGCACGACGTACATCGTCGAGTCGCCTCGGGCGAGAACCGGGCTCCCTCTGGCTCGAAGGGAGAGTCCTCGCAAGCCGGTCTCCTCTCGGACTTCCCGCATTGCACGGGCCTTGGGATCCTCGCGCCCCTCCAGGTGTCCGGAGATGGCGGACCAGCGACCTCGGAAGCTCCCGACTTTCTGGCTTCTGCGAACGATCAAGATGCGTCCTCGATTCCGAAGGACCGCCGAGACGACCGGCGTCGCCCGGACGCCCGGGAGTTCCACCGTCCCTCGGTCGCCGTCGAGGATGAGTCGGTCGCCCGTCTGCAGGCCGCCGGTGTCGATCTGATCTACCATCGGGATTCCTGCAAGGATCGCACCCACCGCGACGATCCCCTCGGCCGAGGTGTTGACGATTCCGGCGGGTCCGACGCCCCGCTTGGCCAGCCCGTAGATCACGTAAGATCCGACCGTACTCCCTTTGCCGCGCGGGAACACGAAGATGTGTCCCGCGAGGCGTTCGTCGGCGACCCCCGTCGAGGGATCGAGGATCTTGCCCGTGACCGGGTCGGCCCCGCCGACGAAGGAGAAGGGACTCGGACTCGCGAGCGCCTGACCTTCGACCCGGCCGGGAACGATTCGCCGCCCGCGGATCTTCATGCGTATCGCTCCAAGAGCCGGTCGATGTCGTCCAGGATGACCTTCTGCTTGCAGAGGCTCGGTAGGTAGTACGCCCCCTTCCCAGAGGGTGTCGCGACCGTGCCGAACCGGTGCTCGAGCAGCGTCACCTCCAGACAGGTGTCGGCGAGGACCCGTCCTCCGTGCCGTTCGATCGTCGCAACCGCCTCGGAATTCGCGTCCAGCACGGTCCGACTTGTGAAGACCCACACCGGGATTTTTGGAGGCGTGCGATCCACTCGTTGCGCGATGGCTCGCACTTCTTCCGCCGAAAGCTGCGGCGACCCGAGGGCGATTACGTCTGCCTCGTCCCCGTCCGTATATGATCGCTTGGCCCCGGCGAGCTCTCTTCGGCTTATGGTGATCGACGGAAGACCTTTCGGGCGAACACGGCGGGCCTCCGGCGTGACCCCTTCGAGATGGAACATGCCACAACTCCCGGAGGAAGCTAAGGCGGCTCCGAGCCATTTCAGGTCTTCCTCGGACCCGCGGAATCCGCGGAAGTACGGGAGCCCTTCGCCGACCCGCTCTCCAGCGACCAGACCGATGAGGGAAAAATCGACGCCGCGCGGTTTCGTCGTGACCTGAACGACGATTGTGGGCCTCCGACCCTCGTCCGTGTGCAGCCCGAATTCGGGCGTCGCTCCGACGATCGCTGCCGCGAGGGCGGACGGCCCGCCTTCGCGGTTCGTACGGGCACCAAGGACCGAGTTCGCGAAGCAGACCGCGTTCGACTCGGCCCAGGCGACATGTTCCCCGAGCCCCGGTCGGACACCGATCAGATAGGGCGTGCAGGTGAAGCTCGGCCGGACCCCCATCGTCTCGTAGGCGCGGGCGATTCGCGCCTGTTTTTCCGCGAATTCCGGTGAGATGCCCAACTCCTTCCACTGAGCGAGGTCCGTGCCAAGGGGATTCACGGTCGTCGGAACTTGCACCCTCGCATCCCGGGCGAAGTCCTCGAGGAACTCGAGTCCGGGATCACCGATCATCTTGTACGAGGCGCCGGATACGTGGGCCGACGTGATCGGCACGAGGCGTCTCGCCTCGGAGAGTTCTCCCAGCGCAACAAGGATCTGCATCGCTTTCCGGTGGGATTCCGTCCCGTCGTCGCGCAACCCGCGCTGCTCACGGGTGAGGCGCACTCAGACCGCCCCTTCGAGGATGGATCGGGCGACGCGGCGGGCGATTTCGGGTTTGGCCGGATAGGCGACCAATTTCAGGCGCACATCGATCGCATCGGAATCCTTTGCGAGCGCCCATCGCTCCTGGAAGGCGGCCTGCTTGTCGAGCCGAAAGTGCAGGACGCCGTCTTCGTCCACTCGGGCGTCGACCTCGGACTCGAGCGATTGCACCAGGCCTGCGGCCGACCACCGCTCCCAGACCGTGCGGATTGACTTCGCGTGGTCGATGCGCCGGGTGAGCCGCACGAGCACATTTCCAAAGTGACCCTCAAGGACCTCCCGGACCGATTGCGTCTCTGGGAGGGCAAAGGCCAACGCCATGTCGACGCGGGACTCGTCCTCGGTCGCATGCGAATAGGTGCGGACCTCGATCCAGTGGATCGGGAGCTTAGCCATGGAGCCGCCCCAGGGCCGCTCGCGCCTGGCGTCGGAACTCCTCGAGGGTTCCTTCGTTCACGAGCATCACGTCCGCGGTGGCGATGACGTCACCCAGGCCCCAGCTCAGCTCACGGAGATCGCGGGCATGGAAGGCCTCGATGGTCCCCGCATCGTCCGTCCGATGACGCCGCAGCATCCGGTCGTAACGCGTCTTCGGAGAGGCGTGGACCGCGACAACGGACAGGTCGGCTCCGAACGCCCCGCGGAAAATCTCTAACTCGGCTCGCCCTCGGAGTCCGTCGACAAGAACATTTTCACCCCGGATTCGCGGGAGGGTCCGTTTCGCCCAGATGCCCATCCCATGCTCTTGACGCTCGGCATTGGCCATCCCGCCGACCGTCGCATCCGTGATCGGCAAGCCGCGACGAAGGGCCTCTTCCCGAACAACGTCCCCCATCCGGACCACCGAGAAGCCGAGCGTTTGTGCGACGACAAGGACCTCTTCTTTCCCGCAACCGGGCATTCCCGTGAGGCAGACGACACGCACGGGATGCGAGGAAACGGAGGGTTCACTTAAGCGTTTCCCGCGACCTCGATGGATTCGGCGCCGGCGGCAGAAGGCCTGACTAACTCGTACTCCCCACGAGACTAATGACCCAGAGGCCGCCTGAGAAACCTGCCGAAGCAAGCAGGACCGAGGCGACGAAGGCCCACAGTCTCCAACCATGTCCACGGAACGTGACGGGAGTCAACAGAAGTCCGACAAGACCGAGTGCCACTGCCACTTCGGCGAAGTAACTTACGGTGCCGTAGACGAATTGGAGTTCGAACAACGGGTGCCTGGGAAATGTCTCGAGGACAGCTACCGACCCCGCGGCGAACGCCATGGTTGCGATCGCGAGTTGGACGAACGCGAAATTGCGGGATCCGGTGCGACCGAGCTCCACCAAACCGAGTCATCCTACTCCGGCAAAGTCCTGCCGCAGGAACTCGGTCGCCAAGGGAACTCGCCACGCAAAATAGAAATACCCACCGGCTCGTAGCTCGCGACCGAGGCGGACGATGCCCCTCGACCTGGACCTCAGCAAGCTCCGATTCGGGACCGAGCTGCTCAAGCGCGGCTTCGCGAAGATGCAGAAGGGCGGAGTCGTGATGGACGTCACGAACGCCGAACAGGCCGCAATCGCGGAAGAGGCTGGGGCCGTCGCGGTGATGGCCCTGGAGCGGGTCCCGGCAGACATCCGCGCCGCGGGCGGGGTCGCCCGGATGGCGGACCCCGTGAAGATCCAGGAGATCATGGACGCTGTGACGGTCCCGGTGATGGCCAAGTGCCGGATCGGACACGACGCGGAGGCCCGGGCGCTAGAATCTCTCGGGGCCGACATGATCGACGAGTCCGAGGTCCTCACCCCGGCGGATCCCTTCTTCCATGTCAACAAAAGGGCGTTCGAGGTGCCGTTCGTTTGCGGAGCGAGAAGCCTTGGTGAGGCTGTCCGCCGGATCTGGGAAGGCGCCGCGATGATTCGAACCAAGGGCGAGGCAGGGACTGGCGACGTCGTGGAGGCCGTCCGCCACATCCGGCTCGTGACGGCCGCGATCTCGGAGCTGAAAGCCCTCGACAACGACCGGCTCTACGGAGTCGCCACGAAGTTCTCGGACAGCTACACGAAATTGCTGAAAGAGGTCCGGACAGCCCATGGACAAGAGGCCGTCGTCAGCGAGGCCGACGTCGTCTTCGCGGGAGCCACCTTGGACGACATCACCGAGGGGACCTTCCAGATCCTTACGGAGATCAAGAAGATCCAACGCCTGCCCGTCGTGAATTTCGCCGCGGGCGGGGTCGCCACTCCGGCCGACGCGGCCCTCATGATGCTCATGGGGTGCGATGGCGTGTTCGTCGGTTCCGGCATCTTCAAGGCGGAGAACCCGGAGACTCGGGGCCGCGCCATCGTGGACGCCGTGGCCCGCTTCGACGATCCTGCGACCGTCGCGGAAGTCTCGAAGGGCATCGGCCTCGCGATGAAAGGCATGGACGCTAAGGCGTTGCCGATCGAGGCGCGGCTCCAGGACCGCGGCTGGTAACCTTCGACAGGAGCGCATCGAGCGCCTCGTTGACCCCGTCTCCGGTCACGGCGGACACCGGACGCGCATCCTTGGCGGTCGCACCAAGGTCCGACTTGTTCGCCACCACGACGATGGGGACGTTCGGGAACATCCTCTCGACTTCCTCGAGGAGACGAAGTTGGTCGACGACCGGATAACCGCATGTCTCGGTCGGATCGAGGAGGAACAGGACGCCATCCGCCACATGGGCCAGGGCGGAGATCGCCTGCCGTTCCATCGCGTTCCGTTTCTCCATCGGGCGATCGAGGAGGCCGGGTGTGTCAAGGATCTGAAAGCGGTCC
>Ga0137415_10003964_pt1 | contig 14677 bp, 7 predicted proteins | sample CZODoug3_1_1_16f_FD_183082 | JGI IMG/M metagenome (GOLD analysis project Ga0137415, IMG submission 183082) | Vadose zone soil fungal communities from Angelo Coast Range Reserve, California, USA - CZODoug3_1_1_16fungal (Hybrid Assembly) | ecosystem: Environmental > Terrestrial > Soil > Vadose... | reverse complement strand
AAGTCGATCCTGTTCGAGTTCGGCGTGCGGCACGCGTTCAGCAACGACCTGGTGCTCGACGTGTCGGCGTACAACAAGGACAAGGTCTCCGACTTTGCGGCCCGCGTCCTGCCGTTCCCCGATCCGCGCGACTCGACGAAGATCGGGAGCATCAACGTGCTCACGAACCGCGACTTCGGGAACGCGCGCGGCATCGATACCAAGCTCGACTGGCGAGTCGGCACCAACCTCAGCACCTCGGTGGCCTACACCTTCCAGGTGTCCAAGAACACCGGGTCCGATCCGTTCTCGTACCTGAACACGTTCGCCCGGCAGGTCTCAGGCCTGGGCGATCGCACGCCGCCGCCGGAAGCCGCGCAGCGGACCAACGACGACCGGACGCATAACCTGGCGGGCTCGATCGCGCTGCAGCTGCCGGCCGACTATCGCAAGGGCTCGACCATCGGTGCGATCTTGCGGGACGTGGGCGTCTTCGCGACGTTCCGCGTGCAGAGCGGCTTGCCCTACACCCGGCTGGTCAACAACGGCGACGGGCAGACCACGCCGCGCCTGAGCTTCGGCCTGGGTGGGCGGACCGAGACGGGCACCTCGTTGAACGGGTTCGAAATGCCGTGGACCAAGAACATGGATCTGCGGATCAACAAGGGCGTGCGCTTCGGCCGTCTCGACGCCACGCTGTACGCGGACATCCGCAACGTGTTCAACTTCCGCAACATCATCGGTCTCTTCGCGGAGACGGGTGACGTCCGCAATGACAAGAACCGCCAGCAGACGATCGGCGATCCGACGCTGCCGGTTGGATCGACCGAGTACGCGGCGCTGTGGAACGAGGCGAATGAAGCCGGCGCGTTCGACCCTGCGACGAAGGCGGTCGACGTGAGCAGCTGCGGCAGCTGGGGCAACCAGGTCAGCTGCGTGTCGCTGCGGCGGGTCGAATCCCGTTTCGGCAACGGCGATGGGATCTACACGCTGGACGAGCAGGAACGGGCGTTGAACACGGCGTACGATGCGTTCAACGGCTCGTGGCGCTTCTATGCGCCGGCTCGCCAGGTGCGGCTGGGATTTGAATTGAAATTCTAGGGGGTTTCGGGCGGTGTCGGGCTTCTGCCGGCACCGCCCGCCTCTTCTCTGCTTCTGAACTTGAGGGGTGATCATGCGTTCAACTGTGTGGAATCGCTTCGTGCGCACGAGCGCGCTGCTGTCGCTCGCGGCCTTCGGGCTGGCTTCCGTTGCTGTCGCGAAGCCGGCGCCGCGGCCGGGACGGCCACGCGCACTCAACCTGTTCGCGACCTCCGGCCTGCTGCTCGAAGCCAATCGCATCGCGTGCGGCATCGACAACATCGGCCAGGTCTGCGTCGCGTTCTCCGGCTCGCCGGTCGGCGGCGGTGGCTTCTGGCCGAAGGGTACGCCGGATCAATACATCTTCAACTCCGGCCTGCAGCTGGCCGGCATCGTGGACCCGGCGGCGGGTTTTTCCTGGCAGGGTGACACCGCCGGCGCGTTCTTCTTCGATCCCCGCGGCGATCAGATCGCCGGCGATCCGCTGGGTCAGATCTACAACTCGCTCGATCCCGCGGATCTGAATGCTTGGCCGACCGGCGCGATCGTGCGCGACCCGGCCATTTACGACGTCAACCTGATTGGTCAGAAAAAGATCTCCGACGGCGATTCCTGGGTGCGGTATTGGGAAGGCAGTCCGGTCAACCTGGGCGGCCGCACGCACCCGATGGGGATCATGGTCGAGCAGCGTTCGATGTCGTGGAACTTCCCGTCGGGCAACGAAGACATTCTCTACTTCGTGTTCACGTTCTATAACGTGACGGCGCGGAATCCCGCCGCCTATGCCGCCCTCGATCCCGCGATTCAGGGCGAGGTGGCGGGCATCGGCGCGCAGTTCCAGGACCAGAACGAGACGAAGTTCGGGATCCAGATTCCCGATGGTGGCTACACGATCAAGAACCTCTACGCCGCCTTCGGCATGGACGCGGACGTCGCCGTGTTCTCGCAGAACTACGCGACGGCGTTCCTGCCGTTCAACATCGGCTCGGAGTACTCGGGGACGTTCCTGCCGGAAGTCGGCTGGCGCTTCCCGAACGACATGTTCGGCGATCCGTTCTTCGCCGGTCCGGGATTCATCGGCGTGAAATACCTCAAGTCGCCGGAATCCTCACCGGGGGTGCAGGTCGGGCTGACGCTGTTCTCGAATACGACCAACGGGGGCACCTTCCCGGACGCGGTCGGTGATCATCTGCTCTATCGCAGATTGTCCGGCTTCTTGGGAGCTGGCGATATTCAATGCACCCCGTTCACGAATCCGGCGGTCGCGCGAGCGCGGCACTTGTGCGCCCTCGTGCAGACGCAGGCCGACGCGCGCTTCTATCAGGCGTCGGGGCCGTTTGATCTACCGCCGGGCGCATCCACGACGATCGTTGTAGCATACATTCAGGCCGCGCCGGTGAAGGTTCCGACGGTGGTGCCGGGCAGGCTGCATTTCTTGACCCATGTACAGCGAGATCAGGGGCGTGGCCCGAGAACTTTCGAGGGAGGAGATGACGTCATGACAGCCAAGGGTCGCAGGCTTCAGAACGGCTGTTGTGCGCTGGCGTTGATCATTTTGCTTTCGGTGTGGCCCAGCAGGGCTCAGGAAGTGACGGCCAGACTGTCCGGTACGGTTAAAGACCCGGCCGGCGCCATGGTGGCTGAGGCCGTCTTGGCGGCCACCAATGTCAGTACGGGCTTGGTCACAAGGACCACGTCGGGCGCGTCTGGAGACTACGTCTTCCCCGCGCTGGCTCCGGGAACCTACACGATTTCGGTGGAAAAAGCTGGTTTCGCGACGGGAGTGATGTCCGGCATTTCTCTGAACGTGGACCAAAAGGCCAGCTTGGATGTCGTGCTGCAAGTAGGCCAGGTGACGCGATCGGTGACCGTATACGCCGTAGCCCCTCTGGTGGACAGCACCAGCGCCAGCTTGGGAACGGTTGTCGACCAACAACCCATTCTGGATTTGCCGCTCAATTTGCGGCGCACGGGCGCGCTTGCGCTGGTGGTGCCCGGCACTGTAGACACTACCAACAGATCGCTGGCCTCCGCAAACGGCAACGGGTCCGGGTTCAACGACAATAGCTACAGCGGCTCGGGTGGGCATTCTTCCGGCAATCTGATTTTGATCGACGGGATGATCTCCCGCGCACTCAACAATGGCGGGTTCGCTCTGCAACCCGTTCCGGAAATGGTGAAAGAATTCAAGATCGAGAATAATACTTACGACGCGGCGTTTGGAATTACCTCCGGTACAACAATGAACCTGATCACGGAATCGGGCAGCAACAGTTTTCATGGCTCCGCGTGGGAGTACTTGCGCAACCGGAATCTTGATGCGCGCAACTTCTTTGCCACGGATCGACCAGAATTCATCCGCAACCAATATGGGGGCGCCCTGGGTGGTCCGATTCGGAAGACCAAGGCGTTCTTTTTTGGAAGCTATGAAGGACTGCGATTGATTCAAGGCCAGACCCAGGGCAGTTTCGTTCCCACGGACGCCGAGAAAGCGGGAGATTTCAGTTCTTTTCTTACCGGACAAACCGCTAACCTCTGCGCCGCCAGTGGCTCCGCCGCTCCTGCCAACCTCAACTTCGACACGGGTCAATTATTCAATCCGGCTTCGGAGCACCTTTTCCCGTGTCCGCCAAACCCGGCAAACCCCAGCGCGGGGACCTCCACAGTTCTGGTGGGTACGCCTTTGTCGGGAAATATCGTTACCAATATCGATCCGGTGGCGCAAAAGGTCTTGGCGCTTTTTCCGGCGTCCAACCGCTCCGGAAACCCGAATCATATCAACCAGACGCCGGCGCGGCGCCAGGACGAACAATTTGACGTGCGCGTCGACGAGGTTCTGTCCGACAAGGACCGGTTGTTTGGCCGTTACCTGTTTGGCAATTCGAACCAACTGTTTCCGGGAAATTTCGATCCGTTTAACCTCTATCAACATTTTAGAGGCCAGAACGTGGTGGGGGGCTGGACCCACATTTTCAGCCCCACCTTGATCAACGACGCGCGCGTAGGTTACCAGCGGGATTATCTGATCCGCGCTCCTCAGGGCTTCCCCCGCGCAAAGGGGCTATTGGCCAGCTTTGGTATTCAAAACCTGCAGGCGAGTTCGCCTCAGTTCGAGGAGTATCCGTTGGTTAATTTTACCAATTTCGCCGGGTGGGGGGACGGCGGTTATAGCCCGGATGTTCTTAAGGATAGGATTGAGAAGTACGAAGATACTCTCACCAAAATCGTTGGGAAGCATACCATTAACGTCGGCGGCGATCTGAATTTCTGGCAGACCCCCGCAGTGGAAGACCCCATCGAGCTGAATGGATCCCTCACCTTCAACGGGCAGTTCTCGTCGTTGGCGGCTGAAATACCGGGAGTTAGCGCAGTTTCCGACCTGGCCGATCTGGAGTTGGGTTACCCTTCGGGCGGATTTTTCACGAAGAATCCGTTTGTCAATAAATTGCTCGGCGGGGGATGGTTTAGCCTGTTTGCCCAGGATAATATTCGCGTCAACTCGAGGTTGAGTGTTGAAGTCGGGCTACGGTGGGAGTATCGCAAGCAGCCCTATGATCAGAACAACCAGCTGGCCACCATCTACCCTCTGGCGCACAACTCGACGCCAGGAGACGCTTTGCTGGTCACTCCTCTGCCTGCCGCGGCGAACGACGCGCTCTGCTCGGACCCCCACTACCTCAACATTAACGGGCAGTGTGTGATCATGAGCTCGGCAATGAGGACGCGAGTAGGACTGACGGGTAATAAGCTGCGGGAACTCAGTTATGGTCCCGGCCACGGGAGCTTTGCGCCACGATTGGGGATCTCCTGGCGGCCCAATTCCGACAAGCTCATCGTTCACGCCGGCGCCGGTGTATTCAATGATTTGCCCATCAGCAACTCCATTGGTTCGTATGTCAACAACAACCCGGTATCGACTCAATCGCCTGCTTACAACACGGCCGTCGGTTCTCCGCCTCCGCTGACCAACGGCGTACCAACCACAACCCAGATTATGTTTGCAAATGCCGCATCGGTTCCTCTGTCTCAGATCCTTTCGCAGCTCATGCCGACTCCGTTTTACCATACGCCGACCATATACGAGTGGAGTATCAGCGTTCAGTCACAGTTAATGCAGAACTTGGCGGTGGAGATTGGGTATGTTGGCAATCGGGGCGTCCACATTGACAATGCTCATCAATGGGGCAATCAAGCAGTGCCCGGAGTCGGCGACGTACAGCCTCGTCGCCCCTGGCCCGACTTCAACACCATGCTCTACGACACTTTTGACGGCATCTCCAACTACGATGGCCTTCAGGCTAAAGTCACCAAGAGGTTGTCCAAGGGTTTCCAGGCTCTGATCTCCTACACCTACTCCAAGGCGCTCGATTTCAACGGAGGCAACTCAGATTTTGTTTCCGCGGACCAGAACGACAATAATCAGAGGGCAGACTATAGCTTGTCGGACTTGAGCATTAAACAGCGGCTAGTCCTCAGTCCCATCTGGCAGTTACCGTTTGGAAAAGGGCAACCCTTCTTGAACAGTGGCGGACTGGTTAATGCTCTGGCGGGGGGATGGGAACTTTCTGGCATCATTACCTTTCAGAGCGGCTTCCCCTTTTCCGTCCTGGCGAACCAGGATTTCTCCAACACCGGCGCATTTGCCCCGAGGCCGGATCGCATCTGCAACGGCGCCGGCCCCCAAACCGTGGCGGAGTGGTTCAACGTCAATTGCTTCTCGACCGACGCACTGGCGCAAGCTTTGGCCAATGGGACGCCTCGTTTTGGGAATGCCGGCCGCAATATATTGATCGGACCGGGCACCCAGCAGTGGGATGTCTCTGTGATTAAGCGAAATCCGATCACCGAGAAGGTCAACCTTGAATTCCGGGCCGAGTTTTTCAACATATTCAATCACCCTAATTTCGGCACCCCCGGCGCCACCATAGCTACCAGCGCGTTCGGCCAACTCACCAGCGCTGCCAGCCCGCGTGATATCCAATTTGGTCTCAAGCTCAAATTTTGAGAGACCATGGAGTGTTCTGATGGCCATCGGCCGTTCCGCCACCGCAACAGCAACGGGAATCAAGGCTGAGCAAGCGACATTACCTTCGCTGCGCATGGACATCTCCCCGGGAACCAAACGGCTATCTTCGCTTGACGCATTTCGGGGCTGGACCATGTTTTGGATTGTGGGGGGATCGGCGCTCGTTGCCGGACTGCAAGCACTCAACGCCAATCCCGTGATCAACGGTCTGGTCTACGAGCTCAATCATTCAGATTGGCAAGGCCTGCGGTTTTATGATCTGATCTGGCCGTCATTCATGCTGATGACGGGCATGTCGCTGCCGTTTTCCTACGCCAAGCGGTCGCTCACGCAAACTCATCGCCAGATCTTGATGCGCGTTTTGCGCCGGTTCCTGGTTCTGTTTTTGCTAGGCTCGCTTCGGGAGTCCATTCATTTCGACCGTCCTTACCTCATCGAGCTCAGCAGTGCGTTACAGCCGATCGCAGTTGCGTACCTAGCGGCTTTTCTGATCGTGCGCAGGTCATGGCGGTTCCAGGCCGCTGTGGGCGCCGGAATCCTGGTTTTCTATGCTCTTCTGCTGGCATTCGTACCAGCGCCAGGCGTTCCTGCCGGCAGCTACGACAGAAACGCGAACTTAGTTCTGTGGACCGATCTGGTCACCGTGGGCCGCGTGCTGCCCGAGCACTGGGGCACGGTCATCTGCACCCTGCCGACCATCTCCACCACCATCGTCGGCATGCTACTGGGCGAGCTTCTTATGACGAACCGCAGCGCGGCGAGCAAAATGAAAACCATCGGCTTGGTCGGGCTGTCCGGTGTCGTGCTCGGTTGGGCCTTGAACCCTGTGATCCCAATCGTGATGAAGATCTGGACCACCTCCTATGGACTGGCGTCGGCCGGCTTTGCCTGCCTGATGTTTCTCGTTTTTCACTGGCTGGTGGATGTCCGTGGCTATAGAAAACTGGCCTTCCCGTTTTTGGTGATCGGCATGAATGCGGTGGCGATCTACATGTCGGAGAGCATTATCCCCTGGAGCAATATAGTAGCGCTCTTTACGCATTCGCTCGCCGGAACACTGGGCTCGTTCACACCGCTTTTTCATGCGATTGCGGTTCTAACTGTCGAGTGGCTTGTGTTGTATTGGATGTACAAGCGCAAGATTTTCCTTACTGCTTGACGCATGCAGTTGCATATGGGCCGCTTACTCGCTGTCGCATTGTTGGTCCTCTGTGCGATGCAGGGTCAGGCGCCTCCGAAACCGTGCGTTCTGAAACCTTACCGTGTGCTCGTGGTTGTCGCGGGCTGGGGTGATCCGGCCAGCCAGGTGATCGCTGAGAAAGACGCTTTCCAGCCCGTAGCCGCGCTGCTCAAAGCCTGGTCTGTTCCCTTCGATATTCTCCGGTTGGACCAGCAGACACTCGGGGCCTCGTACCTGTTCGATCGTTCTGGCGCAGTGCGCTATGGCGCAATGCTCTGGCTTGCCGATATGCCGTCCTACGCCGGGAAGAATCTGGCGGTGCTCACCGAGGCGGTGCAGCAGGGAACCAGCATCATTGTCGCCGCTTCGCGATTTACCGACCCCGTGCTGGAGCGGATTCTAGGCCTCCATTACAAAGCGGACTATCGCGCCCCTGATCCGGTTCTTCGTGGGCCGGTTCACTTCATCACGCGCGAGTTGATGGATGATGCAAAACCCGGGCGCGAACAGTCCTTACATATTTGGGTGGAATGCCGCGGTGCTCAGGCGCTCATCAGCCAGGGCCGCCACCCGGTGTTGACTGTGTATCGGCCGAGCCCGGACACGGCCGCGGTTTGGATAGGCGCGCCCGATATGCGATCCTTACTCGACTCGCCGTACTGGAGAAACATCTTCCAGCGCTCTCTGCTGTGGGGCTTGCGATATCTGGTTTTGCCGGACGTGGATTACTCCCGACGCGTGCTCGTGATGATCGACGACTGGGGAGCCGCCGACAAATCCTTCCTCTCTTATTGGCGCTATCAGACGGTTACCGAGGAGTTGATGCGCGATAAAGTCATACCCGTTCTGGCCCACCATCATGCGGTTGTCTCCGCCAATGTGGTCGCGGGTTTTGTCGATCGCAAAACCCATCGCGTCATCTCTCCGTGGAACCAGAAATTCACGGATGACTACGGCGTCCAGCAGGATTACGAATCAACGCAGCGCGGTCTGAAGGCTGCGGTTGAAGCAGGAGTGCTCGAGATTCAGAGCCATGGCTGGACTCACATGCAGCCCGACCTGGATTCTCCGCCAGGCCCGTGGTGGACCGCGGATCTGGATGGCGAGGCATCTGTCGGTGGCTGGTACGAAGAGTTTGAAGACACGCGGCGCGGGGTCGAAGCTCCGGCGCTTGCCCAGTTGTTCCATTTAAAGCGGTCGCTGGATTACTTGCGCCAGGACTTCGGCGCGCGCCCACTCTCCGTCATTATCGGTGGCGGCGGCTGGTCGAAGTCCTATCAGAATCACAGCGCGCGTGTGGCTGCCCAAGCCGGTTTCGGGCTTTTCGATATCAACGAGAGCTATTTCTATCTGGATCGCGACTTGGCGCTGGACATGACGGGCATTTCGCCAGCCTCGGGTCACCAATACGATCGCGAGCTGCATCCCGAGAAGTGGCCGCAGCATCCAGACGGCCCATTTGTGCTTCTCTTCCACGATCGCGACATTTCGCTGCAACACGATTTCGTCGAGCGTACGTTCGATGCTTTACCGAAAGATACAATGACGCTCAGCATGAACCACTACGTCGGGATTCTGCACGCTCAGGTCACCTCTGCGAGCGAAGGCATCGAATTTGGCTTCCAGTATGAAGAACCTTATGGCGCCTACTTCGGGAATCACCCTTCGTCGTGGAGGCTGCTCTTGGCTGATCCGCTTGTAGACAAAATCAAGCAGTCAGCCACTGCGAACCTGATTGTGGATGGCCGGATGGCCGGGCCTCTCAACACTTCGCAATTGGCTGAACGGCCCGTGCTGATCCACCTTCCAGCCGGCACGGGAAGCCACAGTTGGAAGCTGGAACTCAAGTGATACCCGTGTGCCTCCTGCCTGCAGGCGGTCGTGCCAAAAGAAGTAATATCTTGTCTCGCCTCGGTCTCGCCTCGGGTACCTGTCGGCTGCAATGCTGGCATGCGCCAGGTACTTAGTCCGGTCAATGACAACGGCGGTATTGCAGCATTGGCCCGCAAGACTCGTGCCACCGCCACGGGACATCATAGCAGCGCCAAAATTTCGGCAGGCAGCCACAGTACGGATCGCATCATCGATGGACTTCGGAACAACGACAGCAAGAGGCGCCTGACGATCGTTCGAACCATCTACGGCGTAGAGCGCCCGGCTTGCGGCGTCAAAACGAACCTCGCCTGTGATCTGACTGTGCAGTTCGGCCTCCAGGCTAAGTACACGAAGGCGGGCCGCTGTTGTGTGACGAGTCGGTGCGCTAACCAGAGATCCATTCAGTTCCCAAGACTCCACTTTTTCACCTTCAAGACATCAGTGTTGCGGAAAGCAGTCGCTCAGTCGCATCGGGGCGCTAAATTCGGCCGGTAGCAGCCAGGTCTTCACCTGTAGCTGTCGAGCAACTCGTCCAAATACGCGCCACTCCGGGCGCCAACCAAACGGACTCTGTGAGTGGATCAAACCTAACCAGAGCGACTTTCTTGGTCAAGCAAAACGGCTGGTATTGCTGATACTGCAAAATGGCTCTGGGCTCGGGTCAAAAGCGTGCCCGCTTCTACCTCTTCGGCAGGACGCCGATTCGATCAAGTGCCATGCGGGCCGATGTAAATTGTGGATCTGCTTCCAGGGCTGCATTAAACTCTTGCGTGGCCCTCAGTTTCTTTCCTTGCTTTTGAAAAACCAGACCGAGATTGTAATGCGCCGAGGCGAATTTCGGCTGCAGCCCGATGGCTTCCACGAATTCGTGATGCGCCCGTTCGAGTTCGCCACGCTGAAGGTCGATGCTGCCCAAGGTGTTGTGGGCCTCGGCCGAGCCAGGATCGGTGCGCAGCGCAGACCGCATTCGCCGTTCAGCCTCGCTCCAGTTCTTTTCGAGCGAGGCGAAGACACCCAGATTGTAGTGCGCCGCGTAATTGTTGGGATCAATGGACAGGAGGTGATCTAGATGGACACGGGCTTGTGGGTAATCCTTTTTCTGAATGTAGGTATCAGCAAGCAGCTCTTCCGCTCGCGTATACCAGGGCTCAAGGGCCAGCGCAGCCTGCAGCTCCTTGACGGCGTCATCGGGCTGGCGGAGCCGAAAGTAACAGAGCCCTAGATCGAAATGGGCCCGCGCGTTCGAGGGAGCCTGCTCGAGCGCTCGCCCGAATTCACGCGCGGCCTCTTCATACTGTCCCAGCCGTTGATGGTTCAGGCCTAGGCTGATCCAGATGTCCGCGACCTCGGGTAACTTGTCGCGCAGTCTCTCCAACAAGTCGTTGGATTCAGCTAGCCTGCCGGCGGAAGCAAGCGCCAGTGCGCGGCCGTACTGTTCAAAATCGCGGATTCGATCTTTCGGATCCACGCGCGATTCCAAGGGGCCGGAGCTTGTGGGTCCACTCAGGTAGCCGAGTGAGCGGAGGGCATTGACGGTTTCCGGCGCCGGCGAGGGAGGATTGCTCGAGCGACCGATCGGAGAACTCGAACGCAGAGCGGTGATTCGGTCACGTAGCGCCAGGGCCCTTGACCGCTGTTGCTCGTAGAGGTTTTGCAACTCGCCTGGGTCATTGGAAAGATCGTACAACTCAGGCTTCGGAGCGTCGATGTACTTGTAACGGCCCACGCGCAGACTTCGTAGGGCTGCGCAGCCAAACTGGTTTCGCGCATAGAGGCTTTCTGAATAGATTTCCTCAGCGCTCCTGGCGCTGCTGAGGCTTCGGCCCCGCATCGCGCTAGGACGCGGAAGACCAATCGCATCCAGAATCGTTGGCGCGACGTCGAGCAAGCTGGCTGCTTCATCCACACGGTCCAGCGGAAAGCGCTTTGCTCCTGCCGGCCAGTGGATGATGAGAGGCACATGAAGAGTGCTCTGGTAGACGAAATAGCCGTGCGTGCTCTCACCGTGCTCCTCAAGGCCCTCTCCATGATCGGAAGTGAACACGATTAGGGCCCTGTTCAGAAGCTCACGGCGGTCGAGGAACCAAAGGAACTCACCGAGAATTCGGTCAACGTAGACCAGTTCGGCGTCATAACCCGTCTCGCCTTGACGTAGACGCGGGTCCTGTGGGAGATCGTAGGGCGTGTGCAGGTCGTACAAATGGAGGAACAGAAAAAATGGTGCACTCGAATTTTGCTTCAGCCAACGCATGGCAGCGCCAGCGACGTGAGCGCCTGGTCGTTTGAGGTCGCCCACGTCGGTCACAGTCTTGTTATGAAGATCAAAAGGGCTGTCGTACACGTCGAAACCGCGGTTCAATCCGAAACGGCGGTCCAATACGAATCCGCCCACGAACGCGGCTGTTCGGTAGCCACTTTTCTTCAAGACAGTGGCGAGCGTAATAGCCGTAGGCCCAAGCGGCACACTATTATCTTGCACGGTGTTTTCGAAAGGATAGGTGGACGTGAACAGTGCAACGTGAGATGGCAGTGTCAGCGGAACCGGGGCGCTGACTTGGGAGAATAGTGTGCCGTTCTTGGTTAGCGCGTCAATGTGCGGCGTCAATCGCCTACCCGCCTGATAGCACCCAAGGCGATCAGCCCTCAGCGTATCCACGGAGATGAGAATGACTGGTGTGGACGGCTGGGCGGTGCCGAGCGAGCAAGTCAGTAGGGTAAGCGCAATGCACGTGAAACGAGGCAACGTATGGTTTCCTTTTAGCACGAAGGCTTTCGCTCGACCTGGAAGCCGTTGGCTGGCACCGCGATCACCTTGTAATCACCTTGGTTCCAGTTTCCAAGTGTGACTGCCCATCCCGGCCGGAATCTGAATCAAGACGGGACGGCCGGGCAACCTCGGTGGTCACCCCAAAACCGGCCAACAGCGGGCACGCAGGACAGGATTATTATTTAGCCAATCAGCTGTGGTTTGGCAAGAGCTTTTTCTCGCGGTTGCATTCCTGGGCGGAATAACCGAAGAGAATACGCGGGGCGAAGCCGGGCAGAGCTTCCGAAGACCATAAAAACAGCGGGGATGCACAAGGAGGCGCAGCCCTCTTTGGGGGGAAGCGGAAAAGGGGGAGATCAATCTTCCGTGCTGCCGCAGGCTGAACTCGGATCACGGAGGGCTCGTGCTATGCCCGCCAGCGACACTGGGCGTTGTCGCCAATGACTCCACCTAGTGCTTGCGCGTGCGGTCCACGATCCGCCGGAATCGCCTCAACAAAACCTAGCAACCACCCAGCCACGGCGCCTGAATCCAAATTTTGGATCGGTGGCTTCGATTAATTCCGGAGTGAACAGCAACTACAACCCACTTCAACTGACCCTTGAAAAGCGCTCCAAGCACGGTTTCTCCCTTCTATCCAACTTCGCATGGGCGAAGGCGATGGATGATTTCGCCCCACAACCGCAAGGCTCCCTCGCCTCTATGTACACAAATAGCTGTAGTGGCGGCCGTCAGTTCGATTATGGCCCGTCGGCAGATGACCTGAACAAGGTTTTCAAAATCAACGGGGATTACGAGATTCCACACTTCCATGTTCAGCTGCCGATAAGATGTTGAACGGATGGCAACTCACAGCAATCGCCGATTGGCAAACTGGAACCCCATTCACCATCTTCAGCGGTGTCGACAATTCTTTTAGTGCCATAGGAGAGGACCGAGCTGACTTGACGGTACCGAAGATCCAGAATGCCCGTCCTTCCTGGCCGCTCGCATTCTCAGAGCATCCGGGAGTGGTTCAATACCAATGACTTCACTCAGAATGCGATTGGAATTTTCGTGCAATACGGGAAAGAACGCTCTGCGCGGCCCAAGATACTTCAATACTGATTTGGCGATAATCAAGAAAACGAGGGTGGGCGAGCGCCTTACAATCGCGTTCCGCGCCGAGTTTTTTAACGCATTCAACAATGTCAATTTTGGGTTACCCGGCAACAACCAGTCTGCTGGCGTGAGCGGCGGGTTTGGCCAGATCTTCGGCACTGCGGGAGCCGGCGCATACGGGGGACCAACCTCATACGGGACGGCCCAGCCCAGAATCGTCCAGTTCGGGTTGAAGGCGAGTTTCTGGAGAACAGCACAGCACCGTGATTAGAATTTTGCCGCAGCCATCCACGAGAAATCAGGTTTTGGTCAAGCAAGGCTTCAAGCTTGGCCTCAGCCAAACGTGGGACTCTTCTCTCTTGAAGGTGCTGTTGGCTCGGTGCCGCATCTTGAAAGCTCCGCTTCTTTCATGTACTTATTGGGCTGTTGAAGCTGGTGCAGCTTAGTTTCTCCCGCCGCAATGAAATTGATCGATTGCGCTGATGCCCGGCGGACATACCCATCTTGACTTGAGGTGGCTCTTTTTTACGCGCTGCCAAGATCCTGCGCTGCGTAGCCTAGACGTGACGAAATTCCTCGCGCAGCCCGCTTTACCTGGCGCGCCAGTATCGGAACACGATCGATTCCGATTTGGCTTGTAGTTCCTGCTACGCTGATTGCGGCAACCGCCTTCCCATTCTCGTCGAACACGGGAGCTCCAACACAGCAAAGTCCAGGTTCATCCTCTTCATTGTCCAGAGCGTAACCCGACTGTTTAACGAGCGCAAGCTCGCGCCTCAAAGCACTCTTGGAAATGATCGTGCGGGTATTGTGTCGGGCGAAGTCTTTGGTCCTTAGGAGGTAATCGAGTTCGTCATTGGGGAGGAACGCAATGAGCACCTTTCCCACTCCGGTACAATTGACATCGAGTCTGCGACCGATCCACGATGCCAACCTGACTAATCCTGGGGCCTCAACTTTCTCAATGATTACCGCTTCCTCGCGTTCCAGCACCGCCATGTGCACGGTGAGCCCGCTCTCCTGCATCAGAGAGCGCAAGAAAGGTTTGGCTTCTTCGCGCAGATCGAGGTTCTCGAGCGCACTCCTGCTCAGGCTAACCAACTGCAAGCCAAAATGGTATCTGCCAGTTTGCGTATTCTTCTGAAGGAATCCCCTCCGTTCTAGAGTTGTCAGGATCAGATGAGCCGAGCTCTTCGGAATCCCAAGCCTTCGACTAATCTCAGAAATCGAGAAGCCACGTTTAGAGTTGCCGAGACATTGCAGCACGGAAAGCGCCCGATCCAGGGAGGGGACAGACGACTTCTTGAGTTGCGTCATGTATCCATAAGGTGCAACTCAAGGGTAGCACAGCCGCGGAAATACAGCAAAATTTCTCGGATGAAAAGGGAGGATTTTTACTGAAAGGTGCAACTGGGGTTTATCAGGAGGTATCCCTGGACCCAGGGGAGGTCAGGGAGACAGGAGCTGGAGGATGAGCCCACTCATCAGTAGCTCTTCTTGCTCCTTACGACAGCACACATATCTTCGAGTCCTGTCCTCATTTCGCGAGCGGTAGCCTAATGTACCTGCGTAAAATGCCGAGCCTTCCTGTTGCGAGCATCGAGGAAGGGTCCTCCTGCAGAGAGTCCTTATCCTCGTGCGCGTGTTTGTCCTCTTGCACGGCAGAGAG
>Ga0137415_10003963_pt1 | contig 14679 bp, 7 predicted proteins | sample CZODoug3_1_1_16f_FD_183082 | JGI IMG/M metagenome (GOLD analysis project Ga0137415, IMG submission 183082) | Vadose zone soil fungal communities from Angelo Coast Range Reserve, California, USA - CZODoug3_1_1_16fungal (Hybrid Assembly) | ecosystem: Environmental > Terrestrial > Soil > Vadose... | reverse complement strand
ATGGCCCGTTCGATGGCGTCTCTTTGCGCACCGGAGCGCGGCCCGGTCGCGAGCAAATCCCACATGCCGCCCCCGTAATCAGCGTCGCCAGTGACGGCATAAAAAACCAGCGCCAGGAACATGAAACCGGCGACAATGAGCTCAAACATTTTTCGTGATCAGTTCTGAAGCCGGGCGCCAGCAACGAAGTAGGATTTCCGCCAGGGATCGCTGCTCGACGTCCCAAGATCGAAAAGACACTCTGCCTGGCATACATCTACCACCCCGCTGGGACGTCGCTCTGAGACGCTTCGACCGGTCGATATGGGACATTTATTTCTCTCTGGAATAATGCGGCTGCCCGCGCCGTCAAAGACGCATAGATGGGGATTGCTTAGGAAATCGTGAGGGAGCCAGCCGATGGTAAACGCTTCAAATTTCCGGTTCCTGTATCTTCGTAGTTTGAGACCCGGCGTCAGCTTGGGCTGCTTGTTATCCGCAAGGACTCGGATGGTGCGGTCCGCAGATGAGGATGATGTACTTTCTATTCTGACGAACCTGAACCTGGAGGGGCGTTAAGCTGTTTGAGACCCTCCGGCGTGAATTCGATGTCTGCGTAGCTCACACCGCGCTTAAGACGTGACCCGGTTATGTGAGTGACAGAGCCGCCGGGCCCGTAAACTTTGAGATCGACTGGAAGCGAATCGCCTCCCTCGAGCAAAACACGCGTGGTATTGATGCGCCGAGCAACTTTGCCTGAGGTGTCATATTTTTCGATGCGTAGAGGCACCAACCGGCGCGAATCAACCCAGCTTTTCACACTGGAGTAAGACGAGGTGTGGCCTTTGCCCGGTTTCGATTCCAGAATCTGGCAGGGAGTGCCGTCCATGTCTTCCGTGCCGACAATTGCCTGCTGGCTCCAGGCGAAAGGACTGTCAATTATATCTTCGTAGGAAAGGTCGCTGCCAACGAGCGATTGTTTCATCTCAGCCGACCCAATCGGTTTAAGATTGCCCGGCGGCGTGAACAATGTCCCACTGAATTTGTGTCCGGATCGGTGAAGCAAAACCGATTCACCTTTCCGCTCTTTCGGAAAAAGTATTTGATAAACGATGTCGCCCCCCGCGTCGGAAACACGAGACTTGATTTGAATCTGAAGCGTTTGTTTCTCGCCGCTTCCGATCTCCATCCGAATCCGGACGAACATGGAACCGCTTTGCTTTGCACGCAGTTTAGCGGCCAACTCCGAGGCGGTGTCGGCGGCGGACGCAAAGGACGGGAGGGCAAGGCCAAGATAGATGCCGACGAAACAGGTCCTTCTAATGCCAAAATGAAGATTCATAAGTAATTCTACGAATCATTTGCTGGTTTGTTCAGCCATGTAAGGCAAGGCTCGGCGTCAACCGCGAACTCCGCCACGCTGGATAGAAACCGCTCAGAACACCGACGCACACAGCGATGGTAACGGCCATCAGTATAAGGTTGAAGCTAAGATCCGGTTCCAGCAGACCGCGAATGGCGGGCGCAGTTTGCATCAGGTGAACACCGACAACGCCTAATCCTACGCCGATGATTCCACCGAGTAATCCGAGCATTGCCGATTCCCATAAAATCATTCGCACGATCCGGCTGCGCTTCCACCCGAGTGCCAGCAAAATTGCGATCTCCTGCCTTCGTTCAAACACGCTCATGAGCATGGTGTTTGTTACGCCGAGCACACCGACGAGTATGGCCAGCAATGATGTGCCCCAGCTCATTGCATTAATCACGCGATAACCCTCGGTGTGCGCCAGGTGTTCGCCTGCGGGATCGGCGTGGGCTTCTGGAATAAGCCGTGACATTTCTTCGCAAAGCCGCCGGATTTCGGCATCGTTAGTCCCAGCAGCGACTCGCACGTCAATCGCGCTGATTTTGTCCTGGTTTCCGGTTACCTGCTGCAGTAGCGGCAATGAAAGAATGATCGAACCGTTCTCAACAAAGGCGGCGCCTTCGACAATGCCAACGACAGCGAGTTCCTCTGTCTCGATCTGAACCGTATCGCCCACTTTCTTTTTCAACACATCCGCGGCGGTGGTGCCGAGAAGCACCGCTCGCTCCATCTGATCCTTTGGCATCCGTCCGGAGACGAGCTTGAGATTTTCCCAGGCGAAACAGCCCCATTCGCGGCCCGACACAATCATCAGCTCGGCGTTCTCGACGCTCATCAAATCAACGAGAATCATACATGTGGCAGTAACACCGGGCAGATGCGCAACGCGATCGCGCGTAGCTGCGGGAAACGGCTTCGGCGTCAGAGAACCGCGCATGTTATGAACAACGATTTCGGTACCACGTGACTTCATACCTGCGGTCCAGCTTGCTACCAGGCCGCGGGACAACCCAATCAATGCCACGACGGCGGCGATACCCACTGCAATTCCCAAAAGGGTCAAACCGGTGCGGATCGGTCGGCGCTTGAGACCGCGCGTGATAACATCGAAAAAAGTCATCTCATTCGTACCTGGGAAGTTTTGCCGGATCGCCATCGAAAACAACCTGGCCGTCCTTCGTCTGGATCGCACGCGATGCGCGCGACGCAACACTCATATCGTGGGTGACGAGGATCAGCGTCATGCGACGGTCGAAGTGGAGAGAGGTGATTAGATCGAGGATGTGTTTCGCGCTTTGGCTATCCAGATTCCCCGTGGGTTCGTCGGCCAAAAGAACCGAAGGAGAATTCGCCAGGCTTCTGGCGATGGCGACGCGCTGGCGCTCGCCGCCGGAAAGCTTGGCGGGAAAATGATTCACTCGCTGTTCGAGTCCGACCGCTTTCAATAATTCGAGAGCACGCGTTCTTCGCGCGGCGCGCGATTGGTGATTCTCGAACATCGGAATCTGGACATTCTCAATCGCGGTAAAGGTGGGAAGCAGATGAAAAGCTTGAAAGATGAACCCGATCTCGTGCGCTCGATAGGCCGCAGGGTCGGGCAAATCGAGCAGTGATTTGCCCCGATACTTCAATGTTCCGGCGGTCGGCTGGTCGAGTGCGCCGAGCATTTGCAGCAAAGTTGTCTTGCCGCTCCCACTTGGGCCAACGATCGCGACAAACTCGCCTTCCCTGATTTGAAAATCCACACCCCGTAAAGCGTGTACCTGGCCATCGTCATAATCCTTTTTGAGGCCAGCCGCCTCAAAGACGAAAGGCGACCTGGCATTTTGGGTGGATTCCGACGGCGTGTTCATAATGAAACAAGAAGCCGCCAAAGGAACTGCGGCGCGCGCTGGCGGCTATGTTGTGACTTAATGCAGGTAAGCCCGTTCGTCGCGCAGAGCTTCATCCGTCGGTTTCTTATTTGCGACGAATTCGCGATGCTCACGTAATCGGCTCTCAGTCGCATCGCACCATTGCGCTCCGACGCGAGGATTTGCCAGGCTGCGGATCAGGTCCGGCAACGCCTGTCGATAGCTCATGAATGGAGCCACGTCGTCGGGTCTTTTCGGTATGAGCACGGACGTAAACTGAGGCAGCACGCGATGCGGAAGTCCGGCATTTTGATGATGCACGCCGTGGTAAGGTTCGTGAAGCAACGTGTAAGCAAACAAATGGCCGAGCCAGCTCTTCGGAACAATGCTTCGGGTAGAGCTATTCACGGTATTGCCGGTCAGGCCAACGTGTTCGATGTATTTGCGCCAGCTCTGAAGATTTGCCGCTATCAATCCCGGGACCAGATACATCCAGAGAAAATATTTCCACACCCCAAAAAAGGCGATTGCAGTCAGAATGGCAGTCCAGACGACAGCCGCCAGGGCAAGCTCAGCCCAAATTCTCCTTCTCACCTTGCGGCTACGGACTAACGAGGGTCGGCGCAGGAAAACGCGCAAGAAGATTAACGGCGAATAGAACAGGCCAACGGTGAGTTCGAGGAGAGCAGCCAAGCGTCGCGCCCAACGGGGCGCTTTGGTGATGACTAACGGCCAGAGCTCAGTATCGCGCTCGGTGGCAAGGTGCATGTGATGCATTTGATGCACCACCCGATACAGGCTGAACGGCAGGAAACTAAATACGCCGAGGATCACACCATCGAATTCATTCAAACGACGGCTCTTTCGCAACAGACCATGCGAGGCCTCGTGAAAGCCAATCAACAGTCCGTGCATGAGATGGGCGGCCACCAGCACGAGCGGCAGCGCCAGCCAAAGCCAGCCAGTCCAGACTACCCCCCAGAGCGCGACTTCGGTGAAAGCGAGCGAGAACACAAGGGTCTGGAATGCGACGCAGCTCACGTCATGCTTTTTGTGCAGCTCGGGAACGTCTTCGGCAGTTGTCGCTATTTTTGCCATTTCAGTTTGTCAGGACGGCTGTTCGCCTCTCCGGCACGCGGCAAATGTTTTCCACCACTGTCCTGAATAAACGCCCCAGTTCTTCTATTTCAGGTTGTGAAAAGAGATTTTCCCGGAACAGCCAAACTACTTCAAGCGCGTCACCCAGTTCTGTTATCTCGCATCCCAGATCGAACCGGGGCGTTCCGGTCGAGCGCATCCTTAGCTTAAGTGAGAGCCCTCGAATCTCCACGTCAGGCACGGGGTGATTTTGTAAAGCAAATCGCACTTCAAAAATCGGGTTGTGTTTTGGCGACTGACGTTCGCCTATTGCCCGGACAAGTTCGGCAAACGGCATCGCGTTTGCAAATGAATCGACTGTGGATTGGTGAACGATTCGTAAATGCTCCGCAAAAGGACGATTCCGTTCCACCTGCTCCCGGAGGGGAACCACGCCAGAAAAATATCCCATCGTCTCACGGACACCCTGCCTCGTGCGGTTCGCGACCGGCGTTCCCACTACAATCTCTTCGGCGCCGGTCCACCGCGACAGCGTGACCTGGAATGCTGCGAGCAAAGTGCTAAAAAGCGTGGCGCCGCTGCGACGGGCCAACTCCCGCACGGGTCCGCTGATCTCCGCCGGTAATCGCGAAACCAATCGTCGCGGCAGAAAGACGACGTCGGCTTCGTCCGGCACGCTCCAAAGACGACGTATGCCCGTGAGGCGGGATTTCCAGAAAGCGATGCGTGGTTCCAGTTCGGCCGATTGCCAGAACGCCCTCTCCGCGGCGCCCCAGGCGGAATAAGAAGTCGGCACTGGCGGGAGCTTGTCAGGTCCGCGCATGCGTTGTTGGACATAGGCGGCGCATAGATCCTGAACAAACACACCGAGCGTCCAGCCATCGGCAATTGCGTGGTGAATCGCGAATACCATTAGCTGGTCATCGGGGGCACGGCGAAGTACCTCTACTCTATAGAGAGGACCCTGCACTAGATCGAATGGCTCGGCGAAAGTTTGGAGGGCAAGCTCTTCGATTTTCTCAGCCGGTGTCTGCGGCGAGATGTCGCGAAACCGCATCACTGGCTCGGCGCGAGCACGGATCAACTGAACAGGTCCGCTTTTTCCCGGCAAAATCGACAGTCGCAATACCTCCTGTCGATTGACCACTCGTTGCAGGGAAGCGACACAATCTTCCGGAGTGATGAGACCCCGGACATTAATAACACAGCAAATGTGGTTGGACACATCGCCAGCCGGGGCTGACGACGTTTCCCACAATTCACGCTGAGGCAAAGTCAGCGAATGGAGACAGGCTTCGCCTCTCTCAAGCCATTGGCGGAAACGAGCGCGTTTCTCCTCAGACATTGGGGGTTGCCTCGAGCAGGGGTTCGTCGTCGCCCAACAGCCGGCCGATCTCTCCAGTCGAAAGTGCATCAAGATCGACCTCGACTGTAGAGGTCGCGGGCTGTGCGACTGGCATTGACCCATTAGCTGGCGTCGTCGCGGTGGCCGGCGCGGTACCGCCTACATGGCCCGCGATTAATGTTGCGATCTGCCCGATCGTTCGAGCGCGCATTAGACTCGTCGGCGGCAGAGCGACGCCGATCGCCGCTTCCAGCGAGTTCTCGATTTCAACGCCCATCAAAGAGTCGAGGCCCAGGTCGGTGAGCGGTTGGTCATCCCGTAACGTGTCAGGCTTTACGCGAAGAACGGAGCCGACAACTTCACGGACTGCTTGTGCGATCACCGTTTCCTTCTCCTCAGGAGCCGCCGATTCGATCCGGTTGCGCCAATCGGTGGTGCCGCCGTTAGTCTCGCGACCTTCGACCGACGCGAAGATGCGCTCGAGAAGCGGGTTCCCTTGCATGCCTCGGAAAAACGTTTTCCATTTGGCCCAGTCAACCCGGATAGCGGCGAGCTGAGTGTTGCCGGCGGAGAGCGAAGACTCGAGGATGGAGATCACTTCACCGGGCGATAGTGCACTGACCCCCTGCTTCCCTAGAAACTCGGCGACGCGTTCGTTACGCGCGACGTAACCTTCTCCGCCAAGGACGCCCCAGTTCAGAGTGAGTGCGGGAAGGCCTAACGAGTGACGGTGATGTGCAAGGGAATCAAGAAAGGCGTTGGCTGCTGCGTAGTTGCCTTGGGCCGGATTGCCGAAGATCGAGGAGACAGACGAAAACATGACGAAACAATCGAGTGCCATGTCGCGCGTGCGTTCATGAAGCAACCAGGCACCGAGCGCTTTCGGGCCAAGGACGCTCGCCATTCGCTCACGGTTGAGAGCAGCCAGCGGCGCATCGTCAATGAACATGGCGAGATGGAACACGCCACGCAGCGGCTGGCCGTTTTGTTGAATGTCAGTAAACAGGCGGCCGATGTCGTTAGGCGAACCGGCATCGGCTTTTAGGATCTGTACCACAACTCCCCGATCGCGCAGACTGCTCACGAACGCCTCAGCGTCCGGAGTGGAAGCGCCGCTGCGACTGGATAACACCAGATGCCGGGCGCCACCGCGGACAAGCCAGTTCGTCAGGACTTTTCCAAAGCCCCCGAAAGCACCGGTAATGAGATAGCAACCGTCCGATTTGATTTCGAATTTCGGCGCCATCGGTTCGCCCCGCCGCGGCAAAAACGTTTCGGGTAACGAAACGACGACTTTGCCGATGTGCTTTCCGGCAGCCATGAGTCGAAAGGCCGCGCCGACGTTGTTCGCTGGAAATGCGCGGAATGGCAGCGGATACAGGATGCCCTGCCCGACGAGGCCGGAGATCTCCGTGAGCATTTCCCGCGTGAGTGATTCGTCACCGGCAAAAACGGCATCCATCGCCACAACGTGAAACGATGCGTTGCGTCGCAACGGTCGCAGCGGGATGCGGGAATTCTGGTAAATGTCGCGTTTCCCAATCTCGATGAAGCGACCGAACTCGGCCAGACACGAAAGACCCATTGGAATCGCTTCGCCAGCAAGCGCGTTGAGCACCACGTCTACTCCGCGGCGATCGGTAAGTTTCATCACCGCCTCGGTAAAGTCGCCGCGTCGGGAATCGATCACATGTTTCACGCCGAGTGTTTCGAGCAAGACGCGCTTCGCGGGACTGCCGGCGCTGGCGATGACTTCGGCACCGAGATGATGTGCAATCTGAATTGCGGCCATACCGACGCCGCCGGCACCGGCGTGAATCAGCACCCGCTCTCCCTGGCGCAGTCGCGCCACATTCTTCAGCGCATGCCAGGAAGTCATGAACACCACCGGTAGAGTGGCGGCTTCCTCGAATGAAAGATCCTTAGGAATTCGCTGCACGTCGCTGCCTCGCGCAACCGTTCGCGTTGCCAGTCCGAAGACGGCCAGGCCAAACACACGATCGCCCGGCGCAACGTGTGTAACACCTAATCCCACGGCGGTGACGATGCCGCCGACCTCGTCGCCGAAGATCCGCGCATCAGGTGCGTCCCCGGGATAAAGCGCGAGCGCCTTGAGCACGTCGCGGAAATTCATGCCCGCCGCCTTTGCCTCGATCATGACTTCGCCGGCACCGCAGGAGGGTTGGGCGAACGGAGCGAACTTCAACGCATCCAGCTGACCGCGCTCGCGTGATTCGAGACGTAACGGCAGCGCCGGATCAAGACTTTGCTCAATGCGCGGACGCCCACGCTCGAGCCGTTGCACGTACCGTGCTTCACCCCGGAACGCGACTTCCCGCTCCGGTTCAGCGCGTAACAACTCTGTCCAAAGGACCTCAGGCTCGGCCGCCGATGGAGTCGGCGGCAAATCAATCCCGCGACAAACCAAATTCGGATACTCGTTAAGAATCACGCGCATCAGGCCGATCGCGGGCGCCTGCGCGATGGTAGTCGCTTTCGTTTCGCGACCGACGGGCTGGGCGCCGCGTGTTACTGAGTCAATGCGCAATTTGGCAGAGGGCCGCTCGGTTTCGAGCGTTTGAACAAGATGGAGCAGTGCGTCGGTCCCAATTGTCGCGTCGTGATCAAGCCGCGCGTCAAGGTTCCAAAGATAGATGATCCGCTCCGGCACGGCTTCGCCAGCGCACGCCGCGAAAAGTTGGTTCCAATCTTCCAGCGCTTCGGCTCTTAGCGCGAAGGTATCGGTATCTTTCGCTGCGAACGCGGTTCCGCGGAAGACAATTCGACAACGAATACCGGCCGCGCGCAAGCGTTCGGCTAAGGAGAAACCAATGCCTTCCTGGTCGGCAAAAATAAGAAATGATTTTTCCGGAGGAACTTCCACCCCGAGCTCGGGGGTGGGCGGAGCCTGCCACGCTTTGCGCGCGAGAATGCCGATCTGGCCCTCGCCTTGCGGCAGCATTAATCCTGGCAACGAAGTGGTCTCGTTGAAACCGGTTTCACCAAGCACCGTTTCCCATTGCGAACGTCCAAGTAGTGGATGCACCGGGCGCAGATCCCGATCGCTAAAACGCCACCAACCGCTGGTCAGGCCGAAAACGGCTTCGGCCCACAACTGAGGCGTAGCCACGTCCATGAAAACCAGCGAACCGCCCGGTGCGAGCAGTTGGTATAGGTTACGCAGGGCAGCGCGAATATCGGTTACAGCATGAAGCACGTTGGTGCCGATGATAAAATCGAACGAGCCGAGCTCGAAGCCCTGTTCGGTGGCGGATTTTTCAAGATCAAAAATCTTGGTTTCAACTTCGGGGAAGTTCGCGAGCTTCTGATGCGCACTCGAGAAGAACGCAGCGGAGACGTCGGTGAATGTGTACGAGTGTAAGCCCCGCTCCAGGGCCGGGAGTACTTGCGCGCTGAGGCCGCCGGTGCCGGCGCCGACTTCGAGAATCCGCAACCCGCGACCCTCGGGGAGCGCGTGGGCCGCTTCCCGCACAGCAGCGCTGATAGCTGCCAACCAGTGGCTTGTCAGCAAACCGTCCCCATAAAAATGGTCGAGCAGTTCCGCTCCAGCGCTGGCGAACAATACCTGCACGGCATCCTTCTCACCGCGCAAAATCGGACCGAGTTCGGCGCAATTTCCAGCCACGAGCTGCGCTTCGGGAAGATGACCGGGATGCTCCGTGATGAATTGTCGTTGCGCTTCGTTTGCTGATTCAGCGGCGGTTGTGAACGCAGGGTTCGGTTGATAGCCGGATCCACTTGATTCCACCAGGCCACGCTTTTGAAGTTTCAACATCAACTGTTCGAAAACTGGCCGCATCGGCACGGCGACCCGCAGTGAATCGGCGGTGAAATCAGCGCCGATCGTAGCTCCCATTTCCCGGAGGCCCGCGCACAGCAGGACAGCAGCGAGATCGTCCTGAGCGGCAATCGCACTTTTAAGCCGCTCTCGTCCGCGCGTAGCGAGCACATCGTCGAGCGCGCCTTGGGCTGCGTCGCGCAGGCGGGTCAACGGCAAAGGTTCCAACGTCCCCGGGCGGAATTCGTGTGGTGTGCGCTGCCAATCTACATGATAGAGAACATCGCGGACGCCGCCGATAGCGCCCCGGCGCACCCCTGCGACACTGATGGCACGGAACCCCTCCACCAGAACACACGGTTTGCCGGATTCGTCATAAAGAGCAATGCGTCCATCGACGAACTCATCCGTGCATTGGATCACACTGGCGCAGACCCGTGCCGAGGCTCCGGGGGAACGCAGAAATAGAATTCGGCCAAATCGGACCGGCAATTTCAGTTGCGAGCCGCGTGCTTCGACCGTCGAACGACCGGCGGAGAACACATGTAGCGCGCCATCGAGCAGCACGGGATGCAATGGATACTCGCCGGCCCTCGGCGCAATCGATTCAGAAAGCGCCACCCGCCCGGACGATTTACCATCTGCGGCGCAAAGCTCGCGAACAGAGCGAAATGTTTCGCCATATCCGAGTCCCAGATCGCTCATGTAGCGGTAAAACGCGTCGATATCGACTGGCTTGAGTTTCGAGATAACCGGCTGGATTTCAGTGTCGAAACTTGAGTCGGCAAAGCCCGACTCGGTCCGTTCGGCTCGCATCGAGCCCACTACGTGCAACGACCAGGATGTTCCCTGGTCGAACCGACTTTGGATCGCGAATGTGCGCTCGTTAGGCTCGTAGGAGACTTCGATGTGAATGCCGGTGGCAGGTTCCGGCAGGATAAGCGGCTTGCGAATCTCAAACTCCTCGACCACGAACGGTCGCCCTTCGAAAAGTTGCGTACCGGCCTCAATTATCAGATCAACAAATCCCGCGGCTGGGAAAATAACATGGTTCTCGACTTTGTGATCTTTGAGGAAAGCCATGTGTCGGCTATCCAGCCTGCCGGTCCAGGTGGGCGTCGCGCGCGGCAGCCGCATGTCGAGCATTCCGCGGCCGCCCGAGCCGAGGCGACTTTCGCGCCAGTCAGGAGCTTCGTTCCACCAGCGGCTGCGATCCCACGCATATGCCGGCAGCGGAAGGATACGACGCGATGGCGTCACGGCTTTGAAATCGAGCGCCGCTCCTGCACGATGCAGATCCATGGCGGCTTCCAGTACAGAATCGTGTTCCCGTTCCCGACGGACAGAAGAGATTACAATCGGTTTCGATCCGCCACGGCTGGCGAGACATTCCGCAATCGAATGAGCGAGGGCGGGATGGGCGCCGAGCTCCAGCCAGATATCCACACCAAAGTCAGCAATCGCATTGATCGCCGGCGCGAATTGAACCGGTTGCCTGATGCCGCGGGCCCAATGCGCCGCGTCACCAGCATTACCGTTAAGACGGTTGCCAGTGATGGTGCTGAACAACGGAATGGTTTCGGGCTGCGGTGCGAGGTCGATCAGTGCATTCTCGAGCGCGTCGGCAGCGGGCTGCATCATCGCGTGATGAAACGGATGATCGACTCGGACGAGCCGGGCGAAGACGCCTTGTGTCTCGAGCTCGGCGAACATTGCTTCGATTGAATGACGTGGACCGGCGAGGGTGAGCGAGCGAGGGCCGTTGAATGCCGCGATCGAAATGGTTTGGTCATGTTTGTCGATCAGGGCTTGCGCTTCTTCTTCGCCAAGCCCGACCGCGAGCATCCTGCCTTCACCGCGCGCGCAACCTTCCATGAATCGCGCGCGCAAAGCGGTGATTCGCGCGCCTTGTTCCAGCGAGAACAAACCGGCAACGCATGCCGCAGCGATTTCACTGACGCTATGGCCAAGAACAGCGGAGGGATGCACGCCCCACGATTTCCAAAGCTCCGCCAATCCAACTTGCATCGCGAAAATGGCGGGCTGTGCAATCTCGGTACGATGCAATTGTGAGGTTTCTTCCGAGCGGCCGAGTTCTTCCAGAAGCGAAAAAGTCGCGACGCCACGTAGTGCCGCGTCACACTGCTCGATCACATGACGAAAGACCGGCTCATGTTGCATCAGTTCGCGGCCCATGCCCCACCACTGCGGACCCTGTCCGCTCATAATAAATGCGACGCGCGGTGCGCTCTCAGGTCGCGGCGTGAATGAGGTGCGAACCTTCACGCTGTCCTCTTTGATCGCGAACGCGTCGAGTTCTTCGATGAGTTCCGGTATGGAGCGTGCGACGAGAGTCAGCCGATGCGGATGATGATTGCGCCGCTTGCCGAGTGTGTACGTCAAATCGGGCAAAACCGGTGAATCGCCGTTAAGATTAACTCGCTCGGTCAGCCATGAAGCCAGCTTCATGGCATAACCACGAAGCGCGTCTTCTGACCGGGCGGAAAGCATTACCGGCCAAGCGCGCTCGATCCAGATTTCTGCGTGATCCGCTTGCGGAATAGATGGCGGCTCCGTCAGAATGACGTGCGCGTTTGCGCCGCCGAATCCAAAAGAGTTTACGCCTGCCAGCCGTTCACCATCGGTTTCCGGGAACGGCTCGGTGTCCGTCGGCACGCGCAGTTTCAGTTTATCGAAATCGATGTGCGGATTCGGGGAACTGAAATGCAAGCTGCCAGGAATTTCACGATGCTGAAGAACCAGCATCGCTTTCAGGAGTCCGGCAATGCCGGCGGCAGTTTCAAGATGGCCAACATTCGTTTTAACCGAACCGATGGGTAACGGAGTTGAACGCTGCTCGCACAGAGCCTCCGCGAGTGCGTGCGCTTCGATCGGATCTCCTACGGCCGTGCCCGTGCCGTGCGCCTCTACGAATCCAATTTGCGCCGGCGAAACGCCAGCATCTTTGCATGCATCCAGGACCAGCCGAGTTTGCGCTTCCGTGCTTGGTAGTGAGATACCATTTGTGTGTCCGTCCTGATTGACCGCTGTGCCGACAATTACTCCCCGGACCGGATCACCATCGGTGATAGCTTGGGAGAGGCGCTTCAGCAACACCATCCCGGCCCCTTCGCCACGAACGAAACCGTTCGCTGTCGCATCGAACGCAGCGCATCGCCCATCGGGCGAGAGCATTGACGCTTGGGAAAAACCGATGAACCCGCCCGGCGTGATCATCACAGTCACGCCGCCTGCAAGTGCGGTGTCGCCGCGTCCGGCCCAGATGTGCTCGCACGCAGTGTGGATCGCAGTGAGGGCGGACGAACACGCCGTGTCCATCGCGACGCTCGGACCGCGCAGATTCAGGCAGTAGGAAATCCGATTCGCGGCGATAGAGTGCGCGCTGCCAGTGGCGGTATGGGGCGTAATACCGAAATGGTCGAAAGCAGTGCTTTGGATTCCCTGATAATCATTGTGCGAAATGCCAACGAAAACAGCGATGTCACTGCCTTTCTCAAAGTCGAGCACAAGTCCGGCGTTCTCGATTGCTTCCCATGACGTCTCGAGCAGCAAACGATGCTGCGGGTCAACGTAAGGAGCTTCGCGCGGTGAAATGCCGAAAAACTGCGGGTCGAACTTGTCGATTTGGTCGAGGAATCCGCCGCGTTTAACAAACGTTTTTCCGGGAATGGCCGGCTCTCGGTCGTAATATCGCTCCACATTCCATCGATCCGGTGGCACATCGCTGACTGCGTCTCTGCGTTCCACCAGCAACTTCCAAAAAGACTCCGCGTCATTAACTCCGCCGGGAAAGCGGCATCCGATTCCTATGATAGCGATGCGATCTTTGTGCATAAATGGCCGGTTTCCCGGAAGCCCGATGAATAAACTGTGTCTATGGCGAACGGTGAGCAGCCTATCCTCACGAAGTTATTGAGTAACCTGTAGACGGCAAAATTCCATTAATTATTCGCAAATCAGTCCTCTTGCGGCCGGTTGGGCATGCGCCGCAAAATATGAAATAGTGGAGAAAACATTAACCGGTCGACGAACTTGGAACTAGAACAATAACGTCATGTGCGGCATCGCAGGTATGATCGATCTCGCGGGACAACGTCCCGTGCCCGAAGGGAGTATTCAACGAATGGCCCGGGCGCTGTTGCATCGCGGCCCAGACGAAGAGGGCTTTTTGGTTCGACCCGGACTCGCCCTGGCTGCACGGCGGCTGAGCATTGTCGGATTGGCTGATGGGCAGCAGCCGATCTTCAACGAAGACCGCAGCGTCTCCGTAGTTTTCAACGGCGAACTGTTTGATTACGTCGAGCGACGAGAGGAGCTCAGGGCGCGCGGACACCAGTTCATCACACACTGCGACACCGAGGTCATCCCCCATTTATGGGAAGATTATGGCGAGAAAATGTGGGAACGTTTGCGAGGGCAATTCGCCATCGCATTATGGGACGAGCGACGACGCCAACTCCAACTCGGACGCGATCGTTTCGGCATCGCGCCGCTTTTCTGGACGCGGCAAAGGGACTGGCTTCTTTTCGCATCCGAAATTAAAGGACTGCTCGCATCAGGCATGGTTCCGGTGCGGCCGGATCGTCGGGGAATCGATCATGTTTTCACTTTTTCGGCCGTGCCGGGCCCACGAACTTGTTTTGAAGGCGTACAACTTCTCACGCCCGGCCATTTTCTGAGCGTCTCTCCGGCAAACGGGAATGGTGCAAGTGCAGTGGTGCAGGAGCGGGCGTTCTGGGAAATGGATTTTCCCGATCAGGGTGCGGAGGAGCGGGGTGAAAATCCGAAGCGACTCGTTGACGACTTCGAGACGCTTTTGCTCCAAGCCGTCGAGGAACGATTGCGGGCTGATGTTCCAGTCGGCTCTTATCTTTCCGGCGGTGTCGACTCGAGCATGATCCTGGCGTTGGCCTGCAAGCTGAAAGGTCCGGCGATCAACACCTATACCGTGCGCGTGCGCGAGCCGGAGCTCGATGAATTGGATGCAGCAAGTCTCTCCGCGCAACACATCGGCGCCAAACCGCCGATCGTACAGGATTTTCGCGATGAAGATGCGCTCGTGACGTATCCAAAACTGATCACCGCGGCGGAAGTGCCGGTGATTGATACGGCGTGTGCGGCCTTGCTTCAGCTATCTGGCCGCGTCCACAGATGCGGACAAAAGGTAGTGCTGACCGGCGAGGGCGCGGACGAATGGCTTGTCGGCTACCCGTGG
>Ga0137415_10003962_pt1 | contig 14682 bp, 16 predicted proteins | sample CZODoug3_1_1_16f_FD_183082 | JGI IMG/M metagenome (GOLD analysis project Ga0137415, IMG submission 183082) | Vadose zone soil fungal communities from Angelo Coast Range Reserve, California, USA - CZODoug3_1_1_16fungal (Hybrid Assembly) | ecosystem: Environmental > Terrestrial > Soil > Vadose... | reverse complement strand
ATGTTCCAGTGGGTCAACGCCAAGGGCTGGGTGATGGTGATCGGCACCATCACGGCCTATGCGGCGATTGCGGCCTTCCCCTGGAACATCGCGATCCAGGTCTCCCTCAGCCTCCTGCTGGGAGCGGTCTCGTGCACCCTCTGGGCGCTGTTCGGCACCGCGCTGCGACCGATCCTGACCGCGCCCAGGGCTGTCAGGGCCTTTAATATCGTCATGGCGGTGCTGCTTCTGGCCTCGCTCTACCCGGTCTTCATGGACGCATGATGCCGCACCGCGCCATGCATAAACGGGTTTCCCCCGAGCGAGAAAATGCTCTAGACAACGCCGGAAATTCGCGGGCGCCCGGCGGTCTTACCGATCCGAAAGCCTGATCCATCGGCCGATTTCCGGCCCCCTTTAAGAGGAAACCACCATGCGTGTTTATTACGATCGCGACGCCGACCTGAACCTGATCAAGGGCAAGAAGGTCGTTATCGTCGGCTATGGCAGCCAGGGCCACGCCCATGCGCTGAACCTGAAGGATTCCGGCGTCAAGGATGTGGCGATCGCGCTGCGCAAGGGATCAGCCTCGGCCAAGAAGGCGGAAGCCGCCGGCTTCAAGGTGATGGAAGTCGCCGAAGCCGCCAAATGGGCCGACCTCGTGATGATGCTGACCCCGGACGAACTGCAGGGCGACATCTATCGCGAGCATCTGCATGACAACATGAAGAAGGGTTCAGCGCTGGTGTTCGCGCACGGCCTCAACGTGCACTTCAATCTGCTCGATCCGCGCGCCGATCTGGACGTGCTGATGATCGCGCCGAAGGGCCCCGGCCACACCGTGCGGTCCGAATATCAGCGCGGCGGCGGCGTGCCCTGCCTGATCGCGATCGCCAAGGACGTCTCCGGCAACGCGCACGACCTCGGGCTGAGCTACGCCTCGGCGATCGGCGGCGGCCGCGCCGGCATCATCGAGACCTCGTTCAAGGAAGAGTGCGAGACCGATTTGTTCGGCGAGCAGGTGGTGCTGTGCGGCGGCCTGGTCGAATTGATCAAGGGCGGCTTCGAGACGCTGGTGGAAGCCGGCTACGCGCCCGAAATGGCGTATTTCGAGTGCCTGCACGAGGTGAAGCTGATCGTCGATCTGATCTATGAAGGCGGCATCGCCAACATGAACTACTCGATCTCCAACACCGCCGAGTACGGCGAATACGTCACCGGCCCGCGCATCGTCACCTCGGAGACCAAGGCGGAGATGAAGCGGGTGCTGAACGACATTCAGTCCGGCAAATTCGCGCGCGACTGGATGCTGGAGAACAAGGTCAACCAGACCTCGTTCAAGGCGACCCGCGCCAAGCTCGCCGCGCATCCGATCGAGGAAGTCGGCGAAAAACTCCGCGACATGATGCCGTGGATCAAGAAGGGCGCGCTGGTCGACAAGACCAAGAACTGAGATCGTCCGTCATTGCGAGCCAACGGGTCGCGCGAATGCGCGCCCGATGACAGGCTCCGCGAAGCAATCCACCTCACCTGCGGGGAAGTATGGATTGCTTCGTCGCTTCGCTCCTCGCAACGACGGCTACCTACTTCTCGATCCTGTTGTGCAGCTGCCAGAATCGCACCGTGCGCTGGGCGGTCTCCAACGACAGCCGCTTGTAGTCCTTCTCCGCCACCGCCATGGTTTCTTCGTCGATCGGCAGCGGCATCGGCCGGTTGCGGAGGATCGCCTCGACGCTCGGCCAGTTCAGGCGGGCTGACCTGCAGGGAATCAGGATCAGGTCGGAGCGGATTCCTTCCAGCAGCCGCACCATCATCTCGGTCGGCACGTCATTGAGGATGGCGAGCGAGGCTGCGACTTCGTCGAATTTGCTGTCCTCGGCGAATGTGAAGACGGCGGCGTCATCCAGCTCGTTCAGTTCCTTCATCAGCCTTACGAGTTGCTCGGCCAGGCCGAAGCTTCGTGATGGCGCGGGGTCCTGGCGCGCGATGTCGTTCAGCACCCGCTTGATCTCTTCCTGGATCGCCGGCGGCGCGATCGCCAGTAGCCGGGCGCGCACCGCGTCGGTGGCGCGCCGCAACAGCTCGCGCAGGAACTTGATCGGAAGGTCGACGCGAAGGCCGAGGATCTTGATCAGTTCGTCGTCGCCTTCGGCGCGGGCGACGATGCCGGAATAGCCGGCTTCGGAAAACTGTGCGCTGGCATTGTTGGCAAGTTTGCGGATCACCCGGCTTTCGCCGCGATCGACGATCACGTCGGTGACCGCCTCGGGCAGATTGGCGCGCGCGGAAATCGCCAGCAGGTGATCCTGTCCCTTGGTGCTGGCGATCTCGACCAGGGTATCGGTAGAGACCCGGCTCGAATGCGTGAGCAGCTCGCCGGCGACCGCGATCTCGTCGTCGCTCGCCAGATGCTGGATCACCTTGAACGGCGCGTAATCGACCGGCGCCAGGCGTTTGCTGAGTTCGGCCTTCGCCCGCGTTTCGACCCGCGCGATCAGCAGGCACAACACGTCGTCGAACACCCTGACCTGTTCGTCGCTGAGACGTTCGCCATCGTTCAGGAACAGGTCGGTCACCCGCCGCAGGGTTTTGACCCGTTTCGCCGACGTGCCGTCTCTGACGGCATCTTCCAACTCGGCAATGATCGAATGCGCCGGCTGTTGCACCATGGTGGGCAGCCTGTTTGATGTTTCGGGAACCAGGCGTGGACCATGGCATTTGCGGCCTTACGCCCGCGTTAAGCCGCAACCCGCACCAGCACAGCCGCGCTGCATGCAAAGCGGGGCAGCTACACCTGCTGGTAGTGACAGAGATTCTCTGCATCCAGGTCGCACGCGCGGCCATTCGCCTCTGACAATCGTAAATCCGGGCCTGGCCGTCGCTTCCGGTATCCGGTTCCGGCTGCTATCGTCAGCCTGTTCCAAAAGAATACAGAGATGAAATGATCCGACCAGAATCCTCAACGCCCGGCCCGCCACGGCAGGGGGAGACTCATGAAGTTGGCGCTTAAGGATTTTTTCAGGACGAATTTCGTTAAGGCTGTTGTCAAGTCCTTTGGTCTTTCCGCGCTGATCAAGTTCAGCGGCGAGAAATGGCAGCGGTTCGGCCCGATCATCGACCAACATGCGGCGTGGGATTCCTGCCGCCAAGGCGGGACGAGAGCTTCCTCATCCCGCTATTTTCAGATTTCGACGATGCGCCCGCGGCGCCGGATGCGGCTTGTTCGTCCCGATCGGCGGAGGCGCCGGCGGCCTGGTGTCGCATTTCGCGCCGCTCTTGATGCGCGTCTTGAGCTCGTTGCTGGCGCACACCAGGCGCGCGCGCAGCTCTTGCACCTGGGCGATGTGACGGTCTAGCTCATTCAGTTTCCGCATGATCTGCCCGATCAAATAGTCGCGACGCAGGCCATGATTCTTGGTCTCCGCAAGCGATCCCTTGATCTCGTCGAGCGTAAAGCCGAGCGATTGCGCCTGCAGGATCATCGCCAGCGCTTCGGCCGAACTCTCGTCATATTCGCGGTAGCCCGCTTGTGTCCTGCGTACCGGCCGCACCAGGCCTTCGTCCTCCAGGAAGCGGATTTTCGACGGCGCCACGGCGAACCGCCGCGCCAGTTCACCGATCTGCATGGCTGGTGTCTCCCTCGAACAGGCCTTGCGAACAGGCCTTGACCTTCAAGTTAGGTTGAAGGTGTAGCGTGCGCCCATCCGTCACCGAATTCAAGGCCAATCCATGCACGCACCCATGCCGCCGTCGTTGCTGTTTGCTCCCCTGACACTGCCGAACAGAGCGGTCGTTCCCAACCGCGTTGCGAAGGCGGCAATGGAAGAAAACATGGCCGATAGCCGCCAGCTTCCGGGCGAAGGCCTGCGGCGCCTCTACCAAAGCTGGGCCGGGGGTGGCGTCGGCCTGATTCTATCCGGCAATGTGATGATCGATCCGACCGCGCTGACTGGACCCGGCGGCGTGGTGCTGGATGAGCGCCAGCCGATCGAGCCGTTCAAGGCCTGGGCGCGGGCGGCGAAGCGCGGCGGCAATCAGGCCTGGCTGCAGATCAACCACCCCGGCCGGCAGGTCTTCGCCGCGATGGGACAAGAGGCGGTGGCGCCGTCGGCCATCGGCGTCAACATGGGCGCTTATTCGCATCTGTTTCCTGTGCCGCGCGCGCTGGATGAAGCGGGCATTACTGCGATTGTCGCGCGTTTCGCCACGACCGCGAGACTGGCCGAGGCCGCCGGCTTTTCCGGCGTGCAGATCCATGCGGCCCACGGCTATCTGATCAGCCAGTTTCTCTCGCCGCTGACCAACCGGCGCACCGATGCATGGGGCGGTGAGTTGTATAACCGCGCGCGGCTGTTGCTTGACGTGGTCAGGGACGTGCGAGCCGCGGTCTCGCCCGGCTTCTGCGTCGCGGTAAAGCTGAACTCGGCCGATTTCCAGAAAGGAGGCTTCGAGGCGCCGGACGCTGTGCAGGTGGTGCGCTGGCTCAACGAGTTGCCGGTCGATCTCGTGGAATTGTCCGGCGGCAGCTACGAAAGTCCGGCCATGCAAGGCACGCCGCAGGCCAGCAGCACCGCCATGCGCGAAGCTTATTTTCTCGACTTCGCCCGCGACATCAGCGCGGTGGCGCGGATGCCGGTCATGGTTACCGGCGGCATCCGCCGGCGTGCCATTGCCGAACAAGCTCTCCAGCCGAGCGAGGGCAGGCCCGGCGTCGCCATGGTCGGCATCGCCAGCGCCATGGCGTTCGAGCCGAAGCTGCCCGAACGGTGGAAGGGCGGCGAAACACTGGATATTGACATCCCGAGCGTCGGCTGGCGCAACAAGGCTTATGCGAGCCTTGCCAAGATGGCGCTGGTGAAGCTGCAACTGCGCCGCCTCGGAAAGGGCCAGCGGCCGAAACCCGACGCCAGTCCATTGCTGGCACTAATCCGCCAGCAGATCATCACCAAACGACGCACCCGGCTTTACCGGACCTGGGTGTCCCAAGTACGAATGGAACCGCCTGGCGCGTGATATCATGCGCAGCCGAGGACGCTGGGGACTGGTTTTTCCGCGCTGAGTACCGGAAAATGGCGCGGAGAGGAATTTAATCATGCAATCTGTCGTCATCACCGGCGCGTCCACCGGCATCGGCTGGGCCGCGGCAAAGCTGCTGCTGGATCGCGGATTTCGGGTGTTCGGCAGCGTCCGCAAGCAGGCCGATGCCGATCGCCTGAAAAGCGAATTCGGTACGAATTTTACCCCACTGATATTCGACGTCACCGACGAAGCCGCGGTGCTGGCGGCGGCACGCGAGGTCCGCGCGGCGCTATCAGGCGAAACGCTTAATGGCCTCGTCAACAATGCCGGCATCGCGGTCGCCGGTCCGGTGCTCGAACTCGCGGCCGATGAATTCCGCCGCCAGATGGATGTCAACGTGATCGGGCCGATCATCACGACGCAAGCCTTCGGTCCCTTGCTCGGCTCCGATCCGTCGCTGAAGGGGCCGCGCGGCCGCATCGTGATGATCTCGTCGGTCGCCGGCAAGAACGGCAATCCGCTGACGCCGGCCTATTCGGCGTCGAAGCATGCGATCGAGGGGCTGTCGGAGAGCCTGCGCCGCGAACTGATGCTGTTCGGCATCGATGTCATTATCGTAGCACCCGGCGCGGTGAAGACACCGATCTGGAGCAAGGCCGAAGAGGTCGATATTTCCGCCTACAGGAACTCGCCGTATTTTCCGGCGCTGGAAAAGGTCCGCGCCTTCATGCTGCACCTCGGTGCGATCGGGTTGCCGCCCTCGAAGATCGCCGAAAAGATTTTCGAGGCGCTGACATTGCCCAATCCAAAGGTGCGCTATTCGGTCACGCCCGATCCGATGCGGCATCTGGTGACGGCATGGCTGCCCAAACGCACCGTCGACAGGATCATCGCCAAGCGCCTCGGCCTGATGCCGCGGGCATGACGTGACAGGCGCTGACGGGACTTTGCGATGACGACGATTGGGAAAAACAATTCGGAATTGACGCAGCTCGCGAACGAGGCGCTTCGCGACCAGCCGGGATGCGAAACCGCTGTTGTCGCCGACGTTCAGGCCTTGCGGAACGTCCATGGCGGCCGCAACTGGGAGATCCCGAGCGTCACCCTTGGCGATAGCCTGATCAGTGACGTCGACCGTGCCGTCATCACCATTCACCACCGGCTTGGCCGCAAGTTCCACTTGATCAGGAACGACTGACACCGCGTGCTATCCCGCCTGCGCGGTGCGCGGCGCCGGTCGCGATGCCATGCTGATCATGCGCAGCGCGAACACCGCCAGCAGCGGGATCAGGAACAGCGCGTAGAGCGGCATGTCCGGAATCCGCTTGCCGAACGAGACCATGAACTGAAGCAGCAGATAATAGCCGCCGGCGAGGTGCAGGATGCGCCAGGCGCGCGGGCCGATCGCGGCCGCGGTGCGGTCGAACGAAGTCGCGGTCATCGCGATGATCACGACATAGCCGATGCCGCCGAAGATATAGGAGACGAGGTTGGTGGCGGCGGCAAAGCCTGCGGGATCCATCGCTCCGAAGCAGGCGATCGCGACGGCATGGATGCCGTGCGACGCCGCAAACGTGACGCCGAGATAGCGGCGGTTGCGGCGCAGCCAGCGCGTTCCGGCGCTGGGCCAAAGCCGCGCCAGCGCCGCGGCACTAAACGCCAGGCAGAACAACAACAACGAGGTCCGCGCCGTGAAGCGGATTACCATCCGCACGCCGTCGACCTCGAACTGCCGCATATCAGCGATCCAGATGCTCAAGCCGATCAGGATCAGTGTCAGCGCGGCGAACAGCCGCCAGCCCTCGAACCAGTTTTGACGCGCCGTCATGCCCGTGCTCCCTCTGATATTCCCGTCATTGCGAAGCAATCCATGCTTCCTGTGCGGAGGTATGGATTGCTTCGCGGAACTTGTCATCGGGCGGCGCTTCGCGCCGACCCGGTGGCTCGCAATGACGCGGATGCGTAATGTAATCACCAGTTACATATGGCTACGCCATGCGGTCAATCCGTGTAATCGATGCTTACATTCACAACAGGGTGATGCTAGGAGAGGAAATGCGCCAAGCCACAAAGCCCCGATCCGCCAAACCGCGCCGCCGGACGGCCCGCGCGCCGGTGGCAAAGCCCTATCACCATGGCGATCTCCGCCGCGTGCTGATCGACGCCGCGCTGCAACTGGTAGGCGAAGGCGGACCGGAGGCGGTCAGCGTCCGCGAGGCCGCCCGCCGCGCCGGCGTATCGCCGGGGGCGCCGTTCCGGCATTTCCCAAGCCGCGATGCGCTGATGCAGGCGGTGGCGGAGGAGGCGCAGCGGCGCTTTCGGGCCGAGATTGAGCGCGCCCTCGCCGAAGCGCCGGCCGGCGACCCGCTCGGCCGCTTTCGCTGTCTGGGGCTTGCTTATCTGCGCTGGGCAATGCGCAACCCGACCCATTTCGAGATCATTTCCAGCCGCCGCTTTTTTGATCACGACCGGGCGGCCGGGGTCTCGCGCGACAATGCCGAACTGATCGAACTAACCGAAAGCACGCTGGCGCAGGCGTTTGCGCAGGGCCAGCTCGATTCGGGTGATCTGAAGCAGGTGCAGATCGCCGGCCGCGCGCTGGTCTATGGCTTCGCCCGGATGAACATCGACGGGCATTTTCCGCGCTGGGGCGTGGCGGACGCCGAGGTGGAGCGCACGGCCGAGGCCGTCCTCGATCTGTTCATCGCCGGGATTGCCAAGCCGCCGGCCGTAGGCCGCAAGATCGGGCGGGCGCACGAAGCTCTCAGTCCCCGGCGGCGATCGGATAGATGACGTAAGGGGCTGGAGGTTCTTGCGCGGAAATTCCAATCAGACTTTGGTAGTGCGCCTTGACCGACTCGTAACATTCGCAGGCGCTTTGCTGCAGCTTTTTTGCGTTCACGATCTCAATCTTGCCGCGGGTATGTTTGATCAAACCTGCTTCCTGCAAGGTATGGGCGACCGCAGTGACGCTCGTCCTCCTGACCCCCAGCATTTGGGCGAGGTATTCCTGCGTGAAGGGGAGGTCGTCGCTCCCTGACAGATCCCGTGCGCGGAGCAGCCAGCGGCACAGCCTCGCTTCGACCTGGTGCGTGGCGAAACATGCCGCGGACTGCTGCGCCTGGGCATAGACCGTCTGTTCGTGTCGAACGAGCAGAGAAAGCAATTTCGGGCTCTGCAATGCTGCAGACTTCAGCGCGTTGATATCGCATACGACAATCTCGCCCCCCAGTTGAACGATGCCGCGGCTCAGCGATATCTTTCCGTCGAGCGCTGCGGAAGCCCCCACCACGCCATCCATGCCGACCATGGCGGCTTCGATCGTTTCTCCAGTTGAAAGGGTAACGACCAGCGACACCACCGCGCCGATAGGGAAGTAGACGTGACGGATTTTCTCGTCTGCCTCGAACAGCACGCGTTGCTGATCGAAATGCGCCGGCCTCAAATGCGGTGTGAGAAGTTTCAGGTCCGGCGGCGAAAGCAGCCCGAGCAAAAGGTTCTTCATGGCATGCGCTCCTGAGGACAGGCGGGAGCGCAGAGAACTCTCAGCTATCGGTGCCTTGGCGGGATGCCCGATAATTCCTGGACGGTACGTCAGGTATCGGACATAGCAAGTGAATTATCGAAATAATGTTGTCCTTGCGTCGGGTACCGGACAGACGGTCGCAGCCGCCAGGCAAACACTGATGGAGGGAATGACAGGCTTTGCGAATGCACTCTGCCTGGATTTTCTGCTGCACCGCGAAAGTAGGGCGGTCAGGCGAAACGACCAGGCGCGTATGCGAGAAAGGCAATGTCCAGGGTATCATTGATAGGCGTCACGCTAACTCCGATCGAGCATCCGCGGTGTGGCAAATGCCAAAACCGGATGATGCTGGCGCGCATCACGGCTCTGCCTGATGGATCGGAGGAACGGACGTTCGAATGCCCGAGGTGCAATTTCACCGAGACAACGACGGTCGTGGATCCGCTGAAATCCGAGGCCATCGAACGGCTGACGATCAATGTCCAGCCGCCCGCGTGAAGTCGGCTTCGGGCTCATTCAACTCGCGATCGGCGTCGGCTACTGCTGCGCCCTGACCGCGTCGATTGCCGTTGTCACCTTTTTCATCATCCGTTTTGTCGCCGGGACGGGCTAAGGCCTCCCGCGCTTGTGCACGCTTCATTCCATTTACGGCATCACGACGCCTTCTTGCGCGCGTAAAGCTCGCCGGCGGCGATACGGCCTGCTTCGGTAAGGCCACCAAGGGTCGTATCACCGCCGCTGGCGCATGCGAGAATCTTGGTGGCAATGTACCGGCGGGCCGTATGTTGCTCGCCACCGGCCGAGAGCATTTTGCAGGCCCGTTCGAGGGCGACTTCCATATTGGCGAATGTTCGGGAATCGAACCTTTCTGCAATCATGGCCTTCCTCCAATGTGCGCGGGCTTAAAGTTTAGCTTTTCGGCGGTCTCCCCCGCTTGGCAAAGATGATTTCCCGCAAGTCCGCGGCATTCCTGAGAACCCCGGCCCGTTTCATCGCTTCGGTCCGCCCGGGACCGGGTGCCATCGTCCGTGCCCTTTCGAGGGCTGCCAGCGCTTCCACTTCCAGATCGAGTTTGGGCCGCGGGTTCTTGAACGGTCGAGGCATGGTTTCAGTGCTTTGTTGATGATGGATCGTCGGTTCGTCGTCCAGGAACGGGGCCGGTCTGGTCTCCGGCTGCGGCGGTCTTGGCTCGCCGTCAGTCCAGCCCAAGGCATCCGTTTCGATCGGGTCGATGGCGACCACCCCGGTTTCGGTATGCGCGCATTTCAGGCATTCGTAGCTGCGGTGCTCGAAGCCTTCGGGTCCCGATGTGACCGCAACCGTTATCATCCGCGTTTGGCACTTCGGGCAGCGCGGGCGAGTGAGCGGTAATAGCTCTGGATTGGGCTTCATCCTCAGCATGCCCCAAAAATAGCGCGGGGGGAAAATTCCTGTCGGTCCGGTACCTGACAAAACCGCTAAAATCTGCGCCCGCGCCCGATCTGGGGTTGCGGCGCCTGGAACTAGACAGGCGTTAGTCGGCGCGGGGCGGCTCGGGGTCCGGTCGGGCGGGCGGGTCGTCCAGCGGCAAATTCATTGCGCGTTCATGACGATTCCACTACGTTTTCATGACACGGCACAGGTTCCGGCTGCGTCGTGCGTCTCCTGGTCTTCGCCAGCCAAGGCCCTCGCATTGCGCCGGGTAGTGTTGCGTTTCACCCCATGGCGCCCGCGCCAAATCAAGGCTCCTCGATTGCCGCCATCGCCGGCGGCATTGCCTCGATCGGCATCTGGCGGCTGTTGGCGGTCGCAGCCCCGCATCTGGGCGCACTCGTGCTCATGCTGCGGACCGAAACCGATTTCGGTTCGCGCACCGGCTTCTTGCTGTCGTGGGCCATCCTGAACTTCCTGTTCATCGCGCTGCTGCGGCGCCCCGCGCTGTCTGGCGCGCTGTCGCTGACGCTGGTGGTGGTGCTGGTGCTGCTGTCGCGGCTGAAGCACGACGTCGTGCAGATGACCGCGAACTTCGTCGACCTGATGGTGATCGATCGCGACACCGCGGCGTTCCTGTTTACGATCTTCCCCAATCTGCGCTGGTCGGTGATCTCGGCCGGCCTCCTCACTATTCCCTTGATGTATGCGCTCTGGTGGCTCGATCCATTCCGCATCCGCCGACTGCCGGCGCTGGCCTGCCTGCTCGCCTGTCTCGCTGCGCTGACCGGCTATTCCTTTGCCTGGCCGGATGAAGCCTGGCGCGGCTATTACGACGACGGCTATTTGTCGAAATTCGCCCGCTCCGGCGTCACCGCGGTCTCCGACTTCGTCAATTACGGTTTTATGGAATCGGATGCGGTCGCGACCGAACGGCTGAAGGTGCCGCTGGTGGATTCCTGCCACCCGGCCGGGCGGCGGCCGAACATCATCATGGTCCATGACGAGTCGAGCTTCGATATCAGGCAGGCCAATGGCATCAAGGTGCCGCCGGGCTACGGCCGTCATTTCAAATCCTACGATGGGGTCGAGCGGATTTTTCTCGCCGAGAGCAATGGCGGGCCGAGCTGGTTCACCGAATATAACGTGCTCGCAGGCCTTTCCTCGCGCTCGTTCGGACGCTTTGCCTATTTCGTGACCCGCATCGCATCGGGCCGCGTCGAGCGCGGATTGCCGCTGGCGTTGCGCCGCTGCGGCTACACTACGCTCTCGCTCTATCCGGCGTTCGGCGCCTTCATGAGCGCGCGCAGCTTCCAGACCACCACCGGCATCCAGCACTTCTATGATGCGCATGACCTCCACGCCCGGGACGTCGAGCCCGACAGCTTCTTCTACGACAAGGCGCTGCAGCTGATGGCCGAACAGCAGGCGCCGGGCGCGCCGCTGTTTGCCTTCGTCTATCTCGCCGCCAACCATTTCCCGTGGGAAACGCGCTTCCGCCCCGACCTGATGCCGTTCTGGCACCGGCCCGGCAACGAGGCATCGGTCGACGAATATCTGCGCCGGCAGGCGATGAGCGCCGACGATTACTTAGCCTTCATTGCCGGGTTGAAGAAGAAGTTTCCGGCGCAGCCGTTTTTGATCGTGCGTTACGGCGATCATCAGCCGGAATTCTCGCCGCACGTGCTCGATCCCGGTCTGGATGAAGCGGGCGTCGGCAAGAAACTGGAGAATTACGACCCGCGCTATTACGCGACCTATTACGCCATCGATGCGATCAATTTCGAGCCGGTGAAAAGCCCGGCGGTGATGGAGACCATCGACGCCGCCTATCTGCCGCTGGTGATCCAGGAGGCCGCCGGCATCCCGCTCGATCCGTCGTTCGAGGAGCAGAAGAGCATCATGCTCCGTTGCCAGGGTCGGTTCTACGACTGCAAGGATGGCGCCGAAGCCAAGCGCTTCAACCGCCTGCTGATCGATGCCGGCATGATCAAGGGATTGTAACACTCGTCATTGTGAACGAAGCGAAGCAATCCATATCGCCGCGGAGGAACCATGGATTGCTTCGTCGCGGAGCCTGTCATCGGGCGCGCATTCGCGCGACCCGTTGGCTTCTCGCAATGACGTTGGTGGAGCCTCATTTCCTCTTCACCGCGCCAAGAATCCGATCGGCTTCCACGCGCCAGTCCGCGCTGCGGGCAAACGCCGCCGCATCCTTCGGACCGAACAGGCCCTGGTCGGCGAGGTCGGCGATGAAGGCCTGGCGTTCGGCGGTTCCATGCGCCGACCACGGCGTGAGGCCGGCCTCGCGCACCGTCTCTGCCACCTCGCGCACCTCCTCGCTGCGGCGCCGGCCATGTTCGATCACGCGCTGGAAGAAATAGGCGCCCTGTTTCTCCCAATCGATGCCGGGAAGGGTTTCCTTGAGCGACGCCAGCACCGCATCCTCGACGCCATAGGCGCGCGCGGTGGTGAAAGCCTCGATCACCATCGCCTCCATGCCCTTGATCATCACGCTGCGGCACATCTTGACCGCCGAAGCGACCCCCAGCTGCTGGCTCGCCACCCTGGCGTCGAAGCCGAGCTCCACCAGCAGCGGCGCCAGCGTCTCGGCACCGGCGCCGCCAAGCAGCAGCGGCACCTTGATGCGCTTTGGCGGCACCGACGTCATCACGGCGCCCTCGACATAGCGGCCGCCCTTGCCGTCGATCAGTCCAGCCGCGCGCTGCTTGGCGCCGGGCGAGGCCGAATTGAAGTCGAGGAACCAGGCGCCTCGTTTCACGGCCGGCGCGCAAGCTTCGGCGACCGGCACGGCCTGGCTCGCCGTGACGGCGGAAACGATGAAATCGGCCCCGGCGGCGAGATCGGCATGGGAAGCCGTCAGCTCAACGCCGTGCGCGGAAGCATGATCGCGCAACGGCCCGCCCATCTGATCGCTGCGGAGCTTGATGTCGTAGGCCGTGACCTTGACGTCCTGCTTGCGCAGGTCCTCGGCGAGAATGCGGCCCACTTCGCCATAACCGATCAGGCCTACGTTCCAAAGTCTGGGGTTGCTCGACATCGCAATCATTCGAAATAATCTCCAGTTCCGAACCGGTCACCCGGAAGGCAACGCGGTTACTGCGTCTTAATCCCGATCTTCTCCCACAGCCAGCGCGCTACCGCATCGGGCGACGATGCGCCGTCGCCGCCGGCGGCGCGCAGATTGGCCTCGCGCATGGTGGCGATATCGATCTTGCCGAGCAAGGGCTGCAGCGCCGTCCGCAACGCCTGATCGTCCCGGCGCTTCGGCGCCAGTAGCACGATCGCATCATAGGGCGGAATGGCGTGTTTGGGATCGTCGAGCGCCACCAGGTCATATTTCGCGATCAGGCCGTCGCTGGTGTAGCCCGCGATCACATCGACCTCGCCGGAAGCGGCCGCGGCATACATGAAATCCGGCTGCATCTGCCGCTGGGCGCGGAAGGCGAGCCCGTAGGCTTTCTGCAGTCCCGCCCATTCCGGCCGCGAGAAGAATTCATAATCGGCCGCGATCGACATCGCCGGCGCCCGCGACGTCAGGTCGGCGATGGTGCGGATGCCGAGCTGCTCGGCGCGCCGGCGCGGCATCACCAGCGCATAGGCGTTCTCGAAGCCGAGTTCGCCGAGCAGCGTGATGTTCTGTCGCTCGAGTGTTGCCTTCAGCTCGCCGAGCAGTTCGTCGCGCGGCTTGATGTCGGCGTGGTGGAACTGGTTGGCCCACAGCGTGCCGGAATAATCGACATAGACGTCGATATCGCCTGTGGCCAGCGCATCGAAAATCACGTTGGAGCCGAGACTCTCGCGCGAACTGGTGGATAGCCCGGCCGCGCGCAGCCGCTGCGCGATCAGCGCCGACAGCACATATTGCTCGGTGAAGGTTTTGGCGCCGACGATGGTGTTCGATTTCGATCGTGACATCGCCGGCACCAGCGTGGCTACGATCAGCGCGGCAATGCCGAGGACGCCGAGCGTGGTGCGACCACGGCTGCGGTTGCGCAAGCCGTTCTCGATCAGCGCCAGCAATTGATCGACCACGAGCGCCAGCACCGCGGCGGCGAGGCAGCCGAACAGCACGAACACCCAGTTCTGGGTTTGCAGCCCTGCAAAGATGTAATTGCCGAGGCTGGTCTGGCCGATCGGCGTCGACAGCGTCGCGGTGCCGATCACCCAGACCGCCGCGGTGCGGATACCCGCCATCATGACCGGCAGCGCCAGCGGCAACTCGACTGACAATAGCGACTGCAGCGGCGTCATGCCGACGCCTTGCGCAGCCTCAAGGATCGCCGCGTCGACGCCGTTGAGGCCGGTGATGGTGTTGCGCAGCACCGGCAGCATCGAATACAGCGCCAGCGCCAGCACCGCGGGGAGAAATCCGAATGCGGAAAAGCCAAATCCGAACCAGGCCAACGACAAGGCCGCGAGCGCCAGCAGCAGTGGATAGAACAGCGCCAGCAGCGCCAGTCCCGGCACCGTCTGCACGATGCTGGCAAGCCCGAGCAGCGCGCCGCGCATCACCGCGCGGTTGCGCGCCGCGATGGCCAGCGGCAGGCTGACCGCTAGTCCCAGCGCCAGCGCGGTGACGCTGACACGCACATGGTTGCCGAGATAATCCGGCAGATGCGCCAGCGCCTCGCTCCAGCGTGGGTCGGAGAAAAAGCTCATGCGCCACCACCGCGCGGCAACAGCACGTTGAGGCGCTCGGCCTGGCGCCGCGGGGTGCGTAACAA
>Ga0137415_10003959_pt1 | contig 14691 bp, 12 predicted proteins | sample CZODoug3_1_1_16f_FD_183082 | JGI IMG/M metagenome (GOLD analysis project Ga0137415, IMG submission 183082) | Vadose zone soil fungal communities from Angelo Coast Range Reserve, California, USA - CZODoug3_1_1_16fungal (Hybrid Assembly) | ecosystem: Environmental > Terrestrial > Soil > Vadose... | reverse complement strand
TCGGCCATGGTGATCTGTTCTTTCACACGATAGTTGACGCCGTAGATGCTTTGATACTGATAGCCGGAAAGATGCAGAACCGCTTCGCGGATGGTTTTGCTGGGAATCGTGCCGGTGTTGATGGCGGTTCCGCCGATCACTTCCAACTTTTCAATGAGCGCGGCGCGCTTGCCGAATTTCGCCGCTTGAATCGCGGCTCGCTGGCCTCCCGGCCCGGAACCAACCACGATGAGATCGTACTTTTCCATGGTTCGCGGCGGGAGTATATCACCGTTGCAATCTTGGAGTCCTTGTTGACGCGCGCGTGGCGCTCTGCCATCATTTTGAAAATTTGTTTGCGGTACAGTTCAGGAGGAAACGATCGGCTTGCGGGTATCCATATTGGCGTCCGGCAGCTCGGGCAACATTACGTTGCTCGAAACCGAGCGCACCCGCCTCCTCGTGGACACCGGTCTGGGCAAGCGCGAAACGCTGGCCCGCCTGGCTGCCGTCGAAAGAACCGTCGAACACATCGACGGCATCCTCATCACCCACGAACACACGGACCACTGTAACGGCCTCCCGCAGATGCTCGGCCTGTGGAAAGCGCCGCTTTACGTTACCGAATCGACCTTGGACGCGATGCAGTGCATTCTTCCCAAAACATTTGGAAAGCGGCTCAGGGGCGTCGAAACCATCCAAGCGGGCCAGCATTTCACCGTTGGCGACATTGACGTCCACGCATTCGCCATTCCGCATGACGCGGCGGATCCCATCGGATTCACGTTTCGTTCGAATGGGGCGAAAATGGCCATCGTCACCGACCTCGGCTATATGCCTGAACTCGTCAAAGTGCACCTTCGGGGAGCCGATTGTCTGGTGCTCGAGTCGAATCACGACCTCGACATGCTGAAGGTCGGCCCGTATCCCTGGGTTGTCAAGCAGCGCGTCCTGAGCCGCACTGGACATCTTTCGAATCATGCCGTAAGCGAATATCTTTGCGACCCCGACGGCTTCGACGCCATGGCGCGCTATCTCGTCCTCGCCCACGTTTCTCAGGAAAACAACAATCCGGATCTCGTGCGCCTCTCCGCCGAAGAAGCCTTGAGTCGCCGCCCCGCCGAGTGCGCGTTCGCCGGCGAACTGCTGGTCGCCTCCCAACACGTGCCTCTAAAGCCTTTGGAGTTGTAGGCGTGGAATCACTTTTTCGCTTGGCTACTTTTGTGATCTCTTGCGCAGATCAAGAAGTCCTTTGAGTTCCGGGATGACTTCCAAGTCTCGTTCGCGACCGGCGGCTTCTTTCGCGCGGATGAGTCCGGCGAGTGACAGGACCAGGCAATCCATATCGAAAATGGCCATGAGGTCCGAATTTTTCTTCACTGCCGCATAGTCACCCACGCCCGCTACTTCTCCAAGAAAATCGATCGCGCCCAGGTCCGTCATGAATGTGAAATTCAAACCGCGTTTGATGGTGGCGGCGTCAAAGCGAAAGGGCAGATCTTCCGGGGCGCCTCTGAGTCTCGGGTGGTGGGGCGCCATGGCCCGCGCGAGCCGTTCCAGGTTCTTTGCCGAGCGGGAGTAGCAGAAGTCCAGGTCTTCGGTAAGATGAGCAGAGCCTTGCATCTGCATGGCGGCACCGCCGATCAAGACGAACTCGACATTCGCGTCAAACAAGGCGCGAATCGTCTCTTCAAGATTCACTTTTTCGACCGGTAACGCTCGCCGGCTTGGCGCAGCGATTGCACGGCTTTCGCCCCGGAGGACAGCTTCCTTGCTCTTTCGGTGGGTGTTAGCAAAAGGTTTTCGAACAATAGCGTAAGGTCCACGCCGAACTTCTTGGCCTTTGCGAGGTCACTCCCGCGCGGAGGCTGAGCGATCAATCGCAGCGCGCGTTTCTTTTGATTCGGGGTCATGTGCCACCAGGTAAATCGTCTCATACTCGTAGGGAGGGTTCAATTGTGCGTGTCCTCCTGGCCCAGCGCTTAGGAAAGCGACTATTCCTAGAATTCAGTTGAATTTTCATTGCGACAAAGGGGCCTTCTACACTAGACTGGTAGTGTCTTGGTAGAGGTGCGGAGGCCATGAGTAGCCGGGCAGGCAATTCCGAGCAGCTTCGGATGCCCGTGCAAAAGGGGCTCTTCTTTCGACCGGTAAGGTCCAAGGAAGCTTTTCTTGTCCGCCGAAATCGCAGCGGTAGCTGAAACCGCGGTGGTTGGGAAACAGGTCCAAGGCCTGTTCACTGTCATCCGTTAAACGGGATGAAGCGCTATCGAGAGGCGGCAGCCCGATTCGTATCCTCGCGGTTCCTTCCTTTCGGTTCGCTCATCCAGAAATGCTTGATTCGAATGAATTCTTTCGAACTGACGCGCGCGCTTGTGGACATCGAGTCGACCACCAGCCACGAAAAGAATGTGGGCGACTACCTGTTCGCGCATTTGTCCGCGCTGACGGCGCGCCACAACGGACGCATCGAGCGTATTCCCGCCGAACCCAAGCGCGACAATATCTTCGCCTTCTGGGGCGAACCCGTCGTCACGCTCTCGACGCACATGGACACCGTTCCGCCCTTTTTTGGATCGCGCGAAGATAGCGAATTCATCTGGGGCCGCGGTTCGTGCGATGCGAAAGGGATTATCGCGGCGATGATTGCCGCGGCGGAAAAACTGCTGGCCGCCGGTACGCGCAATGTGGGGCTGCTTTTTGTCGTCGGCGAAGAACGTAACAGCGCGGGAGCAAGAGCCGCCGCCGCGACCCCTCGCGGCTCGCGATTCCTCATCAATGGCGAGCCTACTGAGAATCGGCTCGCACTCGGTTCCAAGGGCGCGCTGCGTTACGAAATCACGGCGCACGGAAAACTCGCGCACTCCGCCTATCCCGAGCTCGGTCATTCCGCTATTCACACGCTGCTGGACGTGCTCCACGACATTCGCCAGATTCCGCTGCCGCACGACGCGTTGCTCGGCGACAGCACGCTGAACATCGGCACGATCGATGGCGGCCGCGCACCCAACGTGGTCGCCGATCAGGCGGAAGCGGAAATCATGTTTCGCACGGTTGGCGATCCGGCGAAGACCCGGGAAGCGGTGTCCGCAGCGACGGCGGGGCGTGCCGAAGCGCGCGAAGTCTTTTACACACCGGCCCTGCAATTGGCGAAGGTTGATGGTTTGCCCACAACTGTCGTGGCCTTCACGACGGACATTCCCAGTTTCGAAGGGACCTGGGGGCAGCCCTTCCTCATCGGTCCCGGGAGCATTCATGTGGCACACACCACTGAGGAGCGCATCTCCAAGAGAGAATTGTCGGAAGCGGTGGACATCTACGCGCGCATGGCGGGGCAACTTCTCGCAACCGGATGGAGCGGCGCATGAGCCTCGGCCTCGCCATTGTGGGCTACGGAAAGATGGGCCGCCTCATCGAGCAGCTCGCGCCAGCGCATGGATTTGATGTGCGCGCGAAATTTGATGGCAGCAACAACGCTCAAGCCCAGGCGCTCTCGCACCAAACGCTGCGCGGCGTGGATGTGGCTGTTGATTTCACGGCACCGCACGCGGCGCCGGAAAATATCCGCCGCCTTGCGGTGCTGGGAGTCAACACCGTCGTGGGCACTACCGGATGGCTTGAGCAACTTCCGTCCGCGCGCGAAGCGGTTGAGCAAGGCAAAACGGGATTGGTCTGGGCGCCGAATTTTTCTGTGGGAGTAAATCTTTTCTTTCAGGCCGTCACCCACGCGGCGGCGCTCTTTGCCAAACATTCCGAATACGAAGCATGGGGATGGGAGATTCATCACTCCGAAAAAAAGGACGCGCCTTCGGGAACGCTCAAGAAACTTGCCGAGGAAATGCGCGCGGCAGGTTACGCGCGGCCCATCAGCCTTAGCGCTAATCGCGCCGGCGCACATCCCGGCACGCATGAAATCGGTTTTGATTCCGCCGTGGACACGATCACGCTGCGGCACACGGCGCGAGGCCGCCAAGGGTTCGCGCAGGGCGCTCTACAAGCCGCTCGGTGGATTGCAGGCAAAAAAGGCTTTTTTGAATTCAAGGAGATCCTTAACGAGTTGGTTTGATGGGTCGCAAGAGAAGCGGCTTGACGGCCGCCAAGTTTGGATTTGGGCAGTAAGACGTCTGGGTAGAAAAGGAGAAACTCCATGTTTACGGGCACCGGCACTGCGCTTGTCACTCCGTTTCGCCGCGATGGATCGCTGGACGAAGCAACCTTGCAGGCTTTGGTCAAGCGGCAGATTGACGCGGGTATCGACTTTCTCGTGCCATGCGGCACAACCGGCGAGAGCCCGACGCTAACGCATGAGGAACATCTTCGCGTGGTTGAGATTACTGTCAAGCTCGCGAAGGGACGAGTTCCGGTTCTGGCCGGCGCAGGCGGGTACAACACTGCGGAAGTCATCGCCCTCGCGCGCGAGCTTACCGAGCTTGGGGCGGATGGCATTCTCTCCGTCACTCCCTATTACAACAAACCCACGCAGGAAGGCCTCTTCCAGCACTATCGCGCGATCGCCGAAGCCGTTTCGCTGCCTATTATTCTTTACAGCGTGCAGGGCCGCACCGGCGTGAACATCGAACCTGCTACTGTGAAGCGTCTGGCCGGAATCGAAAATATCATTGGCATCAAAGAAGCCTCCGGTAACGTCTCGCAAATGGCTGCGATTCTCAACGCCGTGCCGGATGACTTCATCGTCCTTTCCGGCGACGACGCTATCACGCTCCCAGTGATTTCGCTCGGCGGCCGCGGCGTCATTTCCGTTGTCTCCAACGAAATTCCGGCGGAAATGTCGCAATTGACGCGGCTCGCGCTCCGTGGTGATTTTGCCGGCGCGCGTGCGATTCACCGGCGCTACCATCCGCTGATGGAAATAAACTTCGTCGAGTCCAATCCTATCCCGGTGAAGGCGGCCATGGCGGAAATGGGGCTGGTGGAACCGGCATGGCGCTTGCCGCTCGTGGCACCGAAAGCGGAGAATCAAGCGCGCATCCGGTCGGTACTCGAAGCGCTCGGGCTCGTCAGCCGCTCGGCGGCTGTGCCCACGGTCGAGAGGGTTCATGCAGCCTTCACAAATTGAGCGACTATTTGATGAAGCTCCGGCTCACTACGAGGAAGAACATCAATGGCTGTTCCGCGACTTCAAAGCGGCGCTGAATCGCGGGGAAATTCGCGCCGCGGAACCGGATGCCTCCACGAAATCCGGCTGGCGCGCGAACGCGTGGGTGAAAAAGGGAATCCTGCTTGGCTTTCGAATGGGCGCCATCGCCGATATGTCGATCGACACGGCGAAGCAGCCTTTTTTCGATAAGTCCACGTATCCCGTTCGCGCGTTCACTTCCTCCGACGGCGTGCGCATCGTTCCTGGCGGCTCGAGCATTCGCGATGGCAGTCACATCGGGCGCGGGGTGATTTGCATGCCGCCGATGTTCGTCAATGTCGGCGCGTACGTAGGTGAAGGCACGATGATCGATTCGCATGCGCTCGTTGGGAGTTGCGCCCAGGTCGGCCGCAACTGCCATGTTTCGGCGGGATCGCAAATCGGTGGCGTTCTTGAGCCTGTTGGCGCGTTGCCGGTGATAATCGAAGACGAAGTCCTGGTTGGTGGGAATTGTGGCGTTTATGAAGGAACCGTCGTGAAGCGCCGCGCCGTTCTCGGCACCGGCACGATCCTGAATCGCTCCATCCCCGTTTATGATCTCGTTCGCGACAAAATTTACACCGCCACGGAGACGGAGCCGCTGATCATCCCGGAAGAAGCAATCGTAGTGCCCGGCTCGCGCGCCGTTTCGCAGCCCTCCGGCGCAAAATGGGGACTCTCGCTGCAGGCCGCCGTCATCGTCAAGTACCGCGACGCCAAGACGGATGCGCGCGTGCAGCTAGAGGATCTTCTGCGTTAACCGCTACTGCGTCAGCACTTTTTCAAAAAACTGTAGCGCCCGCGGATCGTTCGATTGCCCTAGCCAGAACATCGCCTGCTTCCGCACTGCCGGATTCCGATTCGTCTGTGCCACTTCAATCAATTTGGGCACGCCTTCATCCTTCGGTAGTTGGCTCAGGGCAAAGACAGCTTTCTTCTTTACGTCGGTGTCGGGATCGTTCTCGATCGCTCCGGTGATCGTGCCAATAGCTTTCTTTCCGACTTTTTGCGCCAGCCAGAAAAGCGCTTGCCCTCGCACGTGGGAGCTCGCGTCGTCGTGCGCCATGCGGATCATCTCGTCCAGGGCTCCTGGTTCATGGCTCACGGAAAGCGCGAAGGCCACATGAGCACGCACGTCTGAACTAGGATCCGTTTTTGCCATGTGTTGCAACGCAACCAATCCAACGCTGCCCCGCGCCGCTCCCATCCAGAACGCGGTTTGTCTCCGCAACTCCTCGCGCTGTTCCGGCATCACAAAGGATTCGAGCCCGCGGTCGGCCGACGCGTCCGCGTGCAAAGCGATCGCCGTCAACGCCCCATTGCCGATTCCGCGATCGCCGCGATCTTCGAAATTCGAGCCATGAACGTAAGTTGCGAGGAGCGCCACGCTCTCCGTAGGTTTAACTCGCGTCAGCCAAACGAAAGGCAGCCCTCCCGCATCCAGAGTGCAGTCGTCTGACGCGATCCGAATTCTTACGACCTGCTTTGCTTCCAGGCGATAGAGCACGACGAGTCGCCGCGAGCTTTCCAGTTTGATGTTTCCGTCCGTGCGTGTCTTGCTGCTCGTTCCGCCGTTTTCTTTTTCCAACCGGCAGGTGCCACAATTGCCGTCATTCCAGTTGTTGTTGCAGCAGACGCCATGCTCTCCTGCAACCTCGTCGACGTGGTAGCCGACCCACTCCGCTTTTTCCGCCGTCGTTGCGATCTCGCGGAGGGTCGCATCAAGACTTGTGCCGGCCGCCCGCGTCTCCAGTTTCGCATTTTCGATGCGCGGAGCTTCCGCCGCCTGCGCCGGGGCCGTGCTTGCTTGCTCCGGCCGGGTCGGAGCCCCACCCTTCGCCAGTTGCGCGGCAGCAATGCCAATCCCCGCCACGATCATCGCCAGCCCGAGTACTCTCCGCAGCGCCGAAACAGTCCGTTCTTCTCGCATCGTGCCCCTCACTTTTGCAACAGTTCCATCAGGTAGTCGGTGCCTTCCTTGGAACGCATCAGCGACAATTTGGACACCGCCGTCTTCTTGAGTTCCGGGTCTTTCTCGCTTCGTGCGATGGCCACCAGCGCTTTGGCGTTCCCCTGCAGAAAATACGCGTTCAGTACTTCCGCTTTGACCTCATGGTTCGTTTCCTTGCTGTAGATCTCTTGCAGTGCCTTCCCCGAATCGTCCGAATGGATCAGCCCGAGGTTTCGAATCGCCGCCCGCCGCAATTCCGCATCTTTCTCTCCTTGCGCCGCTTGCACGAGCCGTCCTGCATCGCCGGCAAGGAAAAACGCCTGAAGGATATCCCGGCGAACGTCGGGCGAAGTCTCCGTCTTATACAACTGCTCGAGCTCGTTCGTCCCGTGAACCAGCCCGAGCTGCCGGATGGCCTCGCGCCGCAGGGACTCATCCTTCTCGCTTTTCGCCGCGGCGAACAGGCGCTCGTGATCGCCGCCGATCATGTAGCTGCGAAGAATGGCGTGCTTCACGGAGGCGTCGCTGCTTGAGGCGTAAACTTCGGCCAGCGTTTTCCGCGCTTCCGCGCCGCCGAAGAGTCCCAGATATTCGACCGCCTTCCGCTGCAGCTCCGGATTGCTCTGTCCTCGCGCGATTTTGCCCAGAATCTCGCGCGCTTGCGGCGACCCGCTCTGCGCCAGCACGAATAGCGCCTTCGATTTTTCCCTTGGAGAAGCGGAACCGTTGATTACTTTCTCGAGCAGCGGCATCGCGGCTTCGGAACCGCTGTTCATCAGCCCTTGGATGGCCAGCATTTTCAATTCTTCGTCGCTTTGGTCCGCTGGCTTTACAGGTTGGCCAGTAGACTGCCGCACTTCGATTTCCAGAGCGCTGGCATCTCTTTGCCAGCGGCTCTGGGGAAAACGCCGCTTCAGGTCAGCAATGCTCGTGAGGGCCGCATCCCGCTTGCCAAGCCGGTTCTCCGCGTACGCCTTCCAATAAAGCGCCGCATCTGTTTGCGGACCGTTCATGTCCGCCAGTTGCTTAAATTTCGCGGCCGCCCGATCGTAGCGGTCATCGTCCAAGTCCTCACGCCCGTCGTCGTACAATTCCTGCAGCTGTTCGATTTTGTCCTGCGCGCGCTCGCGCGCTTCTTGTTCCCGCTCGCGTTTCTCTTCTTCTCTGTCGCGGGCCTCCTGCTCACGGTCGCGCTTTTCCTGTTCTTTGTCCTGGGCTTCCTGTGGGTCCTGCACAGAACCCGCAGATTGCACGGGAAATGCCTTGAGTCCGCGCGCGCGGGTAACTGCCGGCGTCAGCAACAGCGCAGCGAATGCGATCCAGGCCATGCCTCTCTTTCCGGCTAAGCTTCCGTTGGTCATACTTTGTTCCTCTCTCTTTTCGAAGATTCGTTCTGCGCCGGCGCGGGCTCCCTGGTCTCCTGCCGTTGTTGCAGTTCCTTGTTGACCACGCGGACTTTGAACAGAATCCCGCGCCCCTCGATTTTTTTCTGGATCGCTTCGAGCTGCGCCGGCGTTACCTCATCCGGGCTGTGGGCCACGTCCAGCAGCACGCGCTCGAGTTCGTCCAGCACGCTGGCAAGTCCCGCATCTCCCTCTTGCAGTGCCGTCTGCCGGTAGAGCCGGTTTTCTTCCAGCAAATCTTCCGCGCGCCGCTGCTCGGCCGAGATGTTCACTTCTTTCTGCGCTGGATCGTTTGGCGCCGCGTTCGAAAGCTCCACCAGCATTCTCTCGGAGTGGCCCAGGTGTTCGCCCACGGCAACGACTAAAATGCGTTCCCGCACCTGTTCTTTGTTCGCAATGTTGTCAGGCGTATTGACTCGCTTTGTCATTCGCCCGGCGACAAACGCCGCGATAATCAGCGCCGCAACAGCGCCCGCCGCCGAGAGACGCCGTGGTTCCAACCACACCTGCCACCACTGCCCCGGTTTCGCAGCCAGTTGCGGCGCAATCTCCCGCCACACCCGCCGCCCGTAATCTGCTCCCGGGTCAGGGACCGGCAACGTATCCAGCGCCGCCAGCACCGCTTCGATTCGCTCCAACTCCCCGCGGCACTCGTCACACGCCGCCAGATGTTCCGAAATCACCGCTCGCTGCTCGGCGACTCCCTCGCGAAAGGCAATCAACTCTTCTTCCGTCATGTGTTTCATGATTCCGTTCCCATCGCGCGGGCCTGCGCTCTTGTTTCCATCAAGGGCTGCAACGCACGCCGCAGTTTCTGGACTGCTCGAAAGACGGTGTTCTTCGTCGCGTTCGAGCTGGATTGCAAGACCGCCGCGATTTCTTCGATCCCGCAGCCTTCCCAATGCCGCATGACGAAAGCAGTTCGCTCCGCCTCGGTAAGAGCGGCGAGCGCTTGTTCCATCTGCTTTCGCAGCTCGACGCTTTGCGTCAATCGTTCCGGCGTCGGCGCTTCATCCTTGACACCATTCAACGGATCGGTTTCCATACCGTCCCGATCTTCCGTTCTCGGCGCTTCCCGCCGCGCTTCTTCCTTCTGGCGCTGGCGCATGCGGTCGATGGCATAGTTCGCCGCTATGCGGTAGACCCAGGTTCCAAAATTTGCGCGTGACGCGAATTGTCCCAGCTTTTGGTAGCCGCGCAAAAAGGCCTCCTGGACCACCTCTTCGGCATCCTGCCGATTCCCGGTCATGCGGTAAGCCAGCCGGAAAATGTTGTGGCTGTGCCGCTCAACCAGAATGCGATAAGCGTCGCGATCGCCCGCGAGCGTGCGTTCTACCGCGATGGCCTCGCTCTCGGCGATGGCCTGGGTGCTTTCGACGCTTTGTGGCATCCGATTCATTAGACAGGATTCGAGGCTTGCGGTTAGGTTGGGCTTAGGCCCTTGTCCATCAACAACATATCGCTTTTTGGACCCTGGAAGCCTACTGCCGAGAGGAGGGGTGTAGCACTCTTCCCGAGGTGGTCGAAGGAGGCCGTGCTCCAGCCAACCAACGTATTGCTGCTTGGCAGGCTCCGGAGTCTTAACTTCGTTTTTCGTTTACTTCGTTCTTTACTCGTATCTCAGCGCGACCACTGGATCGACCGATGACGCCCTTCGTGCGGGTATGAAGCAGGACAACGCTGAAGTCGCCACCAGCAGCAGTATCACACCCACGAGGACCAGCGCATCGAGAGAGCTGCCCTGAATCCAGCGCGCCAGCACCCGATTGAGCGTGATCGTCAGCACCACTCCCGTCAGAACGCCGCCAGCCACGCTCATCGCCGCCGAGCGAAACACCATCAGCAGGACATCTTTGCGCATGGCTCCCAGCGCCATGCGTATGCCGAATTCGCCTGTTCGTTGACTAACGGCGAAGGAAATCACGCTGTATAGTCCCGTGGCGGCCAGCGCCAGTGCCAGCACGGCAAATCCCGCAAACAGGGTTGCTACCAGATGTCCCTGTTCCCATTCCGGCTGCCCGGTAATCCATCCATCGAGATCGCGAACATTTCTCGATGCTTGCTGGTCAGGATCAACAGTGTGAATCTGTTCGCGCACAGCACGGAGTATCCGGAGCGGAGGAACCTTGGTTCGGACGAGGATCTGCGTCCAAACCGGCATGCTGATCGCGTACGGCACATACACAGAGGGCGTGGTCGGATTGCGCAGGCCGTCGTTGCGAGCATCACTGACGATGCCAATTACCTGAAACCAACTGTCGCTCCCGGTGACTGCCAGTCGAAACGGAGGCTCACCCTTCAACTCGGGCACGCGGATCTCGCTGCCAATGGCGTCGCCATTCGGAAAATATTGGCGAGCCAGGGTCTGATTGATCAGCGCGAGCTTTGAGCCGTGCAGCGTTTCGCTTTCATCCCAGATTCGTCCTTGCTGCAACGGAATGTGGAGCACGGAGAAATAGCCCGGACTGATGAAGTTGATACGCGCTCGCTGTTGTTCCGCCACTGGCTTTCCGGAAATCTCGAAGCGCTGTTCCCATCCGTTGTTTGGCGGAGTGGCATTTGTCGAAAGGCCGGCCGAAACTACCTCCGGCATCGCGCCCACCTTCTGAAGCAGCTGACTGAAGTACGCTCTCCTCGCCTCCCACGTGGTGTAGGTGTTGTCGTGCACCGGGATTCCGACCGACATGGTGTTGTGCGGGTCGTAGCCGAGATGCACGCGCACCATGCGCATGAAGCCTCGCATGGCGACGCCGGCTCCGGCCAGCAACAGAAGCGTCAGCGCAATCTGGCCCGCGATCAGGATGCTGTGAGTCCCGCGGCCATGAACTCCAGCCGTAATCTTGCGTGTGTTCGCTTTCATCACCTGAGCTACATCCGGACGCGCGGATTGAAGAGCCGGTGAGATGCCGAAGACGATGCCCGTCAGCAGTGCTAGACCGACACTGAAGAACAGTACTGGCAGATTGATGCTTATAGCTGCTTCATGCGGGAAAGAGAATTCTGGCAGCCAGTTCACGATGAGTTTCACCAGACTATTTGCCAATGCCACGCCAACGATCGCCCCGGTGAACGACAGCATCAGCGCTTCCGTCAACAACTGCCGCAAGATGCGAGAGCCGTCTGCTCCGATTGCCGACCGGACCGCCAACTCGTGCTGGCGTGCCGTGCCCCGGGCCAACAACAAAATCGAAACGTTTCCGCAGCCGATCAGCAGCAACAAAGCTACGGCCGTGAGCAGCAGGTACAATGTCCCGCCGATATCAGTTACGAAGTGGTCGTTCAATCCTTCTATGGCCATGCGGAAATGCTCAGGGAAATGTGTCGGAGTTTGCTTCGCGAATTGCTCGAGGAGCGACTGGAACTCCGCGTTCGCCGCCGCGCGCGTGACCCCTGGCTTGAGCCGGATCATCGGGAAGTAAGTGCGCACCGGATCAGCGGTGAGCTTTAGCGGCAGATAGACTTCGCCATCTCCCCATGTAAACCGGGGCCGAACTACTCCCACAATCGAGTAGCTCTTATGAACTAGCTGGATATTCTTGCCGACGATGCCGGGATCGCCGCCGTAATGTCTCTGCCAGAATTGATAACCCAGCACGGCCACGTTCTCGGGATCCTGACCCTCGGGCGCATCCGATGGCAGCAGTCCACGCCCCAGCAGAGTCGGCACCCCAAAATGGACGAAAGCGTTGGAAGTGAGATACACAGCCTGGACGTTCTCTGGAAGATCGCTTTCCGTCATGGTGAGGTCCCACCCGTCCATGGCGGCGGAGCTCTCGACCGAGGCGGCTTGCCGAAGCTGTTGCAATTGCGGCCCATTGAGATCTACATAACGGCGGTTGCCGTTAGCGTCGTGGACCACCAAGTGAACCATCCGGTCCGAATTAGCGTAAGGATACGGATTCACCAAGACGGCGTAGACCACGCTGAATATAGCTGTTGTGGCGCCGATGCCAAGCGCCAGAGACAGAATGGCAACGATCGCGAATCCCGGATTCTTCGCCAGCATTCTCATTCCGTAACGCGCATCCTCAGCGGCGTCTCTCAGCCACCTCCATCCCCAAACGTCCCGCGTGACCTCCTTCACCAATCCCACATTCCCGAATTCCCGCCGCGCCGCTTGCTCTGCTTCTCTTTTATCCTTACCTTCTTCCACGTGCTCCCGCGCCGCCATCTCCAGATGGCTCTGCACTTCCTCCTCAAGTTCCTTCTCCCGCTTCCATTTGCCAAAGAGTCTGCTCAACCAGCTCATCCTGGCACCTCTTCTTCCAATTCCAAATTTCCGATTTCCATTTTCTAATTTCTACTCGTATCTCAGCGCTACCACCGGGTCCACCCGCATCGCCCGCCGTGCCGGCACATAACACGCGGTCAATGCCACGACAGCAACTAGGAGTGCCACGCCGCAAAACGTCAGCGGGTCCGTCGCACCCACGCCGTACAGTTCGCCCGACAAGACGCGCATTGCTGCAAATGCGCCCGCCATTCCCAAGGCAATCCCTGCCAGCGACAACCTCGCCCCTTCCCCCATCACGGACCGCAGCACGTCCCCTCTTTGGGCCCCCAGCGCCATGCGAATTCCGATCTCGCGGGTGCGATTCGATACGAGAAAAGAAAGAACACCATAAATGCCGATCGCACCCAGGACCAGCGCCAAAGCAGCAAAGACGACCAAGAGGACCGTCGTGGATGCTGGTGTGGCTACAGCTTCCGAGACAACTGCACTCATGGTCTTCACTTCGCTGACGGGCACTTCCTGGTTTAGGGCGGCAACGCTATTGCGAAGCATCGTCGCTATTTCCGAATCATCCGAGGCGGTTCGAATGGCGATGGTCATCTCTGTAGGTATTCGCCTGTCTTCGAGGGTAGCCGCAGGATTATACGGCACATAAGCAGTGCCGCCGATCCACTCGGGCGCGTTTCGCTGAAGATCGTATGCGCGCACGTCTGGAATGACGCCTACGATGATGCGCCAGTTCTTGTCGTTGAGCAGCCGGATGTGCTTCCCGACGGCGCCCTGATTGGGCCAGAAGCGCCGCGCCGTCTCGGCGGTTACGACCGCCACCGCAGCGCCGGAGACATCGGAATCGGTGAACCCTCTGCCCGACAAGAGAGAGATCCCCATCACGCGAAAGTATTCGGGAGTCACGACATTGAGCCAGAAAAGCGGAGAGTCTTCACCCGGAGGAACGTCATAATTCTCCACATCGAGAGAGCGCTTGCTCACCCTTCCTCCCAAGGGAAGAGTGTTCACAAGCGCGACCCCACTAGTGCCGGGAAACGCTTGAGCCTGACCCACCACGTTGCGATAGAACGCCAGGCAACGCATCGGTTCGCTGCAAAACGATTCATTCGGGGTGATACGTGCAGTCAGAACGTGTTCGGCGCGAAAGCCCGGATTCACGTGCGACAACGCCCAGAAGCTGCGCATCATAAGTCCGGCCGCGATCACCAGCAGCACTGCCAAAGCAACTTGGGCGATCGCCAGCGAGCTTCGCAATCGCTGAGACACGGATACAACTGTGCCGCGGCCGCCGGACTTCAGCGCCTCTGTCAGAGCCGCGCGCGCAGAGTGAAGAGCCGGGGCCAGCCCGAAAACAACACCCGTCAGGATGGCGAGCGTACCCGTAAACACTAGTACACGCCAATCCATGTGCACCTCGTCCAAGCGTGGAGTGTCCGCAGGCAGCACCGCCTTGAGCAGAATCAGCCCCTCTTTGGCAAAAGCTAGTCCCAGCAATCCCCCGGACAACGCTTGCAATACGCTCTCGGTAAGGAGCTGCCGGGTAATTCGCTGCCTTCCAGCGCCCAGCGCGGAACGAATGCTGATCTCCTTCTCGCGCGTCGCGGCGCGAGAAAGCGTTAGATTGGCGACGTTCGAGCACGCAATCATCAGAACCAGCGCGACGGCTCCCAGCAGAATCAGCAGCCGCGCGCGCACCTCCGCGACCATTCCGTTCTGGAGCGGCACGACGCTGGCATTGGCGTTCCAGCTCGCGGGCATGGGCCAGGGAAACAGCGCTCCCACATGCGACTGAAACATGCGAATCTCGGTTTGCGCTTGCTGTATCGTCGCACCTGGACGAAGCCTCCCGATTCCCGGCATGAAGTCGCCCGCCCAGAAGTTCACCGCATTTCGCGGATCGTTGTGCAGCGGAATCCACACCTGCGTCTTTGTGGATGGAAAGCGAAATTCGGCTGGCATCACGCCAATCACTTGGCGG
>Ga0137415_10003958_pt1 | contig 14700 bp, 15 predicted proteins | sample CZODoug3_1_1_16f_FD_183082 | JGI IMG/M metagenome (GOLD analysis project Ga0137415, IMG submission 183082) | Vadose zone soil fungal communities from Angelo Coast Range Reserve, California, USA - CZODoug3_1_1_16fungal (Hybrid Assembly) | ecosystem: Environmental > Terrestrial > Soil > Vadose... | reverse complement strand
CTCGACGAAGCTGTCCGGATCGAGCAGGAGACGAACGCGCTCGCGGGCGAACAACTTCCCGCTCTCCGCGTTCTTCTGGTGATACTTGGGCGCCCCGCCCTTCGCGATCCGCGCCAGCTCCGCCCTCAGCTTGTCGTCGAATGGCATGGCCGGCGGCGCTTGTAGCAGGAAGCACTCGAGGTGTCAGGGGCCCGGGAAGGACGGCGGCACGGGGATCGCCTCGCCGTCGTGGCGCGGGTCGCTGGCGCCGAACTTCACGCCGGTCTTGCGGTCGAACAGCACCGCCTGCCCGTATCCGAAGATCGGCGTGCGCAGCGGCCGCACCTCGAGGTGATGGCCGAGCGCAGCCAGCTCGTCGCGCGCCTGCTGCGGAACCGAAGCCTCGATCTCCACGTCGCAGCCCTCGAACGTCGCCTTGGTGAACCGCCCCGCTTCCAGCGCCTGCTGGATGGTCATCCCGAAGTCCACCACGTTCGACACGAACTGGGCGTGGGCCTGGGCCTGGTTCCAGCCGCCCATGATTCCGAACCCGATGCGGACGTCGCCCTTCTGCATGAATGCCGGAATGATGGTGTGCAGTGGCCGCTTGCGCCCGGCGATGGTGTTGGGCTGCCCGGGCTGCAGCGTGAAGAGGGCTCCCCGGTTCTGCAGCATGAAGCCGCCGCCCTTGGGCACCAGGCCGGATCCGAAGCCCGCGTAGTTGCTCTGGATGAGCGAGACGATGTTCCCCTCGCCGTCCACCACCGTGAGGTAGATCGTGTCGCTGCCGCTCGATGCAGTCACCCCGGGGAGCTGCGAGGGCTCGACGTGGCAGGCGGCCTTCTTCGGGTCGATCTGCCGCGCGCGGCGCGCTGCGTTCTCCTTCGCCAGCAGCTGCTGGACTGGGATGCGGCTGAAGCGCGGGTCGCCGATGTACTTGAGAAGGTCGGCGTAGGCGAGCTTCTTCGCCTCGATCATCGTGTGCAGGGTGCGCGCCGAATGGAATCCCCAGTCGGACAACGGGAACTCCTCGAGGATCCCCAGCATCTCGAGCGCGGCGATGCCCTGGCTGTTCGGCGGCAGCTCGCTCACCTTCCAGCCGCGGTAGGTCGTCTCGATCGGCTCCACCCATTCCGGCTGGAACTCGGCGAGATCCTCGAGCGTCATCACGCCACCGCGCTCGCGGATGAGGTCGACGATGGCCTGCGCGGCGGGCCCCTTGTAGAACCCGTCCCGGCCGTTTTCGGCGACGCGGCGGAGCGAGCGCGCCAGCGCCGGGTTCCTGAAGGGCTCGCCCGGACGGGGCGATCGTCCTTCGATCAGGAAGGTGGCGCGCGACTCCGGATCGGCGCCGAGCATCTCCACCGAGCGGGACCAGAGGCCCGCGGTGACCTCCATCACGGGAAAACCGTGCTCCGCGTACCAGATGGCCGGGGCGAGATCGGTCGCGAGCGGAAGCTTGCCGAACCGTTTGTGCAGCGCCGCCCAGCCGGCGACAGCTCCCGGGACCGTGACGCTGTAGACTCCGCGATAGGGAAGCTCGCCCTGCACGCCCTTGCCGTGGAGGAAATCGAGAGTCATTCCCGCGGGCGACCACCCGCTCGCGTTCACCCCGTACAGCTTGTCCTCCTTCGCCAGGTACACGATGGCGAAGAGGTCGCCGCCGATGCCGTTCGAGGTCGGCTCCATCACGCCTTGGGTCGAATTCGCTGCGATGGCGGCGTCCACGGCATTGCCGCCGCGCTGGAGGATCTGGACCGCCGCCTGGGCGGCGAGGGGCTGGCTGGACGCCGCGACGCCGTGTTGCGACGCGGTGACGGACCGGCCGGGCACGGGCAACGTCGCTGCTACCATGAGGGCCAGGGTCATCATGGCAGACTTCTATCACTCGCCTGAAGCTGCGGTACTGTACGGCCGATGCCCAAGGGGAAGCCGCGTGAACAGGGCGACACCGCGGTCGTCACGGAGAAGAAGAGCAAGACCCAGAAGCCCAAACTGTGGAAGGTCATCCTTCACAACGACGACTTCACCACCATGGAGTTCGTCATCCATGTCCTGGAGGTGGTCTTCAACAAGGAGGCGGCGGTGGCGCACGATCTGATGCTCCAGGTCCATACGCGTGGCATGTGCGTCGCCGGCGTTTACACTTACGAGATCGCCGAGACCAAGGTGGCGAGGGTGGAGCAGATGGCGAAAGCGGCGGAGTTTCCTTTTTTGAGTACGATGGAACCGGAATGAGCTTGTCGATCACCAAGGAGCTGGAATCCTCGCTGCGGCTGGCTTTCGCCGAGGCGAAGGCGCGACGGCACGAGCATGTGACGCTGGAGCACCTGCTCTACGCGCTGCTGCGCGACCCGGTGGCGACCCGCATCCTGCGCGCCTGCGGGGCCCGGTTGCAGGAGCTGAAGCGCGAGCTGGAGCAGCACCTCCAGGAAAGCCAGCCCCAGCTGCCCGACGGATCCGATCGCGACCCGGAGCAGACCCGCGCCTTCCAGCGCGTGCTGGAGCGGGCGGCGATGCAGGTGCAATCGAGCGGCAAGGAGACCATCGACGCCGGGTCGGTGCTGGTGGCGCTCTTCCGGGAACGCGATTCCCACGCTCTCTACCTGCTGGAGAAGCAGGGAGTCACGCGCCTCGACCTCTTGCGGTTCATCTCGCACGGGGCGCTCAAGGTCCGCGACGACAGCGGCCTGCGCCCCCATGGCGGAAGCGACGACGAGCTGCACGCGCAGCCGCAGGGCGACGACGAGGACGGCGGCCTGGCCGACGACCCGCTCGCCGCCTATTGCGTCGACCTGATCCAGCGCGCGGCCGAGGGACGCATCGACCCGCTGGTCGGGCGCAAGAACGAGCTGGAGCGGACGATGCAGGTGCTCTGCCGCCGCCGCAAGAACAATCCCATCTACGTGGGCGAGGCGGGCGTGGGCAAGACGGCGCTGGCCGAGGGCCTCGCGGTGGCCATCCACGAGCAGAAGGTGCCGGAGATCCTCAAGGCAGCCCCGCTCTACGCGCTCGATCTCGGCGCCCTTCTCGCCGGGACCAAGTTCCGCGGCCAGTTCGAGGAGAGACTGAAGGCCGTGGTGCGGGCGCTGGGGGAAAAGCCCGGCGCCATCCTGTTCATCGACGAGATCCACATGCTGGTGGGCGCCGGCGCCACCAGCGGCGGCTCGATGGACGCCTCCAACCTCCTCAAGCCCGCCCTGGCGAACGGCGAGCTGCGCTGCATCGGCAGCACGACCTTCAATGACTTCAAGGCGAGCTTCGATCGCGACAAGGCGCTCGCCCGTCGCTTCCAGAAGATCGAGGTACTGGAGCCGAGCCGCGACGAGGCCGTGCAGATCCTCCAGGGCCTGAAGAGCCGCTACGAGGAGCACCACGGCGTCACCTACAGCGAGCCGGCGCTGGAGGCCGCCGTCGACCTCTCCGCCAAGCACCTGGTCGATCGGCACCTGCCGGACAAGGCCATCGACGTGATCGACGAGGCCGGCGCGCTGCAGCGGATGAAGCCGGAGAACGAGCGGGTGCCCGTGATCGGTGTGCCCGAGATCGAGCAGGTGGTGGCGAAGATCGCTCGCATCCCGCCGCGCAGCGTCTCCAGCGACGACAAGACGGCGCTGAAGAGCCTCGCTCCCGAGCTGAAGCAGGTGGTGTACGGCCAGGACGCCGCCATCGAGGCGTTGGCGAGCGCGATCCTGCTCTCGCGGTCGGGCCTCGGCTCGCCGACGAAGCCGATCGGCAGCTTCCTCTTCTCCGGTCCGACCGGCGTGGGAAAGACCGAGCTGGCGAGACAACTCGGGCGAATCATGGGGGTGCCCCTGATCCGCTTCGACATGTCGGAGTACATGGAGAAGCACACGGTGAGCCGGCTGATCGGGGCGCCTCCCGGGTACGTGGGCTTCGATCAGGGCGGCCTGCTCACCGACGCGATCCGCAAGCAACCCCACGCGGTGCTGCTGCTCGACGAGATCGAGAAAGCGCACCCGGACGTGTTCGACATCCTCCTCCAGGTGATGGATCACGCCACGCTGACCGACAACAACGGCCGGCAGAGCGACTTCCGGCACGTGGTGCTGATCTTCACCACCAATGCGGGCGCGCGCGACATGACCGCGGCGCGGGTCGGGTTCGGCGCCGGGACGCGGAGTTTCATGGTCGCCGGCACCAGGCTGGACGAGAAGAGCGCCTCGTTCGACCTGGATTCCGGCGCCGGCGGGGACGCGAAGAAGGCCATCGAGCGCACCTTCAGCCCGGAGTTTCGCAACCGCCTCGATGGCTGGATCGCCTTCTCCAGCCTGCCGATGGACGTGGTGGAGCGGATCGTCGACAAGCAGATCGACGAGCTGCGCGTGCAACTGCGGGAGAAGAACGTGGAGCTCCAGCTCCTTCCCGAGGCGCGCAGATGGCTCGCCGACCGGGGCTTCTCGCCCCAATTCGGCGCCCGGCCGATGGCGAGGCTGATCCAGACCGCGCTGAAGAAGCCGCTCGCGGAGCGGATCCTGTTCGGGGATCTGGAAAAGGGCGGAAAAGTGATCCTGGGTGTGCAGGACGACAAGCTGAGCATCGGCAAGGAATGAGGAGCCGCGCGCCTTCGCCGGTAGGATGCGCGGATGCGCTCTTGCTCCTTGCTGCTGATCGCTTGCGCCTGCGCCACCGCCGCTCCACCTCCCAAGCCCGCCGCTGAAACGGCCGCGGCTCCCGCGCGCGAACCTGCCGCCACGCGGATCGTCTCCGTCCTCGAGCTGCGCAACAAGCAGCAGCTGCGGGACGGACCAGGCATCGATGCCGGCTATGTCGCCGATCGACTTCGCGCCGAAGTGCTCGGCGCCGGGATCGACGCGCGCGTCATCAGCCGGGAGAACATGCTGGTGCTGCTCCAAGCGCAAGGGAAACAGCTCGCCGACTGCGAAGGCGAATGCGAGGTGGAGACCGGCCGGCGCATCGGGGCCGATCTGGTGGTGAGCGGAGAGATCCTGCGCGTCGGCGAGAGCCTGAAAGCGAGCCTGCGCCTGCACGAGACGCGCTCGGGGACGCTGGTCGCAGCGGCCACCGCGGCCGGCAGCACGGCCGAAGAGCTGGATTCCCGCCTGGGCAGCGCGGTACGCCAGCTCGTCGCCCCTCTCCAGCGCCCCGCGTCCGCCTCCCCGGCGAGGGGCAGTGGCAGGGGGGCGGCGTCCTTCGATCCGCGGGGGTTCGCGGCATCGCAGCCTTCCCCGTGGGAGTGCGAAACCGCTGCCCGCCGGCTGCACGAGACGGCGCCCGAGCAGGGCTGGGCGGCGCTCGTCGCGTGCATCGAGCGCCCGAGCTGGCCTCGCGGAGACTTCACATATCTGGAACGGATCACCGCCGGCTTCTGGGACCAGGACCTGACCACGCGGCCGGATGCTCCCCGGGTGATCGCCCGCATCATCGCTTCCCGCGGAGGCGACGTGGAAGGGGACATTCCACTGGTACAGAAGAGCCGCGTCCCCCTCTTCACGCTCGCCGCGGCCTTGCGGCAGCCGGACGTGTACAAGGGCCGCTGGGTGCTGGTCCGCGGGGCGCTGAGCGAGATTCGCCAGGAGGCCGGAAAGCCCGCTGCGATGGTGCGCGAGACCTCGCTTCGCGCGACGGCTCGCGAAGTGCAGGTCGGCAACGTCTCCCGCTGGGACCGGTCGAGCACCGGGAGCTCGCAGGGGGAGGTATCGACCACGAGGTACGGCGACGCGCGCGGCAGCTCGAAATACGCTTCCAGCGGCCGCAGCGAGTTCTCCACGGTCAAGCAGAAGTTCGACAACGAGCGGGTAGAGACCGGACGACTCGCGCTCGGCAGGCTTGCACAGGCAGACCCGTTCCTCGAGCCGGAGAAGGACTTCCTCTTTCTCGGCCGCTTCGAGGGGACGAGCGCGGGCCGCGACCAGCAGCCGGTCGCGCTGCTCTCGATCGCCGGGTATTTCCAACCGAACGCCCTGCTCGTGCAGTGACCGCGAGCGGGATCATTTTCCCCGCCATCTGGGCGGACGCTTCTCGGCGAAGGCGTTCAGGCCCTCCAGGCGATCCTCGCTGAGCAGCGGCTTCTCGTAATGGTGGCGCTCCCGCTCGAGAGCGGCATCGATCGGCAGGTCCCACCCCTCGTCCACGGAGGCCTTCGCCGCAGAGACGGCGATCGGCGCGTTGGCGGCGATCTCGTGTGCCAGCGCAACCGCGGCGGAGACGGAATCGCCCGCGGCGGAGATCCGGTTCACCAGGCCGATCTGCAGTGCTTCCTGTGCCTCCACCCGGCGCGCGGTGAGGATCAGGTCCTTGGCCCGCCCCGTGCCGACGAGACGCGGGAGCCGGACCGTGCCGCCGCCGCCGGGGATCACGCCCACCTTCGTCTCCGTCAGGCCGATCAGCGCAGCCGGATCCATCACGCGCAGATCGCACACCAGCGCCAGCTCGCACCCGCCACCGAGCGCGAGACCGTTGATCGCGGCGATCCAGGGCTTGGGGCAGCGCTCGATCTCGCGCATGGCGGCGTGCAGCTCGACCAGCCAGCGCCTGACGTCGTCCTCCGTCCAGCCGCGCCTTTCCTTGAGATTCGCGCCGGCGCAGAAGGCGCGCCTTCCGGCTCCGGTGACGACCACCGCGCGCACGGACGCCTCGACAGCGGCCTGCCGCGCCTGCTGGGCCAGGTCGGCGACCAAGGCGCGCGAGAGCACGTTCATCTGCGCCTCGCCGTCGATGGTCAGCACCCGCACCGAGCCGCGATCTTCCTGGATCAGATTGGCCATTTCACGTCGCTTCCGCGATCCGCGCTTCGCCGGGCTGGCGCCGTCCGAGCGCCGCTTGCAGGCGCCGTCCCGCGAGCTTGTGACCGACCAGCTCCTGCGCGAGTGCGCCGGCCTCGATCAGCTTGTCCAGATCGATCCCGGTTTCGATCCCCATGTCGGCGAGCATCGAGGCGAGGTCCTCGGTGGCGAGATTGCCCGCGGCGCCCGGGGCGTAGGGACAGCCGCCCATCCCGCCGATGCTGGTGTCGAACGTCGCGATGCCGAGCTCCATCGCGGCGAGGCAGTTGGCGAGCGCGGTCCCGTGCGTGTCGTGCAAGTGAAGGGCGAGCAGCCCGGCCGGCATCTCGCGCAGGAACAGCTCGAGGATCTCCCGCGTCTGCTTGGGGTTTCCCACGCCGATGGTGTCGCCGAGGCACAGCTCGTCGCAACCCATGGCGCGCAGGCGGCGCGCGATCTCCAGCGCCCGCGCCGGATCGACCTTGCCCTCGTACGGGCAGCCCCAGATCGTGCTCAGGTAGGCCCGGACGAACAGTCCATGCTGCTTCGCCACCGGCACGATCTCGGCGAAATGCGCCAGCGACTGCGCGATGGTCTTGTTCGTGTTCTTGAGGTTGTGCGTTTCCGTGGCCGACATGAACAGCGCGATCTCGCGCATCCCGGTTGCCAGGGCCCGGTCCAGCCCTGCGCGGTTCGGAACCAACGCCGCGTACCGGAGGTCCGGCCGGCGGACGACGCGGCGCGCCACGGCGTCCGTGTCCGCGAGCTGCGGAATCCATTCCGGTCGGACGAAAGAGCCGAGCTCGATGCGCCGGAGCCCCGCGTCGGCCAGCGCTGCGATCAGGCGAAGGCGCGCCTCGACGGACAGGTTCGCGGACTCGTTCTGCAGGCCATCGCGGGGCCCGACTTCGTAGATGGTGACGCCGGCCGGCAGCATCCGGATCAGCTCCGGGGGCGCACGTTGTCGCGGACCCATTCCGCGATCGACCGGGTGGTCGCGCCCGGAGTGAAGATCTCCTTGACCCCGAGCTTCTTCAGCTCGGGGATGTCCGGATCGGGGATGATCCCCCCTCCGAAGACCACCACGTCGTCGACCCCCTGCTTGTGGAGCAGATCGATCACCGCCGGAAATAGCGTCATGTGCGCTCCCGACATGATCGAGAGCCCGATCGCGTCGACGTCCTCCTGGACCGCCGCCGCGACGATCATCTCCGGCGTCTGGTGCAGCCCGGTGTAGATCACCTCGAAACCGTCGTCGCGCAGGGCGCGGGCGATGATCTTCGCGCCCCGGTCGTGGCCGTCGAGGCCGGGCTTGGCGACCAGGATGCGGATCTTGCGGCTGCTGTCTGCCATCAGGGAACCTTCTCCAGCAAGGCAATGAGCTGCGGCGTCTCTTCCGTCAAGGGGGCTTCGGGTTCCAGCCGGCGCAGGAGGAATCCCGCGGCACCCGCGAGCTCGACGAGCTGCGGCGGCGCATAGTAGCGGATGGAAAACGTCGCCGAAAGGTTCTCGCCGGCGGGCGTGTGCAGCGTCTTCCTCACCCGGTCGACATTCCCCTTGGCGTCCCACTCGCTCTCCTCGACGATCCGTCCAAGTCCGGGCACGTCCTCTTCGTAGCGCAGATGCGGGCGGGCCGCGAGCCGCAGCGGGTTGTCCGTGGTGAGCACCAGGCCTCCTCCTGGCCGGAGCACACGCGCCGCCTCGCGCAGGGCGGCGACGGCGTCGGCGCGGGTGCCGAGGAACATCGAGCTGTAGAAGCAGAATGCCGCCGCCAGCGATCCCGCGTGCAGGGGAAGCGCGCGCAGATCGCCGCGGAGCAGATGGGCGGAGGGAGCTTGCGCCCGGGCCTCGTCGAGCAGCAAGGCGCTGCGATCGACGCCCAGCGGGTGCGCATGGCCCTGCTCGACGAACGCCGCGAGGTGGCGGCCATACCCGCAACCGAGGTCCGCGATCGGCTTGCCCGGTTCGATCTGTACCAGGGTGAGCGCGGTGGATACGTCCTCGCGTGCCAGCCGCGCGGAGGCGAAGCGCCGCGTGGTTTCCAGGAAGATGCGGTCGGCTACATCCACTGCTCGGCCCAACGCTCGAGTCCGCCGATGACGCGCCCGAGCGCGCGACCCTTGTCGGTCAGGTGGTATTCGACCCGGATGGGTTGCTCGCCGATCACGCGTCGCCGGACCACCCCGGCGCGTTCCAGTTCCTTGAGGCGCTGCGAGAGCATCCCTTCGCTGACCACCTCGAGCTCGGTGACCAGCTCGCTGTAGCGGTGCGGCCTCTTCAACAGCAGCTGGACGATGAGCGGGCTCCATCGTTTTCCCAGCAGGTCGACCGCCGCCTGGAAGTGCACGCAGATGTGCTTGGAGTAAGGGCGCTCGGTCATCGCAAAAGTATAGCCGTGCGAATCCCCGGGCGCACGAGAGCATCAGTTACTACTGAAACCGTAGTTACAACTGTTTTAGGAGTCAGTCATGGCCCTCGGCACCTGGAACATCGATCCGTCCGACTCGGCGATCGCCTTCTCCGTCCGCCACATGGTGGTCTCGAAGACGCGCGGCCGGTTCACGAAGTGGAGCGGTCAGCTCCGTTTCGATGAGGAGAACCCCGTCGTCTCCTCGGTGGAGGTGACCATCGATCCGGCGAGCGTCGATACCGCGGACGGTCAGCGACGGAAGCCACCAGCTGCACCGGGTTCGCGCCGGTTGCGGAGAGCGCGATCGTGGCCCAATTCGATAGATCCGCGATTCCGCTCGACGCCGACCCGAGCACGGTGATCGAGCTGCCATTGTGGCGCCCGATCTGGAGAGTTCCGTTCGCCAGGAGCGCGACGTCGTAGCGATCGTTCGAGGGCTGCTGGCGCAGATCCAGCTCCGCGACCGCGGCCGCGAAGTTCACCACCTGCGCGGAGACGCTGCAGTCCGCGCACGACAGGTTCTGTACCGCCGCCTGGTTGCTCGGGTGCGCATTCGACTCGGCGCGCGTGCTCGTCAGCCAGGCGCCCGAGATCACGCGCCAGTTCGGGCCCAGTCCCGTGGTGCGCTTGAAGTCATCGAAGAACAGCTGTCCCGTCGGAGGAGGAGGCGGCGGAGCGGAGCTCAGCCCGAAGGCTGCCAGCCGGTCGGTCCCGATGAAGAGGACGCCGCGGGCCGCGATCGGGTGGTAGTACTTGCCGCCGACCTGAAGCTGCGAGGAGGTGCTGGCGAAGAGCACCCGCATCGTCAGACCGTCGATGGCATACAGCGTCGGGTGCGCCGCGGTGGTGGCGGTCAGCGGGCGGAGCGATCGATGTTGGTATCGATCACCCACACGACCGGGTTCGATGAAGCGTTGCTGGTGACGATCGGCGAACCAGGATTCCTGAGCTTGAGCGTGCTCTGGTAGGCGTCGATCGCCAGGTACGCGGGCTGGCCGGAGGTCGTGACCACCCTGACGCGTGCGAGACCGGGCGCCTGCGGCTCGGTGCACGAGACGCAGGTCTTGGTCGAACCGCTGAAGAAGAGATAGCTCGTTCCGTCCGCGGCGCGGAAGTAGGCGGGCGTGGTCCGCGACTTCGCCAGGTCGACGTTGTTGAAGTTCTCCGAGTAGGGCCCGAACACGTTCAGGGGCCCACGAGTGTTCCCGTAATACGAGCGCAGGTCGGGACCGAACAGGGATCCGTCGGCCGGAGAAGCCATCGGGTTGGCGCGGTTGCAGTTCGGCCGGCGCGCGAGGCCGCCCGGCAGGTGGTCGCGATCGAGCAAGTACAAGTTGCCTTGCTTGCCGCCGAGCGCGATCACGTGCGGCGTGGTGGTCCGGCTGGGGTCGAGATCCGGCAGGAGCATGGGCGCTCCTCCGGCGAGGTCGACATCGAAATCGTCGAGCTGACAGTGGTTCCAGGGCGTCTAGGTCGCGACCAGTCCCAGAGGCAAAGTGGGAGCGAACGCGAGGAGCGATTCTCCCCAGTAGCGATCGAGCGGACAGGAGGGACCGTTGCCGGTCGTCACATAGACGATGCCGGTAGGTCCGATGGAGGTACCACCCTCTCCCCACATTCCTGCGTTGGCCGACGGGTCTGCAAAGGGCCCTCCGGAAAAGCTGCTGGCGATGCGCGGCGAGCCAGAGGTGCGGCCGGTGTCGACGGCGACCATCCACCCTCCCCCGCCATCGATGTACGATCCGAAGGGAAGGTAGAGCACGAGGGTGACGCGTACATGTGTGGCGCGTACGTCGCCCCGCCGACGACCACCTTGTCGAATGCCGGAGAAACCCAGAGCCTTCCGAAACCGGAACCGGAAACGGCGGTGGGCGTCAGGACGCTCTCTGCGCTGTTCCAGCCGGTTCGCTGCCGGTTTCCATGGAAGGTGAGCTGATCGAACGCAGGATCCGCCGAGGCGGCGCCGGCCGAGAGGACGAGGGCGGCGGCGACTGCTCGACATCCCGGCGGAGCCATTGGCCCCCACGGTCGTCATGCAGGCGGCCAAGTGCAAGTGAGGCAATCTGCGGAGCGCTCGCCCGCTCTAGAACGTACCCTTCTCGCGGTACGCGCCCCACACCTTGCGGAACACGTCGCAGACCTCGCCGAGCGTGCAGTACCCCTTCACGGCCTCGAGCACCGGGTACATGAGGTTCTTGTCGCTCCGGCAAGCGTCCTCGACGGCGCGCAGCTTCTCCTGTGCCCCCCGCTGCGAGCGGCTGCGCTTTACGGCGTTCAGACGCTCCACCTGCTTGTGGACCAGCTCGTCATCGATCTTCAGCGTCGGAATCGGCTCGTCCCGCTCCTTGCGGAAGGCGTTCACGCCCACGATCCTGCGCTCGCCCGAGTCGACCTCCCGCTGCCACTGGTAGGCGCTCTCCGCGATCTCGCGCTGCGGGTAGCCCTCCTCGATAGCGCGGATGATGCCGCCATACCGGTCGATCCTCGCGAGGATCTCCATCGCGCGCTTCTCGGTCTCGTCCGTCAGGTACTCGACGAAATACGATCCCGCGAGGGGATCGACCACGCGATCCACGCCGCTCTCGTGCGCGAGGATCTGCTGCGTGCGCAAGGCGATGGTGACCGCCTCTTCGGTGGGCAGCGCGTATGTCTCGTCGAGCGAGTTGGTGTGCAGCGACTGCGTGCCGCCCAGCACCGCCGCGAGCGCCTGCAGCGCGACCCTGACTACGTTGTTGTACGGTTGCTGCGCGGTCAGCGCCACGCCCGCGGTCTGGGCGTGCGTGCGCAACGTCACGCTGATGGCCTTCTTCGCACCGAATCGATCGCGCATCACGTGCGCGTAGATGCGGCGGGCTGCGCGGAACTTGGCGATCTCCTCGAAGAAGTCGTTGTGCACGTCCCAGAAGAAGCTCAGACGCGGAGCGAAGTCGTCGACGTCCATCCCCCGCTTCACGCACTCCTCGACGTAGCCGAATCCATCCGCCAGCGTGAACGCCAGCTCCTGGATCGCGGTCGCTCCGGCCTCGCGGATGTGGTAGCCGCTGATCGAGACCGGATGCCACTTCGGCATGTGCTTCGCGGTGTACTCGATCATGTCCACCACGATGCGCGTGGCCGGCCGGGGCCCGACCACCCACTCCTTCTGGGCGATGTACTCCTTGAGGACGTCGTTCTGGATGGTCCCGCCGAGCTTGTCCTGCGAGACCCCTTGCTTCTCCGCGACCGCGACGTACGCGCAGAGCGCGAAGATCGCGCTGGCGTTGATGGTCATGCTGGTGGTGACCCGGTCGAGCGGGATTCCGCTGAAGAGGACCTCGAAGTCCTTCAGCGTGGAGACGGCGACGCCCTCCCTCCCCACTTCGCCGCGCGACATCGGGTGGTCGGCGTCGTAGCCCATCAGGGCCGGCATGTCGAAGGCGGTGCTCAGGCCGGTCATTCCGTGCTCGAGCAGGTACTTGAAGCGCTGATTGGTGTCTTCCGGCGTGCCGAATCCGGCAAACTGGCGCATCGTCCACAGCCGCCCGCGGTACATGCTCGGCTGCGGGCCGCGCGTGTACGGGAATTGACCCGGAAAGCCCACGTCGCGCAGGTACTTCTCGACCTCGGCATCGCTCGGATCGGACACGTCCGCGGGCGTGAGCAGATCGGGGATGGGAATTCCTGAGTCGGTGTGGAACTCGGCCCGGCGCAGCGCGCTCTTCTGCGTCGCGCGCGCCAGATCGATCTTGCGCCATTCCTCCTGGGCCGCCTTCAGGCGCTCCTTGGCGTTCATGACCGCGAGATAACACGGGCAGGCCCGGCATGCGACCGGGCGGAGGCGCGGGCGTGCGCCCGCCCGCTGGGCCCTTGCTGCGCGCGGCGCGGGTGTGTTCGTAAGTTCACGTCCATGTTGGAGATTCACGGGAAGCAGGAGTGTCCGTTCGCCTGGCGCGTCCGCCTGGCTGCCCGGGAAAAGGGCGGCGTCCCGTTCGAATGGATTGCGCACGACGCCGAATCGCCCGATCCGCGCGCTTCGCAGCACAATCCGCAACGGCGATCGCCGTTGCTCTGGGACGAGGGTTTCGCCCTGGCCTAAGAGCCTATAGTCGCCAAGCCGCCTTCGGCGGCCGCGACTCTAGCAGATAGCGGCCGATGACGATCCGCATGATCTCGCTCGACCCTTCGTAGATGGTGGTGATCCGGGCGTCCCGGTAATGCCGTTCGGCGGGAAACTCGTCGATGTATCCGTAGCCGCCGTGGACCTGCACCGCCGTATCGCAGGCCTTGTTCGCCTTCTCGGTGGCGAACACCTTCGCCATCGCCCCTTCCCGGGTGAAGGACTTGCCCGCCTCCTTCAGCGCGGCGGCGCGCAGCGCGAGCAGCCGCGCGGCATCGAGCTCCGTCGCGACGTCGGCCAGGGCGAATCGGATGGCCTGGTAATTGGCGATGGGCTGCCCGAAGGTGTGCCGGTCCTTCGCGTAGCGGACCGCGGAATCGAGCGCGGCGGTGCCGATGCCGATGGCCTGGCAAGCGATGCCTACCCGCCCCGAGTCGAGAGCGGCGAGCGCGATGGGAAATCCGCGGCCCTCCGGACCGAGCATCGCGCTCGCGGGCACGCGCAGGTCCTCGAACGAGAGCGAGACGGTGCTGGATGCTCGCAGCCCCATCTTGTCCTCGTGCCGGCCGACGTGGAGCCCCTTGGTGCCGCCCTCCACGAGAAAACAGCTGATCCCCCTGTTGCCTTCGACGCCGGTGCGTGCCCAGACGATGATCACTCCCGCCCGGTCGCCGGAGGTGATCCACTGCTTGCTGCCGTTGATCACGTACTCGTTGCCGTCGCGGCGCGCGGTGGTGCGCAGCGCCGCCGCATCCGAACCCGCGTGCGGCTCCGAAAGGCCGAAGCTCGCGGCGACGTAGCGGCCCGAAGTGATCTCCGGGACGTAGCGCCTCTTCTGCGCCTCCGTGCCGTGGCGCGCGATCGTCTCCGCGACCAGGTTGTTCACCGCCATGGTCACGGCCGTGGAGGCACAGCCCTGGGCGATCTCCATCATCGCCAGCGCATACGCGACCGCGCCGGCCTGCGCCCCGCCGTACTCCTCGGCGATGTTGACGCCCATCATCCCCAACTCGGCGAGCCCGGCGAGTTGCTCCGCGGGAAAGCGGCGTTCCCGGTCCAGCTGGCCGGCGATGGGAGCGAGCGTCTTCTGTGCGTAATTGCGCGCGGTATCGCGGACGAGCTGCTGCGCTTCGGTCAGTTCGAAGAGTCTGGGCTGCATCCCGGTCAGCAACTGCATGGCGACGCGCGGCTCGGCGGCTCACCGCCTATGTAGCAGCCGCAACGCCCGGGCGCGAGTAGACTTTGTACATCTTCTCGAACTCGGCGGCGAACTCCGGCAGGCGCTTGCGCAGCACCGCGCGGTCGATCAAGACGCCGTCGTTGGAGACCAGGGTGAACTCCCGGGCCACCGCGAAACCCTTCTCGGTGATCCCCCAGCGCGCGTGCCCTTCCTCGCGCAGCACGCCGAGGCGGACGAAGTCGTTGATGGCCCGCGCCAGCGAGGTGTGCCAGCGCGCGAGCCTGCGCTC
>Ga0137415_10003956_pt1 | contig 14701 bp, 15 predicted proteins | sample CZODoug3_1_1_16f_FD_183082 | JGI IMG/M metagenome (GOLD analysis project Ga0137415, IMG submission 183082) | Vadose zone soil fungal communities from Angelo Coast Range Reserve, California, USA - CZODoug3_1_1_16fungal (Hybrid Assembly) | ecosystem: Environmental > Terrestrial > Soil > Vadose... | reverse complement strand
AGGGTGTGACCGCCGGATACGGCGCGGTGCCGGTGATTCGCGACGTGTCGATCTCGGTCGGTCCGTCGGAGATCGTCGCGGTCATCGGCCCCAACGGCGCCGGCAAGAGCACGCTGCTCAAAAGCCTCGTCGGGATCCTTCGAGTGACCGGCGGGAGAGTGCTCCTGGGCGCCGATGATGTGACCAACCACCCGCCGGAAGAGCTCGCTCGACGCGGTGTCGGCTATGTGCCGCAGGTCAACGACATCTTCGAGCCCCTCACCGTGCTGGAGAACCTCGAGATGGGCGGCTATCTCCTGCCCACAGATCGCGTGCGCGCTAGGGTGCAGGAGGTCGGCCAGGTCTTCCCGGCGCTCATGCCGATGCTGAAGCGCCGCGCCGACAAGCTCAGCGGCGGCGAGCGAAAAATGCTCGCGATCGGCCGCGTGCTGATGCTGGATCCGAAGGTGCTCATCCTCGACGAGCCCACCGCGAACCTCTCGCCAAAGCTGGCCGACAGCCTTCTACGAGAGCACGTGAAGGGGCTCGCCGCCGCGGGCAAGGCCGTACTCCTCGTGGAGCAGCGCGCGCGCGCCGCGCTCCAGGTGGCGGACTGGACGAGCGTCCTCGTGTCAGGTGCGACCCGGCTGGAAGGAAGGCCGGCCGAGCTGCTCGAGCGTCAGGACTTCGAACAGCTTTTCCTGGGTGCAGGGACCGTGTCGACAGAATCAAACATGGAGGAAAAATGAAGCTGCTGATGTTTCGGCATGAGGGCGACCGGCGACTGGGTGCGCTGCGGCCAGGCCATGAGGACGAGGTTGTCGATCTAGGTGAGGTTGCGCAGGACTTGCTCGCAGTGATTGATGCAGGCCCGCGCGGGCTGGAGGACGCGCGCAAGGCCGCGGAGGGCGCCAAGCGAGTGCTGAATCTCAAACAGGTGACGCTGCTGGCGCCGCTCGATCCGCCCCGCGGAAACATCATCGCGATGGGCCGCAACTATCAGAAGCACGCCGAGGAAACCGCGGAACAGGGTGACGTCAAGCCGCCCACAGTGTTCACGAAAGCGATCACGAGCATCACCGGGCCATATGACGACATCCCGATTGATCCCTCGTTCAGCGACGAGATGGATTGGGAGGTGGAGCTGGGGGTCGTGATCGGCAGGCGAGGGGCCAACATTCCGCGCGCCCAAGCGATGGACCACGTGTTCGGCTACACGGTCCTCAACGACGTCAGCGCCCGCGACGTCCAGAATGGATGGGGCGGCCAGTACTTCAAAGGCAAGAGCCTCGACCGTTCATGCCCGACGGGGCCATGGGTCGTCACAGCCGACGAGATGCCAGACCCCCAAAATCTTGGCTTGCGGCTGACCCTCAACGGCGTCGTCAAACAGGACGGCAACACGCACGACATGATCCATCCGGTCGACGCGACCATCGAGTGGCTCTCCAAAGGCATGACGCTTTTGGCCGGAGCACTGATCGCGACCGGGACGCCGGATGGAGTCGGCATGGCGCGCAAGCCGCCGGAGTACATGCACCCCGGAGACATGATGGAGACCGAGGTGCGCGGCATCGGGGTGCTGCGCAATCGGATCGTGGCCGCCGGACGAGACTGATGAAGAGGAGGCTGCCGCGACGACGCGGCAGCCTCAGCGGAAGTTACGGAGCCGTGAGCGTCCACACGCCGCGGCCGTGCGTCGCCGCGACGAGGACCCCATTGGGGTCTAGGGTCAGCTGATCCACCACCACGTTCGGCAGCTTCGTGCCAAGCCGGCTCCACGAGACGCCGTTGTTCGACGAGGTGAACACACCGAAGTCGGTTGCCACCACCAGCTTGCCGCCCTCGAACACGATGTCGTCCATCGGGACGTCGGGCAGGTTGCCCGAGACGTCAGCCCAGGCCGAGCCGCCGTTCGAAGTTTCGAAGACGTGGCCCTTGCCGGGGTCATCCGGGCCGATCATCCACTTGCGCGAGTAGCCGGAGAGAGACAGGTACGCGTGGTTTGTGTTGCCGGCGTCGATCCTGACGCCGCTGATGTATCGGTTCTGCAGCTGCGGGGCCGCGCATGACGGGACAGGGCCCGAGCACACCTGTGAGGTTGTATGCCACGTTCCGCCGCCGTTGTTCAGCATGACGACGCCGCTCCGGAAGCCTGTGCCGCTCCCGAAGGTGACGTTGCAGAGGCCGCACCAGGCCGCCGCCACGTACTCGACGTTGTTGATCGTCACCGCATCGAGCGCGGTCACCTGCGCGGCGGCGTTGGCGCCAACCGCGGTGCGGACGTCGAAGATGTTCTTCCAGTCGGTCGCCGCGCCAGTTCCGGATGTGACACCGGCGACACCGGCGTCAGAGCTCCACACGATCGCGCCGCCGGCCAGGAGGTGGTTGGAGTTTGTTCGGTCCATCGCGATCGGCGCGATGAAGCGAGGGCCAGGGTCAGCGGGGATGATGAAGTGCCAGTCGGCGCCGCCGTTAGTCGACTTGAGCACGGTCAGCCCGACGTATTCGGTGATCACGTTGTTGGAGTTCGCCGGGTCGACCAGCGTGTAGCCGCCGTCGCCGCCGAACACCTGCACCGAGCTCACGCTGATCGGGTTGTGGTTGTCGTCCTGGACTGTCGTCGGCGTGGTGAAAATTTTGCTGCTGCCGTTGTCCTGGAGCCCGCCGTAGATGATCGAGTCGCCGCTTCCCGCGGCCGAGTAGAACTGCAACACGTCGAGGTGTTGATTGAGGTCGGTCCAGTTCCCGCTCGAGTGGTCGCTGAGCGACTTCGCGTAGACGCCGCCGTCGTTGCCGATGTAGACCTTGCCGCCGGCGATCAACGCCGCGTGCTGGTCAGGGTGCGCCTGGTTATGGTTGCAGGTTCCCTCGAACGGCGAGTAGGAAAAGCAGCTGAATCCGAAGTTCCAGTAGGGAGCTATCGTCTGCCACTTGCCCCCGCCGTTCTGGCTCTCGTAGACCTCCTCGAGGCCGAGGTACACGTGGTCACTGTTGGCGGGGTCGACGGCGAGGAACTGGTTGTACCAGGCCTGGATGCCAGGCCCGTAATGCTTGGTGCCGATCCGCCGCCACTGCTGCGCCGACCCCGAGTTGGCGAGCTGCTCGGACTGCGCGATCTGGGTCCACGGGCCATTCGCGTCGCCGCTGGCGGATGCGAATGCGCCCGTGAGCAGCGTCTTGCCGTTGGTGCCGAAGGTAAACAGGTATGGGCTCTGCACGACCGCGTAGAGGCGGTCGCCGCCGGCCGAGTAGGCGAGCGTGGTGCGGCCCTCGTCCTGGTTGAGCGGCCAGCCACTGGGGCTGTTGAGGGCACTGAAGGTCGAACCGCCGTTGTTCGAGAGGTAGAGCCCGTTGGTCGGTGCGCCGCCCCGCCAGCCGGCGACCGCGAGCACCTGGCTGCCGCCGGTGCCCGGCCGAACGGCGACGTCGGTGATCATGTTGCCGACCTTCAGGTTGAAGTTGCCGTCACTCCGCGGGCCGGCGGGCTGCAGGACCGCCGTCCAACTGGTGCCCGACCTCCTGTCGATGCTGTAGAGGCCGTGCGATGTCGCGGCCAGGATGTTGTTGCCCGAGGTCGTCATCCGGAAGATCAGCGCGCCATTGAGCTCTTTGTCCCCGACGCGGCTCCAGCTCGTGCCGCCGTTCGACGATGCAAGTACGCCGATGCCCGCGTAGCTGTCGGAGCTGGTGTTGGCTTCGCCTGTGCCCGCGTAGACCGTGTAGCCGGTCGCGTTGGGTACGACGAGCAGAGCGCCGATTGAGAGCGAACCGGCCGCATCGGTCAGCGGAGTCCACGTCGTGCCTCCGTCGGTCGTCTTCCAGACGCCTCCGTCCGCCGCGCCGGCAAAGAGAGCGCCGTCTGGAGCTGACGCCAGCGATGTCATGCGGCCGCCGACCCAACGGTCACCGGCGCCGGAGTTGCTGAAGCCGCTCGTCGGGTCGATGTACTGCGGCGGATCTGAGAAGTCGCTGCCCTGCGCACCTGGCAGGTTCGTTCGCTCTGTCCATGCGCCGCCCACGGTGGGCAGAGCAGCTGCCTGGCCGGCTACGGCCTCAAATGCATTCGGGTCTACCGCGCCGTTGGGTGCGAGTCGCTGCAGGGTGAACCAGTCGGTCGCCGCTGCCACGTTCTGACTCTCCTGCCCGGGGTCCTGGTGCGACGATGTGGCCGCCAGGCCAGGCGAAATGCTGCCGACGAAGATGGCGGCCGCCGACGCAATGAGTAAACCAAGTCGTCGCATGAGCACCCCCTCGAAAACCGCACGCGTGTGCGTGCCTCTGCCAATCAATCCGGAGCGAACGCCCCGGCCCCAAGCGTGAAGGGGATTTTCAGCCGCGCTTCACGTCAAAGTCAAGTATCGATTTGTCTCACGCGGTCTAATCTGAGCGGCGGTGTTCAGGGTGGAGCGGCTCTCAGGCGTCTTGGTTGCGCTTGCCTCCCCGCTGAGACGCGACGGCACGGTCGACGAGGCCGCCGTGGCGCGTCTCGTCGAGCATGTGCTGGGCGGAGGCGTTCACGGCCTACTGCCTCTTGGCTCGACGGGCGAGACCGCATCGCTGGACGAGGTGGCCCGTCGGCAGGTGCTCGCGGCGGTCGTCAAAGCGGCCCACGGCCGGGTGCCCGTCATCTGCGGGGTGGCGCAGAGCCAGCTGTCCTCAGCGCGCGCGGAAGTGGAAGCCGCGGCGAAGCTGGGCGCGGATGCCGCGCTCGTGGCTCCGCCCTTCTACTACCCCATCGACCAGGCGGGCGTCCTGGCCTTTTACCGCCAGGTTGCGGAGCGAGCCGCAGTCCCCGTGCTCGTGTACAACATTCCCCAGTTCACGAAGGTGGTCATCGAGCCTGCCACTCTTGCCACGCTCGCCCGCGAAGGGACGATCCACGGGGTCAAGGATTCGAGCCGGGACTTCGAATACTTCGAGGGAGTCTGCGTAGCGACGCGGGACATACCGGCATTTCGCGTATTCACGGGCAGCGACACGATGCTCCTCGCGTCGCTGGCCATGGGCGGCGCTGGCACGATCTGCGGCGCGGCCAACATCGCACCGCATTGGGTCGTGCGGATCTTCGATGAATTTCAACGCGGTGACATCGAGGCCGCACGCTCGAGCCAGGATCAGCTCTATGAGCTTGTGATGGCTGTGCGGGCCGGCGTCTTCCCCAGCGCGATCAAAGCTGCCCTGCACATGCTCGGAATCTGCGAGCCCTGGACAGCGCCGCCTGTGCGCCAGCTTGATGCAAACCTGGAGACACGACTGCGCGCACGACTAACTGAGCTGGGATTGCTGCGCGACTAGGCCTCCCATGTGCGCGCATGGATACGGCGATCCGAGATAACGAGGTCTCTTACGGAGGTGGGAGTCATGCGATCCCCCCGGAGCGCATGGCCCACCCCCCGCAGCCTTGCCGGCGACCCAGGGCCGGCACCCCGAATCATTCTCCTAAGGCGTCGTGTAGACCAGCCGCAATTGCATGAATTCCGCCTACTTCAAGTGCGGTACGGTCAGGTCGTGATCGTCTCCATCGGCGACCTCGTGCTGGACATCGCAATCGTCTCGGAGGGCCCACTCCAGCCCGACGACGATTCACCCGCGACCATCACGATGGGAGGCGGAGGCCAGGCGGCCAACTTCTGCGCCTGGACCGCCGCCCTCGGCGAGCCGGTGCGGCTCGTGACACGCGTCGGTGACGACGACTCGGGGCGCCGGCTTGTAGCGGACCTCGAATCGCGCGGCGTCGAGGTGCGCGCCATCTGGGCACCAGAACCAACCGGGGCTGTCGCGGTGCTCATCGGGCAGGACGGCAGGCGCACCATGGCGACCCAGCGAGGCGCCAGCGTCGGCCTGAGCCCAGCCGACCTGGACGAAGCGTGGTTTCGCGACGCGGCGCTGCTTCATGTGCCGGCCTACTCCTTGTTCCTCGAGCCAATCGCAAGCGCGACCCGCGCCGCGATCCGGGCGGTGCGCGACGCGGGCGGCATGCTGGCCATCGACCTGTCATCGGCGGCCGGCCTGCGCGCCTACGGACCGGCGCGGATGGCATACGTGATGGCCCGCTTGAAGCCTGAGGTCCTGTTCGCCACCAAAGCCGAGGCCGCCATGCTCGCCGTTCCGCTCGAGAGCCTGGCGCAGGTGCCGGTGCTCAAGATGGGCGCCGAAGGATCCCGCGTGTTCGGCCGCACGATCCCCGCGCCCGAGGTGAAGGCGATCGACCCGACCGGCGCCGGCGACGCGTTCGCGGCCGCGTTCTGCGTCGCGTGGCTGCACGGTGCGACGCCTGTCGAGGCGGCCGAGAAGGGTGTCCAGGCCGCATCGCAATCCGTCCTGCTGGTGGGAGCGCGGCCGAGCTGAGCGACCTGCTCCGCGTCTCCGACGAGGTCGCCGCCGCACTGGAGACGGGCCGGCCCGTAGTCGCGCTCGAGTCGTCGATCGTAGGTCAGGGCCTTCCCGCACCCCACAACCTGCAGGCGGCGCGCGGATGCGAGCGCGCGATTCGAGAAGAAGGCGGCGTGCCCGCGACGGTGGCGGTCCTCGATGGCGTGCTGAGGGTCGGGCTGGCCGACACCGACCTGGAGCGCATCGCTTCAAGCGCGGTCAAGGTGAGCTCGCGAGATATCGGACCGGCGATCGTGGACCATGCGACCGGCGCGACGACGGTGGCCGCCAGCGTGCGCGCCGCCGCGATTGCCGGGATCAGGTTCTTCGCCACGGGCGGGATCGGCGGCGTGCACCGCGGGCATCCCGAGGATGTATCGGCCGACCTCGAAGAGATCGCTCGCTCACCGGTGGCCGTCTTTTGCGCCGGCGCCAAGATCATCCTGGACCTGCGGCTGACGCTCGAGCGTCTTGAGAGTCTGTCAGTCCCTGTGCTGGGCTACGAGACTGACGAGTTCCCGGCGTTCTACACGCGGCGCAGCGGGTGCGGCGTGAGCGCTCGAGTCGACGGAGCGGCAAACGCAGCCAAAGTGCTCCGCGCCGCGTGGGAGACCGGCGGCATGGGTGTCGTGGTCGCGGTGCCGCCGCCCTCCGAGCTGGAGGGCGCTGAGGAGATGGCGCGGCAGGCGGCCGCCGAGCTGCGCGATGTCAGCGGAAGCGCGGTCACACCGCGCCTGCTGGCGCGAATGGCCGAGCTCTCAGGCGGTCGCTCGCTCGACGTGAACGTCGAGCTGGTGATCAACAACGCGCGCGTGGCGGCGCAGGTGGCGCGGGCCTTTTTCTCGTGACGGCCCAGCGACGCTACGCGCAGCTGGTCGCCAAGGTCGCCGGCCGGCGCGGTGTGACCAACATCAGTGAGGTTAAGGGTTTCGGTTCGAGCGGCCAGCTGAAGGTCAGCGGCCGGATCTTCGCGATGCTCGTGCGGGGCGAACTAGTCCTGAAACTCCCACGACCACGCGTCGACGCGCTCGTCGAGCAAGGCGAAGGCACTCGGTTCGACGCAGGCAAGGGCAAGCCCATGCGCGAGTGGTTCGTTCTCTCCCCCACCTCTAAAAAGCGCTGGCTGCCGCTCGCCGAGGAAGCGCTGGAATTCGTGAAGGAGGCGAGATGATCACCATTGGAACCGCTCGCGCGGTGGCCGACCTTGCGCAGGGACTCGTCCTCGCGACGGTCGAGGTTGCAAGCTCCCCGGAGCGCACCTTTCGCGCGCTGACGTCCGAGGAAGTCATGCGCTGGTGGGTGAGGCCGGGTGTCTTCGACACCCGGGAATGGACAGGGGATGTGCGGCCGGGTGGACACTGGCACGGCTCTGGAGTCGGGGGCGGAAAGCCCTACACGCTCGAGGGCGAGTTCACCGATGTCACCCCGCCGCGGAGACTCGTGCACACGTGGCGGCTGGCCGGCGCGTCCTCCACCGTGGCGTACGACCTTGAGCCGACCGACGGCGGCACGCGGATCACGCTCCGCCACACCGGCCTCGCTTCGCGCCAGGCTTGCGCGGCGACATGCATTGGATGGGAGACGAGCTTCGAAGAGCTCGCCAGGATGCTGAGCCGCTAGCCCTTCTTCCGACCCATTCCGCCTCGTTGTATCCAGCGGCGCTTATCGAGCGCGGGCATTCGGCTCCGTTGGCGTCAGCGGTACGGAATCAGAGGTGAGAAACCGGCGGGTCGAGCGGACCCGCCGGTCATGATTTCCAGCTCTTACTCTTTGGCGTTCAAAAGACCGAAGGCCGCGCCCTGCGGGTCTGAGAGGATGGAGAAGCGGCCGCCAGGAAAGTCCTGCGGTGGCAGCATCTCTTTTCCGCCGAGGTCGACCGCCTTCTTATGCGCAGCATCAACGTCGGCCACGCCGAAGTAGACGAGCCAGTAGGACGGCACTTCTTTCGGCACCATCTCGTTCATCTCCATGGCGCCGGCGATGCTCTCATCCCCTAGCTTGAACTCGGTGTAGTCGCCCAGCCCTTCGCCCATCGGGCTGACCTTTTCGCCCCAGCCGAAGACCTTCCTGTAGAACTGCTTGGACTTGTCGATACCTCGTGCGCTGAGCTCCGCCCACGAAAACGTCCCCGGCTTCTGAATCAAGTCGAAGCCGTTCATCTCTGTGGGTTGCCACGCCGAGATGAATGCTCCGGTCGGGTCCTGGAACACGGCCATCCGTCCCGACTTCAAGACGTCGAATGGCGGCGCAATCACCTTGCCGCCTTCCGCCTCTACCTTCTTGGCCAGGGCGTCCGCATCTTTGGTGCCGATGTACACCATCCACGCCGAGGGCGCCTGCGGATCCTGCACTGGTCCAATGCCGGCTACATTCTTGCCGCCGAGCTTCGCGAGCGCGTATCCGCCGGCGTCCGGACCAGCAATCTCGACTTTCCAGCCGAAAAGCTTCGCGTAGTAGTCGCGTGATGCCGCCGCATCGGTGCTCGACAGGTCAGCCCATGCCGGTGCGTTGGCAACGAATGTCTTCGCGTCTGCCATATGTCTACCTCCTGAATTACGGCGCTCTGACGCAGAACCCCCTGCGGGCCCTCCCACCTTCGAAATTGATTGTGCCACCGGATGGTTAAAGGATGCCGAAGGAATCCTTCGAGATCCCTTAGCGTTCCTTAGGACAGATGGCGCAGCAGTCCGCGGTCGACCTCGTAGTCTTCTCGGACTACGTTTGACCCTGGTGCTACATCGACTCGGTCCGAGTCGAGCAGCTCGAGCGCGAGGGTTTGGTAAACGTCACGTGGCTGCCATTCGAGCTTCATCCTGAGGCGCCGGTCGAGGGTATTCCGCGCGAGGCCTACTTCGGCCGCGAGCGCTCGGAGCGGATCCATTCACATCTGCAATCGGTGGCTGAGTCGGTCGGCCTGACGATGACGTTGCGCGACGTGATCATCAACTCGCGCCGCGCGCTCGGCGCAGCGGAGTTCGCGCGCGAGAGAGGCCTGTACGACGAGATGCACCACGCGCTTTTCAAAGCGCACTGGGAGGGCACCGGCCGCCTGGAGGAGATCGATGACCTCGTCCGCATCGGAGCCGAGATAAGCCTGGACGCGGGCGAGCTGAGGACGGCGCTCGAGGAAGATCGCTACGCCGAGGTCATCGACGAGAATCGGCGCCTCGCCTCCTCAGTCGGCATCGACGCGATACCGGCGCACATCTTCGGCCAGCGCTACCTGGTCGTGGGCGCGCAGCCATACGAAGTCCTGAGGCAGGTAGTCGACCGGCTCGGCGCTCCGCAGTGAGGATCGTCTCTCTTCTGCCGAGCGCGACCGAATCGCTCTTCGCGCTTGGTCTCGGCGACCAGCTGGTCGCCGTGACCCACGAGTGCGACTACCCGCCTGAGGCGGCTGCGCTTCCGGTGGTCACGAAGTCCGCGCTGGACCTGGCAGGCAAGAGCAGCGCGCGAATCGACGAAGCTGTCGCGCGGGCCGCGCGCGAAGCTCAATCGCTTTACGAGGTCGACACCGACGCCATCCTCCGGCTCGACCCCGACCTGGTCGTGGCGCAGGACATCTGCGACGTCTGCGCGGTCACCGCCGACCAGGTGGCCGCCGAGCTCGCGGGAATTCGGATGATCCGACAGCACGCCCATACGCTGGCTGACGTGATGGCGGACATCGAAGAGCTCGCCGAAGCTTGTGGCGCCGACTCGAGACCGCTGATGTCGAGTCTCGGGCGGCGGATCGAGGCCGCGTCGCGGGCGGCAGCCGAGCTGCCACGCGTGCGCGGCGTCTTTCTCGAGTGGATCGATCCGCCGTATCGCGCCGGCCATTGGACCCCGGACCTGCTGTCCCTTGCCGGGATCGATGACCCGCTCGCGCGCCCCGGCGTGCCGTCCGTCGCGCTCTCGTGGGATGCCGTCAGAGCAGCCCGGCCAGTGCTCCTCATCCTCGCGCCTTGTGGCTTTGATCAGGCTCGCGCTCAGAAGGAGGCCGACGCCGTCCGGGCCGGGATCGAATCGACCGGTGCCACAAAGGTGGTCGTGCTTGATGGCTCGGCGTACTTCAACCGGCCGGGACCGCGCCTGGTGGACTCGCTGGAGCTGCTCGTCGCCAGCCGCTAGCAGGCGTGCTATAGGTGTGCGCATGAATCAGTTCTTCGATGATCTAGGTAACCAATGGGTCTCTGCCGCGGAGCGCCGCGGCGCCATCATCGCGAAGCCCGAGCTGGACTCCCGCGTGGCGCTCGAGCTCCTAGAGCTGGCACGCGTCGCGGCTCACACCCAGGAGCGCCGATTCGCGCCGTTGACGTGCTATCTCGCGGGTATCGCCGCCGAGCGGTTCCGCACCGCGACGCCCGCCGTCGACGACGGCGACGTGGCGAACTTCGTCCAGGAGGTCAGGCAGAAGCTGGAGCGCGAAGTTCCGGGTCTTTAGCGAACGTTGATCACGGGCAGCTGGCGGAAGCTCTGGACCGCCACTCGCGCCGCGACCGCTGACGCGACCTTCCGGAGAGCCTGCGCGCCCGCGGTCTCGGGATGCGACACGACCACGGGCACGCCCGCGTCGGCGTCTTCGCGGATCGCGCTCTCCAGAGGGATCGCTCCGAGGTACGGCACACCCAGGCGCTGCGCCGCCCGCTCGGCCAGGCCGTGGTCGAAGATGTGATGCTCCTGGCCGCAACCGCCGCAAACAAACCAGCTCATGTTCTCGATCAGCCCGAGCGGTGGGACGTTGAGCCCGCGAAACATCTGCAGAGCCTTCAGCGCGATCTTGAGCGCCGTTTCCTGCGGCGTGCAAACGATCGCCACGCCTGTCAGCGGGACCGCCTGAGCCAGAGTCAGCGACGCGTCGCCCGTGCCGGGCGGCAGGTCGACGATCAAGTAGTCGAGCTCACCCCACAACACGTCGGTCAGCAGCTGCTCGATCGCCCGAGACACCATCGGTCCGCGCCACACCATCGCCTTGTCGGCTCCGGCCAGCAGGCCGATGGAGATGAACTTCAAGCCGAATGCCTCGAAAGGAACGAGCTTCTGGTCCTGAACCTTCGGCTCGTCGCTCACCCCAAGCATGCCCGGCACCGATGGCCCGTAGATATCGGCGTCGAGCAAGCCGGTTCGCGCGCCCGAGAGCTGGAGCGATGCGGCCAGGTTGACCGCGACAGTCGATTTGCCCACGCCTCCTTTCCCCGATGCGACGGCGATGACGTGCTTCACGCCCTGAATCGCGCCTGCATGTGAGCGTCCGTTGAACGCGGCCCGCACATTGGCCGTCATCTTCAGGTCCACCGCGGTGACGCCAGGAATTTCGCTGACCAGCTGTCTGGCGAGCGTCTGGAAGCGATCGCGCACCGGGCACGCCGGGGTCGTGAGCTCGAACGTGAAGGTGACCTTGCCTTCATCGCTGATCGCGAGGTCTTTGATCATGCCGAGGCTGACCACGTCGCGGCCGAGGTCTGGGTCCTTGATCGCCGACAGGACGGTGAGGACCTGCTCGCTACTGGGCACTGAAGATCACCGCGGCGCGAAGCGCCACGACCCCAACAAGCACGAGGAGCGAAACGACCACCGTGTCCAGGCGCACTCTGGCGACTGCAGCCTCGGCGCCTGACGCCCTGGTCCGGAAGCGCCCGCGCGCCTCGACCAGTGAGGCGGCGATGCCAACCACCGCGAGCGCCCACAGCGGAAGCCACGGCAGCTCGCGCGAAAGGCTTCCGGCCGCGCCGATGGTGACGAAGAACACGATGACCAGCACGAGCTCCAGCGCGGCGAAGTAACCGTCCGCCTGGTGCAGCCGGCTCAGGCTCGCACCGGCATCAGCGCGGTAGCGGATCAGCAGGGCGATCAGCGCAGCAGACCCCGTGAGCCCGGAAGCAAGGAACAGCCCACCGAGCGCCCACGTGTCGCTCCAGACCGGTTGGTTGCTCACGCTGAGCAGGACGCCGGTGTACGAGGCGATGAAGAGCCCCATGACGGCGCCGAGGATGTTGAACACGCGGTTCACCGGCATCGGGAGCACCGCCAGGCCACGCCGGTCACGCAAAAATGTCTCGAGCGCCGACACGCCGACAAAGAACCCGAAAATCAAGAGCGCCCACGCACCGACCGAGATCGGTGACCAATATTTGAAGTTGAGGCTTGTGTTGTCCGGGGTCACGTTGACGAGCATGTGCCAGAACCTCGGCCAGCTCGCGCCGAGATCTGCCGTGAGAAAGATCGGGCACAACACCGTGAGCGGAAGGGCCACGTAGAAACCGAGCCTGGCGGCGGATTCGTCGCGCGGATCGCCGGAAAGCCGGAGCAGCGTCGCCACCGCGTAGGAGCCGCCGGCGAGCCCCGCAAAGAAGAAGTAGAAGAGGATGTACCAGGTCCACTCCGGGGCGCGGACGAAGTGCTCGGCGAGAAAGGTCACGTCGTGCCTCGTCGCCGTAACGCAACCAACCCGCCGATGACCGCGAGCACAGCGGTGACCAACGCCCCCACGTAGCCGCCGGCGTCGTTCCGGCTGGGCAGCTTTGCGTTGTCGGCGTTGGGCAGCCCATACGTCTCGGGTTTGTCCATGAGAAGGAAGAAAGCGTTCAGGCCGCCGTACACGGTGTCATCACGCCCATAGAGCTGTGCCTGTGCCACGCCCTGGGTGTGCAGGGCGGCGAGGCGGACGTCAGCTGCCTGCTGCAGCTCGGCCAGCGGCCCGAACTTGATCGACTGGGTCGGACAGGCCTTGGCGCATGCGGGCTCGAGCCCCCCCTGCAGCCGGTCGTAGCACAGCGTGCATTTATGCGCGGTCCCGGTAGCAGAGTTGAAACCGATGACGCTGTAAGGGCACGCGGCGATGCAGTCGCGGCAGCCGTTGCACACGTCCTGCTGGATGAAGACGGTGTTGAACTCGGTGCGGATGATCGCGCCTGTCGGGCAGACCTCCATGCAGCTCGCCTGTTTGCAGTGCTTGCAGACGTCGGACATCATCAGCCACGCGGTGCCGTTGCCCGTCGTCGCGGACTGGTCCGGGACGTGCTCGATGAACTTGACGTGGCGCCAGTTCTGCGCGTCGAGGGTCCCGGTGTTGTCAAAGCTGTCGGCGAGGAAGTTCGGGCTGTCGCCCTGCAGCTGGTTCCATTCCTTGCACGCCACCTCGCAAGCCTTGCAGCCGATGCAAACGCTCGTGTCGGTGAAGAAGCCGTATGACTCGCCCGCTTTGATGCTTGCCATCTAAAAACCCATCAGGTTGGTTGTGATCTTGGAAAAGCCACCCTCCCGGGCGTAGAGATCGAGCGGGACCGCGGCCATCTCGTCGACGAGCGGCACGGCGGCCGGCTCGGTGACCAGGTCGATGCCGAGGATGTAGCGTCGACAGGATTCGCACGCTTCGATGCGCATGTGCGGAAAGACAGCGTGCTCTGGGCGCGCCGCGCCTCCGCCGGGGAGACCGCGGACCACGCTCCCGCGCTCGCCCGAAGCGGTTCCATGTTCGCTGAAAACAGGCAGCTTCGCGCTCTCTTGCTCGCCGCACCCAGGGCAGCTCATTCGCGGGTAGCCCCAACTCGCGTGGCAGCGCGCGCACCGGAGAAAGCGGCCGCCCGCGACCAGGTCTTCGCCGGCCACTGCGAAGTAGCTGAGCTGGGGAAGGCCACCGCAGCCGGGGCAGTGCAGGCGGTCGCGAGTCCCGATGCAGGATGCCGCTGCCTCAGAGCCCAGCGCCTCGAGCACCGGGCCGAGGGCCGCTCGCGCGATGTAGCGATCGACCACGGGCTGCTCTTCGCCTCCGATCCAGGCGGCCACGATCTCGCGAGGATCCTCCGACTCCAGGCGCGCCGCCACTCCCTCGCGCAGCTTTGCGGGGCCGCATGCGACGCTGACATCCACCACGGCGGGGACCACCATCTCGGCCACATAGGCGACCAGGTGTTGGGCGGGCGGCCGGGATGAGATCGCCTCATCGAAGGCTCGCTCCTGCACGCTCAGGACGGCGCCGTAGAAATCGAGCAGCTCTGCCGCGAACGCATGCCTTCCCCTCAGTTCGAGGGTTCGCCGGCGCCGCTCAGCCCACGGAGCATCGGCCAGCACCTGCGCCATCAGATCTTCTCCAGGTTGACTAGGAACGCCTTGAACTCGGGAGTGCGCGAGTTGGCATCGCCGACAAAAGGAGTGAGCGCGTTGGCCAGCCAGTACCGACCGTGGTTCGGGTCGCCGTCGGCGGGAATGCCGACGTAGCCCCAGTGGATGGGGATGCCGATCTGGAACACCTTTTGACCGGCGACCATCGACGAGCCGAGGCGTTTGGTCACCAATGCCAACACCTCCACTTTGCCGCGCTTGGAGGAGACACGGACCTTGTCGCCCGTCTTGATGTCTTTCGTCT
>Ga0137415_10003955_pt1 | contig 14702 bp, 12 predicted proteins | sample CZODoug3_1_1_16f_FD_183082 | JGI IMG/M metagenome (GOLD analysis project Ga0137415, IMG submission 183082) | Vadose zone soil fungal communities from Angelo Coast Range Reserve, California, USA - CZODoug3_1_1_16fungal (Hybrid Assembly) | ecosystem: Environmental > Terrestrial > Soil > Vadose... | reverse complement strand
TCTCTGTGGCAACCGTTGGGACTTGATCCAGCGTAAGCCGACGCACGGCTGTGAAACCAGTCCATAGCCGACGACGCCGCGCCAAGAGGCGGTATGCTCCGGCGCGTCGTGGCGTGCTCTGGCATAGAATGGCGCGCCACGGCCGATGAAGATGGGCACTATTGCTTCGCCGTGGCGCTATGATGCAACGGCCGCTTAAGCGATCCGGCCGGATGACCACCGATGGCCTGCGATCTTGCGCTACGCCTCATGGGCGGCTGTCCGCCCGATCTCGCCGGTGGTCCGGTTACCCTTCGGCTGCGGCCATTTCGATCAATCCCAGGAACGGCGCGATGGGCCAATAAGCGACATCAATGACGAGCCGACAATTGATTAACCTATGCCCGTCAGTCCGATTTTCGCCGCTTGGACGATTGCGTCCGTGACTCGCAGGTTCTGCAATCCGTCGCGTCGGGTCACCAAGGGGCTTTTGCCTCGCCGCGGAATGCCGTTTTAGAAGCGTCATGCGGAGCGTGGGGGCGCGCAGCCGACCAACATCGGCTGACGATTTTTGGATCGGGTCCGAAGTTTCTCTGATTGGACTATTCGAGCGGCACGGTAAGTTTTTTGATTGTGGTCCCGGTGTCAGGACGGAGGCCACGCCACCACACAAACGCCTCCGCCGCCTGCTCGACCAGCATACCGACTCCGTCCGCAAGCCGCTTCACGCCGGCGTTCCGCGCCAGCCGGAGGAATGGCGTAAGACCCTTTCCGTATAGCAACTCATAGGCAAGGCAATCGTCGCCAAAGACCTCTGGGCTTATCGGCGGAAGCTCGCCGCGCAGGCTGGCAGAGGTTGCATTCACGACTAGATCGAACCGGCCAAGTTTTTTGTCGGCGAGGGCCGAATAGCCGATGGCAGCAATCGGCCCATATTGCTTAAACTGACGGCCAAGCTCTTCCGCCTTAGTTACGGTGCGGTTTACTATGACCAGCTCCGTCGGCCCCTGCTCGAGGAACGGCAGCACAACGCCGCGTGCTGCGCCACCCGCGCCGAGCAGCGCCACCCGGCGCCCCTTCATCAAGCGGCCGAGATTGCGTGTGATATCGTTGGTAAGGCCGACGCCGTCGAAGTTCTCTCCGGTCACCCGATCTACCTCGAACTTCATCGCGTTGACGGCACCAGCGAGCCGGGCGCGCTCCTTAAGATCGGTGCAATACGCGAACGCGTCCAGCTTGAACGGCGCGGTGATGTTGAGGCCTAAGCCGCCTTCGCGCCGAAACTTGTCCACCACTTCGCTGAAGCCGCCGATAGGAGCCTCAATCGCGGCGTAGTCGATATTCTGCCCGGTCTCTTTAGCGAAGCTGAGATGGATCAGCGGCGATTTCGTGTGGTCGATCGGATTGCCGACCACGGCATATTTGTCAGACATAAGTCGCTCCCCACGCCTTCGTCTCGTTGACAGCAGGCTCGCGTACAGCACGCCTTCGCTGACCTCGGCTGCCTCCTCCTTTTTTCGATATTCGGGCTTTTCGATTGACATGCGCCCCGCGCCTAAATCTTCTCCAATGCTACCCCTTCAAGTTCTACCGCCGCAATGTCCGCCTCGGGTCATTCGCGTCGATATTGCCGAGTCCGCCTTCTCGTCCGCTATCGACAATACCCGACATCACCCGACCGAGAGCTGGGGCGCAGATCTCGCCCGATTAGGACGGCAAGATAAAAGCGACGATGTCGCTCGGGGCCGTCGGGGGTGGTAAGTGTTTGTCTGCACATTGATTTGGATGGCACTGCAGCGGCACCGCATGAAGTGGCCTGGTGCCGCTCGAACCGAGAAAGCATTCAAAATCAACGTTCCGAGCGCCATCGTTCGCAGCATGGCGTCTTGTTGCGCGTGCTCGGCGGGATGTCCGGCCAGGAACGCATGGGAGGCCGCTGCCGGACCAACGGTGCGCCGTTGGCCCGGCTCTTTTGCTTCCATGCGTTCATGGCCTGCACTGCGCGATCGCGCTCATGCTGCAGAGAAAGTGCGAGTTCGCGGGGCTGCAGCGTGACTTGGCGTGGACTTCGGCCATTCTGTGGATCGGCCAGGCCTGCCACAGTGGCGCCATGGCTCCCCCTCACAAATCGCAGCTACGGCGTCCGCCGGATCGCGCCCCACTTGACGATCTCTACGACTATGCGCGTGCGCCCGCGCGTCGTGGTCGACGACGAGCAAAGCGCGCTTCGATGACATGGGCGGTGACGGATGATTGGCCGAAGGACGTGCCGGTGACCGAAACGGAGATCGATGTATTCGAAGCTTGGTTCGGTGATCTGTTCGACGAGTTGTTTGGAAAGGACTGAGGGGACATCACCATGGCTGCAACGGTTCGGGCGGCTCTCTACCTGCGGGTCTCGACGGGACGGCAAGCCGATAGCGATCTCTCCATCCCGGATCAGCGCCGCCAGGCGAAGGGCTATTGCGCATCGCGTGGGTGGGAGATTGTCTCCGACTATGTCGAGCCGGGCGCGTCTGCGACCGACGATCGGCGGCCGGAGTTCCAGCGCATGATCGACGCGGCGACGGTCAAGCCGCCGGCGTTCGAGGTGATCCTGGTCCACAGCTTCAGCCGCTTCTTCCGCGACCAGTTCCAGCTTGAGTTCTACGTCCGCCGGCTCGCCAAGAGCGGCGTGCGTCTGGTGTCGATCACGCAAGAGCTCGGCGACGATCCGATGAGCAACATGATCCGCCAGATCATGGCGCTGTTCGACGAATATCAGTCCAAGGAGAACGCCAAGCATACGCTGCGGGCGATGAAGGAGAATGCACGGCAAGGTTTCTGGAACGGCGCGCTGCCGCCGATTGGTTACCGCATCGTGGAAGCCGCCGAGCAGCGCGGCCACCGCACCAAGAAGACATTGGAGATTGATCCGATCCAGGCCGAAACCGTGCGGCTGATCTTCCGGCTGGCGCGCGAGGGAAACGGCTCATCGGGCGCGATGGGCGTCAAATCGATCGCCAAGCATCTGAATGCATCCGGCATCCGAACGCGCGACGGCGGACGCTGGGGCGTCGACGCCGTGCACAAGGTGCTGACACGAACGACGTATGTCGGCCGGCACCGCTTCAACACCAAATATTGGAAAACACGCGAACGAAAGCCTGAGACGGACGTGGTCGAGATGGCAGTGCCGCCGATCATCGATGCTGCAGAGTTCGAGACCGTGCAGGTGCTGCTAAAAGGACGCAGCCCTGCAATGACCGCACCACGTGTCGTGAGCGGGCCGACCCTCCTTACCGGCATCTGCTTTTGCGCTGCCTGCGGCGGAGCAATGACGCTCAGGACCGGGAAGAGCGGGAGATACCGGTACTACACGTGCTGCACCAAAGCTCGCCAAGGCGAGACCGGTTGCAAGGGCCGCACCATTCCGATGGAAAAGCTCGACAGCGTCGTCGCAGCTCACATTGAGCAGCGTCTATTGCAGCCCAAGCGTCTCGAGCAAATCCTGTCGCGTGTCCTCGATCGCCGCGAGGAACGCACCAAGGGCCGCGCAACGCACATCACCGAATTGCGCAAGCGTGCAGCCGAAGCGGGCGCCAAACTCAAGCGGCTGTACGATGCGATCGAAAATGGAATCGCCGACGTCTCCGATCCGATGCTCAAGGAGCGCGTGACCGAGCTGAAGGCCATCCGCGACCAGGCCCGCGCTGACGCAGAGCGGGCCGAGGGTGCTCTCGATCGGGCTGGACCGAGCATCACACCCCAAGCGCTCAAAACCTTCGCCAGCCAAGCGCGCAGGCGCATGCGGACCGAATCCGGCGGCTACCGCCGTGACCATCTCCGCGCCCTGGCCCAGCGCATCGAGGTGGACGCGAAAGAGGTTCGCATCATGGGATCGAAAAGCGTGCTCCTGCGCACGCTTGTCGCGGCGTCCAGCGCAAAATCGGCAGGTTTTGGAGTGCCCAGTTTTGTACCGACGAAGTGGCGCACCCGACACGATTCGAACGTGTGACCTTTGCCTTCGGAGGGCAACGCTCTATCCAGCTGAGCTACGGGTGCGTCTGCCGCCCCATTTAGCCGATTGGCCTGGTATCGGCAACGGCCTTGCGGGCGATTGTCCGCCCCTGCGCAGGCTGTAAACTGGCCTCCAGCAAGCCGCGCAAGCGCCGCGCTTTGAGGGAGATCGTCATGCGTCCGCTGGAATTTGGCTGGTATCTGCCCACGCATGGCGACACCACGGCCTATGGGCTGATGGAGGCCCAAATAGCGGGATCGCCGGAACTGTGCGACCGCGTGGTGCAGGCGGCGGAGGCCGCGGGCTTTGAGTATTTGCTGATCCCGGTCGGCTCGACCTGCTGGGAGGCGTGGATATCTGGCGCGTTCATGGCGGCGCGCTCGTCGACCATCAAGCCGCTGATCGCCGCACGGCCCGGCTATATCAATCCGGTGCTGCTGGCGAAAATGATCTCGACCTTCGACCAGATGTCGGGCGGGCGGATCTGCATCAATCTGATCGCGGGCCAGAATGAAAGCGAGGTCATCGCCGAGGGCGTGCGCTACGCCAAGGAGGAGCGCTACGCGCTGATGGAGGAAGAGGTTTCAATCCTGAAAGCGCTGTGGACCACGCCGGGACCCCTGAATTTCGAAGGCAAGTTCCACACGCTGTCGGGGGCGCATATCAGGCCGCGACCAAAGCAGCAGCCGTTTCCGAAATTCTATCTCGGCGGCGGCTCGCGGGCTGCCTGGGAATTGTCGGCCAAGCATTCCGACGTGCATCTGTTCTGGGGCGATCTGCCGGAGCGGATCGCGCGGAACATCGCCGAGATCAGGCAGATGGCGCGCACCCATGGCCGTGAGAACGAGATCGGCTTCGGCATGCGGCTGCAGGTGATCTGCCGCGAGAACGAGGCGGATGCGTGGGAGGCGGCGGGTCAACTGGTGCGCCACGCCACCGAACGGCAGAAGCAGGAGATCAAGACGCTCTACACCACGTCGGAGGCCAACCAGCGCGTGCAGCAGCTCGCCCGCGAGCATGGCGATTTGCTACTGCCGCATCTGTGGACCGGCATCACCAAAGTCCGCCCGGGCGCCGGCATCGCCGTGGTCGGCAATCCCACCCAATGCGCCGACGCGCTGCAGCAATTCATCGATGCCGGCTGCCATTCGTTCTGCCTGTCCGGCTATCTCCACGACGAGGAAGCCGAGCGTTTTGGCCGGCTGATCCGCCCGATTCTCGCGCACAACAATCGCGGCCGCTGGGCGGCATGAGATGCGCGCATTGGGCGGCGCTTTAATGGTTGCTACGCCTCACGCCGGCACGATCACCTTGCCGATCGGCCACAACGCGATGCCGGCAAGTTTTAGATGCGCCCAGGCAAAGGGAATGCCGATGATGGTCACCGCCAGGATCACCGCCGTGATCAGATGACCGAGCGCGAGCCACCAGCCCGCGAGTACGAGCCAGGTCACATTGCCGATCAGGCCGAGCGGGCCGGTGCCGATATCGCTCTGGCCGGTGATTTCATCGCGGCGCACCGCCTTCGAGCCGAACGGCAGCAACGTATAGACCGCGATATTGAAGGCCGCCCGCGCCCACGGCAGGCCGATGATCGTGATCGCCATGATGACGGCGGCGATCAGCCAGCCAAAGGCCATCCAGGCGCCGCCGATCAGGATCCAGAGAATGTTGAGCAGAATGGAAACAGGAGCCATGCGATTTCCCGTTCGCAGCCAGCGTGATTGCAGGCTCTCTATATAGGCCGCCGGCGTGAAGGGCGGAAGTAAAGCAGGCGGAAAATCAGCGCCGATAGCCGCGGGCGCGCGGATAGGACGGGCGGCTTTCCTGCACCGGCCGGCTCGCCAGGCTGGCGCGCGCTTCGCTGGCGCGCGGGGCGGCCGGCCGGAGGTCTTCCAGGAAGATCGGCCTGGAGAAATAAAAGCCCTGCGCGTAGCGGATTTTTGTCGCCGCCTGCAGGTAAGCCAGTTCCTCGTAGGTCTCGATGCCCTCGGCGATCACGGTCATGCCGAGCGCCTCGCTCAGCGACTCGATCGCGCGCAGGATGCCCTGGCTGCGCGGACGCTTATGGATGTCGGTGATGAAGGAGCGGTCGATCTTGATTTCGTCGGCGGTGATGTCGGCCAGCGCCGACAGCGACGAATAGCCGATGCCGAAATCGTCGATCGAGATCCCGACGCCGAGCTTTCGGAAGATCGGCAGGATTTCGTCCTGGAAATGCGCCTTGGTGACGAACGCGTCCTCGGTCACCTCGATCATGAACCGCCTTGGGAAACCGGTCGCCTCCAGCGCCTGCGCGAACGGGCCCATGAATTCGGGATTGCCGGCCTGTTTCGCCGCGACGTTCATGCTGATCGTGGTATCCGGGCCAAATGTTTCGTTGATCAGGTCGATCGACTTGACGATCTCCGCGAGCACCAGATGCGTCAGCTCGTCGATCAGCCCGAGCTCCACCGCGAGATTGATGAAGGTGCCGGGCGCCTGAATCACGCCCTCGTCGTCGCGCAATCGTACCAGCGCCTCGATGCCCTTGATCTCCTGGGTGCGGATATCGACCTTGGCCTGGAAGGCGCAGCAGAAGCGCTTCTCCAGGATGGCAAGCCGCAGCGACTGCTCGATCTTCATGCGCGCCAGCGCCTCGCGCTCCATGCTGTCGTTGAAGAACGCCGCGGTGCCCTTGCCGTTGTTCTTGACGCGATACATCGCGATATCGGCGTTCTGCCGCAGCACGTCGTAGCTTCCGCCATGCTCGGGATAGAGGCTGACGCCGATCGAGGTGGAGGCGAATATCTCGGATTGATCGATGAAGAATGGCGCCTTCAGCCGCTGCAGGATGAAGTCGATGTATTCGGCGACTTCGCTCTCGCTCTGGACCGGATTGAGCAGCAGCAGGAATTCATCGCCGCTGATCCGCGACAAGATGTCGGATTCGCGCAGGTCCAACCCAAGCCGCCTGGTGACTTCCACCAGCAGCGCGTCGCCGATCGCGTGTCCGTAGTAATCGTTGATGTGCTTGAAATTGTCGATGTCGAGAAAGGCCAGCGCGAAGTGCGCCTGCGGGCCCTCGCGATGCAGCAGGCTGTTGACGCGATGCTCGATCACGCGACGGGTCGCCAGGCCGGTCAGTTCGTCATAATAGGCGGAGCGAAACAGCTGATCCTCGAACGCCTTCTGCTCGGTGATATCGGCCGACGTCGAGAGCAGCAGGTTGCGGCCGGCGATCCGGACCGGCCGATACGCGGTGAGGAATACGTGCCTGGCCGCGCCGGCGGTAACCGCCTCTTCCAGAATAACCGGGCGGCCGTTGCGCAGCAATTCAAGACAGGTCTGGCGGCGATCGCTGAGTTGCGAGGGCGTCGCGGGGTGTGCGGCCATCTGCAGCCGTGCCGCGGCGGCCTCGTTGACGAGCAGGAAATCGCCTTGTTCATCCTGAACGGTCACGCCCGACGGAAGCAGACGGAAAACATCGCGCAAAATCGGCAATTCTGAGCTGAAATCGCCTTCATTGCCGGGCGCCAACGCGCCGGCCCGAAGTTCGTCTTTGGTGAAATTAGGCATGGGGCGAGCTTGGCAAAGTCTCTTGTAGTTTTGGTTAAGTAAAACTGAGAAACACCGTGACAGAAATGAGGAGATACGGTTTCGGCTGGCGGCAGCGCAATCGTCATTAACAGAGTGTCAATGCGCGCCGGCGTGTTTGCGGTAAGGTTTGCGGCTTGCGCGTTTCACACCGCGTTTGGGCGCGAAACCCTGCGCCGGCGCTAGAGCAAGATCCGGAAAAAGCCTGCCCCGCACGTGGATAGCGGGGTGGGTAGCGGTTTTCCGAAAAGATCATGCTCAAACAAGACGCTAGAGCGGGATGACGATTCAAAGAAAAGTCATCCCGCTCCAGGCCGCTCAGCTTGCAGGAATCCGGCACTGCATCGTGCAGTGAACGCCGGTTCGCAAATAGCTGATCTCGGTCTTGCCGTCGAACGGCCGCAGCGCCGACTTCAACAGCCTGGTGCCGAAGCCGGCCGCGCCGACATTTTCGACCGCGGGCCCTTCGGTCTCGTCCCAAATAACGTTGAGGCGATCCTCCGATACCGTCCACGACACTTGCAAGAACCCGCGCGGCGAGGAAAACGCGCCGTACTTCCCGGCATTGGTGGCCAATTCATGAAAGATCAGCGCCAGGCTGACCGCGAGCTTGGCGGGAAGAAACAACGGTGCGCCGTTGAGGTTAAACCGCACATGACCGTAAGGCCCCAGTTCGGACCGCAGTAAATCGTTGATATCGCACCCATAGAGGTCGACCCGCGCAATCAGATCGTCGGTCGCCGACAACGCGCGGATGCGGTGATCGATGCGGTCCCAGACGTCGAGGCGGTCCTGCAGCGCCTGATGCAGGACGGCGTGAATCGTCGAGGATTTGTTCTTCAGCCGGTGCTGCAGCTCGTCGACGAGCAGTTTGCGGTATTCCTCTTCGTGAATCAGCCGCTTGGAGATTTCGTGCTGCTGCGCGACGATGCTCCGGTAGTGCTCGACCCCCCAGATGGTGATGCCGCACGCCGCCCAAAACATCGCGAGCAGCGCGATTCGCGCCGGATCGGCGATTGTGTCGCCGAAATTGACGGCGACGCCGAGCACGCCCCCCGCAATCGCCGTCGCAGCCCCGATCCGGAAGCCGCCGAACGCGGTGGCAAAGAACACCGCCGGAAAATACGGCGTGAAGAAAACGTCCGGCCTGATCTGGGCAAGACCCCACCGCGACACCGTCGCCAAAACGAGACAGAAGCTTGCAAAGCCGACGCTGAAGAGGGTCGAGGGCTGGGAAATTCCCCGCCAGCCCCCCTTGAACTCGTCGATCAATTTCATCATGGGTGTTGTTACTTCACGTGATCAGAAAATCCAAAATAAGGCCGCACCCACGGCAAACCCGGTATTTGTGGTCTGCCGGAGGCCGCAAACGGAGGTGCGCCGGCGCAGCTTGCGCGGAACAAGCGTGCTTGCGTTGTTCCGGGCGGATGGGGAATATCGGCTCATCGGCTGAAATTGGGCGAACATCACAGGGGGATCCCGGCATGGGGCGGTTGGACGGCAAGGTCGCGGTGATATCAGGCGCGACCAGCGGCATCGGACTTCGCACCGCGGAAATCTTCGTCGCCGAGGGCGCCAGGATCGTGATTGCCGGACGCCGCGTTCCCGAGGGCGAGGCGCTGGCGAACCAGCTCGGCGCCAACTGCATCTTTCGCCAGACCGACGTCACGGTCGAAGCGCACATGCAGGCGCTGATCGCGCTCGCAGTCGAAAAATTCGGCAGGATCGACTGCCTGTTCAACAATGCCGGCGGCCCGGCGCAGACCGGCGGCATCGAAGGCCTCGAGGTCGAGCGCTTCGATGCGGCGATGGCGACACTGGTGCGCAGCGTCATGCTCGGCATGAAACATGCCGCGCCCCATATGCGCAAGCAAGGCTCCGGCAGCATCATCAACAATGGCAGCATTGCCGGCCGGCTCGCCGGCTTTTCGTCGTCGATGGTCTATGGCGCGGCCAAGGCCGCCGTCATCCACCTCACCAAATGCGTGGCGATGGAGCTTGGCGAAGCCGGCATTCGCGTCAACTCGATCTCGCCCGGCGCGATCGCCACCGGCATTTTCGGCAAGGCGCTCGGCCTGTCGATCGATGCGGCGGAGAAGACACCCGCCGTGATGCGCGAAGTCTACAAGACCGCGCAGCCGATCCCGCGTGCCGGCCTGCCCGACGACATCGCGCACGCCGCGGTGTTTCTCGCCAGCGACGAATCCTCCTTTATCAACGGCCACGATCTCGTGGTCGACGGCGCCATCACCGGCGGCCGCAACTGGAGCCAGCAGCAGCAGGGCTATGTCGCGCTGCGCAAGGCGTTCGATCAGGGGACGGGGTAGAGGGTCTACATCGTCATTGCGAGCCAACGGGTCGCGCGAATGCGCGCCCGATGACAGGCTCCGCGAAGCAATCCATTCTATCCAGCAAGAGAGAGTGGATTGCTTCGTCGCGGAGTTTATCATCGGGCCCGCCGAAGGCGGGACCCGTCGGCTCCTCGCAATGACGGTAGGGCTCGAGCCAGACAAGGGAGATCACGATGCTCACATCATCGCGGCTGTCGGCAACAGGAACCGAATCCCGCCCATTTCACCTGGCCATCATCGCCGGCCTTGCCTGCGCCTTGGTGATCGGGAAGGCCTTGCCATCAACGATGGACGCGATTTCGACGATCGTCGAACCGCTATGCGCGTCGAGCGATCCCACCGGCTCGGCACTCGACACCGTGGAGCCGATTGGCTCCTACGCCCTTCCGAATGTGCCAGGCAAGCGCGTCACCATCGTACGCGTGTTCTACGGCCCCGGCGGATTCACCCGCGCGCATCGGCACGCCGGCTCCGTCACCGCTTACATCACCAAGGGCGAAATCCGCTCGCAGCTCGCCGGCGGCCCGGCCGAGACCTTCAGGGTCGGGCAGTCGTTCTTCGAGCCGCCGGGCGCGACGCATCTGGTCTCGGCGAATGCCAGCAACACCGAGCCGGCGGAGCTGATCGCGGTGTTCGTGGCCGACGAGGGCGCGCAGCTCACGACGTTTGTCGAATAGCAGCGTGAACGCCCGGCTCGAGAGAAAACTGCGGACGTTTGCGGCCATCATCGTGGCCGGCACCATCGCGGGCCTTGCGATCAATCTGGCCCAGGGCCACACCACGCCGGCCTTGATGATGGTTGGAGCCGTCAACGGTTTTCTGATGGGCATTTCGATCGGGGTTGTCGAGCTGTTCGTGCTGGATGGACCGATGCGGGGCTGGCTTGGCGATCTTTCGTTCACCGCCAGCCTGATCGTGCGCAGCGCGATCTATGCGGTGATCATCATGTTGCTCCAGCTGTTGCAGTCGAGCGAAGTCATTTTGGGCTCGCCAGGCGACACGCCCAGTCGAGGCTTCTGGTTCGGCGTCATCTATTCCGCGCTGGTTTCGGTCGCGATGAATCTGGGCTTTGGGATCGCCAACATCATCGGACATCGGGCTTTCCTGAACTTCATCACCGGGCGGTATCATGCCCCGGTCGAGGAAAACCGATTCGTGCTGTTTGTCGACATCGCGGGATCGACCGGGCTGGCGGAGCAACTCGGCGGCGTCGGCATCCATCGTTTTCTCGATCGCACGTTTCGCCTGCTCACGCTCACGGTGGTGGATTATCGCGGCGAAGTGCTCAATTACGTCGGTGATGAGGTGATTGTGACGTGGCCGGAGGACATCGGTGCAATCGATTGCCGCCCGCTGCGGTGCTTCGTGGCGATGCGCGGCGCGTTGATCGATGCCTCGCAGCAGTTTGAGCGTGAGTTCGGCGCGGCGCCGCGGATTCGCGGCAGCCTGCATTTCGGGCCGGTGATCGTCGGCGAGATCGGCGACGTCAAGCGCGCCATCGTGTTCAACGGCGACGTCATGAACACCGCGGCACGGCTCGAAGAGCTCAGCCGCAATGTGGATGGCGGCTTTCTGGCGTCTCGCGCGGCGATGGAGCGGTTCAAATCGGCGCCGCCGTTCACGGTTCGCGACCTGGGGCGCTTACCTATTCGTGGCCGCGTCGACGGGATCGATGTGGTCGGCCTCGGCGCGGCGGCATCCGCCTGATCGGCTCACACCGGCTTCAGCACCACCCGCAGTCCGTCGCGCGGCTTCGGGATCGGCCACATCTGCCAGTCCGGTCGATAGCCGGGCTCCAGCGAGACGCTGAGGTTTTGCAGGAAATGCCGCGCAAAGCATTTTGCCTGCATGTAGGCGAAATGCAGCCCGAGGCACATATGCGCGCCGCCGCCGAACGGTACCCAGGCGAAACGATGCCGGTTGCGCTGCGCCTCGTCGGTGAAGCGCATCGGATCGAATTGGTCGGGGTCGGGCCAGATCTCCTTCATGTGGTGGGTGAACAGCGGATTGACGCCGACCAGGGTGCCGGCGGGAATCGCAAAGCCCTTGAAGGTGAAGTCGCAAACCGCACGGCGCGGCATCGACGGCACCGGCGGCTTCAGCCGCAACGCCTCCTTGAACGCCATCTCCGATAGCGGCATGGCTTCCAGCCTGTCGAGCGTGGTGGGTTGGTCGGCCGCGATGGCGAGCGCGCCGACTTCATCGCGCAGCTTCTGCTGCCATTCCGGGTGCGCCGCGAGTTCGCCGACAAACGACGTCAGCGAGGAGGTCAGCGTGTCATGCGCGGCCATCATCAGGAAACTCATATGGTCGATGATGTCCTGCGTCGACAACAGCGCGCCGTCTTCATGGGTCGCCTGGCACAATTGCGAGAACAGATCTTCGCCGCCGCCCTTGGCGCGGCGGATCGGAATCTGCTCGGAGAAATAGCCGACGATGCGCTTGCGGCCGTTGACGCCGCGCGCCATCTGCGTGCCGGGCAGCGGCTTGCGGATCGGGGCGACCGCGGCTGCCACCATGTCGATGAAGGCGCGCGTGATCTGGTCGACTTCGGGACCGATATCGGCGCCGAGGAAGGAGGTGGCGGCGAGATCGAGCGTGAGCTGCTTCATCGCGGGATAGAGCAGCATCTCGCCCGGCCGTGCCTTCCATTGCGCGACGCGCGCGGCGATGCCCTTATCGAGCTCGGAGAGGTAGGATTTCATCGGACCGGATTTGAACGCGACCGACAGCGCCCGGCGGTGCAGCCGGTGCTCGTCGAAATCGAGCAGCATCAGTCCGCGCGGAAACAGCAATCCGAGAATCGGGCCCCAGCCGAGGGTGGAGGAGAACTGCCGCGCCTGGTCGAACAGCACGAGCTCATTGGCCTCGGGCCCGAGCAGCACAAGGTTGGTCTCGCCGAACATATGGCTGCGATAGACCGGGCCGTATTTGGCGGCGCTGCGTTCGATTTGCCCCTTGGGATCGGCCAGCACCTGCAGGGTCTTGCCGATGATCGGCCAGCCCTCGTCGCCGGGAATATGGGTCAGCGAATTGCGCTTCGGCGGGGTGAAGGCGTAGGCGGGGGAAGCCACATTCTGCATCGACATGGCAATTGCTCCGGTTGGGTCGCTACCGCTTATCCCGGCCTCCTAAATAGTCTTTTGTTTTCCCGCTGCAAAGCCTCATGCGGCAGCATGCGGGCGGATCGTTCCAAATCGCGCGCCACAAGGCTGTAAGCCCATGCTAGGCTGCTGAAAAATCTAGAAAGCAGGGAGCAAGAGCATGCTGGGAAACTCACGCGGGCTTGTGGTCGCGCTGGCGGCGATCGGCTGGATCGCGATTGGATCTTCGGCGGGATTGGCGCAGACCAAGCCAAAGGTCACGAGTCTCGGCCCAGATTATCCGAAATCCGTGCTCTTCATCGGCAACAGCTTCTTTTATTACAACAACGGCATGGGCGGCCATGTCAGCCTCTTGGAAAAAGCCGCCGATCCCGATCACAAGCAGGACTATCGCAACACGGCGGTGACGATCGGCGGCTCCGGCTTCGACTGGCACGATGTCGAAAGCTATTTCCGGGCCAATGCGATCGGCAACTATTCCTTCGACGACAATAACAATATCGTCTTCAACAAATCAGACAAATTGTTCGACGCCGCGATCATGATGGATTGCAGCCAGTGCCCGATCCATCCGAAGCTGAAATCGGTCTTCACCGAATACGCCAAAAAGGATGCCGACATCGTCCGCGCCCACGGCGCCAAGCCGGTGTTCTTCATGTCCTGGGCCTACGCCGACAAGCCGGAGATGACAGCGCCACTCGCCGAGGCCTACACCATTGCGGGCAATGACAACAACGCGCTGGTGATTCCGGCCGGCCTTGCTTTCGCCAAGGCGCTCGCAAAACAGCCCGAGCTGACGCTGCATGCGCCCGACAAGCGGCATCCGAGTCTTGCCGGGACCTATCTTGCCTCATGCGTGGTGTTCGCAGCACTGACCGGGCGTTCACCGGTTGGAAATGCCTATCGCGCCGGCATCGACGAGCCGACCGCGAGATTTCTGCAGCAGGTCGCCTGGGACACCGTGCAGGATTATTACGAGAAGTAGGCGCAAGCCGACGACGCCGCGCGCTTTCATCGCAGGTGTCGCGGCGTCGCCGTGCTGATGGACCGGCAGGAAGCTACACCTTCTCTATTGTAAAATGGGCAAGGCCTTGCTCTGGCTCCGACCAATACGGGCGCGAGATTTCCCAATCGAGCTTCATTCGCGCTGATTACAAGACGCACTCGAACGGCTGCGGCTCGGACACGTTGAGTTTGGTGATGATGGCGGCAGCGTCTCTCTCGTCAAACATCGCGGAGACGACCGCGATCACAAAATTGCAGAGGGTGCTGACCGTGCTTTTGACAATTTCGGCGTCGGCCCCCTATGCGCGCTTCCTGGCCGAAACGCCAATCACTGATTTGCCCGACGGGGCAAGACCTCGCGCGAAAAATATTTCTGTTTTTCCGAAATGCAAATCAGGCTAATAATGGGCTTGTCTCACCCGACAAGAGGGGCGTTGCGCACGTCACGAAACGCGCGGTGGGATGCGGTGGACGCGAAGGCTGCGACGGACGAGCGTGGCTGATGCGGACGGCGAAGTCGTGTGGTTCCGACGCCGCGACGCTGGCGTCAAGTTGCGCAAGATTTTCTCGCGCAGCGACGGTGGCAAGAAAGCCCGTTCACCGAGGAGAGCACGAAGTAAGCCGTAAACCATCGCGCAGGGAAGGCCGGGATGCCTCCGCTGAACCTGTATGCTCGTGTGCGTATTT
>Ga0137415_10003954_pt1 | contig 14706 bp, 10 predicted proteins | sample CZODoug3_1_1_16f_FD_183082 | JGI IMG/M metagenome (GOLD analysis project Ga0137415, IMG submission 183082) | Vadose zone soil fungal communities from Angelo Coast Range Reserve, California, USA - CZODoug3_1_1_16fungal (Hybrid Assembly) | ecosystem: Environmental > Terrestrial > Soil > Vadose... | reverse complement strand
AAAGGTTCACCGCAAAACAAGCTAACCCGAAGTTGCGGATAATGGCCCGGCTTCAAGAGGCCAAGCTGCTTCATAAACACCGCAGTGGACGGAACCGAAAACCACATGGTCAGATTGTTGTTTCTTATGAAGCTGTCCGGCTTGATGAGTTCCTTTTGAGACGGACAGCAAACGCAAGCGCCGCGCTCCCACGCAACAAACATGTCAAACGCAGACAAATCGAAAGTCATGTCGAACATCTGCGACAATCTGTCCTGTTCGGTCACTTCATAGCGTTCAACCATGTAGTCCAGAAAGGAGACGACGTTCCGTTGAGCGACAGCAACACCTTTCGGCGTGCCGGTACTTCCCGACGTAAAGAGCAAGTAAGCCAATGAGTCATTTTCAATCGTGGGCTCGTGCCATTGCGATGCCGGCCGCAGTTCCTTAGCGCCCACGAAACTATGCATTGGCCATTTCGCCTCGAGCGGGGATACGTCAGAGAGGTCCGGCAATATCACCAACACCCGCTCGCTGGCGTGTTCCAGCAATCCGTTCACTTGCGGCAAGCTGTTCGCGTCTACGATCAGGGAGCGACATTCGGACCGCTCGAACATCACTTGCGTGCGTCCTTCCGGGAACGTTCGATTCAGAGGAACATAACCGTTGCCCGCGAGAAGAGTCCCCAGCACGCCGGCGAACGCGGTGGGACTCCGATACCCAAAAACTGCCGTAAGTTGCGTCGACGAAAACTCCGGATGTCTCTGGATGGTCGCCGCAATTCGGCACGCCGAATCGCGCAGTTCCGCGTAACTCACGCTCTTTTTTTCTGCGGCAACGGCTGGCCGGTCTGGAAACTTTTCAGCTGACCGCAGAAATCCTGTCCAGAGAGGGCGCGTTGAAGTCGCCCCGTTCGCAGCTATTACTAGGCTTGAACCAGCTCCGTTATTGAATTGTCCCGCCAACTTGCTGGCAGACAGGCGATTGGTTTCCGGCAGCACGCTGACTCTTTCCATAGACTTTACAGCCGCAATGCTTCCTTAATCCGCAGCGCGCCTTGATGCAAATATGCGTGGCGCGAAAGATAATTGTCGCGAAATTCCGAGAGATACCTTCTCAGCACCGCTTTGGCGCGATAATTCACGCCCTCCTCGTTGGAAGGCAAAGTTGATTCGGCGGAGTACACGATGCGCACGTCCGCATTTTCATTGGGCGGAATCATGGTCCCAAATCGAAGGTATCCACCGTGGTGGAAATAGTCGACCGACAGTCCGTTAACAGTGACCCCTTGAACGTGTTCCCAATCCCTCTCCTCTTTCGTGAAAATCGTGGGTTCCACAGAGCCGCGCGAATTGTTGTAAGCCAAGCTGCTCCCGTACATCTCGACGCACGTAGAGGAATCAGTCCCGTTTCGGACGCTGAAGTGACGGTTAATCGCATCCCCCAGGGAGCGCCAACGAAGTTTCCAGTTCAATGAGTTGAGCTTTGCAATCACGTGCAGCAGTATTCGCGCATCGCCTGCAAAATCATCGTGGTGAGCTGCTATAAAGCACGGCTTGCCCAATAGACCATCAAAGGCAAAGTTTTCCACTCCGTGGGCCAAATAGCGCCGCGTGAACATCGGAAAACTTGCATATTTCATTATCGCCTGGCCGAATAAATCTCCCACCGTGGTCTTGATCTCGTCTTTATGGATCGGCACGACCTCCGTATTCACGGCGGCAAGAAAGCCATTTAGTTTCAGGGCCCGCGCGGCGTTTTCCGAAAATGCGCCTTGAGGAAACAGCATGACCCCATCCGGACGCAATTGAGTCCTGGTTCCAAACCGCCGCATTCTATGAGTCGCGACGTTGATCCTCTTATTCAAGATTGCCGTGGAACGCTCGGCAAATTCCTTTGCCGTGTGATCGCATCCATGAATGCAGAGAGATAATCTGTCGGGATGTTGACGAAAAAGCTGCACCGTGCGGGCATCCGTTCGACGCCAGTTCCATGGTATGAACGCGACGGTCGTGGCAAAGTTGTGTTCGTCCATTAATCGCAGAGCATCCTGGTATCTCAGGAATCCATAGCGTGGCTTTAGCGGTGGATCGTCAACTATCAGAGAAGCGCCGATGTCGGACGCGGCGCCTATCCCAAACGCCCATCGGGCATACATGATGATGGGAACTGCAGTGCAAGCATTTTCGCGCACATCAAAATATTTTCTGCATGGCGCGGCAACATCGATCACATTGGCCGACGAGTTTAGAAACAGATTCGCACCGTGGCGTTTAGCGGAAACGAACAACTGGCCGTGATTGGTATTCAGAATGCTTTGCAAAGACTCACGCCGCACATTCAAGTCGAACGCCGCTTGTTTTTCAGGAGACCGCGACTCGAATTGAATCCCGGACATGGAGCCGCAGATCGCCGGAAAATCTCTATTTACGGAGATGAATACTTGCTTTCCTCGGACGTAGCGAACTTTAGCTGCAGGATCACCGGTGAGAAAACGAAGCAACTGTTGCGATGCGGGCTCCGCCGTGAACCCGTAGACGTAAACGGACTCCGCTTTGATCATCCATCCAGGCGGAGCATCATCAGCGTTCAAAGCGCCCACAAGCACAGGAGCGAGGGAGCTTGCCGACGTCATTACACAAACACGTTCAGTGCTTTCCGCTGAGCCTTTAGCGCACAGATCGGCAATTTCGCCGATGTGTACCGCCTGCCAGGAGATTCCCAGAACAGTAAGCAGGTTCGCGAGTTTCTGTTCCTCAGCTAAAACGGCATCCCCACGGAGCAACAGTGCCTTGGGGCGCCCCGCGGTGGCAGCGTCGCCCCCTAAGTAGTGTGCCGCCATTCGATTTATTCCCAGAGATCGTGATTTTATCTGGCAGGGACGAATGCTAGGCTGGACGACCCTAACGGTGAGCTTGGACGGGCGAATCAGAGACCGCTACCGCTAAAAAAACCGCTGCCAGTTTTCCAGTCGCGAGGGTAAGTTACGGCTGCAAAAAAGTACATACGGTGAAACCCGCACCATGCTGTATGCCGGGCTGTAAAGCCCTTTATATCTGTAATTTGTAACTAGAGCGCAAAGGTTTGCACCGCCCGTCGTCCACGCATGGAAACGCTCGCTCTGCGAAGTCCGGCCGCGAGAATCATGGGCCAAGCTATTGCCAATAAGCTCAGCGCTTCCCAATACAAACCGCTCTTGCAGGCCTTTTTGACCCAAAAAAGCGCGGGGCCGCCCAGAAAAGCGTACCTGCGTCCGCGATTTGACTGTCCGCCTGGATAGCCTCTCCGCTTTTCCTTTTCAATGATCCATCGCAACGCGCCCGCACAGTTGGCCACCTGATGGATGGTGTTGGCGGCGTGCATCCGGTAACAAACTGTAGCTGGAGCGAGAACCTGCACGGTACGGCCTGAACTCAATAGCTTAATCAACGCATCTAAATCTTCCATAGGGAAGATTTCATTCGTCCATCCACGCACCGCGTTGAACGCGTCTCGGCTGATGACCAGGGCGCTGGCACTGGCGCGGTAGGGCCGGTCTTTTTCCAATAGGCTGTCATACGCGACTACCTCAATATTGTCCGGCGCACGGTCGCCGCTAACATTCGGGATTTGCCCCTCGAACCAACGCATTGTGCTCAGGATTATGTGCGGCTGCTCGCGTTCCGCCACTTCGTTGTAGACCGTCAAAGCCCAGGGGAGTAAGAGGTCATCTCCGTCCAGAAAAACCAAGAAATCGCCGCGCGCCATGGCTGTGCCAACGTTACGAGCCCGGCTGGCGCCCACATTCTGGTCCAGCTTTGTGAGCCGAATTGCGTCTCCGTATTCCTCCAGAATTCGTTGCGACCCATCGCTAGAGGCATCATCGACTACGATTATTTCTCTATTGCTATGACCTTGTGCTACCGCTGAGGCCACCGCATTGCGAATGAAATCCGCCTGGTTGTGGGAGGTGATGATGATGCTGAAAAATGCCATTTGCTCCATCCAAATTCTGGTGCTGGTACTTTGATACTCGTCAGGGCGAACTGGTCGCACACCGGTCGCACCCTTGGCCACCGTGTTTTCCTCTCCGCGCATCTAATGAGAGGTCGCAAGTAAAGGAATGGACGGTTTCACGCGTGAAGGTTGAAACGCAGGCAGCATCGCAAACCTCTGCCATCCAGATTGAAGATTTTCGCGGCGATTTTACTCAGGTTGCCGCGCTGATCCAGGAATCGTGGAAGGAAAACGGTAAACAGGGTTTGTTCTACACGCCCGAATTTTTGGCGTCGTGCCTGGAATATCCTGGGATGAGCTTTTCGCTCGCGCCAACTCTTTACGAAGGCGAGACGCCACGCGCGTTTGTCGTGGGATTTCCGCGCACCGTCCAATACCAGGGCCGTAAGCTTCGCGTGATCTTGTGCACCCTACTTTCCGTCTCCAGTGAGTACAAAAAAAGCGGCTATGGAGTGGTTCTGTGGAGTGAGCTGGTCAAGCGGGCGCAAGCTGCCGGATACGATGGCATGGTCAACTATTGCGTCGAAGGCGAGCCGATGAACGGGATGATTCTCGGATGCTGCCGCATGCTGAAGCTACCGACGGAACGAATTTTCTCTGTCCACTACTTGATGCGTTTGCTGCAACCAAAGTTTGCCGCTTCGCCTGCAGACGAGCAGGAGAGCCCGGCTGAAATATTTGGACGCATCGCCGCTACGGGTGGAATTGATGCGCCTCTAACGCGCGAGTGGACGGAGAGAGAAATTCAATGGCAATTGCAGAGGCATGACGGCGTTGCTGTCAGCCACTCGTGCGGATCCAGAGAAGGGCTGATGACGGGATATCTGATGCAGGCAGCTAATCCACAAAAAGCAAAATGCCTGCTGATCGAAGATGTGCTTTGGGGAACTCTGGAAAATGAAGAGCGATTGACTCTCGTGGATAAAATGGTCAGCCGCGGTGTTCAGGCCGGCGCACAAATCGTCCTGCTCCCTTGCTTGGGCTATACCGATATCGCGCCGTTTCGCGCCGCCCGCTTCCGCAGCTCACCGCGAACCCTACATTGTTATCTGACCATTTTTAAAGGAGAACCCCCTCCGAAACCAGTGTCTTCCATGTACCTGGACGTGATTTGAGGAGGACTAGGAACGAATCACGGCAAACAAGAAATGATAAAATAGCGATTGTGGATAGCATTATAAAGGCTGTTCACCGGTTCCGCCCGCGCTTCTCCCAGCAAGCTCGTCGGCTTAGATTCGCAATCGATATCTGCTCTGGCCTCCCCAGCCCAGCCTACCAAGAGGACTTTTCTTAGATGATTTTCTCGCGTGCGGCAGCCTCAGCAGGTCGCTCATGAAATTGATCGATGCCTTAGCGATTGCCAGACGTCCCGTAGCCGAGGACGCTTCGCTGCTCAGAGTTTTTTTGGCTTGCGGGTTCACTCCCCTGCATCTCGAGACTTTTCTTAGCGCGGCTCTGTCGGACCGTTCGCCGCTGGAGCGTGCCGAAGTCACCACCGGACTGTTCGGAGATCTAGCCGGAAATATTGAGCGTATCCAACCAGGGGATTGCGATGCGCTGGTCGTGCTGATCGAGTGGCAAGATTTTGACTCGCGACTCGGCATTCGCAGTCTAGGCGGATGGCGCGTTGCGGACCTTCCTGACATTGTGAACTCCGCCGAGCGGATGATGGGTCGCCTCGAGCACGCAATTGAGCGTGCCGCAAATTCGCTTCCGACTTACATCTCGCTGCCAACTCTGCCACTTCCGCCGCTTTTCGCAACGCCGAGCCAGCAGGCATCCAGTTACGAACTTCGTTTGCGGCAGTCGGCGAGTCAATTTGCGACTTCCCTTGCAGCGCAGGCCCGCATACGCATCGTAAGTGCACAACAGCTCGACGAAATATCGCCGACGGCCACTCGTTTTGACATTCAGTCAGAGCTTTCGTCAGGCTTCCCCTATCGACTAGCGCATGCCTCCGCAATCGCCGAGCTCCTAGCGGCCTTGATCCGAAATCCAACGCCGAAGAAAGGTCTGATCACGGATCTCGACGATACTTTATGGTCTGGAATCCTGGGGGAAGACGGCGTTCACGGAATCTCGTGGCATCTCGATCAGCAAACGCACATTCACGGACTCTACCAACAGTTGGTCGCCTCCCTGGCGAGCGCCGGCGTTCTGACCGCCGTTGCCAGCAAGAATGACCCAGCGCTTGTGGAACAAGCCTTTGCAAGAGAAGACCTGCTGATCGGAAAGCAATCGCTGTATCCAATCGACGTTCACTGGGGTCCAAAATCCGAATCTGTTCGCCGCATCCTGAAAGCTTGGAACGTCGCGGCCGACTCGGTTATTTTCATTGACGATAGCCCGATGGAGCTTGCCGAAGTCAAAGCCGCTTTTCCTGAGATGGAATGTTTGGTTTTTCCGAAGAGCGACCCTCAAGCGTTCTGGCAACTCCTGCGCCGGTTGCGAGATCTCTTTGGAAAGCCGATCGTATCCGAAGAGGATTCCTTCCGCCTGCAGAGCATTCGCGCAGCGGCAGTTCTGCCCAGCTCGTCGAATGGCGATGCCAACTCGCTCGATAGCTTCCTTCAAGATGCGCAAGCCACCGTGACCTTCACTCTTGGCAAACAGAAAGATGACCATCGCGCCTTCGAGCTTATTAACAAGACCAATCAATTCAATCTAAACGGAACGCGTTTGAACGACTCCTCCTGGACCACCTATCTTGACGACCCGGCAACTTTCTTAATGACGGTCAGTTACGAAGACAAATATGGCCCGCTCGGCAAAATTGCGGTTCTGCTTGGCCGCGTCCAGGGAACGGTTGGCAAAATTAACTATTGGGTGATGAGCTGCCGCGCTTTTTCCAGGCGCATCGAGCAGCAATGCCTGAGTTGGCTGTTCGACGAGTTTGGCCTGGAAGAAATATATTTTGATTACCAGCGGACGGAGCGCAACAAACCAATTCATGATTTTCTTTCGAGCATTGCCGCCGGTCCCCTCGACGGCGACGCTCGGATTTCACGGGCCCGCTTTGTTGAAAAATGTCCATCTTTATTCCATCAGATAAAGGCGACCGTAAATGGATAATCTCGAACATCGATTGGTGCGCTGCTTTTCATCTGTTTTTCCGGAGTTGAATGAGGATCAGATTAGAAATGCGAGCGTAGATTCGGTGCCTGACTGGCATTCCTTGGCCTCGGTCACATTAATTTCGGTTGTCCAGGAAGAATTTGGAGTGCAAGTGGGCCTCACGGATCTGCCCAATCTCGTGTCTTTCTCGGCGGTACAAAATTATGTCCAGCACCATGCCGCAAGTTGAACAGCAAAGCGTTGGGGATGCTACGAATCTCGCTTCCCGCCCCGTAGTGCGAGAGCCCCACAGAGAAGTGAAAGAGAAACTCTGGTCAGGTATCCGGAACCGTGTTTGTCAGCACTTGGCAAGAATTTTGCCTGGTGCGCAGAGCCTGCGTATCAGCCTGCATCGCTGGCGCGGTGTGAACATAGGAAAAGGCGTCTGGATTGGATACGACGTTATCTTGGACACCTCGCGCCCTCATCTGATCACCATCGAAGATGGCGCCTCGTTGAGTATGCGCGTAATGGTCATCGCACACTTCCGCGAGACTCAGGGCGTAAAGATCGAGCAGGACGCTTTCGTCGGACCGGGAGCGATCATCCTGCCTAACGTAACCATCGGACGCGGCGCCGTGGTCACCGCCGGTAGCGTCGTGAGCCAATCCGTCGCGCCGATGACGGTTGTGCAAGGCAATCCTGCAGTTCCTATCGCCAATTGCGGAATCCCGCTCTCAGACAAGGTTCCGCTCAAAGAATTCTCCAGACGTCTGAAGCCTTTGCCCAAGAAATCGAATACTTGAATAGTGCGTAGGTGGGGCCGGCGACCTTCGACACTCGATGAACTTACTCGGTTCGACGCGCGGCGCGGGCCGGCTTGTCTTCTGAGAAGTCTTTGTAATCTGCTTCCGACTTCTCTGGCGTAGAAATCTCGGACGAGATCAGGATGCGGTACCGGAACGTCGCGGATTGGCCCGGCGCAATCGAAAAATTCAGCTCTTGCTTGCCGTTGCCGAAAATTTTCTGGCCTAACGGATTAGCGGCGAACAGTCCGTAGCCGCGAGCGTGCCAATAGGTAGGAAAGCCGGGATTCGCGGGATGGTCGAGGATGGTAATGGTCACAGGCTCGCTGTCAATCTGTCCGCTGAGATTGCACCAGCGCCCACGAGTGCCCCAGGCAGCATCGCCCTTTTTTCCTTCACTCGTCAGATAGCTGCCGTTGACACCGGTATTGTCCAGCTTGGCGACCGTGGTTGGATTGCCCTTTGCGTCCGTGAACACTTCCGGTTTATCGCTGGGAGCTTCCAAGTTGCGTGCAACGCGCATGCCCAGCACGCCTTCCTTATCGTCATTGAACACAACTTTTTCCCCGACCGCCTTCAGCGTGGTGATGCGGTCGATGCTGCGGAAATCGGGTCCGCCGCGGAAGACAAAGCGCGTGTGCTCCTTCAGGATGACCTGCCCCTTGCCGGTAATCCAGTCGGCGTCAATTTCAAGTTCCCCTTGCTCCGGACCACCCTTTGCGAGGGTGATCGCTCGGTGACGAATATTGCCCATCTTGGGCGCGTCTTCCGCCTTAATAGCTTCAGAGTTGTTCCAGAAATCGAAACCGCTGACATTCCCGTAGTTGAACCACATTCCGACGTGATGCGGATGGTCGACGCGCTCGCCCGGACGTGGCTCGAGCGGATATCCTCGCGTAACGAGAGTGCCCTTGGCGCTACGCAGAGGGTACAGAACGGGCTTAGCAAGTTTTTCGGGCCAGATGTAAGCGGTGAATGGCTTTTCGTCGATGATCACGTCAACACGGCGTTGTCCTTCATCGGGAACGACGCGGATTCGTGGTGTCGACGCGTTTTGCTGGGCACTCATGTAAAAAGCCAAACCAAAAATTGCAACTGCCGCCATAGCGGTTCTGCCACTAAAAGGTCGCATTGCTTGATCCGACTCCGGTTATCACGCTGCCCGTACGCATGTCGAGGTGCATCATGGCTTCTTGCGAATCTCCTCCTCGGAAGCAATCAATTTCCACGCGACCAATGTGCTCGCAGCCGCCAGTCCCGCACAACTCAATAAAACTAAACGATATCCTGAGCGAAACGATTCGGAGATCGCCCGCTGGATGGCCGCAACAGTGTTTTCATCCAAGCCGGGAGGCAGTTCGAGACTAGCGAGGTCAATTTCCTTCGACCGAACGTCCTGAACAATATTCTGCGGGAGCTGCAGATTCCTGAGACTTTGCTCCAGGCGAGAGCTAAAAGCCTTCACCACGACAATTCCGAACACAGCGATGGCCAGCACTCCAGCTACGCGTGCCACCGCGTTGTTGACTCCGGACGCCGCGCCAAAGTGCCCTTCCCCGGCAGAACTCATAACCACCGTAGTGAGCGGAGCCACAGTGACAGCCATTCCGAAACCCAGCACCAGAAAAGCAGGAAAAAAAGTTTTCCAGTAACTATTTCCCGCAGGAATTGCAGCGAACATAATGAACCCTGCAGCGACCACCAGGGGACCAACGATCAAAGGGATCCTTGCGCCGTAACGGTTGATCAATCCTCCAGACCATCGCGACAACAAGAACATCAACAAGATCATGGGTAAGGCCGCGGCTCCAGCCGCCGTGGTCGAGTATCTTTCCACCCGGATCAAATTCATTGGAAACAGAAAAAAGAAGACACCGATCGCGGCGTACAGAAACAGCGTCAACACGTTCGCACCGAGGAAGGAGCGCGACTTGAAAAGTTCGAGAGGAACCATTGGAGCAGGTGCCTTCACTTCAACCCTGAGGAAAAGAACAAGGCAGACGACACCTCCCGCTAAGCTACCCAACACCAAAGGATTGCCCCAGCCGGACTTAGAAGATTCCAGGAGCCCGGTCACGATTCCCCCGAGGCCGGCGGTTGCCAGCAACGCGCCTAGCCAATCAACATGTTGTGCCTGCGAGCTGCGGCTTTCTGGCACGCGCCACAGCGAAATCGCGATCACCGCGGCGGCTAACGGAAGATTCAAATAAAACGCCCAACGCCAAGAACCGTGTTGGATCAACCATCCGCCAATGACGGGACCGAGCGCGGTGGTAATCGCCGTGAAACCGGACCACGTGCCGATGGCCTTCCCTCGAGACTTCTCGTCGAACGATGCGCCGATGATCGCCAGGCTACCGGGAACCAGCAACGCTGCTCCCACCCCTTGCACGCTGCGCGCGATGATCAGTTGCAGGACGCTCGACGCGAGGCCGCAAGCCGCGGAAGCTACAGCGAAGATCCCAACGCCAATAAGGAACACGCGGCGGCGTCCGAACAAATCACCTAGCGCACCGCCCGCCAGGATCAGTGACGAAAGAAAGAGCCCGTAGGATTCGACCACCCATTGCACGTCCACGACCGTAGCGTGGAACGTCGTCTGCAGCACGGGTAACGCGACATTGACGACGGTACCGTCGATAAACGCCATGCTGGAACCCAGGATGGTGGCCGCAAGGATCCATGGCTGAGCTGCGGCAGCGCAGGGTAAGGCCTCGCTTCGCGAACGGACCTGGGCTTCGTCGCACGGTGCTCTCATGATTTACAGATGCTCCAAACTAGAAATCGTTCTTAGGACTGCTTGTGGTTGAAGGTTGCGCAGATAAAATCTCAAACAATTTAATGAATCTCTGGTTCCGGAATTGCCGCGGTGCCTTCGAGAAAATCGAAGTCGCAGCCCTCATCAGCTTGCTTGATATGTTCGAGAAACAGTTTCCCGTAGCCACGCGGATAGATTCCGTTTTTCGGCCGCCAAGCGGCTCGACGCCGAGCCAACTCCTCTTCGCTGACGCGCATATTTAATTGGCGCGCCGCGACGTCCAGCTCCACGATGTCGCCTTCCTTCAGCAGCGCGAGTGGTCCGCCCACAAACGATTCCGGCGCGACGTGCAGCACGCAAGCGCCATAACTGGTCCCGCTCATGCGTGCGTCAGAGATGCGCACCATGTCGCGCACGCCGGCCTTCAGAAGCTTCTGGGGAATGGGCAGATTGCCCCATTCGGGCATGCCCGGCGCGCCTTTCGGCCCGGCGTTGCGCAGAACCAACACGCTATTCGCATCCACATCGAGAGCAGGGTCATCGATCCTGGCGTTCAATTCGTCATAGCTGTCAAAGACGATGGCGCGGCCGGAATGCTTCCAGAGCGAGGGTTCGGCGGCTGCGGGCTTGATGACCGCACCGCTCGGAGCGAGGTTGCCGCGCAAAATCGCCAGCCCGCCCGACGCGAGAACGGGATTATCGGTGCCTCGGATTACATCCGTGTTGTAGATTTCTGAACCCGCGATATTTTCGCCAAGCGATTTCCCGGTGATGGTCAAGGCTTGCAGATCCAGATGCGAAGCGAGAGCTTTCAGTAGTGCCGGCAAGCCCCCGGAGTAGTAAAAATCTTCCATCAAGTATTTTCCGCTGGGACGCAGATTGGCGAGCAAGGGCGTCTTCCGGGATAGTTCGTCGAAGCGGTCGATGGTCAGCTTGATTCCGGCGCGTCCGGCCAACGCGATCATGTGAATCACGGCGTTCGTGGAGCCGCCCAGCGCGAGCACGGTCGCAATGGCGTTGCGGAAAGAGGCGTCGCGCAGAATGTCGCGCGGCTTGAGATCTTCCCAGACCATTTCCACGATACGCCGTCCGGATCGACTGGCCATTTTGGGATGATTGGCGTCAACGGCGGGAATACTACTCGCGCCCGGCAAAGAAAGCCCGAGGGCCTCGGCCACGCTGGTCATCGTCGACGCGGTGCCCATGGTCATGCATGTCCCGGCGGAGCGCGCGATGCCCTCTTCGATCTGTAGCCAGGCTTGTTGATCGATGTTGCCCGCGCGCCGCTCGGTCCAATATTTCGTCACGTCCGAGCCGCTGCCAAGAATCTGGCCGCGCCAGTTGCCTCGCAGCATCGGGCCTGCAGGAACAAAAATCGACGGAAGGTTCGCGCTGATCGCGCCCATCAGCAGTGCGGGAGTGGTCTTGTCGCAACCTCCAAGGAGTACGCAGCCGTCCGCTGGATAGGAACGCAGCAGCTCCTCCGTTTCCATGGCCAGCAGATTGCGATACATCATCGTGGTCGGCTTCTGGAATGTTTCGCCCAACGTGATGGCAGGCATTTCCACCGGAAAGCCGCCGGCCTGCCAAACGCCGCGCTTCACATCTTCCGCGCGCTGCCGCAAATGGCTGTGGCATGGATTGATGTCGCTCCACGTGTTGATAATGGCGATGACCGGTTTCCCGGCATAGTCGGCCTGCACGCAACCCATGGAAGCAGCCCGCGAGCGATGCCCGAACGAGCGTAGGTCATCCGGCCCATACCAGCGATAGCTGCGCAGAGACTTGGGATCTTTGAGGGCCATCGGTTTGAAGGATTTGTATTCTGGTACGCGCGGTTGGCAGAGTCAAACGGTAAAGCCAACCTCGCCAGTAGCTGATGAGCGGATCGGTTCATTAAGTATCGCTGAATTTTCAGTTTAGTTTTTACAAGTTGACAGTCACGCTAATGGTTAATAGCCTCGCTGTCCCCGCGACCATCTGACATCCGCGTCGCGAACAGTCGGCCAACGTTTTTGGTGTGTTGGCAGTCCAATCCGTCGAGGGCGGACTTTGCCATGAAAGCTACACTCCCCAAGCCGGCCAGCGCCGTGACCGCCTCAACCGGCGCCCAGGCACTTGAAATTGGCCAGATTTCGCCCGCCGTGGAAGGCGCTTTGGCGGCCACCGAGATCATCGACATCCACACGCACTTGTTCGCGCCATCTTTCGGCAAACTCGGCTTGTGGGGCATCGACGAACTGCTCACTTACCATTATCTAGAGGCTGAATTTTTTCGCTCCTCGCACACCACGCCCGAGCAATACTTCGCTCTCTCCAAGACGCAACAGGCCGACGCCATCTGGCGCGCCTTGTTTATCGAGAACACTCCGATCTCCGAATCCACCCGAGGCGTCGTGGCCGTCCTCAAGGCTTTTGGTTTGCGCACCGACGCGCAGAACCTGGCTGAAGCCCGGGCCTTTTTCGGCAGCCAGTCTGTCGATGAACACATCCAGCGCGTTTTCGAGATGGCCGGAATTAGCACCGTAGTGATGACTAACGATCCTTTAGATCCGCAGGAAGCTCCCATTTGGCTTAATGGCGTGTCCGAACATCCGCAATTTCGCGCGGTGCTGCGGCTCGACAAGATTCTCCGCCAATGGACCACCAATTGGCAGGTCCTCGCGGCGCAGGGATATAAGGTGGACGCGCAAGCTTCAGGAAAATCTACGGCCGAGGTCCAGCGCTTCCTCTTCGATTGGTTCGAACGCATGCGGCCCATATACATGGCTGTCTCGCTGCCAGACACTTTCCTGTACCCAGCGGAAACTCTCGGCAATCATCTCCTGACAAACGCCGTGTTGCCGGCTTGCCTCGAACTCAATCTTCCGATCTCGCTTATGATTGGCGTCCGCCTGCAAGTTAACCCGACCCTGCGTCTGGCTGGCGATGCCCTAGGCCGCGCGGATCTGCGCTCTCTAGAAAATCTCTGCCGCACCTTTCCTAAAAATCGTTTTCTGGTCAGCGTGCTAAGCCGCGAGAATCAGCACGAACTATGCGTCTATGCGCGAAAATTCAGCAACCTTATGCCTTTCGGCTGTTGGTGGTTCCTGAATAATCCATCTATCGTCGAAGAGATTACCCGCGAGCGCATCGAAATGCTGGGCACCAGCTTCATTCCGCAACATTCCGATGCGCGCGTTCTGGAACAAGTCATCTATAAGTGGAGCAATACGCGACGCACCCTGGCCCCTATCCTCGCCAACTCATATCGCCTGTTGGTAGAAGATGGTGGCCGCGTCTCCCGCAATGATATTGAGCGCGACATCACGCGGCTATTCCGATCAAACGCAGAAAGCTGGATGAACTTCGGCAAGAGCTGAGCGTCTGGTGGGCGGTTATTTTCCCCGCATAAGCCCCTGCAGATAGCCAGCGATCGATTCCTTTAATTTTCGGGCCACAATCATCTTCCGATTTTTTTGACCTCTTGACCTCGAAGGCGGTCACTTCAGAACTGATATGATATTCAGCGGCAACATGGCGAATATTCAAGAACACCGCACTAGGGCCGATGTCTAATCGCACGCGGCGACAATTCTGCAGCGCATTTGGCGGCGCAGCATTCCTGGCAGGAACCAACAATATTGTTTGGCCCCTGAAGTCGCTTCACCAAGCGCTGAAGTCTGGCCTGCCTCCTTCCAATCCACTTTTCGAGGAAGTGCCTCCGAGTGAGAGCAAGATCACCTTTCGCCATGTCAACGGCCGCTCGCCTGATTACTATTTGCCCGAAACCACCGGCGCAGGCTGCGCCTTTCTCGATTTCGACAACGACGGTTGGATGGACATTTATTTAGTGAACAGCGGAAAGTGTGATTTTTTCGACCCTTCTCCGCCCCTCCGCAACGCGCTATACCGCAACAATCGCAACGGCACTTTCACCGACGTCACCGAACAAGCCGGCGTAGCCAGCGGCGGCTACGGCATGGGTGTCGCTGTCGCAGATTACGATGGCGACGGCTTTCCAGATTTGTACGTCACACAATACGGCCGCAGCATCCTGTACCACAACAACGGTGATGGCACGTTCACAGATGTGACTGAGAAGGCCGGAGTCGCTGCCCCCGGCTGGGCCTC
>Ga0137415_10003953_pt1 | contig 14707 bp, 12 predicted proteins | sample CZODoug3_1_1_16f_FD_183082 | JGI IMG/M metagenome (GOLD analysis project Ga0137415, IMG submission 183082) | Vadose zone soil fungal communities from Angelo Coast Range Reserve, California, USA - CZODoug3_1_1_16fungal (Hybrid Assembly) | ecosystem: Environmental > Terrestrial > Soil > Vadose... | reverse complement strand
CCAAGAATCTGGGACACGTCGTCGAAGGCGCCGAATGGCTTGACGACCACCATGCTTTTATCAATGCCTATCTCGATCCACCAAAGACTTTGGAAGAGTTGCAGAGCGCCGCCTCGGAGGGGAAGAAGAAAGGATACCAGATTACATCACATTGCCGAACAAAAATCCGCAGAGGATGATAAGTTTCCGAGGTCAGTGATCGACGCGCCAGAGAACCTTGTGCGCGTTCCGATGTACAGGCATTGGGAGATCAATGGATGGTATGGGAGACGGAACAAGGAATATGGCAACCTTTCGCCACGAGAATATCTTCAAGGCAAGGACTGGTCGGAAAGGACAGCTGTTGGCAGAAAAGCATTAATCGATCACGGAGTTCTCAAGCCATGAATCCTTCAAAGCTCCAAGATATGAGTGTGGCCGAACTTGTCGGGCATTTCGTAAGCATCGCGTTGGCGCAGAACAGGGCGATGCGTCAGGACGATAACGCGAAGTTCAACCGTCTGTATTGGCAGATGGAAGCCACAGAGGAAGAACGCAAAGCGCGTGACGGTGATCAACGGCGTGCTTTGCTGCCGCTATTCAGCCACCCCGATGCTCAGGTCAGATTGAAAGCTGCGATAGCAACGCTCGCGGTCGCACCCGGAGCCGCGCGTCGAACGCTGCAAATCATCAGCGATCGGCAGGAATATCCACAAGCGGCAGACGCTCGCGGAATGCTCCGAGCCGTGGATGAGCGGACCTACATTCCGACATAGGTAATGGGCACAAAGGCACGGCCTCTAAGGGAGCCTCGTCGCTCCAAGATGTGTGGTGGTTCCTACGGATTTCGGCCTCATAGGCGCTCAAGCCATGAAAGGCAACAATCCTCGAGATTTCACGGTTGATCGGTTAATTCGCAATGATGGCGTTGGATCAGGGGTCGTGCGATAGCGACGGACGACAACTCACCACACAGTCGTTTGTTCTGGCAAATGGAAGCTGTTGAGGCGGAATTGAAGGGTCGAGACGGAGATCAGCGGCGTGCGCTATTGCGACTCTACGACCATTTGAACGCTCAGGTGCGCCTCGCCGCAGCAAAAAGCGACCCTCGCTGTCGCGCCGCAGTCTGCGCGAGACCTGCTCCGAGCCATCGCCGATTCGCATGACAATCCTCAGGCCGGGGATGACCTTGGACGCTCCCGATCGCAACATAAGGTGCTCAAGCCATGAAGCGCGACAATCTTCGAGAATTGACCATTGGTCAATTGGTGGAGCTATTCGCAAGGATGGCGTTGGATCAAGATCATGCAATGCGTCACGATGAAAATGCCAAGTATCGTCGGCTCTACCATGAGATGGATGGTCTTGAGCAAGAGTTGAAGAGCCGTCCCGGCGACCAAAGGCGCGCGTTGGTTTCGCTATCCTCAGGCGGCAGATGCGCGCGGAATGATGCGAGCAGTCGACAATGTTCCGGAGTGAACCAATCACACATCCCCAGAAATTGCCCGACCTCCATGAGGGCTGCCTCAAGACATCCGACCCTGTAGCCACGTCGTCCGGTTCATCGATTCGCCTCCACGCGGAGGCACAGAACCGGTCAACCCGTGTGCTACCTCACCCGGACAACTCGTGAGCTACCGACACAGACAGCAACGGAAGTTGAGCCGGGTATCGATGCGCCCTATAGTCGGAGCGTCGGGATGCGCGGGGTAACGGGTGCGAGGGCTCCGATGACACTTGAGATACGACGCCGGGCATTCCTGCGGATGCTGGCGCTCGGTGCGGCCGGCGTGGCCGTGCGGGCGGAAAGTGCGGCGGCCGCCGACACCGATTCCGTCACCATCGCGTGGCCGAACGACATCCCGACCTGGGATCCCAATCAGCGCTTCTCGCCGGACTCGCAGCCCATCTTCAAGATGGTCTTCGACCAGCCGATCAGCCAGGATCCGCAACTCCGCCTGGTGCCGCACCTGATGAAGAGCTGGGAGCTTGCTCCCGATGCCTTGAGCATGCAGGTCGAGCTGCGCGACGATGCCGTGTTCCACAACGGCGACAGCGTGACGACCGAGGACTTCCGGTACACCTTCTTCGAACGCGTCAAGTCGGGGTCGAGGCTCGATACCGCCAATTCCTGGAAGAAGGTGCAGGAGATCGAGATCCATTCTCCCACCAAGGCGACGATGCGGTTTTCCGACGCCACGCCCACCGCGCCGCAATGGATGGCGTTCCTGGGCAGCTACGTCGTTCCGAAGAAGTATCTCGAATCCGTCGGCGTCGAGGGCTTCGTCAAGAAGCCGGTCGGCAGTGGGCCTTATCGGCTCGTCGACTACGAGCTCAATTCCCGCATGATCTTCGAGCGCAACGATCGCTACTGGGGCCCGAAGCCGAAGATCGCGCGCGTCACGATCCAGATCGTCAAGGATCCGTCCGCGCGGATCGCGGCCATCCAATCGGGGCAGGTCGATTTGACTGTCAACGTTCCGGTGCGCGAGGCGCTGCGCTTTCAGCAGGAGGCGGGCTTTGCGGGCGAGCTCAATCCGATGACCCGTGTGGTGTTGCTGCAGGTGCGCAACGATCTCGCCTTTGCCGACGACAACGTGCGGCTCGCCGCGCATCATGCCATCGACAAGGAGGCGCTCTCGAAGGCGTTCTACGGGGGTGCGGCGGTTGCACTATCGGTGCCCGCGACGCCGGGCACGCCGGGCTATCTGGCCGATTTCCAGTTCAAGCATGATCCCAACCGGGCGAAAGAGCTGCTCGCCAAGTCCGGCTTCGGGCCGGACAAGCCGGCGAAGATCGGCTTTGCCTCGACCAACGGGCAATTCCCCAGCGACTACGATATCGCCCGCGCCATCGTGCAGATGTGGAAGCGGGTCGGCATCGAGGCCAATCTTGAAGTCATCGAGTACGGAAAATATTTCGAGCTCAACCGCGGGAGCAAGCTGCCAGAGGCGACGCTCTACAGCTGGGAGAACTCGACCGGCGACCCGGAGATGTTCGCCGGCAACCTGCTCAATCCGAAATTGCCATTCTCGGCCTGGAAGGACATGGCGGTCGGGGACAAGGTGGTCGCGCTCATGAATGTCGCGAACTACGACAGGCGCATCGCCGGCTACAAGGCGCTCAACAAGTTCGCGGTCGAGACCGGCGCCACCATCCCGCTGCTGCAGAGCGTGCAGACGCTGGTGCGCAAAAAGGGCCTCACCTACACCAAGTACGGCAACGGTTGGGTGCTGCCGCAATCGATGGCGTGGAGCTGACAGGCGATTCACGGAATGGTCGCCACGCTCCTTCAGCTGCTCGCGCGTCGCCTCGTCGTATCCATTCCCATCCTGCTTCTGGTCTGCGCGCTGCTGTTCGCGATCCTGCGCGTGCTGCCGGTCGACATCGCCGCGATGTCGATGCCGCCGACCGCGACTATCGCCGAGATCGAGGCGAAGCGTCGCGAGATGGGGCTCGACCAGCCGCTGCCGCAGCAATTCCTGATCTGGCTCGAAGACGCGGCGCACGGCCGGTTCGGCCGTTCGATCCAACTGCGGCGCGATGCGGGCTCATTGGTTGCCGACACACTCCCCGCTACGATCGAGCTTGCGGTCGCGGCGATGGTGATCGCCACCGTGCTCGGACTGGGCGGTGGTCTCCTCCTCTTCCACGTGCGCGGTACCAAGCTCGAGATCGTCGGCGAGGTCGCCTCGACGGTATTGCTGTCGATCCCCGAATTTCTTTGGGCGCTGTTCCTGTTGTTCATTTTCGGGGTCGCGCTCCACCTGCTGCCGTTCACCGGGCGGCTGCCGCCGGAATTCGTGCGGCCGAACGTCACCGGCTTCCTGCTGCTCGATACGTTTCTGGTCTGGCGGCCCGACATGTTCTGGGCCGCGGTGAAGCACATGATCCTGCCGGCCTGCGCGCTCGGCCTCGCATTCTCGCCCGCGATCATGCGCGTGCTGCGTTCGAGCCTGCTCGATGTCTATCAGGAGGATTTCATCGCGCAGCTGCGGCTGCGCGGCCTGTCCGAAGGACGCATCCTGATCGGGCACGCGCTCAAGAACGCGATCCTGCCGACGCTGACCTTGATGGGCGTGCAGTTCGGCTTCCTGTTCAGCGGCACCTTGCTCGTCGAAGTGATCTACTCCTATCCCGGGATGGGCAACCTGATGGTCGACGCGGTGCGCAACGCCGATCTGCCGATCATCCAGGCGGTGGGCCTGACCTATTGCATCGTCGTGCTCTTGATCACGATCGTAGTCGATTGCCTCTATCTCGTGCTCAATCCGAAACTGCGGGCACGCTGAGCATGGGTACGCTCAACCGCTGCCTGCGCTCCGGCCGCGTCATGGTGGGCCTCGGCATGATCCTTATCGTCTTGGTCTGTGCGTTGTTCGCTCCGTTCCTCGCTCCGTCCGATCCGAACGAGCAGGATCTACTGAGCATTCTTCTGCCGCCGGCTTGGATGGCCGGCGGCGACAGCGCTTTCCCGCTCGGCACCGACAGTCTCGGCCGCGACGAGCTGTCGCGGCTGATCTACGGCGCGCGCACCGCGATGACAGTCGCGGTTGTCGCTTCGCTCGGCGCCATGGCGATCGGGTCCATCCTCGCCCATCTTGCGGGCTATTTCGGCGGCGTGGTGGATTGGATCATCGGCCGTGTCGTCGACGTGTGGATGTCGTTCCCACCGGTGATATTGTCACTGATCCTGATGGTCGGGCTCGGGACCGGGCTCGACAAGGTGATCCTCGCCATCATTCTGGTCGATTGGACGCGGTTCTGCCGCGTCCTTCGCAGCGAGGTGCTGGTCGTCCGGCAGCGCGATTACGTCGCTGCCGCGCGGCTGATCGGTTTCTCGCATTGGCGCACCATCACCCGCGAGGTGTTTCCCGCGACCTTGCCGCTGTTGATCACGCTGGTCAGCCTGGAAATGGGAATTGCCGTCGTGGTGGAGGCGATCCTGTCCTTCGTTGGACTGGGCGTCGGCGCCAACCAGCCGGCATGGGGCCAGATGATCGCGGATGCGCGCCAGCACATCTACGACTCGGCGGGCGGGCTGTTTTTCCCGATCCTGGCAATCTTCCTGGCCGTCACCGGCTTCAATTTGCTCGGTGACGGCCTGCGGCGTACGCTCGACGTGCGCCTCATCAATGCGCGCGAGCAATGACCGATATCCTCAGCGTCCGCGACCTCGGCGTCAGCGCAATGATCGGCGGCACGCCGGTGCCGGTGATCCGCGGGCTTTCGTTCGATCTGCCGGTGGGCAAGATTCTCGGGCTCGTCGGCGAATCTGGTGCCGGCAAGTCCATGGTGGGGCGCGCGATCGCGCAGCTGTTGCCGCCGGGATTCGCGATATCGTCCGGCGCCTGCTTGTTCGAGGGCGCCGATCTCGTCCGCATGGCGGCGGAGGCGCGCCGCGCGCTGCTCGGGCGCGAGATCGCGTTCATTCCGCAATCGCCGCAGACCGCGCTCAATCCGCTCCTGACCGTCGGCCAACAGTTCGACGAGCAATTGCGGCATGCCGGCGCCGCATCGCGCAGGGAGCGCCGGGAGCGCGCGCTCGCGATGCTTGCCGCCGTACATCTGTCCGATCCCGAGCAGTTGCTCAGGAAGTACCCGCATCAGCTCTCGGGCGGCATGTGCCAGCGCGTGCTCATCGCCATGGCGTTTTCCAGCAATCCGCGGCTCGTCGTGGCCGATGAGCCGACGACCGCGCTCGATGTCACCATCCAGGTGCGCATCCTGCACCTGATCGCGGAGATGCAGCAGCGCTTTCAGACCGCGCTGATCTTCATCACCCACGATCTGCGGCTTGCGAGCCGGATCTGCGACGAGATCATGGTGATGTATGCGGGCTCGCCCGTCGAGATCGGGCCGGGGCGGGACGTGTTTTCGGCGCCCGCGCATCCCTATACGCGCTGCCTTGAGCTCGCCGATCCCGCGACCGCGCACGGGCAGCGCGCGCTCTTCCTGCTGCCGGAGCAGATGCCGGGGCTCCTCGCCCTTGCGCGCATGTCGGGCTGTCACTTTGCTCCGCGCTGCCCGAACGTGGCGGATGCGTGCCGAAATACCCGGCCGGTGCTCACATCGGTGCGCGAGGGGCACAGCGCAGCATGCCTGCGCCTGTCGGCGACATCAGACATCACTACCGCCGAGGTCAGGGCCGGTTCCGCGGTGGTGAGCTCTGAAAAACCCCTGCTGCGGGTCGAAGGCCTGTCGAAGCGTTATGCCGCCATGGGTGGCATGTTCCTGGGCCGCTCCGAGGTGACGGCGGTCAGGAACGTCGACTTCAGCATCGCCGAGAACGAGTTCGTGGCGCTGGTCGGCGAGAGCGGAAGCGGCAAGAGTACGATCGCCAAGCTCCTGGTCGGTCTGGAGCAGCCTTCGTCCGGACGCATCGTGATCGACGGCCGCGACGCCGCCGGCCCTTCGCGGCAGGCGCATGCGCTGCGCATTGCGACCATGCAGATGATCTTCCAGGATCCGCAATCCGCGCTCAATCCGCGGCGGCGCATCGCCAGCATCGTGACCCAGGCCATGGAAGCCGGGAGCCGCCACGTGAGCGCCGAGGACCGCGTTCAACGCACGCGGGAGCTCCTGGTTGAAGTCGGCATGTCGCCCGAGCTCGCGACGCGCTATCCGCCGCAGCTTTCCGGCGGCCAGCGCCAGCGCGTCAACATTGCGCGCGCGCTCGGCGCCCGCGCCAGGCTGCTCATCGCCGATGAGATCGTGTCGGGGCTCGACGTGTCGGTGCAGGCGCAACTCTTGAACCTGCTGTTCCGCCTGCGCGCCGAGCTCGGCTTCGCCATGCTGTTCATTTCGCACGATCTGTCGGTCGTGCGCTATCTCTGCGGCCGGGTGCTGACGATGTACCGCGGCGAGATCGTCGAGCAGGGCAAGACCGTAGAGGTCTTCGCCAACCCGCAGCATCCCTATACGCGCACGCTCCTCGCCGCGGTGCCGCCGGCCGATGCGGCGGTCGCCTGGACGGCGCTCGACGCGGCGCCATGATCGAGCACTACCATCGCTCGCGGCAAAACTCGTCCACGCACGCGGGCGAGGCCTTGGCATAGGTGCCGCGGCGGCTGACCACTGATCCCGTGATCCGGTGCAAGGCAACCGCCATCTCCGCCGCCTTCGCAACCACCGCAATGCCGTTGAGCACCAGCGCGCCGTCGATGACGAAGGGGCATTCGCGGGCGAACAGCAGCATCGGCAGGCCGCCCGCGGGAATGATGACCTCGGCCCCCGCGGCCACCAGCGGACGCACTTGCGCGACGAAATTCGCGCGCACCTGCGCATAGGCGCTTTCGTCGGTGAAGGCGCGCATGAAGCCCGGCAAGTCCATCTGGATGGCGCTCACGCCTGCCACCCTTTGCGAGATGCCGTGGGCGTGGACTTGCCGTTCGTGCCAATCGATGAACGCGGGATCGATGGTCACGAGTCCGAGTTTGCGCCCCATGCTCAATGCCGCGAGCATGGTCGCCTCGCCGAGGCTGACCACGGGAATGTCGACCGCACCACGCATTTCCACGAGGCCGGGCTCCTGGAAGTGGCCGATGACGAATGCGTCGTAGGCCGCGCGCTCCGCCTCGAGCGCGTTGCGGATGGTCTGCGCGGCGCAGCGGAATTCCGACAGCGGATGGAAGAATTTGTCGGGCGGATCGAGGCCTTTGACGTCGAACGATATGCCGGGGCCGGCGATCTTCGCCAAGAAATCGTTGAGCCGCGTGAGGTAGGGAGCCTGGTCCGTCGGGTGCACGAAGCTCTGATACCAGAGCCGGGCGGGGCGAGGCGGCTCAACCATGGTGCGTTCCTCCGCGCATCTTGCGTGTCCCGTGACGTGCCACGGCCGCGATGGCTGCAAGATCGTGTATCCTACCGCAGCGAGGTCGAAAAGACCGGCGACCTGCTGGGTCGCAATTCTCCAAGAAAATGCCCTGGGACGCAGCAATGACAAAAAACCTGGAAAGAAGCTACGACGGCATCATCATCGGTGCCGGCCACCATGGTCTGGTGCTCGGCTCGTATTTGGCCAAGGCCGGGCTCGATATCCTGCTGGTGGAACGGCGCCTCGACTACGGCGGCGGGCTCAGCACCAAAGAAGTGACCAAGCCGGGCTTCTGCCACAACCTGCATTCCATCAATCACTTCCACATCAGTGCGACGCCGTGGTTCACCGACCTCGGGCTCGCGGACAAGGTCACCTACATCACGCCGCGGTACGAGTTCGGCCAGGCGCACAGCGACGGCAGCGCGCTGGTGTTCGGGCGGGATCTGGAGGAGACCATCGCCAATGTTGCGCGCTTCTCGAAGAAGGACGCCGCGACATTCCGCGAATGGAACAAGAAGGCGGAAGAGATCACCCGGCGCGTCCTGCTGCCGGAGCGCTATGCGGAGCCGCTGCCGCAGGCCGAGCGCGAGCGGTTGTTGGCGCGCACATCCATCGGCCGCGACTTCCTCGATATCACGCGGCGGCAGCCGCTCGAGGTCGTCGACGAGCTGTTCGAGAACGAGCACGTCAAGCTGCTGTTCCTCTTCAAGGTGTCGCTGTTCGGCACCTGGCTGACCGACACGATGTCGAAGACAAGCCCGATGGGCTCGGTCATCCGCGCGTTCGATCTGGAGAGCGGGTACCAGCTCTGCCAGGGCGGCTCGTTCAACCTGGCGCGCGGCCTGATGGAGACCTTCATTGCCGCCGGCGGCACCTACCAGCCTCAGGTCGATATCGAGCGCATCGTGATCGAGGGCGGCCGGGCAGCCGGGATCAGTCTGCGCGACGGCCGCACGGTGCGCTCGCGCCAGTTCGTCGCCAGCACGCTGGATGTGCATCAGACCTTCGAATCGCTGATCGGGCGAAGCCAATTGCCGGCGGCGCTCTGCGCCAAGCTGGACGCCTTCCAGTACACCGGCTGGACCCTGTTCGGACTGCATCTGGCGCTGGAGGAAAGCCCACGCTTCGCGGCCGAAAGCTTCGATCCGAACATCAACCGCTCGCTGAAATGGAGCATCGGCGCCGAGACGATGCAGGATCTGTTCTCCGCGTTCGAGGACGTGAAGGCCGGAAGGGTGCCGCGCATCGTGCAGTTCGGATCCGGCCCGCTCAGCCTGCTCGATCCGACCCAGGCGCCCCCCGGCAAGCACACGACCTATGCCTGGCATGTGATGCCGCGCAACCCCGATCTCGGCGGCAAGGACGACGAGACTTTCAAGGAGGAGTTTTCGGAGCGCATTCTCGAGACCTGGGCGCGCTACTGCCCCAACATGACCAGGAAAAACGTGATCGCGAAATACGTCTACACCGCCGACGACTACACGCAGCAATTCCCGAACATGCGCAATGGCGACATCTTCATGGGCGCGTTCAATGCCGAGCAGGTGATGTACAACCACTTCGGCTACCGCACGCCGATCCGCAATCTCTATCTCGCCGGCTCGTCCGGCCATCCGGGCGGCGCGATCTCCGGCGGCGCCGGCTACATCACCGCCAGGATCATCGCGCGCGACCTCGGGCTCGACCTGTGGTGGCGCCCGTGGGACGCAGCGCAGTCGCTGTCGGCGATGCCTGCGGCGTGAGCGCACTCCGTCAAATCCGATCGGGGAACTGCACGACGAAATTGTCACGGTTGGGCATGCGCACCTTCGGGAGCGTGGTGGCGTTGATCTCGTCATTTTCTCCGATCAGCTTGTTGCTCGCCAAAAGATAGGCCACGAGCGAATAGACCTCCTCGTCGGTAAGCGAACGCGGCTGGGTGAATGGCATTGCCCGCCGGATGAAGTCGAACAGCGTCGTCGCGTGAGGCCAGTAGTTTGCGATCGTCTTGCCGCCGTCGAGGCTCGCCTTCGGGGGGCCGCCGACCAGCCGTGCGGCGTGGCCACCCTGGCCGTTGTCACCATGGCAGAGCGCGCATTTCTCGGCGAAGATTTTGGCGCCGTCTCCGGCCTTTCCGCTGCCGAGCGGCAGATTGGTCCCGTCGGGAAGAATGTTGATGTCCCATTCGGCAAGATCGGCCTGGCTGATCGGCTTGCCGAGGCTGGGGGTCTCCGCGAGAGCCGCGCCGGTACCGATTGCAATCGCGAGAGCGCAGGTCACGACCGTGAGATTACGCATAGACATGCCGCACCTCGCCCTCGGGCTTCACGGCCCAGCTGGTGATGGCGTTGAAGTGGTGGCCGGGGAACCCGCGCACCGACGGCGGCTTCGAGGTCTGTCCACGCTTTGCCACGAACTGCTCCCGGGTGGGCTGCGCGTTACCGCCCTCGTCCCACGCCCGGCTTTGCAGGACGGCAGGTCCGCCGTCCCAACGCCACGCCATGCTGAAACGCGTGAAGGCCTTGGGCAGCCGGGGCTCGTCGAGTGCCGCTTCACCCCAGCTCTTGCCGCCGTCGGCAGAAACGAGAACCTTTGCGACCCGCCCATTGCCCGAATAGGCGACGCCGGAAATCTCGTAGACGCCCGGCTCACGGAGGCGGAGGCCGGGTGACGGCGAGGTGATGAACGACTTCACCTCCTGCACGAAATAGAACTGTGTGTTTTTGCCGTCGGGCAGCGGGTCCGAGTAGATTTTAGATTCGAAGAAGGTCATGCCCGGCTGGTTGGTGACCTGGATGCGTCGCAGGAACTTCACGTTCATGTTGCCTTCGTAGCCAGGCAGATAAAGCCGCATCGGATAGCCCTGACCCGGCTGGATGCGCTCGCCGTTCTGGTACATGGCGACCATGGCGTCATCCATGATCTTGGCGAGCGGCACACTGCGCGAGAGGTGCGGCGCGTCGGCCCCTTCGGCGATGATCCATTTGGCGCCGGGGTCGACGCCCGCTTCATCGAGCAACGTCGCCAGCGGCACGCCGGCCCACTCCGCGCAGGATGCGAGGCCATGGAGCGCCTGCACGTCTGCCTGGATCGGCTCGTTGGAGAACAACGGCGCGCTATTGCCGCCACATTCCACAAATCCGACGCGCGTCACCGTCCGATAGCGCGACAGCGCGTCGAGATCGAACACCAGCGGCCGCTTGACCATGCCGTGAATGAGAAGCTTGTGCTGGGCGGGGTCGATATCGGGAATGCCCGCATGCATGATGGTGAAGTGCAGGCCATTGGGCGTGATCGTGCCCTTGAGCAGATGATGAGGTGTCCGCGCGCGCGAGCCGCTTGGCTCGTTCTTGGGATTGTCGACAGTGCGGACCACATCCTTTTCGAAGCGCGACGGATGCCCATAGGGCGGCGTCGCATCGCCCGGTTGGAGGCTCCAGGGCGCCTCGATCAAGGGCTCCGCCGCAGCGCTGGTCAAAGCTCCCGCCGCGCCCGCACCCATCGCTCCCGCCACCATGATGCCGCTGCGAAGCAGCGCACGACGGTGAAGCAGGCCGTTTCCAGCCACCTCACGAATCGGGCTCGCGACGTGTCGTGATTTTCTCATTTCGACCTCCCTTGCGCGAGCGCTTCTGCGGCGCTCGCCAGAAGTTTCTGGACGACCTCCCACTCCTGCCCTGATAGACGGAGAACCTTATCACTCGACCGAGCATGTCGCATATGGGTCGGGGCGCCGTTGTCGCTCCAGTCCGGCCATGTCCACGGCCGGCAGCTTGTAAGTGCTGTCCAGGACCGGCTGCATCGGCCCATAGCACCGAGTTCAGGTCTTAGCGCTCCCGACTCAGCCGTGGCTCAGAAATTCCTCGAGCGCTTGAGCAGATGGCAAGGCAAAACCAGATTGTGGATGGCGACTTGCGACCGACATACCAAGGCGCCTTAGCTTGACCGCCATTTCGGCGGCTTTGATCACCACTGTGACGCCGTTCACGATCGGAGAGCTGTCGACGTTAGCCTCCGACGCGTTGCCGAACAGCATCATCGGAATTCCTCCGGCTGGCACGATGACGTCCGCGCCGATGTCGATGAGGAGCCGGGCCTCGCGCTCGAATATGGCCTGCAGCTCTGACTTCTTCGCGGGCGATGTGAAAGCTTCCATGTAGTCGCTCATGCTGGCGTTGATGGCGCGGATGCCTGCGATACGTTGTTGTAGCCCATAGCGATGAATTTGTTCGGCGTGGGTCGGTATGAAGGCAGGGTTGATCGTCAAGAGGCCGAGCTTGCGGCCGATGGTGCAGGCATGGAGCAAGGTCGCTTCGCCCAGGCCAAGGACAGGAATATTCACTGCCGCTCTTGCTTCGTACAGGCCGACGTCCTGAAAGTGGTTCATGAAGAAGGCGTCATAGCCGTCCCGCTCGGCCTGAATGGCGCCGCGTATCACCGCACGCGAGAAGCGGAATTCGGACAACGCATGCACCGTGGTAACGGAGGGCGTCATGGTTTTGAAATCGAGCTCGAAATCGGGGTCCGTGCAGGCCTTCATGTGCGGCAAGAGGTGCGCCAGATAACTGCGGTGGCCGACCTGGTCAGTGGCGCCCTGCGCCCAGATGCGGTGCTTCTTCATCGCGTTCATTTTGGGGCCTCCAGGGAACTTCCTAATGAGCGATGCCGACAGCGGAGGCGACACATCGACAGATCCGTTGGCGGCGTTGACGACGGCAAGCGTGTATAAGCATCAAAATATCGGTCAGCTAGGTCCATCGTATGGGTAACATGTGCGAGACGAAGGACCGCCTCGTTACGCGACGTGGCGTCGGGTGCGGTAGGCGACGCCGCGGTCTCAGTTCGAACAATGGGGACCAGCGACTTTCGCGTTCAATCTGCAGAATGATGACGCGGGCCTTTTAGACCGAACTGACCGTAGGGACGACAGATTTCGAACCGTTCTCTGCCCCCAATTTTCGGATATCCGAAAGCACGACAGACCGGCAATGCTGCCGGGCGCCGGATCATTGTGCTTATTCGGCCTTCGGCTTTGATGGAAGTCGCAGGCATTTTTGCGGGCCAGACAGGCCTGTTAGAGATCCGGCTAGTTGGCTGAGGCCGCGTAGCGAAATCTCACCGTCCGCCTTGCGCCGGCCGCGCCACCCCCATCAGCGCGGCGAGGCGCTCCGGTGCCGCGATGAGCGGCCGGCTTTCGCCCATGTGCACGATGCGCCCGCGATCGAGGACGATCGCGAAGTCGGCATATTCCAGGGCGATGCGCGCGCGCTGCTCGACCAGCACGATGGCGAGCTCGTCCTCGCGCTTGAGCCGCTCGATGCCGCGCAGCACCGCGTCGACGATGACAGGGGCCAGACCTTCGAGCGGCTCGTCCATAAGCAGCAGGGTCGGGTTGCCCATCAGCGCGCGGGCGATGCTGAGCATCTGCTGCTCGCCGCCGGAGAGCTCGTTGCCGCGATTGCGCCGGCGCGCGGCGAGCGAGGGGAAGAAGTCGTAGACGCGCGGCAGCGTCCAGCGGCCCGGCCGCGCCGCGACCACGAGATTTTCCTCGACCGTGAGCGAGCGGAAGATCTCGCGCTCCTGCGGCACGAAGCCGATGCCGAGGCGCGCGCGGCGGTAGGCCGGCATGAGCGTGATCGCGCGGCCGGCGAAATGCAAACTGCCGCCATGCAGGCTGGTGTGCCCCATGATGGTGGCGAGCAGCGTCGTCTTGCCGACACCGTTGCGGCCGAGCACCGCCAAGGTGGCGCGCGGCGCGAGGTCGAGCGAGATGCCGTCGAGTACCACGGTATCGCCGTAGCCGGCGCGCAAGCCTTCGAGCACGAGGCCGCGCTCGGTGCTGGTCACGGTGCCGATGGTGGCGGTGTCGCTCATGCGCGTTCCCGCTGGCCGAGATAGACCTCGCTGACGCGCCGGTCGGCGGCGATCTCGTCGGGCGGTCCTTCGACCAGGATGCCGCCCTGCACCAGCACGGTGATGCGCCGCGCCAGGCGGAAGACGAGATCCATGTCGTGCTCGATGATGACGAGCGCGAGGTCGCTCGGCAGCCGCTCGATCATCTCGATGATGGTCGAGGTGCCGGTCGAAGGCACGCCGGCCGCGGGCTCGTCGAGCAGCAGCACCTTCGGCGCCAGCCCGAGCGCCACGGCGATCTCGACCAGCCGTTGCCGCCCATAGGCGAGCTCACGCACCGGCCGCAGCGCCTCGTCGGCGAGCCCGAGTTGCGCGAGCAGCGCGTGAGCTTCTTCGATCACGGCGCGCCGTGCGCCCGCCGGGCGCAAGAGATCGCCCGCGATCCCCTGCCGCTCGGCGACCGCAAGCGTCACGTTCTCGAGCACGCTGAGGCCGCGGAACAGCGCGTTGATCTGGAAGGTGCGGGCGAGCCCACGCTTGACGCGCTGCGACTGGGCGAGCGCGGTGATGTCCTCGCCGTCGAGCAGGATGCGGCCCGCGCTCGGCGCGAGCACGCCGGTCACCAGATTGACGAAGGTGGTCTTGCCGGCGCCATTGGGCCCGATCAGCGCGTGACGCGCGCCACGCTCCAGGCGGAAGTCGATGTTGCTCGAGACCTGCAATGCGCCGAAGCTGCGACAGAGCCCGCGGGTTTCGAGCGCGAATGTGCTCGAGGGCGTACTCATGCGGGGCTCCCGAACGACCGCGAAAATCGCTGCCGCAGGCGCTCCGCCACGCCGAGCACGCCGCCGCGCGCGAACACCACCATCAGCACCAGCAGCAGCCCGATCCAGAAATACCAGTAGACCGGATCGACCTGCGCGAAACGATCCTGCGCGATCATGTAGAGCGGCACGCCGATGAAGGCCCCGTAGAGCCGCCCGACGCCGCCGAGGATGAGCATGATGAGAATGACACCTGAGCGCTCGAAGCTCAGCGAGTCGAGTGCGACAAACTGGGTCGTTTGCGCAATAAGCG
>Ga0137415_10003952_pt1 | contig 14713 bp, 15 predicted proteins | sample CZODoug3_1_1_16f_FD_183082 | JGI IMG/M metagenome (GOLD analysis project Ga0137415, IMG submission 183082) | Vadose zone soil fungal communities from Angelo Coast Range Reserve, California, USA - CZODoug3_1_1_16fungal (Hybrid Assembly) | ecosystem: Environmental > Terrestrial > Soil > Vadose... | reverse complement strand
GGCGCGCTGATCTTCGGGGCGACCGCGGCTTGCTCCAGCGGAAACACCACGGCATCAGCAGAGACTACCTGGGAGATGGGAGCGCGTTGCGCGGGCGACGTTTGCACCGACACCACGGGTTCCTTTTCTTTTTCGGCCTTGCCGCAGCCGCCCGCAAGGAAGAATGCCGCAGCGATGGCGCAGAAAAGAATTATGCGATTGCGGAGAAATTTTAAAGTAGTGTTCATCGTTAGCTTCATGGAGTCGTCAGAACCCCCGTCAGGGTTTGCAAATTTGCCAGAGCCACGCGATAGCGCACGGCTCCGTCTTGATAGGCGGTGTTGGCTTGGGCAAAGGTGGTCTGCGCGTCCACGACTTCCAGTACGGTGGCTTCGCCGCCCCTGTAGCGAAGGGTCGTAAGGCGCAGGCTTTCGCCAGACAGTTCGGCTGAACGGCTGAGGCCGCTAAGCTCATTCAGAGCGGTTTCCGCTTCGGCGTAGAGAGATTTTATTTCCGCGAGGAGCTTGCGCTGGGCGAGGGAGAGCTCGCGTTGCGCCTGCGTGCGCCGCAGTTCGGCCTGCTTGATGCGGCTTTGCGTGGCGCCCCAATTCCAGATGGGAATATTCACGGTGGCCGCAGCCGCAGAACCCAGATTGGAAACTCCATTCAGACCGTTCACCGCAAACTGCGGGGCATCGATTCCGTACCAATAATCGAAGCTCAGCGAAGGCAGATACCCGCCACGCGCGCCGGTAACGTCGTGTCCCGCTTGCTGCACAACAGCCAGAGCCGCGCGAAGATCGGGATTGTCCCGGGCCGCCCGCTGCTGCACTTCTGGGAGGGTTGGGAGAGGAACGCTCGCGTGAAGATCCTCGGCAAGTTCAAAGTTGTCGTTGAAATCGGGAAAGATCAGCACCGCGAAATCGAGCCGGGCGTTCAGGAGCCCGAGCTGCGCTTCGAGCAGCTGCCGGCGGCGCTCCTGCATCTGCAATTCCGCCTTGATGACGTCGGAAAGCGCGACTTCCCCGCCCTTTTCGAGATCTTGGGTCAATTTCAGGAAGCGGTCGCCCTCGTCTCCATTTTTCTTTGCAGCTTCCAGCTTCAGCTGCGCGGCTGCCACGGCATAGTAGCTCTGCACAACGGTGACGACCAGCCCGCGCGAAGCAATTTCCGCGCGCGCCTTTGCAAGAGCAGAGGCCGCAGATGCCCGCCTGAAAGCAGAAATTGAGACGAGATCGACAGACTCATGCACGTTGGCTTGGCTTAGGTATTCGTGTGGACCGTTGTTCGCAATGAAGCTGAGGGTACCCTTGCTGACGCTGGTCGAGATCGCCTGATTATTATAAGTAACGCTGGGAAGAAGCGCGGCTCCCGCCTGGTAGCGATCCTGGCGCGCAATGGCGGCGTCGGTCTGTGCGGCTAGAAATTGCGTGCTGTTCTTCCTGGCCCTGGCAAGAGCGTCGTCCAGAGTCAGGCGAAGAATTTGCGATGCCCCGGTAACCGTCTGCTGCGCAGCTTGCGCAGCTGGAGTGCTCGCGGGAGGTGGCATTTCCTGGGCAGCGGCCCTCCGCGAGGAAGCCAAGAAAAGGGCGGCAACCGAGACCCAGAACAGAACGAGCATGCGGCACGATTTCATAAAATCTAGACTCCTGGGCCGGACCAAACAAGCTCACGGCAAGGAAGAATCTAACCTAGCTAGGCGAACATAAACAGAGGATTAACTGCTTGATGCGGAAGGCGATGCCGGTCCGGGAAGGTAAGCGGTGAAGGTGCTTCCAGCCGAGTCAGATCGCGTAAGCTCCAAACGGCCGTGGTGTGCCTCAGCGATCCAGCGGGAAATGGACAGTCCCAGCCCGGCGCCACCGCCGTCGTTTTCTGCCCGGGAACGGGCTTTGTCCGCGCGGAAAAATCGCTCGAAAATGCGCGGCTGCAGGTCGGCGGGGATTCCTCCTCCAGTATCCGCAATGCTCAAAACATATTCGTGCGCTGTGCGACCGCAAGTCACGGTGACGCGGCCACCCTCCGAAGTGTACTTAATGGCGTTATCCAGCAAATTGAGGATCATGCGGCGCAGCAGCGATTCATCGGCGTTGATAGGAGACTCGGGCGCTTCCTCGGAATTCAGAGAAATCTTTTTTGCGAGCGCCAGCGTTCTCGCGGAATGCACGCACTCGGTTACAAGTTCGTCGAGGTAGAAGTCGCCTGGTTGGAGGGGATACTGACCGGCGTCGGCACGCGTAAGCGTGAAGAGATCTTCCACGATGTGCGTGAGCCGCTCAGCTTCGTGATGAAGCACTCCCAGCGATTCCCGGTACTCCTCCAGCGAACGAGCCTGTTGCGAAAGAGCGACTTCCGATTCACCGCGCAAAATCGCCACAGGCGTCCGCAGTTCATGCGATGCATCGGCCATGAAGCGCTGCTGGCGTTCGAAAGACTGGCTGAGTCGGTCCAACAGGCTATTGAACGATTGTGCCAGATGACCCATTTCGTCCTTGTCATTCTGCACCGCCAGACGCTCGTGCAGATTGGCCGCGCCGATGCGTCCGGCCTGAGTGCTCATGGCCACCACTGGAGCCAGGCTTTTGCGCGCAAGAAAGTAACCGCCCACGCTGGCGAGCAAGAGAGCGATGGGGATGACCCACGCAAAAGTCGCGGTGACCTCTTCCAGCATTTCTTGCTGCGCGTGAAGCGATTGCAGGATCACCAGCGTGCCGGCTTTTCCGCCAGACGAAAAGCGTCGCGCGAAGCCCCGGTAGCCGGATTTGATGCCCCGGACCTTGCCATAAGAGCGCTCGGAGCGCGAAGCTGCGCCGAGAAACCGCTGAAATGAGTCCGATGATAAGAGTCCAGCAGGCGCGGTATCGATTGCGGGAGCCGCCAGGGGCACGTCTTGCGAGCTGACGACCAGGTTTCCTTTGGCGTCAAAGATCGCAAAGACGTGATCGCGAAAACGGTGTTCCGTAATGGCCACCCGTCCGGCCAGCTGGAGGGCGTCCGGGCCACTCTGATCGCTGATTTCCGCGTCGAGCGTGGTAAGAAAGGCGTTGGAGAGTTCCGCAAGACTCACGTCGGTGCGCTGGACGGTGCTTTGCCAGAAGATAAAATAGGTGATGAGAGACAGCGCCACCAGCACGACGGCCAGCACTCCCGTATACCAGAGGGTGAGACGGACACGGATAGAATCAAGCATGGCTCTTCCGGGCGGGAGAAACCGCCTTGATACGCTGCCGAGGCAGAGCACTTTCGTCCGCCGCGTCCGCGGCGTCCGAATCGCTCAGTGGACCAAACAAGTAGCCGGCGCCGCGGCGGGTATGGAGCAAGGGTTTGCTGGAATCGGCGTCAATTTTGCGGCGCACGCGGTTGACGTAGACTTCGATCAGGTTCGAGAAGGGATCGAAAGTCTCATCCCAAACATGCTCGGCGATTTCCGCGCGCCCCACGACGCGGCCGGCGTTGCGCGCAAGATATTCGAGCAGGGCGTACTCTTTGGCGGTAAGCGCCACGCTTCGCCCTGCCCGGGAAACGGTTTGCGCGCCAGTATCCAGGACAAGATCAGCGACAGAAATCTTGGCAGGGCGAAGTTCACCGGAGCGGCGAAGCAGCGCGCGGAGGCGCGCGAGCAACTCGCGGAATTCGAACGGTTTGGTGAGGTAGTCGTCAGCGCCATGATCGAGGCCGGTGATACGGTCCTCCACGGCATCGCGCGCGGTCAGCATCAGAATGGGCATGCGCTGGCCTGATTTTCGAATCTCGCGGCAAACTTCGAAGCCGTTGCGGCCGGGAATCATCACATCGAGAATCACTAGGTCGTAGGTGTTGATCTCGGACTGATAAAGCGCTTCGTCACCGTTACTGGAAACGTCGACGGCGTACGCTTGCTCGCGCAAGCCCTTGGCCACAAATCGCGCAATGCGCGCGTCGTCTTCGACCAGGAGTAGCCGCATGGGAGCATCATACGGCAGGTGGGAGGAAAAGTGAGATACTTGCTGGCCGCGGGCGACTTCAACCCATTTCGGCCGAGTCAATTCATACAGCCGGGGCAAGGCACACGGCTTCTCTTCAATGGCCGATGTTGCACCCAAGCAAGTTCCTCAGGCATCAAAATAATATGAAGTTCAAGAAGGTTGAACCCCAAGAGTTTGATTGCACCAGAACGGCGATGCGGCCTTTCGGCTGCATGGAGCTGTGGGCTGGGAATGAAAAAGCGCACCGCTCGCTGGATTTGGCGGGACTAGAGAGCGACGTTATTGCCGTGCCTTCCGGTGGCGACAAAGGCGGCGATCTTTTGGCGGTGTTCTCCTGCAGCGACAACCTTGCACGCGTGGTTCTCGCGGATTGCGTCGGCCACGGTTACACGGCAGCAGGCGTGGCACGGCATGTCCATCACCTATTGCACAAATTTCAGGACGTCCGGGACACGGCGGGATTGTTGTCGGCCTTGAATGACGCTTTTACGCTCTCGAATGAAAAATCGAGTGGTCCGTTGCGTCTGACCACGGTGGTCACGGGGACCTTTGACGCCACGAGCGGGGAATTTAATTTTGCTTATGCGGCGCACCCGCGGATGTTCGTGTGGCGCGAGCGTGAAACACGATTTCTGGAGCTAGGAGAAGGGTTAGAAGGCTTGCCCCTTGGATACATCACCGGTGAGGTCTACAACCAGCAGAGCGTCCGGCTGAATCACGGCGACATGATCCTGGCGTTTTCGGACGGTGCAACCGAGGTTCGCTCAAGGGAAAGGGAACAGCAACTTACCTCCAAGGGATTCCTGGAACTGGCCGAGAATACGCTTAGGAGACTGCCTCAACCGCTGGTGCTCCAGGATTTTTCCCGCGCGCTACTCGAAGGCGTACATCTTTACCGCGGCCCGGAAAGCGAATTGGAGGATGACATAACGCTGCTAACCCTCCGGCGCGTCGCGTAAATGCCCGCTACTTCTGGGGATGGGACACGAAGTACTGGTCTAGACTCTCCACAATTTCTTTCACGGCACGTTGGACATTCTTGTCCAATGCCTCGACTACGGCTGGCACTTCTTTTCCGCTCGCCGGCTCGTCGTGCGTGTAGTAGTGGTGCCAAACAGTCGCGCCAGTCTTCAAATCGCGCATTTCCAGCTCCAGCGTGACTCTTGTTGACGTCGCAGAGGCGTCAACCTCTTTGAAATCGTAAAGGTGCCCGCGAATCGCAAAGTCTCCCGGCATGTTACTGCGACGCACATGGACGGCACGGTAGTGGCCGGTGGCGCGTAACTCTCGCAGCAAGACTTCCTGGATCATCTCGGTGGGCGGTTCGGCCCATCGTTGATACTCGTAGGTGCCCAATTGCTCGGGACCGTTTCCGTAAACAATGCGATCTTCGCGATACAAGTGGGAGGTCATCAGCCCGCCGACGAGCAGCCTCACTGGAACCGCGTCCTCTTTTTCAACGACGCCGGCATCCGATGGGACCGTGAGTTGATAATACTTGGCGGGCCGCGCGGCGGAGACGCAGCCGCTGAGCCATGCGGCCATCAACGCAACGGCTGCGAGGAGTGCCCTGCCGTGTGCTCTGCGAAATGTTCTTTCGCGCCTGATAGGCGCTCTTCCGAAGTATCGCCATTTCCTGTCCACCGAGGTTGGGCTCATTGCGGCTCTCCCGGCTTGTGTTCGCGCGGAGCTGCCGAGCGAATGAGCGTGTACGGCCTGGTTTTGATGGTGTTCGTGAATTCCTTGAGATTCTGGCTCACATGGCGCAGATTTTCGAGCAGCTCGTCGATGTTGTCAGAGTTCACGTCAAGCGTCTGGTCTAGGCGCCCGGTTAAGCCGGTCATGTTAGAAAGAGAAACTCGCAGATCGGCAACGGCCTTGCGGATATCAGGCCGATTTTCGCCGACCAGGGAATCGATGTGATTCAGTGCTTCATTGGCCTGCGCTGAAGTCTTCCTCAAATCTTGAAGCAGCGGCTCCAGCTTCTGCGTAGCGGAGTTCAAGTTCTGCACCGTCGATTTCACTGGAGCGCGGTTTTCCGCGATCATGCCGCGAGTATCAGCCAGCGTGCCGGCAAGATTCCGCCGATTCGAATCGCTCAGCAAATCGTTGACGCGCGTGATTGTTACGCTTAGGTCGCTCGCGCGGTCGTTCAGCGTCTGAAGTAGCTGCTGTGCCTGGGGCGCAATGTCATTGATCTTTGCGGTGAGTGCGTTGAAATCCACGTAAGGGTCTGACGGCAGGATGGCTCCCGCAGCGGCTAGTGCGGATTTTTCGCCTCCCGGAACAACTTCCAGATGATTGTCTCCCAGCGGGCTCAAACTCATGATTCTTACACGGCTGTCCGTTTTGATGGGCAAGCCGGACTTCACGCTGAAGGTTATCTCGATGCGTGTAGGATTTCTGGGGTCCAGCTGTAACTTCTCGACGCGGCCGACTTTCGGCCCGCCCGCATAACGCACCGACGCGCCGGGTTCCAGTCCGCCCGCGAACGGAAAGTAAGCGCGGTACATCGTGCCTGTGGCGGCAAACGCTCCAGTAAGGGCCACGACTGTGGCTACCAGCACGGCGCCTGCGATAAGCACAAACAACCCCACCATGGCTTGTTCGCGTTTTGATTCCATCACGTACCCCTCTTCCCCGCTCTTCAACGGCCAGGATGGCGGTGTTCTTCGGTCAGCATTTGCAGATAATCCAATTCTTCCGAAACTGCCGGCTCGGCGATGCGGTCGAGAAACTGCCGCACGCGCGGATGCGTGCTCGAACGCATTTCCTCGGTGGACCCGATGGCGACGACGTTGCCTTTGTCGATCAACACCATGCGGTCGGCAATCAGGAAAGCGCTGGCCAGTTCGTGGGTGACCACGATAATGGTCATGTGAAAGGCCTCTTTGAGTTCGAGAATGAGCTGGTCCACCCCGGCGGCAATAATCGGATCCAGTCCCGCGGAAGGCTCATCGAAAAAAAGAATCTCCGGATCCATGGCCAGGGCGCGAGCCACCGCGGCGCGCTTCTTCATTCCCCCGCTCAATTGCGACGGCATGTAATTTTCATATCCAGACAAACCTACTTGATCCAGTTTCAAGCGCAAAATGATTTCGATGGTCGAATCTTCCAGTTTGGTATGCTCCCGCAACGGGAGCGCCACGTTTTCACCGACGGTCATCGAGCCAAACAATGCCCCGCCCTGAAAGGACATGCCGATTTTCTTGCGGATTTCGTCCATCTCCTGGGAGGAAATCGCCGCGATGTTTTTCCCTTTGAGCCAGATCTCACCGGAACTCGGCCTTTCCAGGCCCACAAGAGTGCGCAACAGCGTACTCTTGCCGGAACCGGAGCCGCCCAAAATCACCATGGTCTCACCGTGCATCACATCAAAATTGATGCCGTGGAGGATTTCCCGGTCACCGTAACTGACGCGCAGATTCCGAAGCGAGATCATCGTCTCCGGCTGAATCGCTGCGCTGTAGGTCTGCTCCATAGCGATACTTGCGGTCCTACTTCCCACTTACAAAAAAGAAAAGCGTGGTAAACACCAGGTCCACCAGGATTACCAGAAAGATGGAAACGACCACGGCCCTGGTGGTTGACCTGCCAACCTGCTCCGCGCCCGCGCCCGTGGAAAGCCCTTCGTGGCAACCCACGGCGGTAATGGTAACGCCGAACATAACGCTCTTGATTAGACCGGTCATTATGTCGCGCAGAAAGAGCGCGTCAAGGGAAGATTGAATGTAACGGCCCAAGGTGAAATCGGCTTGCGCCACGCCAAAGAGCGCGCCGCCAAGAATTCCCATGGAGTTCGCCCAAATCGTCAGGCACGGAAGCATCACCATCATGGCGATAAACTTCGGCGTCACCAGGAAGTGGATGGGATCGATGGCCATGGTCTCCAGGGCGTCGATTTCTTCCGTGACCTTCATCGTGCCGATTTCCGCAGCGAACGCCGACCCGGACCTCCCGATGACCACGATGGCGGTAATCAGCGGCCCAAGCTCGCGAGTCATGGAGATGGCCACCGCGCTGGCGACGAAATTCAAAGCGCCAAACTTGCGCAGCTCATAAGCGCTCTGCAGCGCCAGAATCAGGCCGATGAAAAAAGTGATCAGGGAAAGTATGGGGAGTGCCCTGACGCCGGTCTGCATCGCCTGTGACACGGCTCGCTGCAAGCGGAGGGGCTTGCCTTGGAAGGGGGCAATGAATGTGAAATATGCGGCGCGGCCGCCAAGCGAAGTCAGCGCTCCCAGGTACGCAAGCCCATCGGTGACGGATTCCCCAATTTGCGTCGTCAGTTCCACATGGCTCTCGCTGGGCTTCCTCGGTAAGTGGATTGGCAGTTTCAGGGAGCTACGGATTGTTCTTCGTTCTCGTAAATCTCAAAGATTTTCACCAGCTTGGAGAGCTGCAGAACTTCCCGGACCGTCTTATTCAGGCCGAACAGGACGAAGCGGGAGCCGACATCGCGCGAGGCTTTCAGACCTTCCACCAGCGACGCCACGCCGGAGCTGTCAATGTAGCGAACGGCCCCGAGGTTGAGCACGACGCGCGGCATCTTTAGTTCGCGAAGCTCGCGCAAGAGTGCTTTACGCAGTTGCGGTGAAGTTGCAAGATCGATGTCTCCCGATACGTCGAAAATGGTGATTTTGTCCAAATGGCGCGCGGCAATTTGCAAGTTTAGTTCTCCTCAGGAGCCTTTCGGGGACGTCTGCCCATGCAAAATTTTCACCAAACGAAGCTGATTCCTGCCGTTGCTGTGGGTGAATTCTACTGTATCCATGCTCTGGCGTATGAAGTGCAGGCCCAGGCCCCCCGGCTTTACATCTTCGAGCGCGCGCCCGCACATTTTGTCTGGGTTCACCGCCGCGCCGCTATCTTCCAATACGATTTCGAGAGCGTCTTCTGACTTGCCATCTTTCGGCAGATGAATGCGGTGGAAGGATGCCTCAATGGATTGCTCGGAGTCTCCGAGATAGGCATGGCGAATGATATTTGTCAGCGCTTCATCGACAGCCAGAACGACGGCGCGGCATTCGGCCTCGGAAAATCCCAGTTTCGCCGCGAGCTCTCCCAAGGCATTTCGCACCACACAGAGCATCTCGGGATTGCTCCGCAATTCCATTTTGAATAGTAAGCTGCCTCGGCTCACGTGAGCGCGCTCCTCGGGCCTGAGAAACTGGATTCCCCGTCTGGTCTCGGAAAGATCGCCGCTGGCGGGTTCCCTGATGCAACGTCTGTCCAGATAATACACGGAATTTCGGCTGCGGCAACTTCACGCCACCGCCCAAATCCCTGGCCGCTCCAGGACGTGGAAAGGCATCAGAATGACATCCGGTATCCTTGTACGCCTGGGATCGTCGGGGACAACTTACGCAGGTTGCGCTGAATTCAAAAAAGTTGGCGGACGGGCCTGTAAGCCGGATTCTGTGCCGCACCCAAACTGCGAAGCAGTTCGGGCGCGCGGCGATCATTCCTCTAGTCCCGGTATCGCTACCGGGATCCAGCAGCCTACCCGAGGGTTTTCAATCGACGATAGCTTGCCTTCCTACTGCAGGCAGGCGCCACCGCGAAAGGAGCTTTCGCTCATCGAGCCGGGCCGGCTCTCCCCTCCTATTTGGCCTTGCACCACGCGGGGTTTTCCGTGCCCCCGGTGTTACCACCGGAGCGGTGGGCTCTTACCCCACCTTTTCACCCTTGCCAAACGTCGCGAGCATTTCGAAGACGTCTCACAGGTTTCCCTGTGCGATGCCACCGCGCTTCACTCCGCCGGCGGTCTATTCTCTGTGGCACTTTCCGTGACGCCGTTGTAGCGCCGGGCTTTAGCCCGGCATCTTCAACTTCGCCCCCTGGCGTTACCAGGCGCGTTGCCCTGTCAAGAGTTCCGCCAACCACTCCGCAGTCGCCATAATGACGCCCGCAAAATGATCAACGTGCCTCAGGACGGTGTCCGGACTTTCCTCCCGCCCAGCCATCTTGCGATGACCAAGCCAGCGATCACCCGGCCCGCCGCCACTTATATTATACCTCGGCAACCCTCCGAGCGGAGCCAGTGAATTGGTCAAACTTTCCGTCGCTATTGAAGGCAACGTTCCCTTTGGCAGATTCGCAATAACAAAACCCTTGCCATATGCATGGTGCGCCGATACCGTCGAGCGAAGGCCGCTCCAAGTCCGCAAATTTCGGAGACGATCAATGCCGACCCCAAATTCAGTCAGCGCGCAGAAGGGATTGCTTCCCTGGCAGGCCGCTCTCGCAGGGATTGGAGCAGGACTCGTTTACAACTTTTTTGGCTTTTTTCTCTGGCGGCTCTCTGGAAGCAATCGCATGGGCCAAGCCGTGTTTCTGATGTTTCCCCTCGTCGTCGGCGCAACGATTGCCCTGGTCACGCCCCGGCCAGTGTTCACTGTGACTCTGATTTCTGGAACGATCTCTCTTTTGATTTGCCTCTCTACACTGGTCGCCGTACACGCCGAGGGCATCCTCTGTGCCCTCATCGCCTTCCCCTTTATTTTTGTGTCTCTCATCGTTGGCGTGGGCGTTGGTCTATTGCTCCGCGAGTTGATTCGGCCTTTCCGCAGCAACCTCACAAACGGCATTATTCTTCTGGCGGCGCCTGTTTGATGTTTGGTGGACAAGAGCTGGAGATGAAAACATTCACGGAAGCGCGCACCGAGAGCGTTACGACCAGCATTCACCTATCCGCGACACCCGAGGAAGTATGGGCAAATATTCAGTCCCTAGACAAACTCGCCGGCAGGAAGCCCATGCTCATGTACGTGGGACTGCCCGTCCCGCAAAGGTGCGAGCTAAAAGGCAAATCGGTGGGAAGCAAAAGAATCTGCTATTTCGATCAAGGCTCTATCGAAGAAATTGTGCTGGAGTGGAACCCTCCTTCAAGGATGCGTCTCGCGATCGACCGCACCAACATGCCCGGCCGGCACTGGCTGGAATTTGACGGTGCCCAATACGATTTGCAGGCCGATGCCACCGGCACGACGATTACTCGCGTGACCACCATCCGCTCCAATCTCTGGCCCGTTTGGTATTGGTCCCGCTTCGAAATCTGGGGCGTCGCGAGCGAACACGAATACCTCTTCAGCGATCTCGCCCAACGCTTCCCGGATCACAGGTAGCCTCGGGCCGAGGGAGTAATTGTTTTTCAGGTTCCATTTCTACTTGAGACCGAGCAGCTTTTCGAATTCTGTCTCGGTTAGAGTGGGCACGCCGAGTTCTTTGGCCTTGTCGTACTTCGACCCCGGATCTGTGCCCACGACTACGTAGTCCGTCTTTTTGCTGACCGACCCCGAAACTTTCCCGCCATGCTGCTGCACGATTTCGCCAGCTTCCTCCCGCGAGCGATTCGCGAGGCCGCCCGTAAACACAAAACTCTTCCCCGCAAGCTTCTGGCTCTTCACCATGCGCTTTTCCGCCGTCGGATGCACCCCCACCTTGTGCAGTTTCTTGATGAGCTGGCGATTCGCCGGCTCCGAGAAGAATTCAACAATACTTGCCGCGACCTTTGGCCCCACTTCCGGCACTTCCTCAAGCTGCTCCTCGCTCGCCGCCGCCAATTCTTCCAACGAAGAAAAGTGTTCCGCCAGCAATTGCCCCGTCCGCTCACCCACAAACTGAATCCCCAATGCGTAAATCAGCCGCTCCAGCGAATTTTTCTTGCTCGCCTCAATCTCCTCCAGCAAGTTCTGCGCGGATTTTTCCGCCATGCGCTCCAGCCCAGCCACCGCGTCTTCTTTCAGCGCATAGAGATCCGCGACATCCTTGACGAGCCCCTTGTCCACAAGCTGATCCACGATCTTCTCGCCCAACCCATCGATGTTCATCGCGTGCCGCCCCGCAAAATGCAGAATTGACTCCTTCCTTTTCGCCGGGCACGCGGCATTCACGCAGCGGTACGCCACTTCCCCCTCAACGTGATGAATCGTGCTCCCGCACTCCGGGCAATGCTTCGGCATGCGAAACGGCTTCCGCCCCTTCCCTTCTTTCACCACCTTCAGCACGTGCGGGATCACTTCCCCCGCCCGCTCGATCAACACGGTGTCGCCAATCTGCAATCCCAGCCGCTCGATTTCATCCATATTGTGGAGCGTGGAACGGCTGACAGTGACGCCTCCCACCTGCACCGGCTCCAGCATGGCCACCGGCGTCAGCGTCCCCGTGCGTCCCACTTGCACGATAATGTCGTTCACCACCGTCGTTTCCTGTCGCGCCGGATATTTGTACGCAATCGCCCACCGCGGCGCTTTCGACGTGTAACCCAGTTCATTTTGAATAGGAATCGAGTTCACTTTTACAACCACGCCGTCAATTTCGTACGCGAGCTTCTCCCGCTTCGCGTCCCAGTCATCGCAATAGGCGGTCACCGCCTCGATCCCCGCGCAAAGTTTCCAATCGTCCGAAGCGCGGAACCGTAATTGCTTCAAAGCCTGCAGGGACTCCGAATGCTTCGAAAACGGCACTTTCCCATCCACCAGCAAGTAGTACGAAAAGAAATCCAGCCGTCGTGCGGCGGTGATCGACGGATCCAGCACCCGCACCGCCCCAGCCGCCGAGTTCCTCGCATTCACAAAAATCTTCCCCCCAATCCGTTCCTGCTCGCGGTTCAGCGCTTCAAACGCCTTCTTCGTCATCATGATTTCGCCGCGCACTTCGAAATCCGCCCGCAGCTTGATCTTCTTCAACACGGCCGCATCCACCCGCAGCGGAATCGACCGTATGGTCTTCACGTTCGGCGTCACCTCTTCCCCTGTCGTTCCATCGCCGCGCGTAACGCCACGTGTCAGCATTCCATTCTCATATTGAAGCGAGATACTCAACCCATCGAACTTGTGTTCCGCGATGTATTCAATCTTTTCCTGCCCGCTGCCCTCCCGCACCCTCCGGTCCCAATCGCGCAGCGCCTCATAAGAAAACGCATTGTCCAGGCTCAGCATCGGCCGCGCATGCTGCACCTTTGTAAACCCTTCGCGCGGCGCTCCGCCAACGCGCACCGTCAGCGAATCCGGCGTCATCAGCTCAGGATGCGCGGCCTCCAGTTCCTTCAGCCGGTTCATCATCCGGTCGTACGCTGCGTCCGAAATCTCCGGATCGTCCAGCACGTAATACCGGTATTCGTGATAGCGCAGCTTCTCGCGAAGCTCTTCAATCTCTTTTTTGACGCTAAGTGGCGCAGCTTTGGCCATGAAACCCTCGGCAGAACAGTATGCTGAAAATCGCCTGATATTATATAGAATGTATCTCTTAGGCTACGAACGGGAGACTGTTAGCGGGCTGCTGAAAAAAGGTCGTTTTACATGGGGGTCGGAGCTTTAGCTCCGACATAAGGCGCATGCTGTCAATGGGCTTTAGCCCCTGAGGAAATGTCTTCCGGCGCTTATCAGCAACCACTTGGAACAAAGATGATCTCAGATTTGCGCAACGCTCTGCTGATTCACAATCCCAACGCCGGCGGCGGCGGAAACGGCCGCCGTCGCACGCTCGATACGGCGCGCCATATTTTTGCTGCCGGCGGCATCCACTCCGATCTCGCCGAGACCACCGGCCCGGGCCATGCCACGGAGATCGCAGGCCGCGCCGCCAACGAAGGCCGCGGCCTCGTCATCGCCTGCGGCGGTGACGGCACGCTCAATGAAGTCATCAACGGCCTCGCCGCCCACCAAAACGGCCATCGCGTGCCTCTCGCCCTTCTCCCCGGCGGCACCGCAAACATTCTTGCCAAAGAATTGGACCTTCCCTGGGACATTCCCAGTGCCGCTGAAAAACTAGTCCATGGCACTGTAAAGGAAATCGCCCTCGGCCTCGCAACTCCCCTCGAACAACCGGAAAAGAAAAAGTATTTCCTTAGCGTCGGTGGCGCCGGTCCTGACGGCATGATCGTCTATTCTCTCGACCTCGAACTGAAAGCCCGCCTCGGCATCTTAGCGTACTGGTGGCAAGGCGCCCGTGAAGTTTTCCGCTACGATTTTCGGCATTTCCGCATCGTCATCGGCAACCAAAAAATCGACGCCTCGCTGGCCATCGTCGGCCGCACCAAAAACTACGGCGGCCCTTTCAAAATCACCACCAACGCCGACCTCTTCGAAGACCAGTTCGAAGTTATGGCCCTCACCACGCAAAGCGGCCTCCGCTATCTCAGCTACTTGCCCTCGCTTTGGACCGGCAATCTCCGCGGCACCGAAGGCGTCCATTTCCACAAAGCCGACACCGTGATCTGCGAGCCCCTCGACAAAAACCCCCTCTACGCCCAAGTCGACGGCGAACCGCTGGCTCGTCTTCCCGTCGAATTCAAAATCGTCCCCCGCGCCCTGAAGCTCCTAGTCCCCGGCGCCCATTCGTAGCGGCGGCCTTCAGGCCGGCACTTTCCTCTTTTTTCTATAGGGCTCGCCTTCCGAGGCGCGCCGCATTAAGCGATTCGACGGGCACCCTGGGCTGTGATCTTTAGGCTCATGTTTTCCAGTTCCTTCATCGCGTTGCCATCGATAAACAATTCTCGCCAACGCCAGCTCGGCACGTCGATGTGGTCAATCGTCAAAAGGCAAACATCGCCTGAAGTCAGCAGCCCAAACACACCCCGCCGGAAGGCATCTGCATCTGGGTAAAACTTCCGAACGATAGTCAGGGTAAGCTCACCGCCTGATAATTGATCGAGGGTTTCGAGTTCGGGAGACATTCTCGGTACAGAAGCTAGCTAAAGACGGCAACTGAGTCTATAAAGGTAGAAGTCAAGAAAAAACACATCTCCTTCGGCTGGAATTTTTCTT
>Ga0137415_10003951_pt1 | contig 14716 bp, 11 predicted proteins | sample CZODoug3_1_1_16f_FD_183082 | JGI IMG/M metagenome (GOLD analysis project Ga0137415, IMG submission 183082) | Vadose zone soil fungal communities from Angelo Coast Range Reserve, California, USA - CZODoug3_1_1_16fungal (Hybrid Assembly) | ecosystem: Environmental > Terrestrial > Soil > Vadose... | reverse complement strand
CTCAACTATTCTCAGATGCACGATTCTTCGGCGTGCCTGGTGCAGGACGGCGAGCTGCTCTTCGCCGTCGCCGAGGAACGCATCAGCCGCGTAAAGCACGACGCGCGTTTCCCGGCCCTGGCCATCCAGTCTTGCCTCGATTTTGCAAAAGTCACTGCCGCCCAAGTGGATGAGGTCTGTGTCGGTTGGCAAGCCCCCGGCGCAACGTTTCGCCAGGATTTGAGCCTCTACGCCACGGGCCGCTGGCCGGCTTCCTATCTGAATGTTCTGAATTCCACGCGCCAATTCGCCAGCATGCAGCGCCAGCACGGCGGAGAGAATCCTTTTCGGCGGCAATTTGGTCCCACGAAAGCCCGCTACCGCTTTGTCGACCATCATCTCGCTCATGCGCTCAGCAGCTATTGCTACTCCGGCTTCGACGATGCCGCGGTGGTCGTCATGGACGGCCGCGGCGCCTGGGAGGCAACGTCCATCTGGCGCGGCAGCAAAGGCCGCGTCGAGCATGTGCTCACGATCAACTGGCCCAATTCGCTCGGGCTCTTCTACGCGCAGTTCACCGGCTTCCTGGGATTCACGCCGAACGCCGACGAATGGAAGGTGATGGGGCTTGCACCGTACGGCCAGCCGGGCGTGGATTTGCGGATGTTCCTGGAAACGGACGCAACTCCCTACAAAGTTCACGTCGATCGCCTCATCGGCAACGGCAGCGGCCCCTATGCCAATTTTCCGTCTTCTCTTGGCGCGCCCCGCGAACCGGAAAGCGAGATCAGCGATCTCCACAAGAACATCGCCCATGCCGTCCAGGAAATGTGCGAGCAAGCGATGTTCAGTGTTGTCCGGCTGGCCCTCGAAAAAACCGGCAGCAAGAATCTCTGCCTCGCCGGCGGAGTCGCCCTGAATTCCAAAGCCAATGGAAAAATCGTCGCTTCCGGCCTCATTGAAAAACTCTTCGTGCAACCCGCCGCCTCCGACGATGGAGTCGCTCTCGGCGCGGCACTGGCGCCATTTCTGGATGGCGGAGCGCGTCTGCCCTTGCGAGCCATGCGCCATGCGTATCTCGGCCCTTCGTTTGATGACGACGCCATCGAGACCGCGCTGAAAACCTATAAGATCCGCGCCTCGCGCCTCTCCGATCCGGCCGCAACGGCCGCCGAAATGTTATCGCAGGGGAAAATCCTCGGCTGGTACCAGGGGCGGATGGAATTCGGACCGCGCGCACTGGGGAGCCGTTCGATCCTTGCCGATCCGCGCGACCCCGAAATGAACATCAAGGTGAACAACGCAGTGAAATTCCGCGAATGGTGGCGCCCCTTTGCGCCTTCGTTTAAGAAGGAAGCCGCGTCCGAATATCTGGAATCCGCGTACGATTCCCCGTTTATGATTCTCACCGCCCAGGTGCGCCCGGAAAAGCGCGGCGTCATTCCCTCCGTCACTCACGTGGACGGCAGTGCGCGGCCGCAAACCGTCGAAAAAGAAATCAATCCGCTCTACTACCGCCTGATCGACGAATTCGGCAAGCGCACCGGCGTGCCCGTCGTCATGAACACGTCTTTCAACCTGCGCGGCGAAGCCATCGTGCACACGCCCACCGACGCGATTCGTACGTTTTTCAGCTCCGGCATGGACGCGCTGCTCCTCGGAAGTTTCCTGGTGGAGAAATAAAATGGCGGAATCAGTTCGCCGCCCTGGTGATCAGCTTCCTGAAAAACGCGGGTTTGTCCTTCCGCCATGAAACGTCAGGTTATCGCGCTTCTCGGCCGCAAAGACGTGCCCACGGACGCGGTGGAAGAATACTGCCGGTACCTCGGCGCCGCTCTCCAGGCTCATGAATTTCAGATGCAGATTCGCCGTGTGCCCTGGGAGCTTCACGGCTGGGGCCAATCGCTGCGCGCGTTGCAACTGCAGGCCGCGGAGTGGCGCGGGACCTGGGTGTTGGTGCAATATACCGCGCTTGCCTGGTCCGCTCGCGGCTTTCCTCTGAAATTCCCGCGCGTCCTTCGCATGCTGAAATCTGCGGGCGCGCGCGTCGCGGTCGTCTTCCACGACGTTGAGCCCTTCTCCAGCCCACGCCTCGTCGACCGGTTACGCCATCGCATGCAATCACGCACCATGCGTCGCGCCCTGGATCTCGCGGATGCTGCGATCTTCAGCGTGCCGCCCGAAAGGCTTTCCTGGCTTAAGACGATCCCCTCGAACGTCGCGTTCATTCCCGTCGGCGCTAATCTTCCTTCGCTGGAATCGCCAGCGTCCGGGAGTTCGGGGGACATTCCCACCGTGGGAGTTTTCAGCATCACCGGTGGCGAACAAGGAGCTCGGGAAACACAACAGATCCTGGCCGCCGTCCAGCATGCTTCCCGGAAACTTGGCCGCATTCGATTATCCGTGTTCGGAAGACATTCCGAGTTACGCGAGGAAGTCTTGCGCCAAGGTCTTCGGAAGTTTCCGGTTGAGTTGTCCGTCGAAGGTGTTGTCGAGCCCGAACAAGTAGTGAATCGACTGGCCGCGTGCGATGTACTGCTTTTTGTTCGTAACGGGATCTCCACGCGCCGCAGCAGCGCCATTGCGGGAATCGCCGCCGGTCTCCCGATCATCGCTTATCTAAATTCAGAAACGGCGCCGCCCATAACCGACGCGGGTGTGATTCTGGTGAGTCCAAGCGACTCGGAGAAGCTCAACGAAGCTCTCGTTCAAGTGTTATCCGACGCAAATCTGCGCGCGGAGTTATCCGCGCGCAGCCGCGCCGCCTATAAATCTTATTTCGCCTGGCCGGCCATCGCGGAACGATTCGCCGCCCTGCTCAATGCCCGCTAATACAATCTTCTTCGCACCACTGGCGGGCAACCGCCTCCACAATTTTTCCCAGCGCATCCACATCCTTTGTATCAATCACTTCAGCAGGTGAGTGCGCATAACGGAGCGGCCAGCCCATCGCAACGTCCACCGAACCGTAGCGCACGAAAACAGAGCCATCGTTCCCGCCGCCGGTCACTCCATATTGCACCGGGATCGAGTGCTCACGCGCCATCGCCACCACGCGATCCACGTACTCGCGCGGCGCGGTGTTCGAATTGTCCACCGCGCGAACCACAAACCCATCCCCGATTTTTGCGTCGGCAAAGCGCTTCGATTCCAGGGGCGAATCGGAGCTGACAAACGTATCGACCGCGAACACGAAATCCGGCGAGCGCCCTTCCTTGGCGGCATGTTCGGCGAACGCAGCCGCGCCTTCCAGTCCAATCTCTTCGCGCGTTGACCATACAAACGTCACGTCACGTCCCGGCAGATCGGGGCCAATCGCATTCGCCGCCGCAATCAACGCCGCGCAACCTACCCGGTCGTCAAAGCTGCGTCCATTCGCGCGCGTTCCCAGCAAGTCGCGATATTCCTTTGGAACTGTCACGAAGTCCCCGGGCGCAATTCCCATCTCCTCTGTTTCTTTCTTCGATTGCGTCCCCACATAAACCCGCGCGGGCTCATCCATGGACCTCGATGTCATGGGCCACTCAAATCCAGCTTTCTCCCATCCGCTCGGCAATTCCAACACGCCGCCAATCTTGCTTCCATCTTTCTTGTGAACCAGCACAACGTGTCCCAGGAAATACTGTGTATAGCCGCCGCCGAGCACTTCCACCTGCAGCCGCCCGTCGTCTTCAATCTTCTTTACCTCATAACCAATTTCGTCCATGTGCGCAACGATGGCGATTCGCGGCGTCTTTGCATCTTTCTTCCCGTCCCCAAAATGCAGCACCAGATTCCCGCCCGCATCCAACGTCACTTTGCTTCGCAGCCGCGGGTCCAGCCGGTTCAGCACCACTTGCCGTACCGCTTCTTCATGCCGGCTTGCTCCATAAGCCACCACCAGCGCCTGCAGTACGCTTTGCGATCCTCCGCCGCCAATGCCGCCACCCACACCGCCGGAAGATCGCTGAACTTCAAGATATGCTTCCAGCAGTTTTTGCACCTGGTCGGCGTCTTCCCAAGAGGCGTACTCCGCCGGCGTGACCGGCCAAAGCGTCGGCACACCCAACTCCACAAACCGCCCTGGAAGTTCCGCGCTCTTTGTATAATTCGCAATCCGCGGAGCCGCCGCGGCCACGCTCACGTTCTTGATGTGCTCCTTCTCCGCAACTGCCTGAAGCTCTTTCACAAACTTCTGCCCTGCCTCCGTAGCAGTCGAGGGCGAACCCAACACAGCCCCAGCCCCGGGTTTCGGCGCCTCAGGCATAACTTTGCCGTCGGCTGACTGCTCTGGCCGCACTCTCCCTAAATAAATCATCTCGCTCGGTTGAATCTCCGTAAGAATCCGGTTCAATCCGCGCCCGCCTGTATATTGCTGTGCCACGAAGGCGACGGTTGTCGTCCCTTTTACTTTGGAGGACTTCATCTCTCGTATCAGCTTCGTCAGGGCCCCGATGTCCACGTGGTTCAGTGCGCCCAATCCGGCCTCGCCGCTTTTCCCAATCGCCATCCAGTTCGTTTGCGGCACAATCGGATCCAGCACATCCACTCCCGCCGAGCGCACCTCTTCGGGACTCTTCGCGCCCAAATCCACATACATTTCATCGGGATGATTCATCTTGGGGCCGTTCACGCGGCCCGGTTGCAGGTGCACGGAAAGCCCCGCAAACACGCCATTCACTTTTTTCCCGGCTCGTGTCAGCACCCACACCGGCTGTGCAAATTGCAGCGCGTCAAACACCCCATTCGGCGCGGCTTGCGGCAGGCGTTGCACCCGTAAATAGCCATCACTGGTTATCGCACTGACAACATAACCCGGCTGATCTATCCCCGTGGCGATCAGGCGATGCGGTTCTCCGCTGCCAAACTCCACCCAAACATTTCCGAGGTTATCCGTCTTCGGAGAGAATTCTTTCAAGTCGCGGGTAAGCTCTTTCGAAAGCTCCTGCTCGTACCCGGAAACTGCCGGCGTTTCACCTGGCTTTGCGGGATTATTTGCGCTTTGTGCGAAAGAAACTCTGGCGGTCACGATCAGAAGCAGCAAGGCGAGGACTATCCGGATGAACCCCTTCATTTTTGATCCTCTCGAGTTGGAATCGCGAGGAAGAATAATAACGGAAGGAGCGGCCTAGCGGCAAAGTGTTTCGATCAGCAGTTCTTTTTTGCGCTCCGCAAGGACGCTGAGCGGATCAAGCGAGGCAACATAGCCCCCAAGCGCGGCCGCGGTCAACCCGGCAAAAACCACAACCGGCAGCCACGGATTCCCGGACCACCGGCCGGCCAGCAACACAATGGTGGCAATTCCCCCGATCAGTATCTGCACGCCAAAGGCAGTCCACACCGCGACTCCCGAATTGCGCTGGCCCTTCATTTTCCCGATCTCCATTTTCTTGGGAAAACTGAGCGCGGACCAGTTGGCAATCGCCAACTGCCCCATCACTGCAAACGCAGCGGCGGTGATTGTGGAAAGAAACAATGGCAGGCCCGGGAATCCAATCCGCCAGACGAGAACGCCAAGGGAAATCACCAGTTCAACAGCCACCACAGAGACAAGAAACAGATTCTTGCCGACCAGGACGTCGCGCATGCGCACTGGCGCCATGAAATACGACTGAATCCCATGTCCTTCAAACGCGAACGAGTTGTACGCCGGAGAGAGCAGAATCAAGATCAGGTACGCCATCGCTGCCGGGAAGAAAAATTGCGGAGGTAGCCCGTGTTCCCTGATTTGCGAATTATTACCAGCAAACTCCATAGTGAAGAAGATGACCATGATGGGCGGAATGATCAGAGCGAGGAAAGAAAATCCGTTTCTGGTCAGATAGTGGAATTCCTTGCGCATCACACCAGCGACCGGAGGTGAGAGAAAACCCGGTAGCCCCAACGAAACAGACCGCCTGCGAGGTCCGCGCTTGCCCGCCGAAGGCGCTGCGCTCTCGCTAAGTTCCTCCCCCAGGTACTGCGCCCGGTACCGAATCCACAGCAATCCGCTGGCTGCCCCCAACCATACCAGTAATCCACCCACCGTCAGCACCAAAGACTGCGTATCCGCATCACTCGCGGCGGCAACAGCGTTCCCCGCCAACGAACCGGGCAACCATGAAAAATACGCCACCAGATGAAGAATTCTCGGGCGCGATCCACGACCGCCCCAATGTTGCATCGCCAGATTCAGGAAATTCATCGAAACCATGGACAGCACAAACAATCCGACCAGCAACTCCCGCGCCCGCCGCTTCGCAAATATCTTCTCCAGCCAAGAGCCAATCAACCGCTCCAACGTCACATTCACCAGAACAAACAGCAGGCTCGCCACCATCATTACAGGAAGAAGTTGCACCCGCCCCACCGCCGCTGCCACCAACATCGAGGCAATCCAGCACAGAGACGACACTGCCGCAAAATCGGCAAATCCGTAGCCCAGTCCAAGAATGTAAAACGCGCGCAGGCTCAACGGAAAGCGCAGCAAATTCCGAAACTCAAAATTTGCCCCAAACCCTGCAACCAGGATGGGAATCACCTGCCACCACAAAAATATCGCCCAATACAGAAGCGGCATCCAGCTGGCCCGTCCCGTGGTCAGAAAAAAATAAGCGCCCGCGTAAAACGCCACGCACAAGCCCACCACCACCACTGCGCCGCCCGCCGCGGCCAGAATCATGCCGATCAGATCCCACCGGTTGTTCTTGCGTTGCAGGTTGTTTTTCAACATATTCCAGCGCAACCCGGCGATCAGCTTCAATTGCTCCGTCACCCCCGGCATCTGGATCACGTCAGCCACGTCAGCTCCTCCAGCCGCGCCTGCTCGCCGCCGCTCTGCCCCACAATCGAAAGGAATATCTGCTCTAGCGTTTTCTTTTCTCCTTCGTCTCCCGGAATGCCCGCGCGCAATTCTTCCAGTGATCCCTGTGCCACCAATCGACCCTGATGAATAATGGCCACGTGGCTGCACAACCGCTCCACAATTTCCAGCACGTGCGAAGTCAGAAAAATAGTCACGCCGCGCTCGGTCATCCGCCCCAACAGCGCCTTCAGCGCCCCCGCCGCCAGCGCATCCACGCCCTCAAACGGCTCGTCCAGAAAAAGAATCCGCGGCCCGTGAATCACCGCCGCGGCCAGCGCCAGTTTTTTCTGCATCCCGTGCGAATAATCGGCGATCAGCGTTTTCTCGCGATCCGCTAGTTGCATGAACTCCAGCAATTCCCCCGCCCGTTTTTCCGTCGTCGCGCCATCCAGCCCATACATGCGCCCGACAAAATGCAGGTATTCGCTGCCGGTAAGCCGCTCAAACAATCCCATTCCTTCGGGAACCACGCCGATCTGGCGTTTCACGTCGATGGGGTTTCGTTGGAAATCCAGACCCAAAAGTTCCATGCGGCCGGAACTTGGCGCGAGCAATCCCGTCAACATTTTGATGGTCGTGGATTTCCCCGCGCCATTTGGCCCAAGAAAGCCGAAGAACTGCCCCGCACTCACGCGCAAATCCACGGAATCAACCGCGGTCAAAGCTCCGAATCGTCGCGTCAGTTGCTCCGTGCGGATGGCAATGCCATTCATGTTCCAGCCTTTTGCCGACACCCTTGCCGGCAAACTCTACCATGAGCTTCTGTGCATTCTGCCGCCGCAAATTTCAACTGCCCGGCTGCAATTCCGTTCTTTTCGCACTTAAGATTGTTTACTGGATACCGGAGCCGCGCTGGGAGGCACTGTGCTTTTGCTGGGCAAAACTGCGAGCACTGCGGGGAGCTCCACGCGAAACACCGCGCCGCCCGTTTGGCCGTTATAGCAAAGTATTTTTCCGCTATGCTCCTGCACAATTCCGTAACAGATGCTCAGCCCCAGCCCAGTCCCTTTTCCCACCGGCTTCGTCGTGTAAAACGGATCAAACACGCGATGTGGCTCCTTTATCCCAGGCCCGGTATCCGAAAAAAGAATCACCACGCTTCCGCGGTCGCGCAGCGTCTTGATTGTCATCACGCCGCCGCTGCCATCTCCCATCGCGTCCAGCCCGTTGTTCACGATATTGAAAAAAACCTGCATCAGCTGATTGTGATCGCCGCGCACGCCGGGCAACACGGATTCGAGATCCGTTTCAATCCGCGGGCCGCCGGTGTGCAGATCCAGGGCGCGGAGTTGCACCGCATTCGAAATTACGGAGTTGATATCGAGCAGTGTCCGTTCAGGAGGCACCTGGCGCGCGAAGCTCAGCAGATTCTGCACCAGGCTACGCGTCCGCCGCGCCTGCTCCCGTATCTTCCCCGCCGTCGTTCGCGCCCGGTCTGGCAAAGCGGGATCGTCGGCCAGCAGATCCGAATAGCCAAGTATCGCAGTAAGCGGATTATTGATTTCGTGCGCCGCCCCCGCCGCCAGTTGGCCCAGCGAAATCAGTTTTTCCGACTGCACCAATTGCGTCTGCAGGCGTTGCAGGTTTTCGATGGAGGATTCCGATCTTGCAAGCAGCAGCGCGCGATCCTTGTCCGCAAGGTGTGTGCGCAGAAAAACCAGCAGGACCAGCGGCACCGCGGCAACCAGCGTCAGCGTCAACCGAAAATCCCGGATCACCTGTGTGTCGTGTTCCAGATGCATCGCATACAGCGCGAACAAGGGAAGCGACAACACCGCCCCCATCGCCAGCCGCGAGGCCCAGACATTTCCCCTTCCGGCGGATTCGGCTCCTCCGGAGATGCTGCCATCCGCGGGCAGATCGAGCTGCTTTCTTTTTTGAAAAGCCACAAATCCCGCCAGCCCGTATAGAAAGAAGACGCTCAGCAGGGGCAGGTCGTACCAGCTCCCGGTGTAGTAATCGTGCCGGGAAATCGCCACATTGGTAGTCAAGGAGCCGAGCATATACAACGCGGAGGCGCAGAAGAGATACGCGTACACAGTCCGCCACGCATTTCGCGTTCCAAGCCAGAACAAGCCAAATCCCACCATCACCACTAATTGCTGTACCGTGTTCAGCACGTTGTACGCGTAGTTGTAAAGGGCGTCCGAGTAGCTGACGTACATCCACGGCAGCACAAAAAACGCATAAACAAACGTCCACCACGTCAGCAGCAGCGCAAAATCCAGGTATCCCAGGCCCATCCGCAATTCGTCGCGCTTCAGGTGCGGCCGCAGGGCAAGGGCGGCAATCAGCGGAATTCCCCGCAAAAAGAAAATGATGTCTCCCGCGAAAGGATCGGGCACTTCCCGGTGCAGGTAGATCTCGTAATACGTCCACTCAAACTGCCCCATCATCCACATCGAGCAGCTCAGCGCCAGCAACATCCAGAAAATGTTTCGCCGCCAGTGCGGTGTCCCCGCATTGATCAAGAGCCCGGCATTGGCGATCAGTGGCACGAAGCACTGCACAATATCGCCGAACGCGCTCAGCGACGGCCCCGGCTTCAAATAGAAAGAGACCCCGGCGTAAACACCGAGGAAGACGGCCCAGGCCGCCACCAGCCAGGCTATTCTGCGGGCATCAGACATGGTTCTACTGACTCTCTATTTTACGGGCGGAAGGCGAAGCAGGGTGGGAGCGACTCGCCGGATCATAGCGTAATGATTACCCAAGCAAGGCCCGAAAAACTCGAGATCGCTTGCAAGCGCATCTGGCGGAGGAGGAGGGATTCGAACCCCCGAGGCCCTTTCGAGCCTAACGGTTTTCAAGACCGCCGGTTTCAACCGCTCACCCACTCCTCCATTTTTAATTATAGCCTGCAATGGGAAGCAGTTACGAACTTGTGCCCGGTGTGCCCCGCGTACGAGGTTCTTGCCGTCTTCAATGTACCTTCCGTGGAAGGATTGACTCAGCGAATAAAAAAAGGCCCCACCTGCTGCGGGGTAGGGCCTCGAAATTCAAACAAATCTGATTACGCGATGAGCTGGAGTTGTTTCTTCCGGCGCGCCACTAAAATCAAAAGCAGAGAGAGCATTCCGATGCTCAACAATTGAACCGAGCTCGGCTCAGGAACGTCGATCGTCACAGTTGGCACAGAGGAGAGTGGAACTGGCATCTGTGATCCCCCGTTTGAGACCGACGAACCAGAGAGCGACCCGGAATTATAGGCGCACCCCACCCCACAAGAAATATGCATAGTGCCGGAGGTGGCTTCGGAAGTAGCGTTTACAACAGGCAGATTATCTGCCCGCGTCGTGCCACTGAGGAGCGTCATGCAAAGCAGAAACGCTGAAATTAGAGCCAGTTTTTTTGAAATCATTAGGGTGCCCCTTAGGCAGAGTTTAACCTGCCACATTACTGCCCATCTTTCGGAGTCCTCTGGGCGAATGAAAAGCAACTCCAACCGATTAATTGCATGCGGCATTCCATACTTAAACGTCTTTATGGTGTTGAATATACACAGGTTAAATTCTTCCCGCCCCGTCGCTTCGTACAATCATTCCAATTCTGGTTCCATTATGTGAAAGACTTTGCATCTCTCGGTATCAGAGCAGATCCTTTCCAGACACCGATTTATACCCAGCCACAAACATTCTTGGTCGTTGGGATTACTTCAGAAGGGATGTGTCCGCGATCTTAGACAGTACAAGGAGGGAGCTTGCTAGTTCAGTGCGCGTGGTTCTGCTGTTCGGCATTCTGTCGGGGCGCATCAAAGTCGATGCCCCAGAAGTGTGGCGCTGGCGTCAGAAATTCCACAGCGACACGAATTCCCTTCGATCCGCTCTCACCGGTGAACACAATGCGGCACTCCTGTTCCTCCTGCGTTTCCGGATTCACCAGCACCAGCATTTCGTCGTTATCAACCTCATGCCGCAGTATCAGCAGGCCGCCATGCGCATTCACCACCAGGGTTTCGCACACCTCGCGAAATTTCTTCCCCGCATGGTTGCGGCCCAGGGCCTGCAGCTTCATCCGGTGAAAAATGCGCTGGCTGCGCCGGTTTGTGGCAAAAGCGGTTTCTTGCATAGTGTGCCCATCATCGGTCTGGCGGGGGGAAGCGTCAATTGCCCTTTCGGGCAGGTGTTCCCAATCGCCATGCTTTTTCGCCGGGAACTTGTAAGCCCCAATCCCCTGGCCGTAGAATGTTCTAAGCGGCTACGGCATCATGCCGGGCGCCTTCTAGACCAAACCGCTGCCGCGCTTTTCTTCATCATATTGGGGAAGTTTCAGATTAGAACCGACCCATTATCATTGCGCCTGGGGGCCTCATAATGAACCTTACTGAATTTATAGAAAGTCGTCGCGAGCAGCATCTCGGGGAGCTTTACGAATTCTTACGGATCCCCTCGGTCAGCGCCAAAAGCGAGCACAAGCCCGACATCGACCGCGCTTCGAAATGGGTCGCCGAACGCCTCCGTGCCGCCGGCTTCAAAACCGTTGAAATCGTTCCCACGGGCCTTCACCCCCTCGTTTATGCCGAATCCCTCGAAGCACCCGGCAAGCCGACGGTTCTTTTCTACGGTCATTATGACGTCCAGCCCGCTGAGCCGCTGGAGCTCTGGACCTCGCCAGCCTTCCAGCCGGAAGTCCGCAATGGAAATATTTTTGGACGCGGCACCGCCGACGATAAGGGGCAGGTGCACATCCATCTGAAAGCGCTCGAATCGCTGCATCAGCTTCACGGCAAGTTTCCCGTCAACATCAAGGTCCTGATTGAAGGCGAAGAAGAGGTCGGCAGCGTGAGCTTGTGGGACTACGTCCAGAGCCACAAAGAAAAGCTGAAGGCAGATGCGTTGCTGGTTTCGGACACCTCAATGCTCGGCAAAGGTGTTCCGTCCATCACGTACGGCCTGCGCGGATTGAATTACTACGAGATTGAACTGACCGGCCCTGCGCGCGATCTCCACTCCGGCGTATATGGCGGCGCTGTTCCCAATCCGCTCACCGTGCTTACGGAATTATTCGCCAAACTGCATGACAAAAATTTCCGGATCGCCATTCCCGGTTTTTATGATGACGTCGCCGCTGTTCCCGCCGTTGAGCGTAAGGCGTTGAATGCGTTGCCGTGGAAAGAGAAAGACTTCAAGCAAGCCGTGGGAGCACCCAGTTACCACGGCGAAAAAGGATTTACCACTGTCGAGCGGCTCTGGATTCGGCCCACACTTGAACTCAACGGGATCTGGGGCGGCTATCAGGGCGAAGGCGCGAAGACGGTTATTCCCTCAAAGGCTTATGCGAAGTTCTCCACGCGACTTGTGCCCAATCAGAATCCCCAGAAAATCGCCAAGCTCGTCGAAAAGCACATCCGCAAGCTTCTACCAAAAAGCGTGCACTGCCGCTTTGAAGTGTTAAGCACGGGTAAGCCGTGGGTGGCAGCCTATAAAGCGCCGATTTTTCAGATGGCGCAGTCTGCGCTGCAAAAAGGTTTTGGCAAAAAGGCTGTCTTCATTCGCGAAGGGGGTTCCATCCCATTTGTCACCCAGATGCACGACACCTTTAAAGTCCCCTGTGTGCTCATCGGCTTTGGCCTTCCCGACGAAAATGCCCACGCACCCGACGAGCATCTCGCCCTGGAAAACTATTACGGCGGCATCAAAGCTATCGCCCATCTTTACGAAGACCTCGCCGGACTTTAATCAGCGATCCGCCGCAAAGCTAAGTGAGTCTCAGCGGCGTTCCAGGCGAAACAAAAAACAACCTGCTTCCGTGCTCCGGACATGCACGTAGCGGATATTCGCTTCGCTGAACAGTTCCTCTGCAACGCGCTGCTCGTCACCATCGCGCACGCGAATCTCTTTGACCAGCGCGCGGTCGTCGCCATATCCCTCCAGAGTCAGAAGCCGCCCGCGATATTCTTCCGGAATAACATCGTTCTCCGAAAGGCGCGCGCACTCCTTTGCATGGATGTATACGGGACCCGGAAGAGGCGGTTCGCCCAATTCCCGGAAAGGATCGTAGGTAAATAGCAGCAGCTCTTCCTCATCTTTGCGGATTAACCGCAGGCAATGCCGGCAGGGCGCGCGTCCTGCGGCCACTTCGCGATGCGCTGGGAAGCCATAGATGGGGGATTTCCCCGTATTCCTAACTTGCTCGGCAACTTCGCTGGAAATGGGAACCACTCGAAACGAACTCATAATTCACCTCGCTGTTATTTCTTGCGAGGTAAATTTTCCAACATCACGCTGCAGGCTTCTATCCGCTATCTTCCGTCAAACTCTTACTGCGACGACAGCTGCTCCCGCCGCCCCCGCGCATAATCCCGCAGCGCAGCGTTTGCTCCGCCGATCACATGCAGCTCTTCAGCAACACGCGCCAAATCTTTCGCCCGCAGAACCACATACAGCTCATCCTCACCCAGGCCGGTATAAACGCGATTCCCAATGCATCCAAGGCTCACGATTGCACCGAACTGCACCGACGCGGGCAGTGCCATACATGTCGGACGGCCCAGCGACGGCGCTCCTGTACCAACTCCCGCGCGCCCTGCCGCCTCTTGCAGCAACATCGCAGCCGCCGGTCGCAATGCAAACAGCGCCACGTCCGGGTCCACAGGCGTATCCGCCAGTGGCGAATACACAATCGCCTTCGGAGCCTTCGCCAGCCGCGGAATGTTCGGAACCTCTTCCGGTTTCACATAACCCAGATCGAACATCATCTTCAGCGTCTGTTCCGTTTCTTTTTCGCGCTCCGGCGAAAGCGCAATATTATGCGTGTACGCACCCACCGCACAGTTAAAATGATTTTCGGGAATCGTGTAAAACGTTCGTCCCTCCGCTGCCAGCCGCCAAAAGCTGCAACCAGAAGGCTGCGTGCCTTCAAATCTCTTCACTCCCGCGGGCTCCGCATCAAGGAACGCCACCGCCACGGGGCGCGCGCCGGTCTTGATCACCTTCAATATCTGTTGCTCCAGCACTCGCCAGTTTGTGCACGTGCTCACAGTTGCTTCTCCTTGATTAACTTGGAATTAGGCAGCATAACATACCCCAATTCTGCTCGAATCCACTCCGGAATCGCGTTTTACCGCATGAAATCAGCACGTTTTGCACATGCCCCTAAAAAAATCGCTGTTTTTCGGCCTTTTTTGCTCATTTGCCCTTGCGTTCCTTTTCTTCCTTCGCTATAGTCCGGTTCGGCCCGAGTTTTTTGTAGGAAAATAGGGGTTTTTCTTGCTCGCGGCTGGCCTCGATTGTCTCGAGGTGAATAGACAAATCAGGAGGATAGGCAGAAGAAATGGCAGCTAAGCCACTGAGCAAAACCAAAATCGTTTCGCATCTCGCCGAAAAAGTGGGCTCGTCGAAGAAGGCGATCGTCACTTTCTTTGATGAGCTTCACAAGTTGGCCGTCAAGGAAGCCAAGGGCGGCGCAGGGAAGTTTGTTATCCCGGGTATCGGCCGCGTCGTAAAGGCTCACCGTAAAGCCCGCATGGGCCGCAACCCACAGACTGGCGAAGCGATCAAGATCAAGGCCAAGACCGTTGTCCGTCTGCGTCCGTCCAAGGTCCTGAAAGACGCCGTTCTGAAGTAGCTCTTTCTCCCGCCCGGGAGAGAAAAATTGGAAACCCCCGTCGCCCGCCTCGTGCAGGCTTACGGGGGTTTCTCTTTTACCGCACAAAAATTCCCGCGCGCGAAACTACAGCGTCTTCACGTACGAGATCACATCCTTAATCTGTCCAGCTTCCAGCACGTCTTTGAACGGCGGCATCAACTGGTCCCCATTCTCGATCCACGCCTTCAGGCTTTCGTCCGTAATTTTGTTGCCGTTCACGCTGAACGTGCCGCGCTTCGAAAGTCCCTTCAATCCCGGCCCGATTTTTTTCTGGTCGCTGTTGTCGTAGTGGCAAACGGAACATTTTTGCTGGAACACGGTCTTGCC
>Ga0137415_10003950_pt1 | contig 14718 bp, 17 predicted proteins | sample CZODoug3_1_1_16f_FD_183082 | JGI IMG/M metagenome (GOLD analysis project Ga0137415, IMG submission 183082) | Vadose zone soil fungal communities from Angelo Coast Range Reserve, California, USA - CZODoug3_1_1_16fungal (Hybrid Assembly) | ecosystem: Environmental > Terrestrial > Soil > Vadose... | reverse complement strand
GGCGACGCGGGTCATGCTCGGCGGGAAGCTGTCCGACCTCGGGTGGAGTACGGGCCTGGTGCCGCCGCGAGACCTCGTCGCCGTCAAGGCGCCGGTCTTCTCGATGAACAAGCTGCCGGCCGTCGACTCGTACCTCGGGCCGGAGATGAAGTCGACGGGCGAGGCGATCGGGATCGACCGCACCCTCGCGGCGGCGATGCGCAAAGCCTTTGCTGCCTCCGGCGTCCACATCCGGCCGGGCGGAGCCGTGTTGCTCACAATCGCCGACGTCGACAAGCCCGAGATCTTTCCGATCGTTTCGCGCCTGGTGCAGATGGGCTGCACGTTGGTGGCCACCGACGGCACCGCGCGGGCGCTGCATTCCGCCGGGTTCTCGCCGCGGCTCGTGGCGAAGATCGGCGAGGAGGGGCGGACCGTGCTCGACGTCATCACGGCCGGCGAGGTCGATCTCGTGATCAACACGATGTCGAACATCTACACGGACTCGGCCGAGGTGGGCGGGCCGGTGTTCAAGGATGGTTTCGAGATCCGGAGGGCAGCGGTGGAAAGGCGCATCCCGTGCCTCACGTCGCTGGACACCGCGGCGGCTCTGCTCGAGTCGGCCGCGATCGCGCCCGATGAGATGGTGGTGCGGACGATCGACGAATGGAGAAGCGGTGTTCCTGCTTAATGCAGCGCTTGTAGCGCGCCGCGAGGTCGCTCGCGGCATGTTCGTGCTTTCGCTCGACGCGCCCCCGATCGCAAACTCCGTTCGCGCCGGCCAGTTCGTCAACCTCGGCTGGTCGCCGGGCCCGCTGCTGCGGCGCCCGTTCTCGGTCTACAGGATCGATGGCGACCGAATCGAGGTGATCCTCAAGGCAGTCGGCGCCGGCACCGCGCAGCTTCTGCAGATGAAGGCGGGTGAAACGATCAGCTGCCTCGGCCCTCTCGGGCACGGCTTCGAGCTGGCGCCGGGCCCAAGTTCGGTGGCGTTGGTGAGCGGAGGTCTGGGCGTCGCTCCGATGCCGCTCGCGGCTCGCGACGCGCGGGCGGCGGGGATGCAGGTCACGTGGGTGCACGGTGCACGCACCGCCGACGAGCTCTGCTCCGAAGCTGACGGCGACGAGGTCATCTGGGCCACGGACGATGGCTCGCGTGGCTTTGCGGGCACTGCGGTCGCGGCCGTGCCCGACGTGGACCTGGTCCTCGCGTGTGGCCCCAACCGGATGCTCGCTGTCGCCGCATCGCGGTGGCCCGACGCCCAGGTCGCGGTCGAGACGTACATGGGCTGCGGCACGGGCGTCTGCCTTGGCTGCGCGGTGCCGCTCGTGCGCGGCGGGTACGACCGCGCCTGCAAGGAGGGACCTGTTTACCGCGCGGCGGACATCGAGTGGGCGATGCTGCCGTCGCACCTCCCGTACGCACTCACAGCATGACTCTCGACTTGTCAGTCGAGGTCGGCGGACTCAGGCTGCGTGGACCGGTGCTTGCCGCCTCGGGGACGTTCGGCTATGGCACCGAGGTGCCTCTGCTCGAGCGGCGTGGTCTCGGCGCGATGGTCTCCAAAGGCATCTTCCTGCGCCCTCGCGCCGGCACGCCACCCCCGCGAATCGTGGAGACGCCGTCTGGGATGCTCAACGCGATCGGTCTACAGGGCCCCGGCGTCGAAGGGTTGATCCGTGACTACGCCCCGCAGTGGGCGGAGTGGGATTTCCCGGTCTTCGTGAACGTCAACGGCGAGAGCGCTGCCGAGTACGGCGAGCTGGCGGCGCGGCTGGACGGCGTGCCTGGTGTCGCGGGATTCGAGATCAACATCTCGTGCCCAAACGTCGAGCAGGGCGGCCTCTACTTTGGAAACGATCCGCGAGCCGCGGCCGCGGTGACCGAGGCGGTTCGAAAACGCACCGACCTCCCGGTGTGGGTGAAGCTCACTCCGATGGTCACCGACATCGCCGTGATCGCGCGCGCGTGTGAAGCCGCCGGCGCCGACGCGCTGTGCGCCGTCAACACGTTCGTGGGCATGTCGATCGACCTCAACGCGCGGCAGCCGAGGTTGAGCTTTCGGACCGGCGGCCTCTCAGGCCCTGCCATCCGCCCGCTGGCCGTCCACCTCGCGCACCAGGCCGCCCGTGCGGTGAACATCCCGGTGATCGGGATCGGCGGGATCATGTGCGCCGAAGACGCGCTCGAGTTCCTGGTCGCGGGCTGCGCCGCGGTGCAGGTGGGGACGGCGACCTTCGTCAATCCGGGCGCCATCGCCGAGGTCCACGACGGCATCGCCACCTACCTAGCCGAGCAAGGCTTCGCTTCGCTGGCCGAGCTGCCCAGGTACCTGCCAAGGGACTGAAAAAACTGACCTAGCGTTCAGAATCCATAGCGTGCTGGAGGTCGATCGGCTCGCCAAGCGGTACGGCGAGGTGCTGGCGCTCCGTGACCTGACGGTTCGGGTCGGCGAAGGCACCTGCCTGGTCCTGCTCGGCCGCAACGGCGCCGGCAAGACAACCGCCTTGCGCTGCATGGCGGGCGTACTCGTGCCGACCTCGGGCTCGGTGAAGGTCGACGGCACCGACGCGTCCACCGACCCCGCAGCCGTGCGCGCCAAAGTCGGGTTGATGCCCGAGGTCCCGGGTCTGTACGAACGCATGTCGGCTCGTACCTACCTCGATTACTTCGGAGCGATCTACGACCTCGAGCCTTCGCTGCGGCGCAGCCGAATCGAAGAGCTGCTTGGAAAGTTCGACCTGCTCGACGCCGCCGATCGCTGGCTGGGCACGTACTCGAAAGGCATGCGCCAGAAAGTCGCTCTGATCCGCGCCACTCTGCACCGGCCACGACTCGTGCTGGCGGACGAGCCGACGTCCGCGCTCGATCCTGACAGCGCCCGTCGCGCGTGGCATTACTTGAAGGGCCTGCAGAAGGACGGGTGCGCGCTCGTCATATGCACGCACAGCATGGAGGAGGCCGAGGTCCTCGGAGAGCAGATCGGAATTATGTCGTCGGGTCGTGCGCTGGCGGTCGGCGACATGGCCGAGCTCCGCCGCCGCTCCGGTCTGAAGACGCGCCGAGAGCTTCGCGAGCTGCCGACGCTGCAAGACATCTATCTCGCGATCGTGGGCAACCACCATGAGCTGGCCGAGCCTCGATCGGCATAGAGATGGGGTGGGAGGGCCGGCCCGAAGATTTGGAGATCCAGGTGGTCCGAGGCGAAGGAGCGGGTGGCGCAAGGAGGAGCGCATCGTAGATGCGTGACGACGTAGCGCCGGGTCCCGCGACGCACGAATCGGGCCGCATGGGCTCCAAAGATTGGGCTGGCATCTCCCGCCACATCTCTCGAGCGGAGCTCGTGGCGCGGCGCGATTTGCGCGACGCGACCAGCGAGCTGCGCCTCATCCTGGCCATGGTCGCGCTCACGGTGGCGATACCGATCGCAAGCGCGATCGGCATCCGAGCCCTCGCGTATTTCGGCGGAGGCACGGCGGTGGTCAACCGGCTGGCTGTGGTCGGCGCGTTCTTCGTGGTCTTCATACCGGCGAGCTTTTCATTGGTGCTCGCTCTCGAGGCCTTCGTAGGAGAACGCGAGCGCATGACGCTCGAGGTCCTTCTCTCGACCCCTTTGAAAGAAGCGGAGATCTACGCCGGCAAGGTCGCGGCCGTGCTCGTGGTCTCGCTCGGCCTCTGCTATGGCGGCTTGATCGTCTACTGCCTGGCCGTCTTTCCGGGTCTGGGTTATTTCCCGCTCGGCGTGTTGGTCGCTCTGGCGGTGTCGACGATCTGTCAGGTGGCGGCGATGGTCGCGGGCGCCGTGATCATCAGCCTCAACGCGCGCACGATGCGCGCGGCCAACGTGATGGCCTCATTCATCATCCTGCCGATGTCCGTCGTCCTCCAGGTCGAGGCGGCGCTCATCCTCATCGGCCGTCCCGAGTTTCTCTGGGGCTTCGCCGCGCTGATGATCGTCCTGGCCGCAGTCCTCCTGCGGATGGGGCTTGCCGGATTCTCGCGCGAGGCGTTGCTGGCGCGCGAGGTCGGCCTGCGTAAACCGCTCCGGCGCGCGATGGCGGCGGTGATATGGAGCTTTGGTGGCCGGCCAGGAATCGTCCGCCTGATGTGGCTGAGACGCTGGCCGGTCGGGCTCGCGGCGCTCGGCTTCGCCGGCGGTGCAGCAGTCGGTTTTCTTGCCGGCAAGACCGCAGCCGTACCCGGCGCGGTGGTCAAGCCCGTGCTTTCGAGCCTCATAAGTGCATCCGGCGGCGCGACGCAGGGCCAAGAGATCATCGGCATCTTCGGCCACAACCTGCTCGCCTTCCTGCTCGCGGCGGTGTTGGCTGTATTCACCGCCGGTCTGAGTGGTTTCGCCCTCACATTCCTGCCCGGCTTCCTGCTCGGCTACGCGGCTGCGCTTACGTCGTGGAGCGTGGCGCTCGGCGGCGTCGTTCCGAACGGCCTGGTCGAGATCCCGGCCGCGATCGTGGCAGGCGGGCTGGTGATCCAGATCGGCGCCACGGCGATCCACATGGAGCCCGAAGGAGGCTGGACCGCGCGCATCCTGGCCGCGTTCGCCGACTACGCGCGCTCGCTTCGATGGATCGTCCCGGCCCTCGCGCTGGCGGCGATCCTCGAGGTGCGCTTCGGCTAGGTAATAGCGAAGACCTCAGGCCGGTAGACCCGGATCCAGACGATCACCGCCCCGGCGACAACCGCACCGATCGCCATCGCGCGCGGGGCCCCGAGAAGCGTTGCCAGCGCGCCGGCCTGCAGGCTGCCGATCGGCCCGACCCCGATGAGAGCTTGCGCGTACAGGGCCATGACCCGGCCGCGGAGGTTGTCCGGCGCGATGGTCTGGATGCGGTTGTTGGCGGTGGCCACGAACGAGATCTGGCAGTAGCCCACGACGAACAGGGCGATCAGCGACAGCCCATAAACCCTCGACACCGAAAAGACGAGCAGCGCCGCCACCCAGATCAAGGCCATCCAGAACTGCCGCCGCGGATTTGCGCCGAGCGAAGATGAATACGCCAGGGTCAGGGCGCCAAAGAGGGCGCCCAGGCCCATGGAGCCCATGAGGAAACCGAAGCCCCGAGCGCCGACGTTGAGCACCTGGTCGGCGAACAGCGGGATCAGCGTCAAGCGATTCATCGCAAAGAGCGAGAAAACGGCGACCGCGACGAGCAGCATTCCGACCACGGGTTCCTTTCGCGCATACGACGCGCCTTGCGCGATTCGTTCGAGCCAGGGTTGGGCTTGCCGCTCAGGGACGATCGCCGGCAGGTCCTTCATCATCAGGAGCGCGCCCACCGCCGCCAGATAGCTCACCGAGTTGGCCAGGAAGCAAAGCGGAACGCCGACGGCCCCGATGATGAGGCCGGCGATCGACGGTCCGATCACCGCGGCCGCGTTGAAGACGGATGAGTTGAGCGCGATCGCATTCATGAGGTCTTGACGGCCAACCATCTCGATCACGAAGGACTGGCGCGCAGGGACGTCGAAGAGATTGATCGTGCCCGTCGCCGCCGCCGCCACCAAAACCATCCAGTACTGCGCGTGGCCGGTGGCGGAAAGTGCGAACAGAGCGAACGACGGGAGCGTGAACAGCGACTGGGTGGCCAGCAGCACGTTGCGCTTGTGGTACCGGTCCGCGACCACGCCGCCAAGCTGGCTGCCGAGCAGCACCGGTGTGAACTGCGTTGCTAGGACGAGGCCGACCAGGAGGCCGCTGTGCGTGAGCTCGAGCGCGAGCCATGGCATGGCGACGCTCTGCATCCAGGTTCCGACGGTCGAGATGATCTGTCCGGTCAGAAACAGCCGGTAGTTCCGGTGCCGGAGCGCTCCCAACCCTCGTGCCCTTGCGGGTTGGGCAGGGATGCTCACTCGGTTGATAATCGCAGGGTGACCAGGCTGCGAGAGCAAGTCGACATCGAAGCCCCCGCGGGACGGGTCTGGGCGGTCGTGCAGGAAGACGTCGCCAGTGCCACGAAGTGGTCGAGCTACGTGGCCAAGATCGAGAAGCTCGACAAGGAGCCGCCAGGAAAGGGCACGCGTTATCGCTATCACCTCGCGCTTCCGGGCGGAATCAAGGAGACGCTCGAGGTGGAGCAGAGCGTGTACACGAAGCCCAAGAAGTGCGCAGGCACGTTCATCCGCGGGCCGCTCAAGGGCAAGTGGTCCTACACCTACTCCGAGAGGGACGGTTGGACACATGTCGTCTACGAGATGGACTACGAGCTGACCGGGTTTCTGCGGTTCACGGGCGGCCTGCTCTCAGGCCAGTACGCGGAAGGGATTCGTCAGAACATGGCCGCGCTGAAGAAGTACATCGAATCCGGCACAGGACCGAAGGCGAACAAGGCGACCAAACGGTGACGCTCGCTTACGTCTTCAGCCATCGACCAGCGGATGGCGTGGACATCGCGGACTATGAGACCGCACTCAAGCGTTTCCACGCCAGCCTTGCGGGCTCGCCGCCCGTGGGGTTTCTCGGCTCGTCGACGTTAAGAACCGGCGACGGCTACAGCGATTGGTACCTCGTCGAGAGCTCCGCCGCCCTCGATTTCCTGAACGAAGCCGCTGTCAGCGGCGCGCGGACGCAGGCTCACGACGCGGCCGCCCGAATGGCCGTCGACTTCACGGGCAAGCTGTACGGACTCTCGGCCGGAGAGCCTCAATCCGGTCCCGGCTTTGAGATCCGTTTCTCGAAGCCCGCCGGAATGGGCTACGCCGATCTCTACCAACGTATGAAGCAATACACCAGCAAGCCGGGCACAAGCCTTTGGAGGCGAATGATGGTGCTCGGACCGCCGCCGGAGTTCTGCCTTATCGCGCCATCAGACGTGGAGCTGCCGCCCGAGTTCCGTCCGGAGGTCCTCAACCGCCAGCCGATCTAGGCTGAGTGGGCGTGCGAGCGCTGGAGGATCCGCGGGAGAACGAATTCAGGTGAGCAGTGCAATGACCGCTCGCACACAGAAGACAACGCCGCCCGGACCGATAACGCTACGGTCGGCGGAAGGGCAGCAGCTCTAATTGCTCGAAACGATCCTGAACCGCTTTCCGGAGCTCGGTGGCAAGACCCTTCACGCGCTCCTGGGCGGCGTGGTCGTCGAAGCTCAGCGAGCGCAACCGGCGAAGCACGTTCTGCATCGCGTATAGGCCAGATGGCTCGTCGGTGGTCAGACGGCCGGCCGCTTTGCGCAGCTCGCGCGCGACGTCTTCGTGGTTGTGAGCGCGCAGCCAGCTGCCGAGACGTGAGGCGGCTTCCAGCACGCGCTGAGTCTTGGGATTGATGCCGGTTGCCGAGACCTCTTGTGTCCGCGCCGGCTGGAACACAGAGAGCGATGGGTGGCGCCGCCGCAGGCCGGCCACACGCCGCACGAGCCTTTTCGCATTGGGACCGAGAATGACGATGATCCCCGCCAGCACGAGCAGACCGGCGACCAACCCCACCAGCACCTCGAGCATTGGTCCTAGCGTACATTCTTGGCGGCGTCGCGACAGCGGTTCAAACGGAGAGAAATAGTGGCGAGCAGTTACAGGCCTGTGGCGGTGGTCACTGGAGCTTCGTCTGGGATCGGTGCCGCCACCGTGGTGGCGCTGGGCCGTCTGGGTTATCGAATCGCCGCCGGCGCACGGCGTTTCGAGCGCGTGAAGAGAATCGTGGGGGAGCAAGGCGTGGCCTTACCCCTGGACGTGACCAAGCTCGACAGCATCGACGCTTTCGTCGCGCAGGTGCAGAAAAAATTCGGCCGCATCGACGTTCTCGTCAATAACGCCGGCCTCGCCCGCGGCCTCAACCCAATCGCCGAGGCCAGCGATACGGACTGGATCGAGATGTGGGAGACCAACGTCCTCGGTCTCATGCGGGTGACCCGAGCCTGCCTGCCGCTGCTGCGCAAGGCGAAGCACGGGCACATCGTGAACCTCGGATCGATCGCCGGCTTCGAGACCTATGTGGGCGGTGCGGGTTATACAGCGAGCAAGCATGCTGTGCACGCGATCTCACGCACGCTGCGGCTGGAGCTCAATGGAGAGCCGATCCGGGTCACCGAGGTGATGCCTGGAATGGTCGAGACCGAGTTCAGCGTCGTCAGGTTCCACGGCGATCGCCAGGCGGCGAAGAAGGTCTACGAAGGTGTGAAGCCCCTGGTCGCAGCCGACATCGCCGACTGCATCGTCTTCGCCGTGACCAGGCCGCCTCATGTCGACATCGACGAGATCGTGGTGCGGCCCATTGCCCAGGCCACGGCCTGGAAGGTCGCGCGGAAGACGTAGCTGTTTATTGCTTGATCAGGCCGGCCGCACGGGCCTCGGCGACGGTCATTCAACAACCCGGATCGCCGTAGTTCCCGCAGCAGGATGACCGGCGTGCGACTTTTCGCCCGATGTTGCTGAACAACTTTCCGGTCCTTTCCAGGAAGCCATAGTCGCCCGCTCGGAGATTGGCCAGAAAGCTGGACGCGGCCGGCTCTTTCCTCGGCTTCATTCATAGTAATTATTGGCGAACTCGATCCAGCCTGGGTTCGGGCAACCGCTGGACGTGTGCGCGTGCGTGCAGTGCACCCCGATGCGCGGGCCAGGGTCGATGTACAGCTCCCCGTGGACGATGATCGCATCGCCGGCATGAATGGGGACTGATGGCGCGAGGGTCGTGTTGTGGTCGATCTCGAGTGACTCGCCGGTTGCGGCCTTCACCTCGAAGCGTTCGTGTCCTCCCGACTCCGCCGGGTCCGTCAGCACGGTCGCGTCAAACGTCACCTCAGCACCGTTGGTGGCGTTGACGACGTCCTGGTGAAAGCCGTTGTCGTCCGGGCTCTCGCGGCCACCGCAGGCGCACACGACAAGGGCTGCGAGCGCGGCGAGGGCGCAGGTCCGCCGAATGGCGGTCACAGCGCCAGGGCTTGCTCCAGGGAGAGCTTGCCCTCATAAAGAGATCGTCCGAGGATCACACCTGCCGCGCCGGTTTCGCGAACGTGGCGGATGTCGTTGAGCGACGAGATGCCGCCGCCGTACTGAACGGCCAGGTGCGTCATTGCCAGCACACGCGAAAGCGTCAACAGGTCCGGACCGGCGAGCGTGCCGTCGCGCTCCGTACATGTGAGGATCATCCCGGCCAGCGGGAGCACGTTCCACCGCGGGATGAGCTGGGCGATGTCGAGTGGTTCTGTCTCGGTCCATCCGCTCACCGCTGGCATGCCGTCGCGCACGTCGAGCGCGGCCATGACGTGGCCTGGATAGCGGCGAGCGCACTCGGACAGCAGCTCCGGTTCGCGGACCGCAGCCGTCCCCATCACGACCGACCCGGCGCCCGCATCGATCCACGTCTGGACCTGCTCGATCGAGCGAACTCCGCCGGCGACCTGCACAGCGAGACCGGCTTCGATCACCGCTTCGATAACGCTCCGGTTGTCCTTCTCGCCACGAGCCGCGTCGAGGTCGACGACATGAAGGCGCTCAGCGCCCGCGCGAGCAAAGTCCACCGCGATGACTGCTGGGTCGTCCGAATAGACCATTCGCTGGTCGAAGTCACCACGGACCAGGCGGACGCATTGGCCGTTCATGATGTCGATCGCCGGGATGACCAGCACCCCTCTATCCTGGCGTCCGAGACGAGATCTGCGGCTACCTGTAGTTCGTGAACTGAAGCGGAACCGGGATGTCCTCGGCTTCGCGCAGGTTCTTGATCACCAGCTGGAGGGTGTCTTTGTCCTTGCCGACCACGCGTAGCTGGTCGCCCTGGATCCTCACCTGGACCTTCGGAGTCACGTTCTGGATGCGCTTCCGGAGGTCGCGAGCGATCTCGTCGGTGATGCCGGCGTTGAGGTGCACCTCGATCTGGCCGCGGCCCTTGCCGACGGTCTTGGGGTCGTCGGCCTTGAACAGCTTGGGCGACAGCTGGCGCCGGGCCGCCTTCTCACGCAAAACCTGCAGCGCCGCTTTGGCGCGCTCCTCGCTCGCGGAGTCGATCAGGACCACCTGGTCCTGGCGGTCGAACGTCGTCTGCGTGTCTTTGAAGTCGTACCGCGTGCTCACCTCGCGCCGAGCCTGGTCCAGCGCATTTGTCAGCTCCGCCGGGTCGAACTCCGAGACGACGTCGAACGAGAACTCAGCCACTCGAATGCACGATGGCGTTGATGCCCAGGTACACCGCGGCGGCGGCGAGCAGGATGCCGATGAGAGAGGTCCCGACCAGGATGGCGCCGATCCCGGCCGTGCCTTCGTCCAGCGGCTCGAGTGGCGGCTTGTCGTACGGGTCCGGCCCATAGTCGAGGTCGTAGACGCCGTCGGCCCGGGCGCGCTCCACCAGCTCATCCAGCACCGGCTTGCCGCCCGGCGGCAGTTGTTTGGTCGAGAGGTTGGTGACGGCCTCCCTCAGGTTGTCGCGCGTTCTCCCGAGCTCGGCGACGACCATGTCAAGGGTCTCGGTGCCGGCCGTTGTGGGGTACTTCCGGCGAAGGTCCGCGACGATCCCATAGAGGCTCACATCGGCGATTCTTTCAGAAGCCAGGCCAGTCGTGCAGGTCGCCTTACACTTAGCCCGAGATGAGTGTGGAAACGAAATCTAAAGCCGCGATGAAGAAACCAGCGACCCATCCGAACACGTGGGTGTTCTTTGACGGCGAGTTCGGCCGGTATCACGACATCAAGCTCGGCCTCATGACGCACGCGCTCCACTATGGGACCGGGTGTTTCGAAGGCATTCGCGCCTATTGGAACCAGAAGCAGGAGCAGCTGCATCTGCTGCAGGCTCCCGCACATTACGAGCGGCTGCGGCGCTCGGCCAACGTCATGCGAATGACCGTGCCTTACTCGACCGAGGAGCTGGTCAACCTCACGGTCGAGCTCCTGCGCCGCAACCAGTTCAAGTCCGACGTCTACGTGCGTCCGCTTCTGTATGCATCCAGCGAGGAGATCGGCGTCCGCCTCCACAATCTCCAGCACAGCTTCTTCATCTACGCGATCCCGTTTGGCAACTACGTCGAGGTCGAGTCGGGCATTCGCTGCATGGTCAGCTCGTGGCGGCGCACTCCCGACCAATCTCTGCCCGCGCGGGCAAAGATCACGGGTTCGTACGCGCAGTCGGCGCTGGCGAAATCCGAGGCGGTCGAATCCGGTTTCGATGAGGCGATCGTCCTCACGGTCGACGGCCACGTGTCAGAGGGTTCGGCGGAGAACCTGTTCATGCTCAAGGACGGCGTCTTCGTGACCCCGCCGGTCACCGACGACATCCTCGAAGGCGTCACCCGCACCCTGTTGATGACGGTGATCAAGGACGAGCTGGGCAAGCAGGTCGTCGAGCGCAGCATCGACCGCTCCGAGCTCTACACGTGCGACGAGCTGCTTCTCTGCGGGACCGGCGCTCAGATCTCGCCGGTCGTCGAGGTCGACCGCCGAACCGTCGGCACAGGCAAGGTCGGCGAGTTCACGCAGGAGCTGCAGAGCATCTACTTCGGTGCGGTCCGCGGCGAGTCCGCAAAGTACAAGGACTGGACGATCCCAGTCTATTAAAGCGCGGCGGGGACAGCTGTCCCCTCCGCGGACCAACCCCTCTCCTCGGCCACGCTGGGAGGCGTTTGGAAGTAGCACGCTTGGGAGACGGCCGGAATAAATCCGGCCTAAAGCTCCACATGGCATTCAATTTCATGCGATGAAGATCGTCGTCGCGCCCAACTCGTTCAAGGGCAGTCTGTCGGCGGCCGAGGCCGCGGCGGCGATTGCGCGAGGCGTGCGTGAGGCTCTGCCCGACGCGGAGGTCGTCGAGGTCCCCGTCGCCGACGGCGGCGACGGCACTGTAGAAGCGCTGGTTTCGGCGCGTAAGGGCACGTTTCTCGATGTCGAGGTCGAAGGGCCGCTGGGCGCTCCGGTTCAGGCGACGTACGGTCTGATCGACGGCGGCCGAACTGGGGTGGTCGAGCTCGCATCGTCGAGCGGGCTGGCGCTGATCTCGGTCGACCGGCTCGACCCACGCAAGGCCTCTACATTTGGATTTGGACAGCTGCTCGAAGCTGTGCGCCGGCAGGGGGTCGCCTCGATCATCGCCGGGATCGGCGGCTCGGCGACCAACGACGGCGGGGCCGGGATGGCCCAGGCCCTCGGCTATCGCCTGCTCGACGCAGCGGGCCGCGACCTGCCTCGTGGCGGAGCCGCTCTCGCCCAGCTCGCTCGGATCGAGTCCTCGGGTTTCGATGCCGGCTGGCGAGCGGTGAAGGTGATGGTCGCCTGCGATGTCACGAATCCGCTGACCGGCCCGGAGGGCGCGAGCTACGTCTACGGGCCACAGAAGGGCGCCGACCCGGACGCCGTCCGGGAGCTCGACCAAGCCCTGGCGCACTTCGCCGGCGTCATCGAGCGCGACCTTGGCAAGCAGGTGGCCGATATTCCCGGCGCAGGCGCTGCCGGCGGGGCCGGAGCGGGGCTGGTGGCCTTCCTCGACGCCCGGCTGGTCAAGGGGGCGCCGCTCGTGGTCGAGGCCAGCGGCTTCGACGAAGCCCTGCAGGGAGCCGACCTGGTGATCACCGGCGAAGGGCGCGTCGACGGCCAGACCGCCTTCGGCAAGGCGCCGGGCGAGGTGGCCAAGAGGGCCAAAGAGGCGGGCATAACGACCCTGCTGCTGGCAGGCAGCAGGGGTCCTGGATGGGAGTCGCTGAGATCGATGGGCGTCACTTCCGTGGTTACGCTGGCTGAAGAAGGCGATCCAGAAGGGCACAATCTGCAGGTCCTCATGCGTGAGGCCGCCCCTGCACTGACCCGGGCCGCCGCCCGGGCCGTTCAAGAAATGCTGTGACACAAGAACCCGAAGAAGCATCCAAGGTCGGCATCGAGCCGACCGACGTCGAGCTCGTCAGGGCTTATCGCAATGGCGACATACAGGCGTTCGAGGAGCTTCACCGCCGTTACGTGGCTTCGATCTACCGGCTGGTTCGCCGCAAGCTGGGTGATGCGCTGCTCGCCGAGGACATCGCTCAGGAGACCTTCATGAAGGCCCTCAAGATGATGGACCGCGTCGATGACTCGTTCAACTTCGGCGGCTGGGTGCACACGGTCGCCCGCAACCTCTGCTTCGACGAGCTCCGCCGCCGCCAGCGTGACCTGAGGGCGGAGGGGTCCGACGAGGACGACGACGAATTCCTCGCCAACCTCCCATCCACCTCACGCAGCTTCGATCCCGTCGACGTGCAGGAGTCGAACGAAACTCGGAGGCGGGTGTGGTCGGTCGCTCAGCGGCTGCCCGAGAAGTACCGCCTGGTGCTCACACTTCGCGAGCTACAGGACCTCAGCTACCGTCAGATCGCGCGGACGTTGAAGATGTCCGAGAGCGCCGTCGAGACGCTCCTCTATCGTGCCCGCCTCCGGTTCAAGGAGGAGTACCTCGCGGCCGAGGGTGCGGCCGAGCTGACGCATGAGGAGGTGGCCCCATTGCTCGCTCCCTACCTAGCCGGCAAGCTTCGCCGCAACCAGGCCGAGGCGGTCCGCAGGCACGTCGCCACGTGCGTGAAGTGCTCGCGGCGCCTTGGCCGCCGGGCCGTCCGCAGGACTCCCGCAAAATGAGGGTTAGTAGAGTAGGTGATGGCATGGCCAAGGTAGTCGTCCGCTTTTTCGATGATGAGACCCTCGAAGGGGTCGCTCGCGATCTCGATTTCGACGAACCTGACTTCCTGGTCGAGGTCGACGACGCCGGGGGGCTCGAGAACAACGAGACGGCCTGGATTCCGCTTACAGCCGTGAAATGGGTGGAGCTGCCCCGCGATCCGAACCTGGCTTCGGAGACCCCGACCCGCAAGGTCGCGATCCGCTTCCTGGACGGCGAGGTGCTCAGGGGACACCTCGACGGCACCCTCGAGCGACACCGCTACGGAGTTGTCCTTCACCTCCACGGTGAGCAGGCCGACAGCCCGATCCGGAAGCTCGGGATCCCGTTCTCGGCTGTGAAGGCGCTTTTCTTCATCCGCGAGTTCGACGCCCGGGGCGAGGACGCGGGCACGGCATCCGACGCATACCTGGCGCGACGCACGATGGCGCCGCTGCTGGACGTGCTCGAGGAGATGGACATGCTCACGCGCCTGCACCGCGACGGGCTGCTCTCGGACGACGAGTACGCCAGCAAGCGGACGCTGGTCTTGGAAAGGCTCTAGCTCTTCTCGGGGAATCCGCGCGTCGTGCGCCAACCGTGCGGATCGCGTGTGCTGGAAGGGCTCCGCTGGCGCCAAACAGGCGGAATTCCGGTACTGGGGTTGGCCGTTACACCCCGGCGTAGAATTGGGTTCGTGGCCGAACGCAACGGATCTGGCAATGGAAACGGGTCTGTGAAGGGGTCCTTCAAGGTCAAAGCGGGGCTCGCCCAGATGCTCAAGGGTGGCGTGATCATGGACGTGGTCACCCCCGAGCACGCGCGCATCGCCCAGGACGCGGGCGCCTGCGCCGTGATGGCGCTCGAGCGCGTGCCTGCCGACATCCGGAAGGAAGGCGGCGTGGCGCGAATGTCAGACCCAACCCTGATCCGCTCGATCATGGAAGCGGTGACGATTCCGGTGATGGCGAAGTGCCGCATCGGACATTTCGTCGAGGCGCAGATCCTCGAGGCGCTTGGCGTCGACTACATCGATGAGTCCGAGGTGCTGACGCCGGCCGACGAGGAGAACCACATCGACAAGCACCCGTTCAAGGTTCCCTTCGTCTGCGGGTGTCGCGACCTTGGCGAGGCGCTACGGCGCATTGCCGAAGGCGCCGCGATGATCCGCACCAAAGGCGAGG
>Ga0137415_10003949_pt1 | contig 14718 bp, 14 predicted proteins | sample CZODoug3_1_1_16f_FD_183082 | JGI IMG/M metagenome (GOLD analysis project Ga0137415, IMG submission 183082) | Vadose zone soil fungal communities from Angelo Coast Range Reserve, California, USA - CZODoug3_1_1_16fungal (Hybrid Assembly) | ecosystem: Environmental > Terrestrial > Soil > Vadose... | reverse complement strand
TGTAGTCCGAGCTCTCGCACCAACTGCTTGAAGCCAGCAGAGCGCCTTGGCTGGTGGGTAATATGTTTAAGGATAGTGGAATCGGAGAGCATGAAAGTGCTGTCGGCTAGCGGCGTTCAGCTCTCAGGATACCTGAGGCCTAACGAATGTGAATACCGCCTACCCCGTATCTCCGCCGCCGCCCGCAGGCCACGCTCGCAGCACACGGCGGAGTAGCGGATCCGTCCCGCGGATTGCTGTTGATCGCCACCTGCCCATCCCTTGAGGCATACTGACCGGCTTAGCCTCCGAGGGCGATCTCAACCGGTGCGGGCAATGATCTATCCGCGGTTCGCGGTAAAGTATTTCTCTCCCAGAATCCGGCGGTGATGCAGTTCATGGCCGGCAACGATGTAGGCAAGTGCGCGGACCGTGACTTCGTTCTGGTTGGCGATGCCGCGACGCGACCAGGCCGCTAGGTCAAGATTCCTGAGTAACGACAGAGTTGCCCGGCGCACGGCGATGAAGTCTTCAATCAAATCAGCCAGCGGCCGTTGCTCGAAGGGGCCGTTGCGGACGTAGTCATCCTGCTCGAAACCTTCCAGGGGCGTCGAATCGTTGCGGGCGATGCGCAGGGCGCGGTAGGCAAAAATCCGCTCGGCGTCGTTGACGTGTCCGAGCACTTCTTTTGCACTCCATTTGCCGGGGGCATAGCGCAAGTCTCCATCAGCCTCACTGCAGCTGGAAAGCAGCAGGATCATCTGCCGGCGCTGCTCATCGAGGTTGGCCAGAATGTCATTGCCGGCGACCAGCGAAATGTAGCGGTGGTAATACGGCGAATACTCTCCCGGCTGCGGCGGGGCGATGGTGAGAGTCGAGGAGGCGGCGATTTCTCCTAACATGAGTGTTCTCCAATGGCGATAAAGTTCCTGCCTGAGGATACTCCCATGCCGACCGACAGATCGAGTCCCACCGGGAATTTTCTGCCTGGAATGTTTACATAGTGTTGGCAGCAAACGCCCAAACAGATCACTCCAAAAGATCTTTGGCGAAGCGCGAGAGCACGTACCTTCCGAGGAAACTCCTTTAAAAACACGGTTTTTCCACAGCGCCTAAGGGAAAGCAGCGGAGTACAATAGCATTTGGTCACGGAAATGCAGCTCGTGACCCCAATCCCAAAGAGGAAAGGACTGTTTACCCCATGTGGAAGCCCACGAATCAGCCTAGTACGACGCCTACCCGGCCAACGGAACCAGAGCGTCCATCCATTTCCACACCGAGCGCCCCTGCGATGTCATCGCATGAGCCCCCCGCTGCGCCGCGCCCGGCGACTACCACTACGGCAGACCAGGCGACCATTGGCAAATCGCTGGTCATCAAGGGCGAAGTAACCGGTTCTGAGTCTTTGTACATCGACGGCCGCGTGGAAGGTTCCATCAACCTTTCGGGCAACCGCGTGACCGTGGGTCGCAATGGAGTGGTTGCGGCCAACATTAATGCCCGCGAGATTGTAGTACTGGGTAAGGTGCGCGGCAATTTGACCGCTAGCGATCGGGTCGACATCCGCAGCGACGGATCGCTCACCGGCGATGTGGTCGCGGCTCGCATCTCGATCGAAGACGGCGCCTACTTCAAAGGCGGCATCGACATCCGCAAAGGTGGCCAGGTCGGACAGAAGGTGAACGGCGAAGAAACGAAGGGTCTATCCTCCGCCGAGCCAGCGGTCGCGGTGGCAAGAGCGTAGCTTTTCACAAGACTCTTGTTGGGTCTTCTGGAAGAGCCGGGAGACCCCGCTGCATTTGCTAGTGCCGTAGTGTTTGCCCTTCCAACTGCTTCCGTAAATTCCCTTAGAGACAAGTCCCCGAAATAAAACTGCTAATTACAGGATTCTCGAAACAGCCCTGGCCCGCTCGCGGGCATCGTATAGCCGTGGCAATCAAACCGCTAATCGAAGTCGACGGCGCACCTGTCGGCAAACCACCCGCCGTGGTTAAGGCCAGCGGGTTACATGCGGGCACGCGCACTGATGCAACCGGCAAGGCAATCAACAACGTGATGCTGCTCTCCATGCCTGGGCATGAGTTCATTTTGCTTCAGCCCCATCTCCAATACCTGGAGCTTCCCCAGCATTTCCTGTTCCACGAGCCTGGAGAAAAAGTCGAACTCGCATACTTCCTCAATTCCGGCATGACTTCACTGGTAGTTCAGACCACCACCGGCAAGAGTTGTGAAGTCGGCATTGTGGGCAGGGAAGGCATGGTGAGCGCCTGCCTTGCGGTGGATATATGCGAAGCCCCTTATCGCGCCATCATGCAGATACCCGGAGACGGATTCCGAGTCACAGCCTCCGCGTTGGAGAATGTGCTGGCAAACTGTCCAGAACTGAAGAAAGAGCTGCTTCGTTACGTGTTTCTTCAGGGGTTTCAAGTAGCGCAAATCGCCGCCTGCAACCGGCTACATGAAATCGAACAGAGACTGGCGCGCTGGCTGCTCATGTGCCAGGACCGCGTCGACTCCCCGGTGTTGTTGCTAACGCATGAGTTCCTTGCGGAGATGCTCGGCACGGGGAGACCCAGCGTTACTCTTGCAGCTGGCGTTCTGCAGCGGGCTGGGCTGATTCAGAATATCCGCGGGGCGGTGCGAATCATGAATCGGCAAGGATTGGAACAAACAGCCTGCGAATGTTACCGCGTCGTCCAGGACTATAACTGCGGACTTGGCCTCGAGTAACCGCTTCAGCTCTCCGTTCGCTGTCGAACTGACAGGTTTTTCTGCGGCAAATAGCCTACGCGCACCCGTGAAAACACGTTAGTACTAGCAAACAAGCGGGCAGGGGAAGAGGTGTGGAAGACAGAAGCACACGAAGGCACCAAACTGCCATGCGTCTTGATTCTACGGGCAGGGTGGTTCACAACGCGATTTTGCTCTCCATCCCAGACAACGAATACAACTTGTTGCGGCGGCATCTCGAACACATCGAGTTCCCGCAACACCACATCTTGCAGGAGGCCGGCGCAAAGATCGAGTTTGCGTATTTCTTGAATGGCGGCATGGCTTCACTGGTGGTCCTCACCAGTGATGGTAGAAGCGTCGAAGTTGCCATCGTCGGCAAGGATGGCATCGTCGGGACGCCGCTATCCGTGGGCTTGGAACTCGGTTCCCAACGCGCCGTCATGCAAATCCCGGGCATCGGGCTCAGGGTGAAATCCAGTGTGCTCATGGACGTGCTGAACTCCACGCCAGAACTGCAGGTTAAATGGAATCGCTACGTGTTGATTCAGGCCTTGCAGGTGGCTCAGATCGCGGCTTGCAACCGTCTTCATGAAATCGAGCAGCGCCTGGCGCGCTGGCTGCTCATGTGCCAGGACCGCGTCGAGTCTGAAACCATATTAGTCACTCACGAATTCATGGCTCAAATGTTGGGCACCGGGCGCCCTAGCGTAAGCTTGGCGGCGGGCATTCTGCAGCGCAGTGGGGTGATCGAGAACATGCGCGGGTCGGTGAAGATCCTCAATCGTGTCGGACTTGAAAAAGCTGCCTGCGAATGCTACTTCGCGATGCAGCACTTCACCAACGGCTTGCGACAGCCGTATGCCGGATCGACATGAACAGACTGTGATCCTCCGGTCTTCGTCTTGGAACGTTTCGCTGCCGTACGCCACCAACACAACAGACCTTCGGCGGATACGATTGAGCATTTGCGTCGGCTACGGAGAGCAAAGCACGCTCTATGGCTGCGCCCCCGTGCGGATGATTTCCGCGCTTTCCCCTTGGGCCACGCCGGGGTAAGCAGTGGCTTGGCGGCGGCGAAGGTCGAGCGGCAGCCGCGATCGCAACAGCCAAAGACCGCCGGCAACTGCCGCCATCCACGTCACTGTGATCAGGCCCAACCGAAGCAGGTCGGCGGAACGGCTGCCCTGCCCGGCCGTGGACAGAGGCACGATCTTGGCCACTCGAAAACTGAGCCCTCCGGCCACAATGGCGGTGAGTCCGGACTTTCCCAGCTCACCCCACTGCAGCTCTCCCAGCGGAACCAGCTTACGGTAATCGAGCAGCCACGCCAGAGCGAGCAGGTTGATTGCAATTCCTATATCTGATGCCATGGCCAACCCGACGACACCGAATTTCCCGAACAGGAGAGAATAGATTGGCAAGGAGGCGGCGGTGATGATGCTTACTGCCACCATAGGCGTGAGTGTGTCTCCGGCGGCATAAAAGGCGCGTGCGTAGAGCCCTTGCGCCGACCAGAGAGCGAGTGAAAGCGAAAACCAGAAAAAGTAGGTCGCGGTCGTTTGGGTATCAGAAAAAAGAAAGCGCCCGCGCCGGTACACCAGATCAATGAGCGGCAGGGCCGCCGCCATCATCCAACCTGTGGCCAGAAATGAGGCAGCTGCAACGCGGTACACCGAGTCGTTGACTGTGGCGGCAAATTCGCGCGGGCGCTTTTCGTTGAAAAGCCGGGCAAAAAAGGGCAGAGATGCCTGTCCGGTTGCCTGTCCTAGGACGGCTATCGGTACTGCGAACAGGCGCTTCGCGTAGTTGAGCCGGGCAATATCGCCGATGCCGCTCGACGCATAGTGCCGCAGAATCCAGTCGTCGGCGGTCACCAGCGAAACTCCCAGCATGAGCGGCACGGAAAGCTTCACCCATTCGCGGAATGCAGGATTTGTAACGTCGAACGATGGACGGTAGCCCGTCCCCATGCGGGCCGCCCCAATCACACTGGCCAGAAAGGGGCCCGCGAAAGCACCAGCCAATGCGCCGTAAGCCAGCGATGCAATACCGAAATGGCGGCCGCCGAGCACGCCTCCCAGAATGATGAACAGGTTATAAAGCAGCGGACCAAAGGCAGGGAACAGGAACAGACGGTGCGACAACAAGACGGCGGAAACCACGCCGCCGACGTAAAAGAAAATCTGAGCGGGCAACAGAATGCGCGTGAGAAACACGCAAAGCTCGACTTGCTCAGGCGAAAAACCGCCAAACATCCAGCGCACAAACTGGGGAGTGAAAATCTCAGTAACAATTGTTCCGACAATCATCACCGCCGTCATGACCGTGATGATGATGGAAAAAGCCTTTTGCGCGTCAGCGTCACGCTTTTCGGCAAGGAATCGCGTATAGATGGAAATGAATGTAATGGAGGCCGCTCCCCCGGCCACGATGTAGTTGAGCCAGTCGGGCAGGGTGAAGGCGGCAACGTAGGCGTCGGTCTGCGGCCCAGCGCCGAAAGCGAAGGCAATGTAGGCCTCGCGAAGGTAGCCAATCACGCGCGAGAGCATCACCGCGCCCATCAGCAACACTGTGGCCGAGAAGGCTGTGTGCTGATGCGACGGCCGGAAGAAGCGCAGGAGCCTGGTCATGGTCTGACGATCGGAGTGATGATCTTATAAGAATCTCAAGCCACCGAGTTCTTGTCAGCGTGAATCCGCGCAAATCAAGGGTTCCGTTTTTGGTTCGAGAATCCGTCGCCCTGGCTGGTCCGCCACGACATCTCTGCTTAGAACCCAAGAATTGCGAAAAATATTTAACGGATGACTCTCCAGCCCAACTATATGTAGAGAAACGACTTGCCGGTTGATCTCGGTTTGAGATGCATTTGACTGTCAGTGCATTGCCGTTCCTCGCCTCTTGCTTCAAGGTGTCCTCCGATGACGGACGTTCCGTCGGACAAGAAAATAAAAATTAAAGAGGAGGAAATATGGCGAGCCCAATGACGTGGTTTTGCGAACAGGTCAACCCGCGCTTGTCGCAGGAAAAGCGTACATGCCCTGATAAAGAAATCCGGCGAATCCAAGAGAGTTGGGTGGCTGGTGCAGAGAAGTGGGTGCTCATAAGGCTGGCGGCACAGACGCCGGAATGGATCGGTCCTGATCACCTGACGGCCCTAGGTCTAGTGGCCCAGATCGGAGCGGGCATCTGCTACACGCTGGCCCGTTCGAATAAATATGCGTTGCTGGGCGTCATCGCTTGCCTGGCACTGAATTGGCTAGGCGACAGCCTCGACGGCACGCTGGCGCGGGTGCGGAACAGGCAGCGTCCGCGCTACGGGTTTTACGTCGACCACATGACCGACAGCTTCGGCGCCGTGGCGTTGATGGGCGGACTGGCGATGTCAGGGTACATGAGTCCAGAGGTCGCGATCGGCTTGCTCATCGGATTCCTCATGCTCTCCCTTCAGTCTTATCTGGCGACTCACACGCTGGGAGAGTTTCGCCTGTCATTCTGGCGATTTGGGCCAACCGAACTGCGAATCCTGCTGGCAATTGGAAATGGCATGCTTTTTTGGAAGCCAAGGGTGCTTTTTCTCGGCGAACAATACCGCCTGTTCGATGTAGGTGGAACCATCGGCCTGATAGGCATGACACTCATCCTGGTGTTTTTCACGGCACAGAACACAGTTCGACTCTATCGCCAATCCAGGATCGAGCCATGAAAGCCGCATTGCCAAAGAGAACGGCGAAAACACCAGCCTGGGATCGCCGATGCTCCGCAGCCCGCTGGATGAAGTTCAATGTCGTGGGCGGAATCGGGATCGGCGTGCAATTGGCCGTCTTGCTCTGTCTGAAGAGCGGATTCCATCTCGGCTATCTGTTGGCGACTGGGTTGGGGGTGGAAGCGGCGGTCGTACATAACTTCTTGTGGCATGAACGGTTTACTTGGGCGGACCGGGTGCACGTGACCTGGCGCCAATCCGTGCTGCGCCTTCTGAGATTCAACTTCACCACCGGAGCGGTCTCGATCCTCGGCAATGTGGCGCTCATGAAGTTACTCGTAGACGCCGCACACCTGAATTACTTAATGGCCAACGCCATCACGATTCCGGCGTGCTCGGTTGTAAACTTTGTGGTCAGCGATCGACTTGTCTTTCGAGAGTCAGACCGGTAGTCACGCGACCCATTCGCAGCCCTTCAGCGCCATGCGCAAGCTGAAATCTTCAGCACAACCTTGCCGAAGTTCTTGCGCTCCATCAGTAGCCTGTAGGCCTCAGCAGCCCGGTCTAAAGACAAGACATGTCCCACCACCGGGATCAGCTTGCCCTCTGCAATCCACCTGGAGAGCTGGTGCCACGCTGCCTCCATAATGTCGCGCTTTCCCGCCAGATAAGTCAGCCACAACCCTTGCACCATCGCGGATTTGGCATACAGGGCGCGGACATCCAGTTGGGGTGGCTTCCCGGTTGCGGTGCCATACTGAATCACTCGCCCGAAGTCGCGCAGGCAACGCAAGCTTTTGGCAGTATGCTCACCGCCGAGCATCTCGAAAACGGCATCCACGCCTTCGCCGCGAGAGAGTTCTGTGATGACCTCTTCATAGTCGGATTCCTTGTAGTTGATGCTGTGTTGCAGCCCCAGACTCTTCACCCGCGCCAGTTTCTCATTCGAAGACGATGTGCCGTACATCTCGATCCCTAAAATCTTTCCAATCTGCACGGCCGCTGTCCCCACGCCGCCCGCAACTGCGTGGATGAGGACGCGGTGAGTTCGTCCCCGGGCAGCCGTCTGCGTCATCCCCGCCTGCCAATAGCCCAGATATGCCGTGAAATAATTCACCGGAAATGCCGCTGCCTGCTCGTCGGTCCAATGTTGCGGTACCGGCCATACCAGCTCAGATTTCGGCACAATCTTTTCGGCGAAGGCGCCCCACTGCACATAGCCCATCACACGGCGTCCGGTAGTTTCTTCGACGCCGGCAAACTCACGACCCGCCACAAAGGGCGGTGCAGGCGTGCCGGGATATCCGCCCGTAGTGGTCATGATGTCAGCGAAATTGACTCCCCCGGCGGCGACGCGGACGATCCTATGTCCAGGTTGTGGCGATGGCTCTGGTACGTCCTGAACCGCAAGCGCTTCCGGACCACCCAGACGCGCAATAACCAAGGCTTTCATGCCGAGAGTCTACCAGCCCAATCTGCGCTCTCCACCCGTGTCTTGCTCGGCGGATCCATTTTTTTGCCTGCGTCAGCTTGCCACTCCGGTATATACTCTTGGCGTTGAATTACCGTTTCCCGGCAGCCCCAGCGGCCGGGACGGGGCGTTCATTCATTCCCCTAATTCATGCGCGCCCCGCATGACAGGAATGCTGGTTCCCGCCGGGGGCGGCGAGGAGCTGGCACGGATGGTAGCGCACTCCGGAATTCCGGCGTGCATGCCATGCGGGGAGGTCCATACGTGGATTTAATTCTTGTACGTCTTCTTTTCGTCCTGGTGGTTGCAGTTACCTCGTATGTAATCGAGCCTTTCGGACTCCCCAGCAAGCTGGATGGCGGAGTAGGCGCTCTAGTAGGGCTCAGCATCGTGCTCTTCGAATGGAGGCTGCGGCGGGTTAGTCTGACTCGCCTCATCGGCGCTGCGATCGGAAGCATTCTTGGAATCTGCGGCGCCTACCTGTTCGCGCTGGTGATCCGAAACAGCGTGCCGGCAAGCCATACCCAAAGCTTCCTACAGATACTGGTCATGCTGCTGATGGCCTACGTCGGTTTGATCGTAGGCGCCAACAAAGGCGACTTGCTCAACCTGGCGGCCTTGGGCGGAATCTTCGGGGGTGAAAAGCAGTCGAAGAAAAGTTACAAGATTCTCGACACAAGCGTCATCATCGACGGGCGCATTGCCGATATCGCCGAGACCGGCTTCCTCGACGGAATTATCGTCACCCCGCAGTTCGTGCTGCGTGAGCTGCAGCTTGTGGCCGATTCAGCCGACTCCCTAAAACGTAACCGCGGGCGCCGAGGCCTCGATGTCCTCCAGCGCCTGCAGAAGATGGCCACCCTCGAGATTCAGATTGTGGAGAACGACTTCCCCTCTGTCCGTGAAGTGGACCTGAAGCTCATTGAGCTGGCGAAGCTCTACGAGGGCAAGATCATCACCAACGACTTCAATCTGAACAAGGTCGCGCAACTGCAGGGCGTCGAAGTGCTCAACATCAACGAGCTCGCCAACTCGCTCAAACCGATCGTGCTCCCGGGCGAAACCATGCGCGTGTTTATCCTCAAGGAAGGCAAGGAATATAACCAGGGGGTTGCTTACCTCGACGACGGCACCATGGTGGTGGTCGACAATGCCCGGAAGATGATCGGAAAGACCATAGACGTCTCCGTAACCTCGGTACTGCAGACGACCGCCGGAAAGATGATTTTCGGCAAGTGGGATGACAGGATGGGGTTCGGCCGACAAACTGCGTCACTGGCTCCGCCAGCCCCATCTGTGCCTATCTCCACAACGCCGGTGCCTGCGGCAGTAGTCCAGAACTCTACCTTGGACGCGAAAAAGGCGCAGCCCATAATGGCCGAGGGGCGAGAAGACTAGAGTCAGAAGTCGCGCAAGGGGGCCCCAAACCCACTAAATCCCGGCGACCGAAGACACCATGATTGTGTTTCCACGGAGCGTGCCGGTGATCGTGGAGCGCAGCCCTGCCGCCCGTTTCAGTTCAAGGGGATCCCCTTCAAGAAGATAAGTATTGTCCCCGTCCACTAGGGCGAACTGCGAGCCGGCGTGGACACAAGCTCGCGCACAGTCCGTGGCAGTCTTGCCGATCGAAGACTTGTGCTTGGCCCCGCAGCGAGCGTCGGTCACCATGCCTCTATAGGTTTGCTGCCGACCCAGACCCGCAGAGGGCTCGCTCGCCTGCGTTGGCGGCGATGTTTCTGCGCCACCCAGAACGCTACCCATAGCTCCGATGACCAGCGCCAAGGCCAAGGCGACAGCAAAAGATAGTGTGACAATCCCAAACCAGGGGCAAGTTACCTTCATGAGAGTTAGTGCCTGCTTTCGGTTCGACGGTTGCGCCCTCCGTGTCAAGCAGGGGGCATTCCGGCAATGTTAGGTCGCAAGCGACGGGCCACAAGAAGCGCCCCTTCAAACAGGGACTAAGCCACTCACACCAGAGCGGTTTGTGGATGCGCTCGCGCGGGGGGTTACGGTATTACCGAGCTAGAGTTCCTTCGCAGCGGCAGAGTTTGCTCGATACAGTGTTTCCTGTAGACACCCGGGAGCAGGCGGCCCCCCCGTAAATGACTTGGACGCGTCGTGGGAAGAACTGAGAACCGCTGACGTTCAGGTTGATCCCCACCGCGAAGAGGACGATTATGATCGCTTGGCCCGGACCATGGACCCGGATGGTAATCGGACCGAACATCGAACGGAACATCGAACGATGGGAACCGCCCAAGAGCGACCGCGACAAAGACTAAAGATCAAGCCAACTCCTAATCGCGCGCACCCCGGTAGTGCCTCAGTTTGAACTGAGGCACTACCCGCACCCCGGTTAATTTGAACTCCCTCCTTTGCCCCCGTATACTTACAGCCCGCCATGAAGGTAATCGTGATCATCCCGGCGGCTGGTCTTGGGACGCGCATGGCGCCGGTGCCGAGCGCTCAGGACAAAGGCAAGAAGTCGGCTCCGTCCAAGCAGTTTACCGACTTGGGCGGGAAACCAATTCTGATACACACGCTGCGCAAATTTGCCGCCGTCGACGCGGTGACAGAAATTTGGGTGGCACTGAGGGAAAGCGAAATTGCGGGCTTTCGCGCTCGATTGGAAACAGAAGCGAATGACGTCGTGAAAAAGAAAAAAGTCGAACTCGTGGCCGGCGGCGAGCACCGCCAGCAATCAGTGGCGAACGCGCTCAATGCGGTTTCTGCTGCCGAGGACGACATCGTCTTGGTGCACGACGCGGTCCGGCCCTTTGTGACCACGGACATTACCAGGGAAGTAATCGAAGCAGCTCGAAAATACGGCGCAGCTATAGCGGGCCTGCCCGCGGTCGATACCGTGAAGCAAGTCGAGCGCACCGCCGACGGTGCGCTGGTTAAGGCGACCATCCCTCGTGAGCGCGTAGTGATGGCACAGACCCCGCAAGGCTTCCGGTACGGCGTAATCAAGAAGGCATTCGATGAAGCAGCGGCCGATGGATTTCTCGGAACCGATGAAGCCTCGTTGGTGGAACGTGCAGGACATGAAGTCGCAGTGGTGATGGGCTCGCCCAGAAATATCAAAATCACCAGCCCGGCAGACATGGAACTTGCGGAGTTCTACCTCAAGACATAAGCGGCAGATTCTCCAAGGCGAAGACAGATCCCACAAGTGCTCAAAAAGAACGCCAAACTTGAAACTCAAAACTCGAAACTTGCGGTTCGCGTGGGCTACGGATTCGACTCCCACGAGTTCCGTCCCGGAATTCCGCTGAAAATTGGCGGCATCAAGCTCAAGCATGACAAAGGACTTGGCGGACATTCCGATGGGGATGTCTTGCTCCATGCCATCACCGACGCGCTGCTCGGAGCCGTGGCCGCCCCCGATATCGGAGCGCTGTTTCCACCCTCAGACCCGAAGTGGAAGGATGCGGACTCGGTAATCTTTCTCCGCCAGGCCTTGAAACGTGTGCGTGCGGCTGGATATGCCATCGCCAACATCGATGCCAGTCTGATCCTGGCGGCACCGAAGATCGGTCCTCATGCTGGCGTGATTCGCGTTCGCCTGGCTGAGTTGCTGGGCATTACCGCGAATTGTGTTGGGCTGAAGGCCAAAACCCCGGAGGGACTGAACTCGGAAAACGCGGTATTGGCCCATGTAGTGGTGCTCCTTGAAGGAATCCAGAAAAAGTCTTCCCCGCGCCGTTCAACATGGAGGAATAGGGCGCCATAATAAATGTCACAATCCGATGGGACAGACAAGAGCGGATCATTTCGGTCCAGTCCGAGCCCTTGAAACCGGCTGGGATCGGCAGAGCGAACCAGCCTCGACGGGAGCAAATACTTTCCTGCTGGCCAAACTCCGACTAAAAGCGGCGATCGGTAGCCAGCACAACATGAGCACCCAGAGCCTTACCCGGTGCCGATAGGTGCATCATAAGCCTCGCCACTATGCTCACTGGGGTCACGTTATATTGCTGAGGGCAAGCGTGTTACGTCGCCTAATGCGGCCTGAACCCTAAGTACTCCATCACCGTCCACGCCACTCTGCTATACTAATCAAGACGCTGTAGCCACGGTTTGCTCGTGACGCGGGATCCTCTGTTGGATCAGCCCCATCTCCGCTTTTCCTGCCGGCCGTTTATTTCAGCACATTGTAAGTGTGAGCGGCACGAGAACAAGGACGCGAGTCTGAGTATCCGACCCTAGGCCCCTCCAGAAAGAACATACTCGTAATGACAACATTTGCAGAACTGCCCCTGTCTTCTGCCTTGCAGCAGAAGCTGGCAGCAGCCGAATTCACCATCCCAACGCCTATCCAGGCACAAACTATCCCACATGCGCTGGCCGGGAAAGATGTAATTGCCACCGCTCAAACCGGAACCGGCAAGACGCTGGCCTTTCTCATCCCGCTTATCGAGATGTTGCAGCAGCTGCCGCCGCGCCAGGTTCACGCGCTGGTGCTGCTACCCACGCGCGAGCTGGCCATGCAGGTCAATGCCGAGTACGAGAAACTCCGCAGCCGTAACCTGCCGAAGTCGGCTCTCGTTATCGGCGGACTTTCGGAAAAACCGCAGATTGCAGCGGTGCGCGCCGGCTCTAGTCTCGTGATTGCCACCCCCGGACGTCTGCAGGATTTCATTACCCGTCACCTGATCGACCTGCGCCAGGTGAAAGTTCTGGTCCTCGACGAAGCCGACCGCATGCTGGATATGGGCTTTTTGCCCGCACTTCGTCGCATCCTTTCCATACTTCCGCAAGGCAAGCAGACACTATGCTTCTCAGCCACGATGGAACAGTCCGTGGCAGGGCTCGTCCGCGATTGCACGCACCATCCGATACGCGTGGCCGCAGGCTCCGTTCTCAAGCCGGTAGAAAGCGTTGAATTGCATGCCTACGAGGTTCGCCCCGCGGAAAAATTGGACGTCCTACGCCAGCTCCTGTACGCAGAAAAGGGTCTGACTTTGATCTTCACCCGTACCAAGCGAGGCGCCGAACGCCTGACGAAAGAATTGGTCCAGGATGGTTTCTCTGCCGCGATGATCCACGGCGGTCGCTCGCAATCACAACGGAACGGCGCCCTCAGCGGATTCCAAGACGGCCGCTTCAAAGTCCTGGTGGCCACCGACGTAGCTTCCCGCGGCCTCCACATGGAGGATGTAGCCCACGTCATCAACTACGACCTGCCCAGCCTGGCGGAGGATTTTATCCACCGTGTGGGACGGACCGGCCGCGCGGGCAGCCTGGGACGCGCTTCCACTCTGGCTGCTGGCGTCGAAGTTATGGGGCTTCGGCAGATTGAGCGCACTCTGCAGCTTCGCATTGAACGCAAACAGGTAGATGCTTCTTACGCTCCGCTGCCCAAGCGCTTCGTCAAGAACACTCTGGCCACCCGCACCCTAACCGCGCTGGAAGGCGAGGTCTTCGCCTAGCCACTCCGCGTTCTCTGCGGCGGTTCTCAGCGCACTCCGCGATTAGAGATTTTCTTGCGTGTGCTGCAAGACCGCCGCCGAGACCCGTCATTTCCCCCACCGCCTTTCCGGCTTTTGGAACGGGATGAGACGGTTGTACTCTCGGACGATGGCGAACGCCCTCCGAGAAGCTCTTCCTACTTTGACCAAGAAAATCTGATGATCTCTCCTGCCGTGAACTTCCGAGTGTTCGGCTTCCGTAAGGTTGCAAGATTGACGTCTCGGAAACTGTCCCGATCGTCGTGCCGAAGTTGGGGCTGCTCTTGTTGCCGTTCAGGATATTGCTCGTATCTTCGGGCGTGACATTGAAGACGCAGCCCGCAGCGGTGTGGCGCTCGTTCTGAAACAATTCGTTGGTTACGGCTTGCTCAATATTGTCCGAGTGCAGACCAGTTCCGCACGGCGCCACTCTGGGGACTCGGTCAACGCCTCTTCTTCCTTCGCGACGGCCCACCAGCGACCTCATGCAGGCCATCCCCCTTCACTCTTTCAGTCGAACCAGTATGGCTCGCAGATTTCCTCAGCCCAGTTGTTTTACGTCCTCACCACCAACAGCGTCTGCGAACCCCAGATTTCCGGCACCCTCTGCAACTCGGAGGCTAACACGGTGATCAACAACTTCAACTACCTGGGTAGGTCACAGCAACAGGACCTCCTCAACTTTTTGAGAGTCTGTAGCCGGGGAACGGTTGTCATTACTTCGCTTTACCGCCCCTGGGGCGCTCGCTCGCAGGTCTCTTGAAGTTGTGGCGACCTTTCAGGGGATGCTCCTCCCGCATCCCCTATATTTCTTCTTGCTCCCTAGGGACGGCTGCCAAGTTGTCCAGCCGAGCGAGCAGCCTTTCCTTGGTCCGGGAATATTCTCCCGTCTCACCAAGTAAGGTCATCAGCCCAAACATGCTCTTAACGTATTGATAATTGCTTATTTACGCAGAGTGCTCGCCGGTCCGAGCTCTGGCAGGCGACTTGCACCGACAATCCCTGGACCCCAACTCAAGATTGTGCATACGTTTTCCTCTGGGGACCGGAGGGACCTATGAAAAAACTTGCACTGACTTTCGCGCTCGCATCCGCGTTCGCTTGCACTGCGGTCGCGCAGGTCGCTGCGGATTCCCAAGCTTCGTCTTCGGCCTCGGGCAACGCATCGGCGCCGGCGGGGCAGAACTCCGCTGCCCTCGCGGCCGGCACCACCATGGGCGCCACATTGAACAAATCCGTGGACGCGCGTCATGCCAAAGTAGGAGACCAGGTGACAGCCAAAACTACCGAAGCCGTGCAGTCAGACGGCAAGGTGGTCATTCCCAAGGGCTCGACTCTGGTCGGGCACGTCACCGAAGCAACTTCCCGTGCCAAGGGGC
>Ga0137415_10003948_pt1 | contig 14720 bp, 11 predicted proteins | sample CZODoug3_1_1_16f_FD_183082 | JGI IMG/M metagenome (GOLD analysis project Ga0137415, IMG submission 183082) | Vadose zone soil fungal communities from Angelo Coast Range Reserve, California, USA - CZODoug3_1_1_16fungal (Hybrid Assembly) | ecosystem: Environmental > Terrestrial > Soil > Vadose... | reverse complement strand
CAGTGTGTCTGTGCCGGAGAAGCGCGCGTTGATGGCGAACGCATTGTATCCAACGCGACGGATATTTACCCGGAACACACCTTTCGGAATGCCCTTGAACAGGAATCGGCCGAGTGAGTCTGTGCGCGCCGCGAGGTTGAGGACGGGAATTGTGATTTCGGCTCCGGGCAGAGGGGGAGAGGGATCGCCATCGGCCATCACGCTGCCCAGGAATACAGACTGCGCAAGACTGCCGGACGCCAGGCATGGTATTGCGAGCACGACCTGAAGCCAAGTCCTGAGAGTCTTGGTCAATCAGCCTCCTCTTCCAGGGTGCCCTCGATTCCGCCAAAACATCACCGCGCCTTCGTCTCGCTCGCGAGGCGGAGCGCGTTCTTGCTAGAGACTGCTAGAGACTAGGAGGTATCCCGTCATAGTGCAAGAATTCGCCGGACCTGGTACTGCCGGAAACCAGAAAAAGAGGGAGCCGGCTGTTGATAACAGCCGGCTCCTTGGTGTAGCGCAAGCGGCATGAAGCTATTTCACTATGATCGTTCCGGCTGCTCCGTTCGTGGTACTGGTGAACGTGTAGGTCCCCGGGGTTGTGAAGAGCCTCGCCTGCGCATCCTTACCGAACGCGTTCGATCCTGTCGGCACGCTGCAGAGCGGCGGATCCGTGCTGCCTGCGGCACCGCGTCCGATGTTGCCCGCATTTCCGGCCGGAACCGTAGAGCCCTGCGGCGCGGCCGGGGCGGCGACGGGGGCGATAGTCGCGAACGTGACATTGAAGCAATCCGTGCTGTTCGGCGTGGTCGTCGCGGTAAAGGTGTTCGGGAAGAGTGTCGTGCCGAAGACGCCGAACGACACAACTACACCGGGCGTTGTTGTGTTGGGCCTTCCTTCGGCAACTGCTTCTGTCGCCGAGACGGTGATCGTCGACGGGAAGAAGATGATGCCGGTTCCAGACGTCGCGGTGGTGATCGAGAAAGTAGCAGTGACCGGATCCGTGATCGTGATTGGGAATGTCGCGGTCTTGGTTACCCCGCCGACCGAATTGCTGGCGGTAATCGTCGTTATGCCCGGCTTCACACCGGCGACGATCCCCGTCGCACCCACTGTCGCGACTGACGGATCGCTGGTAAAGAATGCGGGCCGGCCAATTCCTGAGGCGTTGGTGGCTCCGCGCTGCGTCGCGACCGTCGCGCCCGAGGCGTCAGTATAGGTGATGGTGAGGGTGTCATTTGATCCGGCGCCGTTGGTCGAACGCAAGGATGTCAGCGTCATGTTGGCGACGACGGGTGGCGTTGCCCCGGTTGCAAGAACCGTGACCGGTGTCGTATCCGAGAGCGTGACCGAAGGAATGCTGGGCGCGCCCGGAATGTTCTGAAGAGTGCCGATGATGTTGACGGTTCCCGCCTTTGCTTTGGCGGTTATCACACCGGCGGCAGTCACCGTCGCTACTGTTGTATCCGTAGACCGAAACGTCGGGATTCCATTTACGGTGAGCGGGTTTCCTGGCGCCAATGGATTGCAACTCGTTCCAGTGCAGCTGGCGTCGTACGCAGTCACGGTAAGGGTCTGGGTACCTCCCTGAGCAAGCGTCACCGCCTGTGGATCGACTCTAACGAAAAAGAACTGCGACTGGTTCAGCACGTCCGTCATCTTGTCGTTGTTGCACGCGACAAACACTGCAGCAACACCAAGCAAACAAAGCTTTTTCATCAGTCTTGTCCTGGGCGGTTGGGAAGCAAATATGGGTCGGCGTTCAATATGATCGGGCACCGGTGTTTGATAGTCAAGGTGAGGGGTTCGTCGGCGCTACACCAACCTTGCGGATACCTTGGAACCCTGCCAGAACCCTGTAGCGCGCCCTCCGATAATGCGAGGCAATGTGTCGGCACCGACGCTTTTTTGTGCCGGGTTATCCTCACCACAACAGCCCGGCAGGCAGTGCCCGTGTCCCGTTTGTTGACATATTCGTTGCAACCGCCCTAAGTTAGGGCAATACGGGACATTTTCCGCGAGTCCCCCGGGCTGAGGGAGTTGCGGCATTCGTCTTCTGCATCACAGTCGCGGCGAGTGACTCTGCTCGACGCGCCCTCATGGGTGCAGCCAACATAGCCGCCATCGCGGACAGGTCGTCAACCTGACGTACGACGAGCGGACACCGTCCCATCCCAGTTTCACTTTCTGCGAGGTGTTGTATGGGAATGACAGGTAAGATCTCTCGCTTCCTTGCGATAGCGGGTGTCGTGCTCGGGATTGCCCCGGCACTTGCCCAGGCGCAGGGAACAACCATCAGTGGACAGGTCACCGGTACTGGAGGAGAGCCAGTTGCCGGTGCCAGCGTGAGCATTCCAACGCTGCGCGTGGGTGCCTTCAGTGACGAAGCCGGTAAGTACTCGTTCACTGTGCCCGCCACCGTGAACGGCACCACGGTCACGCTGCTGGCGCGACGACTCGGCTATACGCCGAGCTCGGCGTCCGTCACGGTTACCGGCGCGCCGGTAACCCAGAACTTCAGTCTCTCAACCGCCGCTACCGAACTGCAGGGCATCGTGGTTACGGCCCTCGGCCTCACAAGAGAGAAGAGTCGTCTTGGAACGGCTCAGCAGCAGCTCAGCAGCAACGAAATCAATCAGACCAAGGCGCTGAACGTAGTCGAGCAACTCGAGGGCAAGATCTCGGGTGTCACAATCACCGGTGCGAGCACTCAAGGCGGATCGGCCAACATCATCATCCGTGGTGCGAACTCGATTACCGGTAATAATCAGCCGGTCTTCGTCGTCGACGGCGTGCCGATCTCCAACCAGGATCATGGCGGCAGCTCAAACAGCGGCTACGATCTGGGAAGTGCGATCAGCGACATCAACCCAAGCGACATAGCGTCCATGTCGGTGCTCAAGGGTCCCAATGCCGCGGCTCTGTACGGATCACGGGCGGCGAACGGTGTCATCATCATCACGACCAAGAAGGGTACTTCGACCGGCGCCCACGCCAACACCGAGATCAACACCTCGTACTCGTTTGACAAGCCATCGATCCTGCCGGATTTCCAGAATCTCTACGGGCAGGGTGCCGGTGGACAATTCCAATACGTTGACGGCCAGGGGGGCGGCAACAACGACTTCAACGACCAGAGCTATGGGCCGCGGCTAGATGGCCGCACAATGGGCTGCACATTCATTAAGAACACTACCACCTATGATCAGACTCAGCCCTGCACTCAATTCACAAGTCCGACCGTTGGTGCGCCTTGGATTGCTCATCCCGACAACGTGGAGAGCTTCTTCAATACGGGGCATACGAGGTCCACGACTATCGCCGTCAGTGGCGGGACAGATCGCGCCAATGCGCGGCTCTCGCTAGGCAGAGACAACATCACAGGATTCATCCCGAACAACCAATTCTCCAAGACGTCAGGATTGCTCAACGGATCGTTGAGAATTACCGACGCGCTCACTACCGATGCGAGCGTGCAATACATCCACAACGCGGCGATGAATCGTCCGGGTGTCGGATACGCAAACAGCATCATGGAAGGATTGTTCGTCTGGTTTGGACGTCAGGTGGACATGAACGCCCTGAGGAATTATCAGCAGGGTGCGACTGTCAACAACGGGCCGTCCAACCGCGAGTTCAACTGGAACTACAACTTCCACAACAATCCGATCTGGATGCAGTACCAGAATCCACTGCAGGACGTGCGCGATCGTGTGATCGGAACCGTCGGGGCGACGTACAAGCTTACTGATTGGCTCAGCGCGGTTGCCCGAACCGGCTCTGACGTCTATCGCTTCAACGTCGATCACGATTTCGCGCAGGGAAACGTCGAAGGGAACGGTGTTGATCCGGCGTACTTCGGCGCGTTCAGTCTCTACAACGAATACAGCAATCAGAACAACTCGAGCATTCTGTTGAACGCCGACAGAGCGGTCGGCGGTCATTTGCAGTTTACCGGAACCTTCGGCGGAAACAACCGCAAAGAAGTATTCAACGACACGAATGTCTCGACCACCGGCATATCGGTGCCGGGTATCTACAACGTCTCCAACGCAGCGGTAACGCCACAGAATACCCAGTTCTCGTCGCGAAGAGAGGTCAACAGTGTCTTCGGCTCCGCCGCGATCACTTTGAACAACTGGTGGACGGTCGAAGGAACGGCCCGAAACGACTGGTCGTCGACTCTTCCCGCTGGAAGCAACTCGTATTTTTATCCTTCGCTCAACACGTCGATTGTAGTCACGGACGCGTTACCTGCCATCAAGAACAAGGCGATTTCGTACCTGAAGCTGCGCGCTTCCACCGCCAAAGTCGGTAACGACGCCGATCCATACAAGCTGCGTACGACCTATAGCGGTCTCTCGACAAAGTTCGGGTCGCTCCCGCAATTCACTCTCCAAGACGCACTGGCCAACGGAGACCTGAAGCCGGAGAAAACGAGCGCCGGTGAATTCGGTTTGGAAATGAGTTTGTTCGACGGGCGCGCGACGTTCGACGGGAGCCTGTACACCAAAGCGACGAGGAATCAGATCTTCACGATTCCTGTTTCACCCGCGTCGGGGTTTTCCACCAAGTCTGTTAACGCTGGTGAGATCACGAATAAGGGTGGCGAGTTCCTGCTCGGTATCACTCCGATCCAGAGCGCGAACGGGTTCTCCTGGACGTCGACGTTCAATTACTCGCGTAACAAGAGCATGGTTACGACCCTCGCTCCGGGCATCAAGACCTACATCATCGGAAGCACCTGGTACACCAACGTCGAGGCGCGAGCGGGTGAGCCTTATGGCTCTCTTTTCGGATACTCGTTCCTGCGCGATAGTGCGACTGGGCAGCTGCTCCTACACAACGGAATAACGCAGGTCGGCCCCCGCAAGGTGCTCGGCAACATCCAGCCAAGATGGACCGGAGGCTGGGCGAACCAATTCAATTACAAGAGCTTCAGCTTGAACGCCCTGCTCGATATCAAGCGCGGCGGGGACATCTTCAGCATCACCAACTATTTTGGCGATTATACCGGAGTGCTGGCGCAGACTCTAAAGGGGCGCGAGGTCGATTGGAACAAACCCGGCGTTGTCGTCAAAGGCATCGACGACGTTACCGGCCAGCCGAACACAGTCAACGTCACGACCGAGCAGTATTTGCAGAACATCTTCCCGGTCAATGAGCCGTATATCTATGACGCGAGCTATGTGAAGCTGCGAGAGGTCCGCCTCGGACTCGATCTGCCGCAGCGCTTTGCGAGCGTGTTCAATGCCCGCGCGATAAACATTGCGGTGTCGGGACGGAACCTGCACACCTGGACGAAGGTTCCAAACATTGATCCTGAGTTCGCATTTCAGAGTGGAAACTTCCAGGGGATCGAATTCGCAGCACTTCCCACGGCGCGGTCGATTGGCATCAATCTCCGCGTGACGCCATAGCTCATAACCGAGATAAAGCCAAAATGATGAATAGAAACCTTTTAGCCGTCAGCTCGGGTCTCGCGCTCGCCATTGGCGTTGTTGCCTGCAACTCCGACAAGCTCACGGCTCTAAACAAGAATCCGAACAGTCCCGAGGACGTACCTGCGCCTACTCTCTTCACGACTGCGTCCGAAAGCATCGTCAGCCGGTGGCTCGGCGGAGGCTACGATCTCCGCGGAGCCGAGTTTCTGGTACAGCACCTTGCTGAAGTGCAGTATCCAGATGAGGATCGTTATGCCCGTCTCACTGGTGGATCTACGACGTACATGTTCGATCCGGCATACGTATCCGAGCTCGAGGATTTGCAGAAAGTCATCGCAAAGGGCCGAGCAGCAAGCCAAGCGGGGTTATATGGGCCCGCACTTGCCCTGCGCACCTGGGGTTTCGGGTACCTGACCGATACCTGGGGCGACATTCCGTACTTCGATGCCCTGAAGGGTGACAGTGTCGGCGGCTCGCTCGGTCCCAAGTATGACCAGCAGAAGCTCATTTACGCCGACTTCTTCAAGGTGCTCGACCAGGCCGGCAAGGACATGGCCTCGTCGTCCGCTGCAGGGAATCTCGGCTCGGGAGATCCGATCTACGGCGGTGATCTGGGCAAGTGGCAGAAGTTTGCGAATTCCTTGCGTGCGCGGTTCGCGCTGCGGCTCATCAACGTGGATCCAGCCACCGCGAGTGCCGAGTTGCAGGCTGCTCGCTCCGCGCCAGGCGGACTCATTACCTCCAACGCCGACAACGCCATATTGACCTGGCCGGGTGACGGAGTATACGACAATCCGTGGGCCGACAATTTCAAGACGCGCGACGATCATCGAATGTCGATCGTGCTCATGAACCTGATGAAGGCACACAACGACCCGCGGGTTCCAATTTTCGCGCAGCCGAATCAGGATGATGGTACGTACACGGGTGCGCCGAACGCTCTTCTTGCTGCCGACGTCACCGCGTACCTGACAGGTGCGTCGCGTCCGGGCGTATTCATTTATCCGGGCGCGACCGTCTACGGCACTTTCGGCTGCTGCGGGTCGAGTTTTCCCTCGTTCATGCTGACGGCTGCCGAGGTCAACTTCATCCTGGCCGAGGCCGCGGAGCGTGGTATCGGCGGACTCACACCGGCACAAGCAGCCGTTTACTATACCGCAGGTGTCACAGCGTCGATGCAGATGTGGGGCGTGACAGACGCAACGGCCATTGCATCGTACCTGGGCCAGGCAGGTGTTGCATATGCTGGCGGCACTCCGGGTCTCATTCAAATCGCCGATCAGAAATACATCACGCTGTTCACTGATGGCGGTCAGGCGTGGGCGGAGTGGCGACGCACGTGCCAGCCGGCGACAGTACAGCCCGGTCCGGCAGCCCTTGCCAGCAATATCCCGCGACGGCTCGAGTACTCGATCACCGAAGTATCGGTGAACGGTGCAAACGTCAACGCGGCGATTGCCGACCAGGGGGCAGATAAATTCGAAACCCGGATGTACTGGGATACGAAACCACAGAACTCTCCGACATGGTTCGCGGCATGTGGTATCCGCGGGCAAGCTCCAGCGCCGTAGAGAACTGCTCGTTCGACAAATGAAAAAGCCCCTCGAATTGAGGGGCTTTTTCACGTTATTACCTTGAAGGCTATCGACTCTTTGTCCAGACAACGATAGCGCCACAGCCCGCCCCGGCGCGATCCATGTATTCTCCGGGAAGTGTCGACCACGAGTTGTAGACTTCGATGCCGCCGACGTCCATTGGATTGGCGACGTCGTCGAGTTCTGCGTTGGGAACGCGCATGCCATCGACCCAAATCATGGGTTGACAGCCGCGCAGTCTGACAAGGTTTCCCACGCGCCCCGAAGCCTTGACGGTCGCCCCTGGAATGGTGCGAAAGAGCTCGCTTACAAATACGGGTCCCTTCCGCTCGATCTCGGTGCGCTCGATGAAATGGCCGAAATTATTTTGCCGCTTGTGCATGTAAAACGGATCAAGCCGGCTGTCGTTTCCCTCGACAAATACGGGGGCAACGTCGCCAGGAACGATTTGCAGAATCAACGAGAGCGGATTGAGGGGCGTCGCACCTGTGACTTCCAGCAGGAGCGTGTGGGCGCGGTAACCAAGTCGGCGCGCGGTCAATGAAACGGGGCCGGGGGGAACGCCATCAAACGAAAACCGACCATCATCCGTCGTGTGAAAAATGCGACGGTTTTCACCCTGCCTGGTGAGGACAAGCTCGACGCTCGCAATCGGTTCCTTGCTTTCGTCGGTCACGATACCGCTAACGGTGAACGGCCCCGCGGACTGGACGGACTGACTTTGTGCGTACAGATCACGACAACTGAAACCAGTTGCAAACATTAGCGCAGCGCTCAGAAGAATTGAGAGTCTGGCGCGATCGCTCATGCAGCGTTCCCCTGTGAGAGATTACTTATTCACGGTGCGCTCGGTGACATCCGTTGTCAAGCTCGGGTCAGCGATAGGCTGCGGAGCCACTACGGCGCCTTCAGCTCTGGCTTGCGAATTGCCCGCTAATGGTCATAACATCATTTCAGACAAGACCTTATGACTGATACCTCTCATCCCCCGATCCTGGTGGTCGACGATAACGCGGACAACGCGCACATCATCCGTGACTACCTGGAGGCGCGCGGGTATCCGATCACCGTCGCCTACAATGGCGATGACGCGCTCAAGGCGTTCGAAGAGGTAAAGCCGGCCCTCGTTCTTCTCGACGTGATGATGCCGGGGCGCGACGGCTGGCAGGTCTGCCGCGAGATGAAGCAGCACCCAACCCTCGGCCGCAACGTGCGGGTCATCATGGTAACTGCGCTCGATGACTGGGTGAACAAGAGGCAGGCACTTCAGACGGGAGCCGACGATTTCGTCGAGAAGCCATTCGAGCTGTCGAAGCTGGTTGCGACCGTCGAGCGCAACATGAAGCAGATTGCGCCGAACGCCGCCAGCGGCGCTTCGCACTCCAACCCGACACGCTGAGCGTGGATTACCACCAGCTTCTCCGCGACTCGCTCACCCGCCTGCCGACCGTGGCAGCAACGGTCGACAGCATCCGAAAGGCGGTCCAGGACAGGGGCGAGATCGTCATTCTCTACTTCAACTTCGACCGGTACTCGAAAGTTGAAGAGGTTTACGGATGGGAAAAGCTCGACAGCGTGCTCGAGACCACCGGTGAGGCGATGCGCACTTTCCTGAGCAAGAGCGCGCTCGCATCATCGAAGCTCATGGTTGCGTTTCCCAACGACGACGATTTCGTTTTCTTCCACGTGCCGCAGGACGATACTCCAGCGGCCACGGATGCGGAGATTACTGAAATCACGGCCGGGCTCAAGGAAGCCGTGTCCACGGAGATAGAGCGCGTGCACGGAGAGGACATCGCCGCTCTCTTCGACATCTTCGTCGGACGCACACTCGTCGTCTACAATCCGAAGCTCCGGCTCGAGCGGCAGATCTATCGCGGCATTCGCGAAGCCGCGAACGCGTCCAAGAGCCTCGAGCACCGCGAGGAGGCAAAGAAAGTCTCAGACCTTCGCGAGACCCTTCGGACCCGCGGTCTCTACATCGAGTATCACCCGATCGTCATCACCGACACCCAGAGAGTGTTCGGCTACGAGGCACTCGCGCGGGGGACGATGCGCAGCATGCGCAGCCCGGAGGTGATGTTCGAAATTGCCGCGCAGTCGGATCTGATCTGGGACCTGAGCCGGCTCTGCCGTGAGCGCGCGATCGAAGGCATGGGGAGACTTCTCAAGGACGGCGAGCTTCTGTTCATGAACGTGGACCCGGCGGACTTCGCGGATCCTTCATTCGATGTGAAAGCGCTCAACGTCAAGGACCCGACGCGGGTCGTGATCGAGATCACGGAGCGCACCGCGATCAAGGATTACCCGAAGTTTCGCGGCCGCCTGAAGGAATTCCGCGACGAGGGCTATCGCTTCGCCGTCGACGACGCCGGCAGCGGCTACGCCGGCCTCGGATCGATCGCCAATCTCGAGCCTGATTTCATCAAGCTGGACATGTCGCTCATCAACTGCATCGACCAGAACTTCATCAAGCAGAATCTGGTCGAGACGATGGTGCGCTTCGCCAACGAGCACGGCGCGATGGTCATCGCCGAAGGCGTCGAGCGCAAGGAAGAGTACGACATGGTGAAATCACTTGGCGTTCACCTCGTGCAAGGCTTTTTCGTCCACAAGCCGAGCACGAACGCAGTGACCTATCGGCCGGCCGTGCATCCGGCGCCGGCACTCACCGGGGAAGTAGAGCCGTAACCAGTTGGAACGATCGCTCCGCCGCGCCGAGACCATCCCGAACCATCGCTCGCGCTGACGACCCGGCCGCGTCCCGGGCTGGAACAGATCCAAGCCAGTAGCCAAGACGAATCGTGAGATCGGCCACTCCCGTGATCGTGGCTCCGCCTCCCGCCTGAACGAGCTTCGCTGCCTCGCGGCTCTTCTCGTGTCGTGGCCCGAACACCACCGGAGCACCGAACGCGGCGGGCTCGAGGATCGAGTGAAGTCCCGCTGAACGAAATCCGCCCCCGACGTAGGCGACATCCGCTAGCGCGTAGAGGTCGCCGAGCAGTCCGTACCGATCGACGAGGATAACGTCGGCTTCCTGAGCGCCGCTGGCGTCGATGCGCGCGGTTCTCAACGCCTGCGAGCGCGCCCAGCCCTCGATCGATCGCAGATGCCCGCTGCTCGTTTCATGGGGAGCGATGATAAGCCGAGCGTCGGGAATCTTGTCGCGAACCGTCACCCAGGCGGCGAGCAGGTGTTCTTCATCGGAAGGCCATGTAGAGCCGGCGACGAGCGTCGGTCGCGCCGAGCGCAGCCACTGAACGAGAGGGACAACGCCATGTTGTGCGCGCGCCCACACCTGGTCGAAACGCGTATCGCCTGTCACGCCTATGCGGTCGGCTCGTACGCCTTGCTCGCGGAGTCGGTCCGCGTCCGTCTCATCGATCGCGCCGACCCGATCGAGCGAGCGATAGGCGTCGCCGAGCACCGCCCGGGCAAGAAGGCCACGACGGCCCGACGATTCGGGCAGCGTCGCGCTGATGACGCCGACCGGAACGCGCGCGGCTGTGGCGCGTTCGGTGAGCGCCGGCCAGATGTCGAGCTTGCTGAAAATGAGAGCGCTCGGACGGAGTGCGGATATCACCGCGTTTGCGTGATCGAACGTGTCAAAGGGGAGATAGTCCGCGAAATCCGCCGGCACTGAGTGCGCGAAATGCTCGGCGCTAGGCGAATAAAACGTGTAGGCGATTTGAACATCGGAGCGACGCGCGCGCACGAGCTCGATGACCGGCAGCGCCTGGAGGCCCTCGCCCACCGATGGTGCGTGGAACCAGACGAGCGGCCGAGCGTCGTCACGAGATGTCGCGGCCCACCGTTCGTAACGGCCAACGAGTCCGCGACGCCCATTGACCCCGCGATTGAATTTCGATTTGCCGGCGGGAACTACGCGGACTAGCGCGTCCGTTACGAGCCCCGCGAACGCGTAGGGAATTCGCAGCAGCGAATTCACAGCTGGCCCCCGCTGAATCGTTGTACCGTCGATCGCTTACCGCGTTGTCTTGCTATTCACGAGAGCAGAGTCGATTGCCTTGCGCAGCTCATCGAGGGGCTGCGCGCCGGTCAGGATCTTGTTGCCGATCATGAAGCTCGGTGTTGCCTCCGCGCCGGCTTTCGCGGCACGGTCGTGATCCGCTTCGATGAGCGGCTTCATCAGTCCGGTGCTGACGCAGCTGCGCCAGCGTTTCATGTCCAATCCGTTCGACTGGGCGAGCGAGTCGAACATCACGGCCGGCGAGCTCATTGCCTCCCACTTGGCTTGGGTCGTGAAAAGCGCGTCGTGCATTTGCCAGAATTTTCCCTGCGCCCCGGCACACATCGCTGACTCGGCGGCCGGCCACGCGTGAACGTGACTCGACAGGGGGAAATTCACGTAGGCAAGCCGCACTTTGCCGGTGTTCACGTACTGATCGCGGAACGCCGCGTACGTCTGGTCGTGCCATTGCTTGCAGTACGGGCACTGGAAGTCACTAACTTCTATCACCCAGACTGGCGCGCTGGCGCTACCTTGAATCCTGGCGAGATCGGCACGCGTAATGTTGGAATCAGTCGGCGCGGGTTTGGCGGCGACCGAAACGGTCTCAGCTCGCACTACTGTCGTGGTTTCGGCGCCCTGTCGGCTGTTGCCGGCGGGGGCGCAAGCGAGTGAAAGCGCGAGCGCGCCGAGCACATGGATGTGGTTGACTTGGGCGGGAATCATCTGCTAAATAGACCTCCAGCCAAACCATGAAATCAAGGGAGAGTAGATACTTACTTCTGTTCTGATCGGGTTCCCATCGACGGCGACCATTTTCGCCGTTCTGCGAACAGCCTGGCTCTTCCTCCTTCCGCAAGGCCTCCAGATCCCGCCGCCGATCGGGCTGGTCAATGACTTCGCGCATGTGATTTCTCCAGACGCCGCTCAGCGAATGGAGCGCATCGCGCAGGATGTGCGCGCGAAATCGAGGGGCGAGATGACGATTGTTACGCTTCCCGACATCGGCACGCGCGACGTGCAGGAAGCCGCGCTCCTGATTGGAAGGGAGTGGAAGGTCGGCAAGATCGGCAATCCCGGCGACCCCACCCGCAACGCCGGCGCAGTGATCCTTCTCGTCCCCAAGGAGACGAGCAGGGACGGACGTGGACACTGCTTCATCGCGACGGGCCGTGGGGCGGAAGGATTCATCACGGATGCGGATGCAGGCGACATCTGCCGTGAAGCCACGCCGGCCTTCATGCAGAAGGACTATAGTACGGGGCTCGAGCTCGTGACGCTGCGAACCGCCGAACGATTCGCGAAGGAGTTCAACTTCCAGCTGGATACGACGCTCGCACCTCCGCAGGTGGCGGCGCCGAGCAACAACTACCCGACGAGTAGCGGCGGTGGAATTCCTCCGTGGGTATTCCTTCTCATCTTCTTTATAGTACTCAGCCTTCTCAGCCGGGCTAGTCGACGTGGCGGTGGTAGAGGATGCGGTCCGGGATGCCTTCCGATCATCATCCCCACGGGCGGGTTTGGTGGCGGGCGAGGGGGATGGGGCGGAGGTGGCGGGGGTTTTGGGGGCTTTGGTGGCGGTGGTGGGTGCTTCGGCGGCTTTGGTGGCGGTGGTGGAATTGGAGGGGGGGGTGGCGGCTCGAGCTGGTGAAATGGCAAGCGATCGTCGAATGACGAAACAGGCAGGCTCGCGCATCCGTTAGTAAGGACTCGGATTATGATGAAACTCGAGGAATTGGTCAGTCAGCTAAAGCTCGCTTACGGCGACGGGCTTCGATCGGTCGTGCTCTTCGGCTCGGCGGTGGCGGGTGAGCACAACCCGAAGAGTTCCGACTACAATGTGCTCGTGATCGTGGACTCGCTGCCGCTCGCGCGTCTTCGCGCGGTTGCCGCGGTCTCGAAGGCGTGGGCGGAGGATGGAAATCCGCCACCGATGACATTCACTGCCAGCGAATGGAAATCGTCCTCCGACATTTTTCCGATGGAGTACGCCGACATTCTCGAGCGGCACCGAGTGTTGTTCGGAGATCCGCCGTTCGATGGGATTCGCGTTACACCATCCGATCTGCGTCTCCAGGTGGAACAGCAAACGATGGGAAAGCTGCTGCAGCTGCGGCAGGCAACTATGGGCGCGGGCGGCGACAGCAAGCTCCAGCTCGAGGTTCTGGAAAAGAGTCTGAGCACGCTGATGGTGATATTCCGCGGAGTGTCGCGGCTGGTGGGGCAGGCGCCTTCTCAGGACTACGAGGAGCTGACGCGCTCACTGGCGCAGCGCGCCGGATTTTCGGCGGAGCCGTTCGTGAAAGTGATTCGCCACGTTCGGGGAACGGAGAAGATTCCACGCGAAAGCGCTGCCGGGATTCTGGAGGGATATCTGGCGGCGATGGAGCGGTTGGTGGCATATCTCAATGAATTCAGAGGGTAAATTGCTGTGGGCTTTGGCCGCACAGAGTGTCGTCAATCTCCACTAGAGGATAGATCAAAATGAAGCTACGCAAGGGGCTATGGCTTTCCCCACTGATCCTGGCTTTGGCAGGGTGCGGGTACAACCAGATACAGCGGCTTGATGAGAATGCGCAGCAGGCGAAGCAACAGATCTCGGTGCAGTTGCAGCGCCGCGCCGACCTGGTGCCGAATCTCGTCAATACTGTGAAGGGTTATGCGCAGCATGAGGAGGCTGTGTTCACGCAGGTCGCTCAGGCACGAGCTGGCTTGGCGGGGGCGATCCAGACTGGCGACCCGCAGCAGATGGCGACCGCCAACGGTCAGCTCACTGGGGCGCTCGGCAGGTTGCTCGCGATCGCGGAGGCGTATCCCCAACTAAAGGCAGATCAGGGATTCCTGCGTCTTCAGGATGAGCTCGCGGGGACTGAGAATCGAATCGCGACGTCGCGCAACGACTATAATCAGGCGGTTCAGTCATACAACACCTATATCAGGACCTTTCCACAGGCGATAACCGCGAAGGTGACGGGCGCCAAGCCGAGGACGTACTTCGAGGCTGCTGCGGGAACCGAGGCGCCCCCTACGGTTGACTTCGGAACGAGGCCGACACCGTCGACGAAGACCCCAGCGGCTCCCAAGAGTCCGTGAACGATTGAGAAGGGTCCACAAACGGTGAGCGACAATCCGTAAACGGTGAATGAATTGATAAGAAACGCCGGCTCTTGGCCGGCGTTTCTTTTGTCCCGGAAAGAAGAAGATTACCCGCAGCTGAGGCGTCATCTAGCATCCTTTGGACTTGACACCTCATGTCACGGCCCATAAATAGTGGCCACGAGAACGCCAAGCAGAGTCCCTTCAACTCTGCCGGGCTCGCTGCGCCTGTTGCCGCGAGCCTCACCCATCCAAGCAGGAGAACAGGCATGAATAGGATTCGCTCGTCAGTATTTTCACTGTTGTTGCTGGTGCTAGTAAGCGCCAGCGCCTTTGCACAGACGCGTCGCGTCAGCGGACGCATTACTGTCGAAGGGAGCGGAGAACCCATCGTTGCAGCGAGTGTCAACCTCGTTGGAACGTCGGTAGGCACCTACACCGACGATCAGGGCCGCTTCTCCCTGAACGTTCCCGATGGCCCAGCGACGCTCCGCGTCCGGCGCATCGGCTACACGCAGAAGACGATTGCAGTCCCCGCGGGCGCGACCGACGCCAATGTGTCGCTCGCTCGCGACGTGCTGCAGCTCGAGACACAGGTCGTCACCGGCACGGCGACGACAGTATCGAGCGTCA
>Ga0137415_10003947_pt1 | contig 14722 bp, 18 predicted proteins | sample CZODoug3_1_1_16f_FD_183082 | JGI IMG/M metagenome (GOLD analysis project Ga0137415, IMG submission 183082) | Vadose zone soil fungal communities from Angelo Coast Range Reserve, California, USA - CZODoug3_1_1_16fungal (Hybrid Assembly) | ecosystem: Environmental > Terrestrial > Soil > Vadose... | reverse complement strand
GCTCTGGAGGCGGGTGGCAAAGACAATGGTGCGCCTGGTCTGCGCCCGCACTACCACGCGAACTACTATGCAGCTTTTGTCACTGGTCCGGACGGGCACAACATCGAAGTGGTTTGCCACCAACCCGAGGCCTAACCACTACCCCCGGGCAGAGGTTGTCCTGGCTCCAACAGTCCGGTGACGCAGGCATTGCTGACCAATGGCACGTGGCGCGCAAAGCGGGCGCAATCTTTCCTTGCCGACCCCAAGCTGGCGTCGGGTCACGTCCGCTATCGGGCCGAGTGCAGTTGGCCGGAGATCGGCATCAACGTGCCGCTTGCGCGGGTTTTGCCGTTGCCAACAGGCTTGCAGCACGTGAGATGGGCACGGCGAAATTCGAGCCGGAGAAGTCCGACAGGACAGCGAAGTTCACTCCGATCACTTTTCCGTTGGCATCGAATACCGGGCCACCGGATCCACCATGAGTTGTTTGTGCGTCGTAGACCAGTCGATCGGGGCCAACGACGCCTAGATGCCCCTGCGTCACCAGCGGTCGGATCAGCTTTCTGCGTGCAAGCTCTTGCACAAGACCTTCCGTGTCGTTCCCCGCCGCCCGGGCGATCTGTTTGAGCGTAGGCTCGTCGATACGCGCAAGTATCCCTTGGACCCCCGTGGGGTATCCAATCAAGACGACCGGGCTACCCGAAATTGCGGCTTGCTGATCGATTGTGACCGGCCGCGGACGGCTCTGAGGCAGATCGACTGATGCTAGTCCAAGGTCAAAATCCTCGCTCAAGCCCCGTACGTGCAGAGGCATCGGCGTTTCGTACCCCGGAAAATAAGCCCACATCGACTCGACGGTCGGCTCGAAAGTATCACTGGGTACAGGGATCGCTTGAGCGTTGTGCCACCACGGTTGGAGTACGTGATGATTGGTGAGGATGTGACCAGCGGTATCGATCAGAAAGCCACTTCCAAATACGTGCAGGTAAACGGGCCGGCTGCCCCCTTCAGTGGTGACGATAACATTTCCCTTGTCATCGGCAAGCGGATTGCCGTTCGCGTCAATACCGGCAAACATGAGTCGAGCCCCACTCTTCCTGTCGTGAAACCCTAGGATCGCGTAGATCAGACAAACGCTGTTTGAATAATCCCGGACGATCTCCTGTGCGATGCGCGACTCGTTCTCGAGTTTTCCGATCCGAGAGTCGGTCTGCTTCAAACGGCTGTCAAGATCAGCCAGGGACGCGCCGGGCGAGGTAGAGATCTGCTTGCGCAAGTCTGCACTCTCTGCCCGCAACTCTTCCAATTGCTTGCTCAACGAAGCACTCAATTCCTGATTCTGTGCTTCGCGGCTCTTTTGTGCGCGCTCCAGAAGCTGACCTTGAGTAAGTATCTGCGAGCGCAGACTCGCCAGCTGCAAAACAAGGCTCGCATTCGATTTGCGACTGACCTGGGCATTTCGGACAGCAATACCTACGCCGATCACCGCTAGAGCAGCTACCACCCCAAGTGCAATCCAGCGTCTCTTTCCCGTCTGTTTTTGCGCGACGATCGCGGCCAACGCCGCTTCAGCTTCGTGCTCTCTTTTCCTGGCGCCGAGCACCTCCAAGCGCAAGCGATCATCCGGTGCCTTCTCACGCAGCTGCGCCCGGATTCGGGCGAAGAGCTCAACCCGCTCGAAGGGAATACTCAGGACATCGTCCGCACCCAGATCGAGAGCACGGCTGCGCTCCAAAGGCCCACCGTCAGCGAGAAGGATTATCTTCACGGGCGCCGTGGCCTCATTACCTTTGAGCTGTGTCAGAAGACCACAGCAGTCGAGCGTGCGCACATCCGTCTGCAGCAGGATCAGATCAGGCTGCTGCTGAAGAACTGTCCGCACATCCGCGCTCTGCGGCGTGGCAACGTCGTACCCAGCGCGAGAAAGTTCCGACACGAGGCTCGCGCTCAAATCCTGGGCGACACGAAACAAGAGAATCTTTGGCATGCTCTATTCCAGTTCAGGGATCTGAGGGCGAAGGCGGGGTCGGGCGCCGGCAGCCTAGAAGACGCGCAGCCCCTACTCGGGCACGCTGCGGCCACGACAACCGACCGCTACATCCGGGCACGTGTTGGACGCGTCGTTCGACCTATTGGGAGAAAATTGTGGAGGCCGTGGCCAACATGGAGCTATCTGCGAGCAAGGTCATCCAAGACGAGCACAGCAAGCGGCTTGGGTCGGATAGCGCGTGCGCGTCCCTACTGCGGGGACGGATGGTCACAATAGCACGATGTCACACCGTGGTCGCCGCCAGCGCCGTGCCGCGTGAACGGGATATCGCGTTGAGTTTGGTTTGGAATGTCACCCGGAAGGTGTCAGCTACGTGTCCGGTACGATTCGTTCACACGTCTCTGCAAACATGGCGACGGACGGAATGTGGCGGGTGTGCCATCGATGGCTTGCGCGTTCTGGCAACAGTCGCCAGGTACCGACGGTGAATGACAGAACACGCGTTGCTGCTCGAGCGGCTTCTGCCGTCCTCGCTTCCGTTGTGTTGGCTCTACCGCCTGTCGCCAGGGGCGCATTTGTGTGCAAACCGCCGGGCGGCTCGACGATCATCCGCGACGACCTGCCGCGCGAGTGTGCAAGCGTCGAGATTCGCGAGATGAATCCGGACGGCTCCCTTAAGCGCATCATCCCTCCGCCGCGAACGACCGAGCAGAGAAAGGCGGAGGAAGAAGAGCACAGACGGAAACTTGAGTGCCTTCAGCAGAACGAGGCGCGGAAGCATGGGGACGAGGTACTGCTGAAGCGCTATCCGATGGAAGACGATCTGATTGTTGCTCGCGATCGCGCTCTCGCTAACGAGAAGGCTCGAATCGACCAGCAAAACCAAAGACTGAAGGAACTGGAGCGGACTCGCGCACATCTGGAGGACGAGAAGGCATCGTATAAGGGGCGCCAGATGCCGGACGCGATGAAGGCCGCTTTCGAAGCCAACGATTCAGGTATGGCGGCGGCGGAACAAAAAATCGAGCTGATCAATTCCGCGATGAGGCAAATCGCCGAGAAGTTCGACGCTGACCTGAAGCGGTACGGAGAGCTGGTGAAAGGAACCGCCAAGCTCCCGTGTCAGCTTGAGGATTAACAGGACATGCAGATCGCCCTGTGGTCCGCAATTATTCGATCGTGCGAGCGACCGAACTAGGCGTGGTCGGCGGACATCACTTACATCCCGATGGCGCGCGGCTTCGGCTACCTGGTGGCGATCGTGGATCTGTACTCGCGCAAGGTCCTGGTGTATCGGCTCAGCAACAGGATGACGACGGATTTCTGCGTCCCATCAGCATGGACGGCTTCCGGCTTGTCGTGAGTCGCCGGCGTCACGTCGCGGCGTTCTGCTTCAGTGCCGGCCATTCCATAAATGCGAAGACCCAGATAAAGATGACGTTGGCGACGGGCACGAACCCCAGCAGCGAGAGCGCGGGCGGCAGCCCGGTGCGCTTCACGATCCTCCAGAGCGGCACGCCAACGAGTGCAAGCGCCAGTAAAACGATCAGCCCACGCATGTCGATCTCCTAAAAATTTGAGCGCGTGACGGGCCCTTGAATGGCGTGAAGGACTGGAGGTGCATAACGCGCGAGGAAAATCAAAACGGCGCAGTGATTGGCCGCGCCGTCAGCAACTCTGGCAGGCTTAACCCGTCAGCCCCGCTCCCGCCATCCGACGGTCGAGAAGAATCTCGCTGGGGTATCGTTGCAAGCCAACTGTACGCGCATGTCTTCCCGCGTCAAGTACAGGATGCCGCCCCCGGTCCGCCTGCGAGGTAGCGTGCGATCGCTGTGATGCTTTCGAGCACATCGTCGATGTGAGCCTGGAGGAAGTGATCCTCAAACTTGAACACACGTCCGCTCATGCCTTCGTAGTGTGGAACCTCTATTCCGAATTGCGACTCCATAAAATGCCCGAGGCTCGTCCGCGACTCGTACACGGCAAAGTAGCGCTCTGGAACTATCGTCGCAAGACGCCGGCGAAAGCGGGGGCTATCAGGGAGCGGGCTGTCGGGCCGTAGGTACAGGCGCCTGAACGATGGAGTCTGCGGTGGTTCGGTTGCCATTGCCTCGCCGCCAATCGCCCGCGTTGTTGCCTACGGCGCTGTGGGTTGACCCTGGCCCGCTAGTCGTCAGTAAGTCGTTGATAGTTTGGCGCTGCTGCCCCGACTCGAACGGGGGACCTACTGATTACGAATCAGGCGGTTTTTATCGATTTTCAGAGGGAAAACCGAGAAATCTGTCCCAAACTCACCCTGCCCTACCCCGCTGGAAACCCGCATAAAACCGTCATTCCCCGAGATGTTTGGGACAGCGGTTTGGGACAGATTCAGCTTCCGATTTCGCTCGTGGCGGCCGCCTCCGGCCGGCCTTAGCTCCCCGCCGATCTTCCGTACTCCGGCCAACCGAAGAGCGATCGCGGGTCGATCGCTCGCTCGATCAACTCAAAAACTCAAATCCGAAGCCTGGAAATGAAAAACCCCGCCGCCGCGGGGTTGGCCGAGAGGCTGCTTGCGAATCAGACCGGTTCGAGCTCTCGCTCGACTTTGGGGGCTGGATCCGGTTGCGCCGCCGGCCTGATCGGCTTGGACGGCATCTTCACTGTTGTGCGCTCAGTCGGAGTCTTCCACTGCTCGCGCTTCCTTTCCGCTTCAGTCGCCCGTTTTCCGCGGAACCACTTCAATTCGTAGCACATGACAGGCCTCCTAGCAGAATCCTCTTGCTTGCTCCGTTAACCAAATCTCGGGATACCGTTCCATTCTAGCGCCCACGTTCCGAAGTAGGTGGCCCAGGGGTGCCCGCCGGGCATCGGGTTGCGCCCCGCTGCGAACTCCGGCGCGGCCAGCCAGAAGCTGCCGCTCCCTGCCACCGCTTGGTCGCTGCACACGTGCCCTCCGAAGTCGCGCCAGCGCGCTTTGGCGCCCATCAAGCGCGGAAGCGCTCCCATGGTCCACGCTGGTAAAAGAACGCCGCCAAATCCGAGCTCAATTCACGCATCCGACAGCGCGGCGACAGTAGAGCCGGCCGCGCTGGTGGCCGCCGAAGTCTGCGACGCTCGGCTCCTTTGCTGGTCAACCAGGTCTCGCAGGGACACGGAATCCAGAAAGTCAATCATCTGACGGTTCAGGCTGGTCCAAAGCTCAAGCGTCGTGCAACGTTGGTCGTTGTCGCCGTTCTCCTTGCTGGCAAACTGCGGCGTATCCATTGGCTCGTCGACCGCGAAGATGATGTCCGCCACGCTCACCAATTCCATCGGCTTGGCGAGCCGGTATCCACCACCCGGGCCCCGGGTGCTTTCGACCAGCTGATGCCGGCGCAGCTTCGCGAACAGCTGCTCCAGATAAGACAAAGAGATCCTTTGACGTTGGCTGATGCCTGCCAGTGTGACCGGCCAGCGATTCTGTCGTAGGCCAAGGTCGATCATTGCGGTTACCGCCAAACGCCCTTTTGTGGTCAGTTGCATGGTCATTCCTCCCAAGGTAGCCACCCGAGAAGCCCGAGAGGGCTTTCCCGGCGATCCGATACCCATTAAACCCTAACCGACTATAGCCGTGCAAAGTAGAGCTGGCGATCTGGAGTTCACCCGAAGTTCTGCCCGGCGCCGCCTGACATTCCACCTTCACGACGCGAATTTCGACGGGCAGTTTGGGCTGCTAAGCGACAGCCAGGGATGCGTGCCCTCTCTGTCAGCGAAGGCCAGCGGATCAGCGACAGTGGCCCGCTGCGCAGGCGCCGGATGCATCGAGTGGCCGGCACTGAAACCGTTCTCTGCGACATGAAGTAAGCGCCGAGTGCTCCAAAGGGGCGGCGACGTACATCAAATGGCCCCTCCACAGACGCTTTCTTTCGTCAGGTGTTTTCCCGATCGTAGCTTCGCGCCGCGCAGCCTAAGCTTTTGAGACAGAGCGGAAACGACGCGGATGCCTCAAATGATTGCTGCCGGCCTGGAAGAGTTGCGAGCGGCGCGCCGCCAACTATCGGCTGCTCGCGAGGTTTGGATGCGGGAGTATCGCAAAGCATCCGAGACGCTGAAGTACGAGGATTTGCGAGTTGTCGCTCACCGCATGGACGAGGCGTTCAAGAATTTCATGAGGGCGTCGGAGTCGTTTCGCACTGAAATGCGAAACCTGCAGGGACTCACTCGCGATGATGAACGGCGCACTGATCTGGAAATAATGGACGCCAGTGTTGTAGCCCTATCGACCAGCCTGAGCCTATTGAACCGGGGCGCTTCGGCCGCCGCCCACCTCCGGCATGAGGCGCTGCGCGCGGCTGCCGGCGTCTATAAGCAACTGGCGCACGACTTCGCGTAGTCGGCCACCGGCGCGCCGATAGAACTGCTAGCGTTCGACCCGAGCGCTGCCTTGCGCGGACCACTACGTCGTAGCGGGCCGTTGGTCGCCGAGAACTTCTATCGTCAGCGCGTGACGATTTCACATCAGAGCCCCGACTCGAACGGGCGACCCACTGATTACGAATCAGCTAGTCGAAGCGCTGTTTTCATAGGAGAAGTCTAGATTTTTGCCACAAACTCCCGGCCAGATAACCCCTTGGGAACCCGCTTTCTGTCGTGAAAGGCGCTCGAGTTTGTGGCATTGGTTTGTGGCGCTTCTCTGGCCAGAATCAAGCGATCAGGTATCTCCTCCGCTCTCCAATGCGATGGCACGGCTGGCAGAACCGTACACCGAATTTCGAACCCGGGGCCAGAGGGGACAAGCGTTGTCCGCGAGAGCGGATTGCCTCTGGAACTGACCGGCGAACCAGTGACCTCTTGATTCGTAGCCAAGGTTGCGATTTTCGGAAAACACAACAAAAACAAGGAGTTACAGTCCGCGCCTTGTGCCACACATTGCCAACTTTCGCGCAAGTAACTCTTTGTTTTGCAAAGAATCATTCCCGCCCAAAGGCACAGGCTCGCGCGCGCCAAAGGGCAGCGCCCTCCCCCTCTCGGACCGCTCACGGGTCGTGAGGGCGGTTCGCGGACGCACGCACTGCACTGCCGTGCGCGATAAACAGTACTTATCCTCTACGAGAATGGGAAAGATCAAGGCAAGGAGGTTTTCATCCGCCAGGACCCGGCCACCGGCGACGTGATTCTGTCGCGCAAGCCCGATTCCTGGGACGGCTTTTTCAAACGGCTTCAATCCGCCGAGGTACCGGAAGATTTTCTCGTCGATCGCGGCGATGCCCCGCCGCAAGCGCGCGAGCTTTTCTAAATGCCAGCGCTCTACATGCTCGACACCAACTCCGTGAGCCACCTCCTCCGAGGCAGCCGCGCCGTGCAAGTGCGGATGACCGCCGTTTCCATGGCCTAGGTGTGCATCAGCGCCGTGACCGAGGGTGAGCTGTGTTTTGGGGTCGCCAAGCGGCCGGATCGGCCAAAACTGCGCGCCACGGTGCACGACTTTCTACTTCACGTGGACGTGCTGCCTCGGGACAGCGCTGCGGCCCAGACCTACGGCGAGCGGCGCGCCGACTTGGAGCGAGCCGGCACGCCACTGGGCAATCTGGACATGCTGATCGCCGCGCACGCTGCAGCTGTCGGTGCCGTCCTAGTCACGAACGACCGGACTTTTGGGCAGGTCGCCGGACTGCAAATCGAAGACTGGTCCGTTTAGCGGAGCGCGTCCAAGAGCGTGAGAGGAGCTGGCGAGAGTAATGAGAGTAATGTGAGGGTGCGACCCTGAAATCACACTCGATAGTCTTGCGCAGTGGGAATGCGGGCCGCAGTGAGGTAGTCAGATGTCGACATGCCGTGCAACTCGTGGAGGAAAGCGCCTTGGGGCCGGGAGACCGCGCTCCAAGCCCGCGCCGACCACCGCACTGAAGAAGCGCGTTTGGCAATCGGATTGGCAAGCGTTCGGCCTGGCCGACCGCCGCGAGCCTCCGCGCCCCGCAACGCGGCCTTTACCGGGCCAGATGCGAGCCGGGAAGATGCGATCGACTGCGACAGCGGCCGAACAGCAATCCGGTACGCACCCGTTCGAAGGGCGTGCGTACGGGGCCGATCTCACCGCGAAGGGCGAGCCGTTGAAGCGGAGGCCGTCCGCCCACTCCTGCACCTACATCGCTGCCGCGGCGCCCCGTCCCTCGCGCCATGCAACCGACGATTTATGGGACCCCGCGCCGGCTGGCGTCCACCCCACGAGGCGATAGTGCCCGCTAATCAGACCCATCGTGTAAGCCCCTGAGTAAGCGGTTCGAGGCAACGTCAGCAGCGCCGAGATGAGCGGGATGCAACCGGCAGACGATTTCTCGAAGGGGATGCAGACCATCGAGCGCGCGATCATCGACGGCGTGTGGGCGGCGGGACGGAACCTCACCACAGCCGATTTCACATGGCATCGCGGCCAGGCGGTGGTGCCGCGACCGGACATGACCGACCTTCAAGTGCGGATCGGACGCCGAGCGGTAGTAGGAATCTTTAGCAGGGCAGAAATCGAAGATTCGGCGGACCGCGTTGATCGTCCCGAGACACTGCGGACAATCCAGCGAATCATCGCCGAGGCGAGCCAATTGCAACGGTGAGCAGCCGAACGGAAGACCGCGCGCCGTAACGCGCCAAATTTTGCGGGGGTAATGCTCATGGCCAAGAAAACCGTAAAGTTCACCCAAGACGCGATCGAGAAACTTCCAAAGAATCTGCCGGTGGTCTACATCATCAGCAGCGAGACGGAAGTGCTCTACGTCGGCACTGCGAAGCGTGGTCGTGTGCGGGAACGACTGAACGAGCACCTATCCACGGGGCCGGATCCGATTCAAGGCGGATCGAAGGTGCAAATTGAGCAGATGCAAAGCATCGGGGATGCCGAGAAAAAGGAGACCCGGCTGATTGCAGAGCGCAAACCTCCGCAGAACAAGCAAGGGAAGTAGTCGCAGCGGCTCCGCGCCAGACTCGCCACCTTCATCCCCGTGCCGATTCGACACCGCGGCTCGGGCGGGGCGGTTTCGCAGGCGCTCCCCTCGGCTGCCGTAGAAGAAATCAAACGGAACTGGGAGTGTTAAAAACCTGGGGGTGTTCACGCCCGAACCCCAATCCGTGACCGGCTGTGCCCGCACAATGACCTTCACGCCGAGCCTCCGAACGACTTCCGCTGAGTCTTCGGCCTACCATCGTCGATCCGGAAATCCCAAGGTTTTTAACACTCCCATTGCCGATTGACACATTTACCTTTCTTGCCGTAACGGCAAATCTGCCAACGCCGTCGGGCCTCTCGACGGAAACGGCCCGATGCTGCAGTGACACATTTACCTTCCTCTACGGCCGACGCGCTGGCGCACAAAGCACATGCCACGCCGGCCGTCGTGCAGCCGGCAGTCGCGCGGACACAGGTCGCACTGGATGCGTCCGTCGTCAAGCCGGTGCCACCAGCGCCCAGGGTGTGGGCTCATTGTTGTCGCTCCTCGAACGCCATCGCGCCGTAACCGACGACGCGACCGCGGTCGCCCGCGGCGTCGGCGGAGTTGCGCAGGTCGAGCAGGCGCGGCGCGAGGCCATGACGGCGCGCCGCCAGCAGCGCGCCGTTAATCGCCCTCGCCCCGCAGGCCTCGTGCGGCGCCAGTGCGGCATCGAGCCTCAGGATGCGTTGCGCGGTAGCACGGTCGAGGGCTTGCGCCTGCTCGTAAGGAAGGTAATGCGAGAGGTCAGAGCTGATCACGATCAGCGTCTCTTCGCCGCCCCACAACCGCTCCAGCACCTGCGCCACCGCATCGGCGCTGACGTCGCCAACGACCAGCGGCACCAGGCTGAAGCTGCCGAGCAGCGTCTGCAAGAAAGGCAGCTGAACCTCGAGCGAATGCTCGTAGTCGTGCGCCCGGTCGTCGCGAATCACCTGTGGTAGGTCGTCCAGGCTGGCCACCGAAGCGACGTCGGGCGCGATCTGGCCCAGCGGTGTTTCGAAGGCGTCCGCCTCGGGGCTAGCAAGACCGCGCACCGCGACACGATGCGCGGGGCCGAGCAGCACGACGCGGCTGATGATCCGCTTGCGCCGACGTCCGAGCAGTGCATAGGCGCACGCCGCCACCGCGCCGCAGTAGTCGTAGGCGGCATGTGGAGCGATCAACAGCTTGGGCAAGCGTGCAGCGTCATCGTCCGCGCCGACGCCGGCGAGGTAGTGTGCGACCTGCGCGCGCAGCGATGCGCACGCGCAAATCGCTGGCCGTTTCGCCATTTAGCCCTTCCGGCCATCGTTGGTACGGCCCGCGCGCTCGGCGCCTGGAGCCGCCAACCGTCAAGACCGGCCAACAGCAGCCGGTCAGAAGCCTCTGAACGCTGTCCTAAGCCTGGCGTGAAGAGGTCTTCCTGCCGACGGGAGCGGCCAAAAGCGTGGGAGGGGTTGTCGGCGCGAGCGAGCTGCGTTGCCACGCGGCTTCCGAATGGCGGCTTGGCCATCGCGGCTTGAGCGATCCGTCTATCGTTGTAAGGCTCGCTCGAAAATCGAGTTGCGGGTCGTAGACTCGGTATAACGTCTCAATCAATTCCGGCCGTTGACGCGCGCACTGTTAAGGATGTTATCGGATGCTTCTTTCTTTGCGACAAATCGTACGTGGAGTTAACGCCGCACCGAGCCTACATGAGGCGCTGGCACTAATTGTTCACGGGGTCAAAGACTCTCTGCCCGTCGATGCATGCGCCGTGTATCTGACAGATATAGAAAACGATCAATTTATCTTGATGGCATCCGATGGACTGAACGCAACATCAGTAGGCCAGGTCCGGGTAGGTCGGGACAGTCTCGTGGGTTTGGTTGTGGAACGCCGGGAACTGGTGGTTTTGACGAATGCGGCGGCTCACTCGGGCTACCGTTTGTCGGCCGAAACAGGCGAAGAACGCTACGGCAGCTTTCTCGGCATGCCGCTGATCCACTATCACCGCGTCCTGGGTGTGCTGGCGGCTTGGAAACAGATACATCGCCAATTCCATAAGGACGAGGTGACTTTTTTCGTGACCCTTGCGGCGCAACTGGCAAAAGCGATCCACGGAGCTGCGGCAGCGGACGAAATCAACAGGATGCTGAGCGGGGAGGTGCGCGAGGACGCATTCATCCAAGGAACACCGGCAGCCAGTGGCGTCGCAATCGGCACCGTCGCGCTTCTCGATCCGCTGGCCAAGCTGGAGACGATACCAGATCGCCTAGCCCAAGACGTCGATGCCGAAGAGACCACCTTCAGGACCGCAGTAGCTGACATCCAAAGGGAACTAGGCGCAACCAGCGAGCGCTTGGCTCCCGTCCTCACTAAGAATGTGCGCGCAGTATTCGATGTCTACATAATGTTGCTGGGGGATGACGTGTTGGTGTCAGACACCGTCGAGCGGATACGCGCGGGGAACTGGGCCCTCGGGGCATGGCGCGACACCATTGCCGCATACGCACACGTCTTCGAACAGATAGAAGACCCCTATTTGCGCGCACGTGCGGAAGATATTCGCGAGATAGGCCAGCGTATTCTTGTCCGACTCCAAGCAGACGTGCGGGAGTCGAGACAGTTCCCGGAACGGTGCATTTTGGTGGGAGAAACGCTCGGCATAACGGAAATCGCCGCAGTACCTGCCGAGCGACTCGCCGGCATCGTTTCCATGCACGGTTCGGCCTTATCCCACACCGCCGTATTGGCGCGCGCCCTCGGCATTCCTGCCGTCGTTAGCCGAGCCTCCCTGCCCGCCGCGCGTCTGGATGGCAGCGAGATGGTGATCGATGGTTACGAAGGGCGCATATACGTTCGACCGTCGCGCAAAGTACTCGAAGCGTTTCAGCAACGCGCCAGCGAAGAGAAGTCCCGTTCCGAACGACTGACCGCGCTGCGTGACCTGCCGGCCGAAACGCCAGACGGCGTCCGGCTGCCGCTGTACGCGAATATCGGCTTGATCTCCGATATCGCCGCGGCTCAGAACAGCGGTGCCGAAGGTGTCGGCCTCTACCGCACTGAGTATTCCTTTCTGTTGCGCGAAGCTTTTCCGGTCGAGAGCGAGCAGTATCAGATCTATCGCGGGTTGCTAGAATCCTTCGTGGAGAAACCGGTGACCCTACGTACCCTCGACGTGGGTGGCGACAAACTCCTCGCTTACTTCCCCGTGCAAGAGGAAAACCCCATCCTCGGCTGCCGTGGAATCCGATTCTCACTTGACCACCCAGAGATCTTTCTGATCCAACTGCGGGCCATGCTGCGAGCCAACGCGGGCCTTAATAATCTCCAAGTGCTATTCCCCATGATTAGCACCGTCGGTGAAGTGGATGAGGCCTTGGGGCTGCTGGCGCGCGCTTATCGCGAACTGTTGGAAGAAGGCCAGACTGCAGCGGAGCCGCGAGTGGGTGTGATGATCGAAGTGCCTTCCGCCGTCTATTTAGCAGCGGCGTTGGCTCAACGCGTGGATTTCATTTCAGTCGGGACGAATGATCTCACGCAATACATGCTTGCCGCGGATAGGAACAACGCGCAGGTGACAACGCCGTACGACGGTTTGCATCCTGCGGTCCTCGATGCGATCAACCGTGTCGTCAAAGCCGCGCACCTACAAGGCAAGCCCGTCAGCGTTTGTGGCGAAATGGCGGGCGATCCGGCGGGGACTCTATTGCTTTTAGGGATGGGCGTGGATTCCTTGAGCATGAGTCCCGCGAGTCTCTCGCGCGTAAAATTGGTGATCCGCAGCTTCACGCTGCAGCGCGCGCGTGCACTCCTTGATGCCGCACTCTGCATGGAGGACGGATTTGCTGTTCACCGCCTGCTGAATGACGCGCTTGAAGAAGCCGGGGTCTGACGAGAAGCCCATTAGCGCAATGGGCGAGACTCTTGGGACGTTGCGGCCCTCCGAGCGGGCCGAAGTGGGGGCTACGCTGCCTGCTTGAGAAGGTACGCATCGAGGTCTGGATCCGCCGTCGGCTTGGGCGCCAGCAATGGGATCGGTACGACACGGGGACGCAAGTCGCCATTCAACGCCTGTACACGAATCTGTGCTAGCAGATGGGCGCCTTCATCGGACCAGCGCATCTGGCGCTTCTTCGCAAAGCGCATGCTGACAACCTGGTTGACCGCGGACTCGGCCATGGCGCTGCTGATCGGCAACCCCTTTCGGTAGCGGCGACCGTAGTTCACCAGGTACCGGCCATTCGAATCGAGGTACCAGTACCAGAACGTCTGGCGCAGGTTCCACCACAGGGTCGTGTAACGGTCTTCGGGAGCGAGCCCCAACTGTCGTTAGGCTAATATTTTGGGAGTGTTAAAAACCTGGGGGTGTTCACGCCCGAACCCCAATCCGTGACCGGCTGTGTCCGCACAATGACCTTCACGCCGAGCCTCCGAACGACTTCCGCTGAGTCTTCGGCCTACCATCGTCGATCCGGAAACCCCAAGGTTTTTAACACTCCCCAGGGGGCGCGCGACACGAAACCCGATGCCTGTGCCGCGACCGCCCAGGCAACTCCAACCGCGGAAACGCCGCGCGCGCCACCTCGACTGCCGTACCACGAGCCGCCGCGCACGACGCGAGTTTCTTCAACGAAGGGATCTTCACGCTCGTTTGTGTCTTCGTATCGGTAGGCCAAATGCGCGGTGCCCGTCCACGAAATTGCCGGTGAGGTCAGCGCCCTCCGGCGCGCTGCCCTCGCTCAGCGCCGATCCGTCCAATGCTTGACCAGCAACCCAACCGTGCTGTCCGAGCGCGCCTTGCGGCCAGTGCGGTAAATAAGCCTTACCGAGCCCTTTGGCAGCACGAATTGAGCCTCGATCTTCTTCTCGGCCGCGCCGATGGTCGTGATGCCGCGCATCCCCTTGAGCGGGACGACGGTCCGCTTTGGCGTCACGGTTGACTGCTTCTTTGCCTTAACGTTTTTCGCGTACTTCATGCAGAGGTTCCTTCCAAGAGTGCAGTGCTGAGCCAGATCGCGCCGCGCGCGGCGCCTACGGGCTGGCGCTGGCTAGATTGTGCCAGCGCGGATAAAAACTACCCCTATGTCGAACGGCGTGTCACTACGCTTAGTGAATCGTCCCAAACAAGCGGGGAAAGCGTGGCGGAGTGTTGGTCACGCGTCGAACGCGGCACTGCCCCGCGCTTTTCGACACCAGTTTCCGGCGGATGAGACATCGAGCGCTGAGGTTCTGTTGCGTAGAAGAAATCAAAGGGAAATTCGGACGCTCGATCACTGCAGCATGGGAGTGTTAAAAACCTTGGGGTGTTCACCCCGCTGCTCTTTGTAAGCGGTCCATAATGCCGACGCATGGGGGACATTCTCGTCGGCACCGCCTCTTGGGCGGATAAATCACTAATCGATTCCAGACTGTTCTACCCCAAAGAGGCGAAGACCGCGGAGGCCCGGCTTCGTTACTACGCGACGCATTTCGCATTGGTCGAGGTCGATAGTTCCTATTACGCTATCCCTGCGCCGCAGGTGGCGGAGTTATGGGCGCAGCGCACTCCACAGTCGTTCGTCTTCGACCTGAAGGCGTTCCGCATCTTCACGCAGCATCAGACGCCCCCTCAGGCGCTCCCGAAGGACATCCAGGAAGGGCTCGGGCCGTTAGCCGAGAAGAAGAACGTCTACTACGCGGACTTCCCGCCCGAACTTATGGATGAGATGTGGCGGCGCTTCAAGTTAGCCCTTGAGCCATTGAAACGTGCGGGCAAGCTCGGAGCCGTGCTCTTCCAGTTCCCTCCCTGGTTCTACTACCGGCGTTCGAACCTGGCGCATATCGCGCACTGCGCGCAGGTCCTGGA
>Ga0137415_10003946_pt1 | contig 14724 bp, 17 predicted proteins | sample CZODoug3_1_1_16f_FD_183082 | JGI IMG/M metagenome (GOLD analysis project Ga0137415, IMG submission 183082) | Vadose zone soil fungal communities from Angelo Coast Range Reserve, California, USA - CZODoug3_1_1_16fungal (Hybrid Assembly) | ecosystem: Environmental > Terrestrial > Soil > Vadose... | reverse complement strand
GCAGGCGCTGTTCTTCGGCGAGACGCCTGTCAACACGATGGCGTGCCAGGAGATGGAGTCGCTTCAGGCCGGCTCGTGCGCGCAGTACCACGCTGACGCGCCGGGTTCCTACTTCAACACGATCAAGTTCTGGAAGACGCCGATCGCCACCTGCCCGGACGGGAGCAGCAGCTGCATCCCTTACGCGCAGTGGCAGACGGCCTGGACCACGATCACCGCGTAATTTGCGCCGCTTGATTTGGCGGTAACGACTGCAGGGCGGCTCCGCAAGAATCGCGGGGCCGCCCCCCTCCAGAGCCTTTTCTGGCGTTTGCCCTGGCTTCGATCGGCGCTGCTGCTGACGCCTCCTCTCGCCTGGTTCGTGCTCATCTATCTGACGTCTCTAGTCCTGCTGCTCGTGACGGCGTTCTGGACGATCGACACGTTCACGACCCAGATCGTCCAGGTCTGGAACCTCGACAACTTCGCGCTCATCCTCAACGAGCCGGCATATCGGCTGATCATCGGCCGCACCGTCGGCCTGGCGGCCCTGGTCACGATCACCGATGCCGTGCTCGCGTTCCCGTTCGCCTATTTCATGGCTCGCGTCGCAACGCGACGGACCCAGACCATCCTGTTCGCGGCGGTGCTGCTGCCCCTATGGGCGTCCTACCTCGCTCGCGTGTACGCGTGGATCCTCATCCTCAACCACAGCGGGATCCTCAACTGGAGCCTGCAGTCGATCGGCCTCCCGCCGGCCAACATCGGCTACACGATCCCGGCCATGTGGATCGTCTTCTCTTATATCTGGCTGCCGTTCATGATCATCCCGACGTACGCCGCGCTCGAACGCGTGCCCGAGTCGCTCCTCGAGGCGGCGGCCGACCTCGGCGCGCCGCGATGGCGTGCCGTGCTCGATGTGGTGATTCCGCTCGCGATCCCCGGCGTGGTGGCCGGCTCCATCTTCACCTTCTCGCTGACGCTGGGCGACTACATCACGCCGATCCTGGTTGGAGGCGCGGGCTCGACGTTCATAGGCAACGTCGTCTACAGCAGCGTCGGCATCGCCAACAACGTGCCCTTCGCGGCCGCATTGGCGATGGTGCCCGTGGCGATCATGGCCGTGTACCTGCTCATCGCCAGACGCCTGGGCGCCTTCGAGGCCGTGTAATTGGAAAGTTTCTGGACGAAGGTCGCGCTCAGGATCTGGGTCGCCCTGATCCTTCTCTTCCTCTTCATCCCGATCCTGCTCATCTTCTTCTACGCGTTCAACACCTCAAACATCGAGAGCTGGCCGATACCCGGCCTCACGTTCAAGTGGTTCACGGCGACCTGGAACGACCCCGAGATCCGGACCGCTCTCGGGCTTTCGGTGCAAGCGGGGCTGGCGGCCACGGCGCTCTCCCTCGTGCTCGGCTCCTGCGCCGCGTTCGCCATCCACCGGATGACCTTCTTCGGGCGGGATGCCATCAGCCTGCTGTTCGTGCTGCCGCTGGCGCTGCCAGGGATCATCACCGGGATAGCGCTCAACGCGTTCTTCAGCTTCGGCGCCGTGCGGCTTTCCTTCTGGACGATCGTGGTCGGGCACACGACGTTCTGCATCGTGGTCGTCTACAACAACGTGCTCGCGCGATTGCGGCGGACCCAGGGATCGCTCATCGAAGCCGCCATGGACCTCGGCGCGAGCGGCTTTCAGACCTTCCGGGACATCACACTTCCGCTCATATCGACGTCGGTGGTGGCCGGCGCCATGCTGGCGTTCGCGCTTTCGTTCGACGAGGTCATCGTCACGACGTTCACCGCCGGCGCGCAGAACACGCTGCCCATCTGGATCTTCGGCGCCATCCGCCTAGGGCAGAGGCTGCCTGAGGTGAACGTGGTCGTGTCGTTCGTGATCCTGGTCACGATCGTGCCGGTCGTGATCGCCGCGCGGCTCACCGGCGGGGGCGGCGCGGCGAGGGTTCCCGCCGCTCCGCTGAGTGTTGAGTCCTAGTGGATGAACATCGGCACGACGATCGAGGCCATCCACAGCGCTAGTCCGACCGCGATCATGCCGATCTTCTTGTAACGCCAGCCGATCGCGGCGAGGACGAAGGCGACGAACGCCAGGATCAGGAGGATGACGCTGAGCGTGATGCCCGAGAGCCGAGGGATCAGCTCAGCCAGAGACCAGAGCGCCAGACCCACGGCGATCAGATCCGTTTTCTTGTAGCTGAGGCCGATCGCGGCAACCACGAAGACCACGAACGCGATGATCAGTAGAAGCTCGCTAAAACTCATGCGCAAATTATCGGGCCACCGCACCGCTCCATTGCGTCACAGCTTGCGTCAAAATGGTTGTTTCTTCAGGCGGCGTTAAAGGAGGCAAGCCCATGAATCGCTGGCTACTTCTGAGCGTGTCCATGCTGGCTCTCGCAGCGATGCCGATGACGGTCAGCGCCGGGCAGGATTCAGTCCATTACGGCCCGATCAGCAGCGGAACGCCCGATTCCGGCACCTGCGGAAACTGGGCGAACGACACGTACATGCGCGTCTTCGAGGCCGCGACGTCGCCGAACACCGATGGCACGTACAGCGCCACCGAGACTTTCATCAGCGCCCGTTTCGTCACGCTGGCGGGTCCCAGCCCCGATGCATGCGATCCCACAGGCGTCAAGGGCAGCATGATCGCCGGCGGCGTTACCGGCACCTTTACAGGCAACTTCATGATCGTGGTCAGCCACGGTGCGTTCAACGCCGGCGCCACCTGCGACTCCGGGTGTGACACCACCGCCGGCTTCGTGGCCACCGTTTACGGGACCGCCGCGACCTATGACATCCCGAGCTTCGGGTTCACATATCACGCCAACGGACCCGACCTCATCCAGCGCGAGTGGCACAACGCCTCGGCCGACCAGGGCGGGAACTCAGGCGATATCAGGACGTCTTAGGTCGCTCCAGGTCGCCCAACAAGTGAATGCCCCAACTCGCAGGGAGCAGCCCGTCTGAGATCACCGAGGCCCGGAACATGAGACCGTTGAACGCCAGGTAGGTGGGATCGGGCACGACCCGCAGCTCGGCGACCTCGAGACCGGCGCGATCGGCCAGCGAGCGGATGGTGCGCTCGGTGTTGGCGCGGTACTGCACTGGAAATGTGTCCGCCTCGACACGTCCGTAGAGGCGCGGCACCAGCCGGCGCTGCAGCTGAGGCAGCGCGCGCCCAAGGCGGTTGAAGGCCAGCAGCGGGTTCCGCAAGTTGGGCGTGAGGAAGACGAAATGGCCGCCAGGCCGCAGCACCCGGCGCACCTCGCCGAGCACGCGCTCAGGGGTGCGCAAATGCTCCAGCACCCATACCGAGACGACGAGGTCGAACGAATCGCCGGCGAACGGCAGGTCCTCGCCGCGACCTGTGATCACCGGCATGCCGCGCGTGCGGCGCTCTGCGAGGGATGGCTCGTCGGGGTCGAGGCCCGCCGCGAGCTTCACCTCTCGCCAGAACAGCTCGACCACCCCGCCGCGGCCGCATCCGAGGTCCAGAACAGTGCTGCCCGGAGTCACATAGCTCCGCACCATCGCCTCGAGCTGCTCATTGCTCGTGCGCCAGCCCGGCCGCATGGCTCGGTAGCGCTCGCGGTAGGAGTTCTGGACATCCAGCGGCAGCGCTGGTTTCTGAGCCACGGCGGCATTATGACGAGAGCCCGCCACCCGAGGCAGCGGGCTCCCCGACCTTACAAGACGCGCGTTACTTGATCGAAATCACGGTCGGACCGAGGTTGCCGAAGTCGCATGGCGGCGGAACTCCCGACGCCACAAAGGTGTTCGGGCAGGCAAACACGTTCACGGTGGCCAGCGCCGCTCCATTCTTGAACGGAAGGCTGACCGGGTAGAAGTTCGGCGTCACGACGATCGTGGCCGTGTTGACGGTGGGCGTTGGCGTGAGCCCCTCGTCGCAGATGGCGGTCCCATTGGCAAATCCGAAGCCGCTGACAATGGTCTTGCCGCTGGTCCTTTCCTGAACCCCGCCGCTGATGCCGCTCGACATGAAGACGTCGAACCCACCAGTGTTGGGGTCGAACACAGGCCGGCACACGTATGTGACCGTGAGACTGACGGCAAAATGGGCGACCAGCGACGAGTCCGTAATCGCCAGACCGTCGACTCCGCCACCTCCTCCACCGCCGCCACCCGCCGCCTCAGCGTTGATCGAAAGCTTGCTGGCGGCGTTCCGGAGCGCGGCCGCTCCGGGTGCTGTGCTCGACATGGCCACGGCCGCGACCACGCCGGCTGCTAAGACTGGACTGAGCGCAAATGCAAGACGTTTGAGGTTGAACATTGTGTCTCCTCGAGACAAATACGACGGACCCCCTGGGGCTCCCAATTCATCCCATAGGCACGGCCCTCCGCTTCCGAGCAGACCCCCTCAGCCATCCTCAACGGGCGGCGGGCGAAAGCGTTTCGGTCAGAAGCCCACCGGTTCGCGCACCAGGATCACCGTCGTCCGGCCCGGGTTGAAGTCGCGCTCGAGGATCAGGGTCCGAGTCCACTTGGTGCCGATTCCCAATTGCTCCCTGAGCCGGGCATCCTCGTACGGGAACACGTACTCGGCAATGCGCCGGAACGCGGTATCGAGGTCGGGGACGATCTTCTGGCTCCCGACGACCAGGATCAGCCTCTGGGCTCCGCTGGCGTACGGGCCGATCTGGCTGCCGCTCGCGGAAACGACGACCAATTGACCGGCTTCTGTCACGGCATGCACGCTGCCAAGCATGTAGTCGGGCGATGCCCCCAGCTTCGAGATCTCGCGCATCTGGGTCTTCCGGTCCATCTTCATCGTCCGCTTCCGGATGAAGTCGTATGTGTCGCCTTCCATCAGCTCGCCGAAAACGCCGATGTCTTCCAGGGTCTTGGACTTGCCAGAGTGGACCTCGGCCCCCTCGGGAAGGCGCTCCAGGACGGCTGCCTTCGCTTCAGCCGCGGTCCCGACGATGACCACCTCGAAATTTCGTTCCCGCAGCCGTTCTGCGAGCGCGTCCAGAGCTGCCTCGGACGCGGGGCGGGCGAAATCGGTCGTGGATGCGGCCATCTGGAATCATCTCCTGGAATTAGTTGAAGCCTCAATAATATAGCTGGACAGTATTCCAGGTGTCAACCTATACTTGGATCGATGGCGAAATCCACGAACCAGGAAGCTATCGTCCGGCTGTTGATGGACGTGAGCCGGAACCTGACGAGCCACTATGACGCCAAGCTCGCCGAGCTCCACTTGACTCTTCCCCAGGCCATGCTCCTGCGACAGCTCGGCGACGCGCTGCCAATGAACGAGGCCGCGGACAAGCTCCACTGCGATCCGTCCAACGTGACTGGCATCGTCGATCGGCTGGAGGCGCGCGGACTCATCGAGAGACAGCACCTCACCACCGACCGCAGGGTCAAGCACCTCGCGCTCACGCCGGCGGGCCGTCGGCTGCGCAGCCGTGTGGAAGCGGTCCTGTCGGCGGCTCCGGGCGTGTCCGACCTCGGCGCCTCGGATCAGGCGGCGCTGTTGTCTCTGCTCGGCCAGATCAAGAGCTGAAACCCTCGAGCGCGTAGGCCAGCGCCTCTTCGAAGCCAAGGGCGTGGCCCGCGTCCCACGCGGCCTGCGCCCGGTCGGCCGGCAGCTCACCCCGTGCCGCATCCTCGAACGCCGACGTGAACTGGTGCCAAGTCGCCGGCGGCTTCTGGCCGGTGGATTCGAACATCGCCCTTGCAGCCCCTGCCAGGCGGAGCGCACGCTCGGCGCTACCGTCGGCAGCGGCGATGCCCGCGAGCATGTCCAGCGACCAGGCTGAGCGGCGGTCTCGCAGGGAGAGCCCGATTTCGATCGCCTCCCGGATGGATTCGCGCGCGGTCGACATGTCGCCCTGGGCCATCGTGACGGCGGCGAGGAAGACCAGGCTCATGGCCGATTCATCGCGACGGCCCTTCGCGGTCCTGACCTCGATGCTCTGCCTGAACAGAGACTCCGCTTCGGCGGCATTGGAGCGTTGGCTCGCGACCATTGCCAGCTGGTGTAGGACCTCGCCCTCTTGCTGCGCGTTGCCATCCTCTCGGCTGAGACGCAGCGCCTCGAGCAGAGATTTCTGCGCGGGATCCAGCCGCTGTCGTGCGCTGTCGAGCAACCCTGAGAGAAAGAGGGCGCGCGCCACGCCGCTGCGGTCCCCGGCCTTCTCGGCACGTTCGAGTCCATCCCGAATTCGGCTCTCCGACGTGTCGAAGTCACCGGCTACATATGCGAACGCGCCGGCGTCCAGGAGTCCTGACCGGAGCAGTGGGCTGGCTTCAGGAACGCGGCCCAGCATCTGCTCGAGAAACTGGCGGGCCTCCGCGATGTGGCCGCGCAGGAGCCAGAAGGCGTAAAGCGCGTTTGCCAGCCTCATGCCCATCTCGACATCCGAGCCGGCCGACCAGCGCAGGGCCGCGAGCAGGTTGTCGTGGTCATCTTCGAGCCGGTTGAGCCAGGCGGCCAGCTGGCCGGGCTGCCGCGACGCGGCCAGCTGCAGGTAGAAGGCGGCGTGACGCGACTGCGTGCGCTCGACCTCGTCGGCGGCCCGGAGCCGATCGAGCGCGTAGTCCCGAATGGTGTCGAGGCAGCGGTAGCGGCCGTCGACCGCCAGCACCAACGATTTCGAAACGAGCTGACCGACGAGGTCGACAACGTCTCCAGATGGCAAGCCCGGGTCGGTGCAGACCTGCTCGCATGCAGGCAGGGAGAAGTAGCCGGCGAAGACGGCAGACCGCCGAAACAGCACCTGTTCCGGGACCTCCAGCAGGTCGTGGCTCCAATCGATCGTCGCCCGCAGGGTCTTCTGGCGGGTCGATGCGGTGCGGCTGCCGCCCGCCAGGAACGCGAGACCGCTCTCGAGGCGTTCAAGGATCTCATCCACCGGCATCATCGGAACCCGGGCCGCGGCCAGCTCCATCGCGAGAGGAATCCCGTCGAGCCGCTCGCAGATTCGCGTCACCGTCGTGACACCAGGGCCCGTCAGCACGAAGTCAGGCGAGCTGGCATGGGCGCGATCCAGGAACAATCGGGTCGCCTCCGGGACCGAAAGCGGGGGCACCCGCCACACCGTCTCGCCGGGAACTTTGAGCGGTTCTCGGCTGGTGACGACCAGGTGCAGGTCGGGGCAGTCACTGAGGAGATGAAGGGCAAGCCGCGCGGAGGCCGCGATCAGGTGCTCGCAGTTGTCGACCAGGAGCAGGAGCTTCTTGTCTCGGCAATGCTCGACCACCGTTTCCAGAGGGGCGCGCCCAGCCTGCTCCTGCAGCTCCAGGCCGGCGATAGTGGCCCGAGGCACGAGGCCTTCGTCGACGACAGGCGCCAGGTCGACGAACCAGACGCCGTCAGGATGTCGGCCGATCAGCTCGCCGGCCAGCTCCTCGGCAAGGCGCGTCTTGCCGCACCCGCCGGGACCGACCAGCGTCAGCAACCTGGTTCCCGGCTGCAGGTGTTTGAGCTTCCGGAGCTCGTCCTGGCGGCCGACGAAAGTCGTCAGCTGGATCGGCAGGTTGGACAGATGCCGCGGCAAGGACCGTATGGGCGGAAACCGAGCGGGATGGTGAAGATCGGCCAGCTGGAAGACCTGTTCGGGGCGCTTGAGGTCCTTGAGGCGGTGTAGCCCGAGATCCCATAGCTCAGAGCCGTCGGGCAGCTCGTCGACGACGAGCTCGTGCGCCGCCTTGCTCAGGACGATCTGGCCGCCATGACTCGTGGCGAGCATCCGGGCGCAGCGATTGAGGGCCTGGCCGAAGTAATGACCCCCTCGAAGCTGGGCCTCGCCCGCGTGGATGGCGACCCGCAGCTGCAGCTTCACTCCTCGAGGCCAGGTCGCGGCCGCGATCTCGCGTTGGATCTCGAGAGCGCAAGCAGCGGCCCCAGCCGTCTTCCGGAAGACAGCCAGGATGCTGTCTCCCTCGCGGCCCGCCTCGACCAGGGCGCCGCCGTGACGCTCGACCGCCCGGCCGATGATCGCGTCATGCTGGACCATCGCCTTTCGCATGGCGCCGGGCCGGTCCTCCCACAGACGCGTGGAACCCTCCAGATCGGTGAGCAGGAAGGCAACGATCCCTTCAGGCAGGGCGGCCATGGCAGGCATGACAGTAACTCAGGGACGTGATAGATTCCGCCCGTGCCTGTTCCCCTGTTGATTAGGCCTGACCTGATGCGCATCGAGGAACAGCTGCGCCGGATCGCCGCGATGATTCAGCGCATTGCCGAAAGACCCGGAGGCACCAGGCCGCACCCCGAGCTGGCCCAGATCGCCAAGCTCTTCACGCGCGTCGGCGACACCCTCGAAAAAAGCGCCGTATCGGGTCGCGGCGTCACAGCCGCCCAGGTCAGAAGCATCGCCACCAGCCTCGAGGCCGCAGCAGCCACCCTCAGGAAGAACGCTTAGGCCTCACGCACCGGCCGGCCTCAGCTGCTTATTTCGTCGCTCCGTACTCGCTGCGAAGAAGCTCGGGCACTCGCGAGACAAAGCCATCCCAGAACTTGAACAACATCTCGAACTCGACCGGCTCGCTCGGCCGGTGGGCCGGCTCGGCGGCCCGGTTGATGTAGGTCAGGACTTTATCTCCGACCATGTCGAAGTTCACATCCGCGCAGTCGAGTAGCAGCTGCATGACGCTCGGATCGAGCAGCATCACCGCGCACCGGCGGTCCTTGGCCCTGACCATGAACCGGTTGTCGAAGTCGATGGACTCGAGCTCCAGCGTGGGCGTGCCCCCGACCACGATAGTGCCTAGTTCCCGACGGGTGACGGACACATACGGGACGTCCAATCCGGCGACGGTGAAGGCCAGCAGGGTGAAGAACTGCGTGTGCTTGCCAGCTGGACGCATGTAGTCGGCGACCGCGACCGCGTGGTCGGCGGACGCGTACGAATTCGTGAGCAAGCGACGGTCGATGTTGCCGAGCATCGCGAAATCGCTGGGCAGCGCCCCGGGCAGCAGGCCGCGCTGTGAGCACAAGGCCGCAATCGCCTGCTGTCGCGCCCGCAGCAGCGGCGCCTGGCGGCGAAAAAGTATCGCAATGAAGATGACGCTTCCAATCGTCACTGCCACAGCGGCCGACATGGTGACGACCAGAACAGATAAGCCGGTCACGGCGCCGCGAGTGTATCGTTCGTCGACGCAATCAACCCGGACACGTGCGCAGGTTTCTGGCCGCACGCGCCGCAAATGGGTAGCTTGCTAGCGAACCGTTACCGCGCTGGTTGGATTTCTTTCGGCACGTGCCGCTCGCTCGTCTGTTTCGGGCATCCTAGCTGGAACCGAGATGGTGACTGTGCGGGTGGAACCTGCAGGCGACGGATGGGAATGCCAGGTCACGGTCGAGCAGGACCACGAACGGACACAGCACACGGTTACGGTTGCGAAGGCCGATGCGGAGCGCTGGGGCGGCGGCACCGCAACCAGCGACGTGCAGGACCTGGTGCGCCGAAGTTTCGAATTTCTGCTGGCTCGCGAGCCCGCCGGCTCGATCCTGAAGGCGTTCGACCTCGATACGATCCAGCGCTATTTCCCCGAGTACGACCGATTAATCCGACCCTAAGTGACCGGCCATGCAGGTTCGGCCAATCGATGCCAGGCAGCCAGTGGTACAGGCTGCCGAATCCTGGGGCGGCCGGGGCCGAGCAGAGTTGTGATTCCCGCATCAACTTCGCGGCCCGTATGGTCAATATCCGGCGCTTCTGTATCAGCGACATAGGACTCGAGCCAGCGATTCGACACCTCGACCGCGCACAAGAGCTGCCATCGCCTTCGAATGCGGGTCTGGCGAATAATCACGCGGATCGGACGGCTGAATTCCGACGCCATCGCGGCAGCAATCGCATCATCGCCCGCCGATGTACCGCGATCGATGCGTAGGACTTCTCGGCCCAGGTCGATGTCGTCGTGATATTTCAGATCCGTCACCCCAGCCCACACCAGCATCACGTGCCGATCGTCGACCCAAAGCACCAGTGAGTAACCGCCTAAATCTTGATGCGGTAGGAGGACAATCCCAACCGCCGGACCTTCAGCGGTCACAGTGATTGCGTCCCGGTTGAGGTTCATAGGCTGGTGATCGTCCACGACCTGGCGGACGAGCTCGAGCCCCCACTCCACATGCGGATTGCGCGGCGTCAGTCTGCTTGCGCCTCAGCCACCGACCGCGGAAGGCGCCCGGCGGAGAAGCTCATCAACCCACCCGGCAGGACCCACGGGTAAACCTCGATCCGGTATCTACCGGCGCGCACAGCAGGGTCCTGCTCCTTGAGCTCACGCGCACGTTCTGGATCGACCTTCAGGATCGAGAAACCGCGGAGCTCGCGATCCGCCGCTCCCATAACCGGGCCGGCGGCCAGCAAATGGCCGGCATCGTGCAGATCGGCCAGATGCGCCATGTGGGCGTCCTGAAGTTCGGCCTCTTGCTCGTCGGTCAAGCTCGGAGCGTCGGGCCGAAGCAACAGCAGCGAGATCGTGTAGCGGTCGAATTGCATCCACTTTCCTCCGTACTTGAATAAGCGAATAATCTATTATTCGCTTATACTCTTCCCAATGCCGATCTTCGCCACGCCGCCCAAGTCGCCCGGCCTGATGCGTCGCCTCGACGAGCTTGACGTATTGCGTCGCTACCTGGCACACAACCTCGGCGACTCCGCCCAGCCGTGGACGGGAGCGTTGCGCCGGCTCGCCGCGGCGGAAGCCACGGTCGGTTCGACGTCCATCGAAGGCTACGGGGCAAGCATCGAGGATACGGTCGAAATCCTTGCCGGACGGCATCCTTCAGGCACGTCCGAGGAGACGCAGCGAATCATTTCCGCGTATGCGCAAGCGATGGATCGGGTCAACGTGCTGGCGGACGACCAGCGCTTTCAATGGTCCGCACAGACCATCCTCGATCTGCACTTCCTGGTCTGCCACCCACAACCGCAAGCCGGCCCAGGGCGATTCCGAGATGGGACGGTGATCGTGACGCGTGGGCTGGGCCGAGATCCATACCGACCGCCCGTGGCGAGCGAGGTTCCAGCCCTCGTCAACGAAGTCGCCAAGTGGTTGGGCTCTGGCGATCCGACCCGTCACCCCGTTGTTCGCGCCGCGATGGCTCACTTGAACCTGGTGTCGATCCACCCATTTCGCGATGGAAACGGCCGGTTGGCGCGGGTCGTTCAATCTTTGGTGCTGGCGAAGGAAGGACTCCTTCGTCCCGAGCTGGTCTCCATCGAGCCATATCTGGGTCGGCACACACGCGAGTACTACGCCGTGCTGGAGAGGGTTCAGGGTCTGACCTTCGAACCAGGTCGAGATGCGTCGCCATGGGTGGAGTTCTGCATCGAGGCGCACGTGTTCGAGGCGGCGGAGCGGCGGCAGTGGTTGGAGATCGCGTATGCCCGCCACGATTTCTGCGAGCAGCTCGCGCGCGAGCAGCGCTACCCCGAGCGATTGGTGATGGCGCTCGACCAGACATTGCTCGGGTTGCCGATCATGAATGCCGACTATCGCCGGGAGGCGGACATCGCCGGCCCGACCGCAACGCAAGACCTGCAGCGCCTCCGTCGCGATGGCTGGCTCGACCAGGAGGGCGGCGGCCGGTCTATCCGCTATGTGGCCGGCAAGAAGCTGCGCGAAAACTGGTCAGCCGCCCGCAGGCGCTGAGTCCATAGGCATCGATCACGAGGTCTTGACGCTGCAGACTAGCAATGTGTTTGCAAGCTCCAACTATCCACCCGACCAGGCGGCGGCCGATCGATTCGTGGCTGAGATGCGGCATGGGACGTTGATCGCTGGTACTACCGACGGATATCCGCAAGTGAGCATCCTTCCGTTTGTGAAGACCGGTGACATCATCGAGCTCCACTGTGTCCAGGCCGATCCGACTTTCGACGCCGTACGGACCAATCCGCGTGTGACTTTCTTCGTCTCGGACTTTCTCGCCTGGTCGCCTCACTACTGGGTGAATGAAAAAGACGCAGGCCGCGCCACCCTGCATTTCCGCGCGGTCGCGTTCGAATGCGATGTCGAACGACTGTCCACCGATCCCAACGATGTGGCCGGCGCACTCAGCCGGCTGCTCGCCGCCTACGAGCCGGGGGCCTCGTACGAGCCGGTCCAGATGGGCGAGTTCTACGGCTCGCGGTTGCGACGCCTGGCGACGATGAGACTTCGTATCGTCCGCCGGCAAATCAAGTTCAAGACCGGCCCGGCGGGTGCTGCCGAGACAAAGCTACGAGTTGCCGGACGGCTCCGAGAGCGCGCCCAACCGGGCGACTTGCGCGCTGCCGACGTTATCGAGGCATCACTTCCGGACCAGCCTCAGGCCGTCGGCGGCCCGAGCCAGTGATCAGCCTCGCGAACGTCTTCATGTCATAGACACACGAAGGTCAGTGCATCGCCGTGTATGACCAACCGCTCACGATCGACCAGGTCCAGTCGAGGCTTGAGGAGCAACCAGAGTCTATCGCCGCGCTGATGGCAGATCTGCCCCGAGCTCGATTGCACCGTCCCCCGAGCGGGGGCGACTGGTCCGTCAACGATGTGCTGGCCCACCTGCGTTCATGCTCCGACATGTGGGGCAAATACATCGCGATGATCATCGCCGAAGACCATCCGACGATTCGAGCGATGAATCCCACGACCTGGATCAAGAGCACGAACTATCCCGAGCTGGAATTCGCGCCGTCGTTTCGGGCCTTTGCGAAGCAGCGTGCCGAGCTGTTGGCCTTCCTCCGTCCCTTGCCCAAGGCAGCCTGGTCACGCAGCGCGACTGTTACAGGCGCCGGAAGGCCACGCGAAAGGACCGTGCTGGAGTACGTTCGGTGGCTCGCTAACCACGAGCGGTCCCACGTCAAGCACATCGCGCGCATCGTCAGTGAGTGACCGTTGCAGGGGCGCATTTGCCGGCGATTGCGGGTTTGCTCACCGGTCGAAGAGCCGCCGGAGCCGGCACTCGACGGAAACGTCGCCGGGCTATTGGCGATGCAATTTGTCGACATTTAGGGAGCTATGCCTCTAGGTGCGAACAGCGTGACGGGCGCTCTTAGGTCAGAGATGCCAAAGTCGTGCTGCTCTCCGAACGATACTCGGCCCACGCGGGCGACTGATTATCGGCATCTAACTAAAGGTTGCTTGACATGCGAATGGCGAGGGAGTACTGCTCACTCGACCCGTCTCGATGCGGCTACAGAGGCCGCGAGAGGGGCGAAGGGAGGGAAGGGCTCATGTTGCCTGCATGGCGACGACATCCGATCACGCGTGCACGAGCGCAGGCACGCTTATCGACTCTGAGCAGCGTCACGCACAAGGTGGGGCGAGTATTTCTCGCCGCAATGGTCGCAATCTCCAGTTGGGTAGTAATTCAAGCGCCCCAAGCCGCCCATGCGGCGACACCGTCTGCTCTCATTAATGACGATACCGTCACCGGCGGAATCGCCAGCGTGGAGGCAAGTTTCGCAACCGCTGACGGCTTCGTTGTCACGGTCGTCGGCGGAGCCGCCTGGGACGCCATGACGGCGGCCCAGTTCGCCACTTATCAGGTGTTGATCGCGGGGGATCCGACCTGCAACATCCTGGCCACATCCTTCACCAGCAATTCAGGCACCTGGGCGCCGGTTGTCATGGGCGCCAGCATCAACACGCAGCCGGGCAACAGGATCCTGATTGGTACTGACCCCGTTTTCCACCGCGGCGGTCATCCCGGCGCTGACCATCTGATAAAAGATGGCATTGCGTTCGCGGGAGCACTGCCCGGACGGACTGGTCTCTACTTCGACGCCAGCTGCTTCGACGCGACCGGGGGCGCAACCACTGTCGCGACCCTCGCCAAACTCAGCACCGGAGCCGGTGCCTGGACCGAGAACGGACGCCCGCCATGTGGGGGCAGTGTCTCTCTTATTGCCTCGAACCCAGCCTTCTCGGACCTGACCACTAGTGACTTGCGGGGGTGGGGCTGCTCGGTTCACGAGACCTGGCCGACCTTCCAGAACGACTGGAACGCGCTGGCAGTTGCCACCGATACAGCGTCTCACCCAACATGTGGGACCGATCCCAATACCGGGACGACCGCTTGCGGAGAGGCCTACATCCTCCTGGCCGGCGTCGGTACCGTCGTCATAGCCCCAAACATCGCCGTCACCCCGGCAGTGGCCACCGATCCGGTTGGCGGCAGCCACACCGTCACCGCCACCGTCACCACCTCCGCTGGAGCGGCGGTGGTTGGGCAGAAGGTGGATTTCACCATCACCGGCCAGAATGCCGGGGTGAGCGGGATATGCTCGCCCGTTACGTGCGTCACGGATGCCACTGGCAAAGTCACCTTCACGTACCCCGACACCAATGGAGTCGGCGACGACACCATCACCGCTAGCTTCACGGCCAGTGGCAGCAAGCAGCAGGCAACAGCCGTCAAGCACTGGGTCTCGACCACCACAGACGCGGCCATCTCGGCGAGCGGGCAGACCTTTAGCGCCACCGAAGGCGCCAGCTTCAGTGGGACTGCCGCGACCTTCACAGATCCCGACGCCAGCGCGACCGCCGGTGAGTATTCGGCGACGATAGCCTGGGGCGATGGCATCAGCTTGGCTGGTGCGGTGAGCGGTCCAACCAGCGGTCCCTTCACGGTTGGCGGCACCCATACCTACATGGAGGAGGGAATCTACACGGTCACGGTCACGATCACAGACGTCGATACGCTCAGCAACACGGCCACCGCGCTCTCGACGGTCAACGTTGCCGATGCGCCCTTGA